>VFQT010001489.1_pt1 | contig 27855 bp, 27 predicted proteins | sample 3512381 | NCBI WGS metagenome assembly VFQT01 (sample SAMN10412376, study PRJNA504923) | tailings metagenome | isolation source: Relicate 2 Philex TSF3 active mining site | place: Philippines: Tuba, Benguet | collected 2017-08-29
GGCTGCCGGACTCGATGGAAGGCCCGACGCCGATCTCGGCGCTGATCCACGCCGCGACCATGGTCACCGCCGGCATTTTCATGGTGGCGCGGATGTCGCCGCTGTTCGAGCTCTCCGAGACCGCGCTGTCATTCGTGCTGGTGATCGGCGCGATCACCGCCTTCTTCATGGCGCTGATCGCGACCGTGCAGTACGACATCAAGCGCGTGGTGGCCTATTCGACGCTGTCGCAACTGGGCTACATGACCATGGCGCTCGGCGCCTCGGCCTATTCGGCGGCGATTTTCCACCTCTTCACCCACGCCTTTTTCAAGGCGGTGCTGTTCCTCGGCGCGGGTTCGGTGATCATCGCGATGCACCACCAGCAGGACATGCGCAAGATGGGCGGGCTGGCCAGGTACATGCCGATCACCTACGTGACGATGCTGATCGGCGCGCTGGCCAATGCCGGCCTGCCGCCGTTCTCGGGCTTCTTCTCCAAGGAAACCATCATCGAGGCGATCCACCACGCCACAGTGCCAGGCGCCGGCTTCGCCTTCATGCTCGCCGTGGCGGGCGTCTTCGTCGGCGGGTTCTATTCGTTCCGGCTGATTTTCTACACCTTCCACGGCAAGGAGCGTTTCGACGATCCCGGACATCCCGATGTGGTGGCGGCGGATGCCGACGCGAAGGCTGCCGGTGCCGGCAGCGACCATGCCCATGACGACCACCACGATGATCATCACGGCGGCCACGGCAAGCCGCATGAGTCGCCCTGGGTGGTGACATTCCCGCTGCTGGCCCTGGCGATTCCATCGGTCAGCGCCGGCTGGCTGATCGGCAGCTTCGTCTACGGCAACTATTTCGGCAGTTCGATCATGGTGAGCCCTGAGCATCCGGCGCTGGCCGTGCTCGCAAAAAATTTCCACGGCATCCTGGCGATGATGCAGCATGCGCTGGCCACCCAGCCGTTCTGGCTGGCGGTGGCGGGGGCGGCAACAGCCTGGTTCCTCTACATCGTCCGGCCGGAACTGCCGGCGAAACTGCGCCGCCGGTGGGGCATCGCGGTGACGATCCTGATGGAGAAATACGGCCTCGACCGTTTCAATGACTGGTTCTTTGCCGGCGGCTCGCGCGCGCTGGGCACCGGCCTGTGGAAGGGCGGCGATGTCGCGGTGATCGACAACGTGATGGTGAACGGCTCGGCGCGCCTGGTCGGCTGGTTTGCCGCGGTGATCCGCCATGTGCAGTCGGGTTACATCTACCACTACGCGTTCGCGATGATCATCGGCATCCTGCTGCTGCTGACCCTGGCCTATACCCGGTAAACCGAAGAACAAGACCGCAAAGACGACATGATGCAGGGATTACCACTACTGAGCCTCGCCATCTGGGCGCCGATCATCGCCGGCATCGCCGTGCTGCTGACCGGTGGCGACCGCAATGCGCAGGCGGCGCGCGTGATCGCACTGATCGGTGCGCTGATCGGTTTTGCCGTGACGGTGCCGCTCTACACCGGCTTCAACGTGCACCAGGGCGGCTTCCAGTTCGTCGAGATGCGTCCCTGGATCGACGCCTTCAACGCCAACTACCACATCGGCATCGACGGCATCTCGCTGCTGCTGGTGCTGCTGAACAGCCTGACCACGGTGCTGGTCGTGGTCGCCGGCTGGGAGGTGATCCAGTCGCGCGTCTCCCAGTACATGGCGGCGTTCCTCGTGCTCTCCGGCCTGATGAACGGCGTGTTCTGTGCGCTCGATGCGCTGCTGTTCTACGTCTTCTTCGAGGCCACGCTGATCCCGATGTTCATCATCATCGGTGTCTGGGGCGGCCCCAACCGCGTCTATGCAGCGATCAAGTTCTTCCTCTACACGCTGCTCGGTTCGCTGCTGTCGCTGGTCGCGCTGATCTACCTGTACTTCTCGGCGGGAGGCAGCTTCAGCTTCTTTGATTTTTACCAGACTTCGCTGCCGATGATTGTGCAAGTTCTTGTTTTTATTGCATTTTTCATGGCGTTCGCGGTCAAGGTGCCGATGTGGCCGGTGCACACCTGGCTGCCCGACGCCCACGTCGAGGCGCCCACCGGCGGCTCCGTGGTGCTGGCGGCAATCATGCTGAAGCTCGGCGGCTACGGCTTCCTGCGGCTGAGCCTGCCGATCGTCCCGGACGCAGCGCACCTGCTGGCGCCGGTCGTCATTGCGCTGTCGCTGATCGCCGTGGTCTACATCGGCCTCGTCGCGCTGGTGCAGACCGACATGAAGAAGCTGATTGCCTATTCATCGATCTCGCACATGGGCTTCGTGACGCTGGGCACCTTCCTGTTCAACGCGCAGGGCATGGAAGGCGCGATCCTGCAGATGATCTCGCACGGTTTCGTCTCCGGCGCGATGTTTCTCTGCGTCGGCGTGCTCTATGACCGCATGCATTCGCGGCAGATCGCCGACTACGGCGGCGTCGCCAACCGCATGCCGGTGTTTGCCGCGCTGTTCATGCTGTTCGCCATGGCCAATGCCGGCCTGCCCGGCACCAGCGGCTTCGTCGGCGAGTTCCTGGTGATCATGGGCGCGATGCAGTCGAACTTCTGGTTTGCCTTTGCCGCCGCGATCACCCTGGTTTTCGGCGCAGCCTACACGCTGTGGATGTACAAGCGCGTCGTGTTCGGCGCCGTGGCCAATGACCATGTCGCGCAGCTCCAGGACATCAACGCCCGCGAGTTCCTCGTGCTGGGCGCCCTGGCCGTGCTGGTGCTGGTGATGGGCATCTGGCCGCAGCCTTTCGCCGAAGTCCTGCATGTTTCGGTCAACGAACTGCTGGCGCACGTCTCCTACAGCAAACTGCCGGTCCAATAGAGCCCCCATGGAATACATCCTGCCGCTGTGGCCCGCCTACCCCGAGCTGTTCCTGCTCGTGATGACCTGCATCATCCTCATCGTCGACCTGTTCATCAGCGACGACAACCGGATCGTCACCTATGGCCTGGCCCAGTTCACCCTGGCCGGCTGCGCGCTGCTGACCTTCTTCACCGGCAACCCGGAGCCGGTCTACACCTTCAGCGGCATGTTCGTCGACGACCTGATGGCCGATGTGCTGAAGCTGCTGACCTGCGTCGCGGTGATCATGGTGCTGGCCTATGCGCGCGCCTACAACGCCGTCCGCGGGCTGTTCCGGGGCGAGTTCTTCACGCTGGCGCTGTTCGCCACGCTGGGCATGATGGTGATGATTTCCGCCAACCACCTGCTCACGCTGTATCTCGGACTGGAACTCCTTTCGCTGTCGCTGTATTCGATGGTGGCGCTGCAGCGCGACTCCGCGCGCGCGACCGAGGCTGCAATGAAGTATTTCGTGCTCGGCGCTCTGGCTTCCGGCATGCTGCTCTACGGGATGTCGATGCTCTACGGCGCCACCGGCACGCTGGAAATCACCGAACTCGCGCGGCTGGCGGACCAGGGCGTGCAGGCGCAGCTGGTGCTGGTGTTCGCGCTGGTGTTCATCGTCTCAGGCCTCGGCTTCAAGCTCGGCGCCGTGCCGTTCCACATGTGGGTTCCCGACGTCTACCAGGGCGCACCGACGGCGGTGACGCTGTTCATTGCATCGGCGCCCAAGTTCGCCGCATTCGCCATCGTGATGCGCCTGCTCGCCCAGGCCCTCGGCGCCGAGATGCTGGTCGATGAATGGCGGCAGATGCTGGCGGTGATGGCGATCCTGTCGATGGTCATCGGCAACCTGACCGCGATCATGCAGTCCAACATCAAGCGCATGCTCGCCTATTCGACCATATCCCACATGGGCTTCCTGCTGCTCGGCGTGCTTTCGGGCTCCATCGACGGCTATGGCGCCGGCATGTTCTACGTGGTGGTCTACGTGCTGATGACGCTGGGTGCGTTCGGCATCGTGCTGCTGCTGGCGCGCAGCGGATTCGAGGCCGAGAACCTGGACGACTACAAGGGGCTCAACCAGCGCAATCCCTGGTATGCCTTCCTGATGCTGCTGCTGATGTTCTCGATGGCCGGTATCCCGCCGACCATCGGTTTCCACGCCAAACTGACGGTGCTTCAGGCGGTGGTCAGCGCCGGCATGTGGTGGATCGCCGTGATTGCAGTGCTGTTCTCGCTGATCGGCGCCTTCTATTACCTGCGCATCGTCAAGCTGATGTATTTCGATGCGCCGCAGGACGCCGCCCCGCTCACGGCGTCCGGCGACGTGCGCGCGCTGCTGTCGGCCAACGGCATTGCCGTGCTGCTGCTGGGCATTGTCCCGCAGCCGCTGCTGGTGATCTGCATCGAAGCGGTCCGCGCCTCGATCTGACCATGGACCGGCGCAGGCCCGGGCAGGGCAGGGGCGCGCCGGGATGAAGCGCCGGCCGCCCGATTTCACCGAACACCGGATCGACTCGGAGTGCGTATTCGAGGGCGGCCTGCTGCATGTGCGCCGCGACCGCGTGCGCCTGCCCGACGGGGGCGAGTCCGTGCGCGAATACATCCGCCACCCGGGTGCCGCGATGATCGTCGCGCAGCCGGATCCCGGCAGCATCGTGCTGGAACGCCAGTTCCGCTATCCGCTGGGCCGCCATTTCATCGAGCTGCCCGCGGGCAAGATTGATCCCGGTGAGGACCCGCTGGCCACCGCGCAGCGCGAACTGCGCGAGGAGTGCGGCTACGAAGCCGGCGAATGGCGCCACCTTGCGACGCTGCATCCCTGCATCGGCTATGCCGACGAGCGCATCGAGCTCTACCTTGCGCGCGGGCTGCGGCAGGTCGGCAATGCGCTGGATGAGGGGGAGTTTCTCGAAGTGCTGACCGTGCCGCTGGAGCAGGCGCTTGAGTGGGTGCGGGACGGCACCATCACCGAAGCCAAGGCGGTCACCGGCCTGTTGTGGGCCGAAAAGATCCGCCGCGGCGAGTGGTAGGCAGGGCGCTGCGGCGCATCGCGCGCCGCAGGCGGTTCAGCCGCGCCCGCTGCTGCGGCTGCGCGCCGGGACGGCAGACCCGAGCGGGACGGCAGGCTGGAAGAAATGGCCCTGCGCATACAGTGCGCCGGCCTCCTTCAGCAGCTTCAGCATCAGTGCGGATTCGACGCCCTTGGCGATCACCTGGCGCTTCAGGTCGCGGGCGAGGCCGTTGACCGCCTTCACGAACACCCGGCTTTCCTCGTTGTCGCTCAGGTCCTGGGTGAACACGCCGCTGATCTTCAGGTAATCCACCTCGAAGCGCTTCAGGTAGTAGAAGGAGCTGAACCCGGTGCCGAAATCATCGAGCGCGGCGCGCGCGCCCAGCGTGCGCATCTGCGAAATGAAGGCGGCCGTGGCGTCGATGTTTTCCATCGCGGCGCGTTCGCTGATTTCGAAAATCAGCCGTTCACCGGGCACATCCGAGGTGCGGATCATCTCGGACAGCTCGCGGTTCCAGGCAGTATCGGCGATGGACGATGCGGAGACATTGATGGCGTAGGGCTGGCGCAGATTGCGGCCCTGCTCGTGGATGTGGGTCAGCACGCGGGCGATCACCCGCTGGTCCAGCGCGGGCGCATAGCCCAGCGATTCGGCGGTGCCCATGAACTGCTGCGGATCGGCCCAGGCGCCGTGCTCGTCGCGGATGCGCAGGAAGATTTCATGGTGGATCGCGGTCCCGCTGCGGATTTGTACCGCCGGCTGCACGTAGAGCGCGATGTCGTCCTGCTCGATCGCCTCGGTGATCAGGCGCGACCAGTGGGTGCGCCGGTGGTTGGCGCGCAGCGCGTCGGAGGCCGGGTTGAACAGGACCACCCGGTTGCGCCCTTCGTCCTTCGCCTGGTGGGTGGCGGCGTCGACCGCGGCGAGCAGTGCCGGCCAGTCGCTGCCGTGGAACGGGTACATCGCGATGCCGACGGAGGCGGTGATGTTGGAGACCACGCGGTTGCGGGCCATTTCCAGCCGGTAGTTGTGCACGGCATCCAGCACGACGTCCGCGGTGGCCAGCGCCTCTTCGCGCATCGCCTCCGGCAGGTGCAGCATGAACTGGTCCTCGCCGATGCGGAACAGCTCGCCCTTGCGGTTGCGCGCGACGCTGCGCAGCACGCCCGACAGCCCCAGCACCAGCTGCTCGCCGGCGCCATGGCCGAACACGGCGTTGACGCGCTTGAAGTGGTCCATGTCGACCAGGATGATGGCGCCGACCTGGCCGGCCTGGAGCGCATGTTCGGTCTGGCGCTGCAGCGCATACCGGTTCGGCAGGTCGGTCAGCGCGTCGTGCATGGCGACGTGCTCGGCGCGGCGGATGGCCAGGTGCTGTTCGGTGACGTCGCGGGCAGTGCCGCGGATGCCCAGCATCGCCCCGTTTTCGTCGCGGGTGACCCGGGCGTTGATGCCGATCCAGCGGTCTTCGCCGCGCGCGGTGGTCAGGTGGGTGACATGGTTCTGCACTTCGCCGTTGCGCCGCAGGGTCGACAGGAAGCGGCGGTTCGGCACATGCGAACCGTTGGTCTCGAAGCTGAAGAAGCAGCGCCCCAGCAGGTCGGGCGGCGCCAGCCCGAAGATCTCGTGGGCGGCGGCATTGAGGTAGGTGAAGCGGCCTTCGGCGTCGGTCTGCCAGATCAGGTCATGCGAGGTTTCGACGAGGTCGCGGTAGCGGCCCTCGCTTTCGATCAGCAGCTGGATGATCCGCCGCTTCTCGGCGAGCGTGCGTTTGACGCTGGCCAGTTCACGCGAGGTTTTTTCGGCAAAACCACCGCCGCCATTGGCGCGGACCAGGCGGTCGACGACCTCCCGCGGGTAGCGTCGGTGGCCACCCTCGGTGCGCAGCGCGCCGAGGATGCCCTGTTCATCCCAGCGCCGCAGCTTTTGCGCCGAAATGCCCAGCAGCTGGGACGTTTGCTCTATGGTGTACGAGTGTTCGAGTTCGGTCATGCGTCAGGCCTTCTTCTGCTCGTGTTCAGCGGGGAAATTCCAGTTCCCGGTCCGGCCGCGTGGCTCCCAGTCTAGCAGAGCCCCGCGGGCGGCGTTTCGCGATGGTTTCGGTGGTATCAGTGGATGACCGCGGGTTCCTGCAGGCCGTTCTGGCGGGACACCAGCCGCTGCATCAGCTTCAGGTCGCGCGTGGTCAGCCGCAGGGCCGCATCGACCCAGACGTTGACCACGTCCTCCAGTTCCTCGTAGGTGATCTGGTGCACGCGCCTGCGCACGGCGGCCAGCGCGGCCAGGCCGTTGCGCGAGCGCGAACGCTGCTTGATCAGGGCGTTGACTGCGGTTTCCCCTTCGCCATCCTCGGCCACCACGTCGATGACGCCCAGATCCTGCATTTCCGCGGCGCTGTAGATCCTGCCCGAGGAAATGATTTCCTCGGCCTTGCGCTGGCCGACTTTGCGGTCGAGGAAGGAATAGGCGCCCATGCCCGGGAACAGGTTGAACAGGATCTCCGGGAAACCGAAACGCGAACTTTTCTCCGCGATGATCACGTCGCTGGAGAGCGCGGCCTCGAAGCCGCCGCCCAGGCATTCGCCCTGCACCAGCGACACCGTGGTGACCGGCAGGTCGTGGCCGCGGTAGTTGCGGTAGAGCACGTCGATGCAGGCGCGGCCGTAGGCGGCCAGCGCATCGCGGTCGCGGCGGTCGATTTTCTGGCGGAACAGGTCGAGGTCGCCGCCCAGCTGGAACACGCCGGGCATGCCCGAGGCGAGGATCACGTATTCGATCGGTTCGGAGGCGTCGCCGCAGTCGATCTGGCCCTCGCTGCCCGCAAGGAAGTTGTAGTAGGCCCGGATATCCGCGAGCAGTCCGGCGTTGAAACAGGGACGGGGGGCCGCAGTCCAGCGGGACCACAATGCACGGGTCTGGCGGTCGAAATGGGCATGCAGTTGCGGGGAAAAGCGGAACTCTTCATTGCTGCTGAAATCGGGTTTGACGACAGCGTGGTGAACGTCAATGACTGCGGCCGGAATTTGCATTTCCATGATGGATGTCCCCTGCGGTTATATGGTCTGTGGAATTCTGTGATCCCGGCGGCCATTTAACGGGTGCAGCTGCGGGAGAGGCAAATCTAACAAAATGATAAGTTTAAAAATATGTCCACTAAAACAAGTGGTTAAAATCAGAAATCCACCAGATTTAGTGGTGTCCGGAAGTTTTTTGCCGGACTTCCAGCGGATTCGTCCGTGATCCGCAGGTCCCGGTTGCGGCCGCTGCATTAGCGGGTGATTGTTTGACTCGCATCCGCATTGCCGTTAAAACCTCTCGCTGATTTGTTCGCGAACCGATTGCCCACGCACGCCCATCACGGACCCGGATTTGCTGCGCGCCTTCCTCAGGTTATTGCTCGGTATCTGCTTCCGCGTCCGGGTGACCGGGCACACCAGCCAGCTCGCGTCCGGGCGCCCGCTGGTGGTGGCCAACCACGACTCCCTGCTTGACGCGCTGCTGGTCGCCCTGTTCCTGCCGGGCCGTCCGTTGATCGTGCTGCCCCGGGCGCTCTCCGGCCACCCGCTGGGCCGGCTGCTGCGCCGGCTGGCGGCCTGCGCCACGCTGGGCCCCGGCGGCGACAGCACGCTGAAGACACTGGTCCGCGAACTGCGCTCGGGGCGGGTGCTGGTGGTGTTCCCGCAGGACCGGGTGACCACAACCGGCAGCACCATGAAGGTGTATGCGGCGGCGGCGCTGATTGCCGCGCGAGCCGATGCCGACATCGTGCCCTTGCGCATCGAAGGCAGCCTGCATTCCCGTTGGGCTGCCACCAGCCGGCGCTGGCCGCGCAGGCTGTTCCCGCGGGTGACGCTGACCGTGCAGCCGTCGACGCGACTTGCGGCGCGCGCGGGCAGCGGCAGTCCCCGGCGCAACCAGCTGGCCGACGGCCTGCTGCGCATCCTGCAGCAGTCGATGGCCAATGCGGCGCCGCGCACGGGGCTGTACGAAGCGCTGGTCGATGCTGCGGCACGCTATGGCCGCCGCACCCGCATCATCGAGGACCTGCGCCGCCAGGTGAACAGCTATGGCGACCTGCTGAAGGGCAGCCTCGCGCTGGGCCGGCTGACCGCGCGGTTCACCGAGCCCGGGGAGCGGGTCGGCGTGCTGCTGCCCAACCTCGGCGCGACGGTCTGCCTGGTGTTCGGGCTGGCATCGCGCGGCCGGGTCGCCGCCATGCTCAATTACTCCAGCGGGGCCGGCGCACTGCGCATCGCCTGCACCGCGGCGGCGCTGCGCACCGTGATCACCTCACGCGCCTTCATCGAGGCGGCGCATCTCGAACACCTCGTCGCCGCCGCCGAAGGCTGCCGCATCGTCTATCTCGAGGATCTGCGCGAATCGATGACGCTCGCCGACAGGCTGTGGATCGCGGCCGCGCTGCTGCGCCCGCGCCGGGCGCTGCCGCCGCAGGATCCGGCCTCACCGGCGATCGTGCTGTTCACCTCGGGATCCGAGGCGCGGCCCAAGGGTGTCGTGCTGACACACGACACCCTGCTCGGCGTGATGGCGCAACTGCGCGCCGTGATCGACTTCGGGCCCGACGACAAGTACCTCAACGCCCTGCCGATGTACCACACCTTCGGCCTGGTCGCCTGCACACTGATGCCGCTGCTGAGCGGCACGCGACTCTGCCTCTACACCAATCCGCTGCATTACAAGGTGATTCCGGAGTATGCCTATACCCGCGACTGCACCTACATCTTCGGCACCAGCACCTTCCTCGGCAACTATGCGCGGCAGGCGCACCCCTACGATTTTTACCGGGCGCGGTTCATCATCGCCGGCGGCGAAAAGCTCAACCCGGAAGTGTCGAAGCTGTGGTTCAGCAAGTTCGGCCTGCGCGTCCACGAGGGATACGGCGCCACCGAATGCGGGCCGGCGATGTCGCTCAATACGCCGCTGGCATTCCGCGCCGGCACTGTCGGGCGTTTCCTGCCGGGGATCGAATACCGCATCGTGCCGGTACCCGGCATCGACGAGGGAGGCGTGCTGCACGTGCGCGGCCCCAATCTGATGCAGGGCTACCTGTTTTCCGATGCGCCTGGCGTGCTGCAGGCGCCGCGTTCGGAACTCGGCCCCGGCTGGTACAACACCGGCGACGTCGTCAGCGTCGACGAAGACGGCTTTGTCACCATCCACGGCCGTGTCAGACGCTTCGCCAAGATCGCCGGCGAGATGGTGTCGCTCGAACGGGTCGAGCACATCGCCTACCAGGCCTCGCCCGACTTCAAGCATGCGGCGCTGGTTGAAATGACCCGCAGCGGCGAAAGCACCTTGCTGCTGACCACCGACCCGCGGCTTGACCGCATCGCGCTGCTCAATGCCGCACGCCAGATCAACGCGCAGGAACTGGCGGTGGCGCGCCGCGTGCTGAAGGTCGACAACCTGCCGCTGCTCGGCTCCGGCAAGGTTGACTACGTGACGCTCAAGCAGATGTCGACGCCGGGATCGTGATGGGCGCGGGTACGGACAAGCCGGTGGTGGTCGCGCAGTTTTCCGACCTCCATGTGGCGGCGGAAGGGCGCGACAGTTCGGGCATCGATGCCGCGGCGCGCCTGTCCCGCTGCATCGCGCACCTCGCCACGCTCGATGTCGCCCCCGACCTGCTGATGCTGAGCGGCGACCTGGTCGATCGGGGCAGCGTGCCGGAATACCGGCGGTTGCGCGCGCTGCTCGCCGAAGTGCGCATACCGCTGCGCCTGATGCCCGGCAACCACGACCGGCGGGCGCCGATGCGCGAAGTGTTCGCCGACCATGACTACCTCGGCAGCGATGGGCGCATGTTTTACCATCGCGACCTGCGCGGCCTGCGGGTGATCGCCCTCGACAGCCTGGTCGAAGGCAGCGAAGGCGGCGACCTCGATGCCGCACAGCTGCAGTGGCTGGACAGACTGCTGCACGGATCACCGCAGATGCCGGCGCTGGTGTTGCTGCACCATCCGCCGGTGGCCACCGGCTTTTCTCGCATGGACCGCATTTCGGTCGCGGCCGGCAGCGCCGAAGCGCTGGGCGGGATCCTCGCCGCGCATCCGCAGGTGCGTGCCGTGCTCTGCGGGCATGTGCACCGCAGCGTGCAGGCGGTGTGGCGGGGCGTGCAGGTGTCGGTCTGCCCGAGCGCCGCATTCCAGGCGCGGCTGCACCTGGGGCGCGGGCGCTTCGAGGCCTCGCCGGACGAACCGCCGGCCTACCTGCTGCATTACTGGGACGGTCGCAACCTGGCCACCCATACGGTTATCATCTGAGCCACATATACCAACCCCATTCACTGTTTCGGCAACGGGAGAACACATGGCGGACAGGCAGCAGGACGGCGATACGGTAGCGACACCGGTATGGGATCTGCCGGTACGCTTGTTCCACTGGACACTGGTGCTGCTGATCGCGTTCTCGTGGCTCTCTGCCGAGATGGACTGGATGACCTGGCACCTGTATTCCGGCTATGCCGTGCTGGCGCTGGCGCTGTTCCGGGTGATCTGGGGCTTTGTCGGCAGCACCCACGCGCGCTTCGGCGATTTCCTCTACGGCCCCGGCGCGGTGATCGCCTACATCCGCACGCTGCCCTCGCGCACCGCGGCGAAGTTCGCCGGACACAATCCGCTGGGCGGCATCAGCGTGGTGCTGATCCTGCTCTGCGTGCTGGTGCAGACCGGCACCGGCCTGTTTTCCAACGACGACATCCTGACTGAAGGCCCGCTCTACAAGCACATCAGCAAGGAGCTGAGCGACTGGCTCACCACCATCCACAATTACAACTTCAACGCGTTGCTGGCGCTGATCGGCGTGCACGTGTCGGCGGTGCTGTATTACCTCTTCTACAAATCCGAGAACCTGGTCAAGCCGATGTTCACCGGCTGCAAGCAGCTGCCGGCCGGGGCCAGACCGGCGGCGATGCGCGGCGGCGGCCTGGCCCTCGTGCTGTTCGCGGCCTGCGCCGCCGGGGTGTGGGCGCTGGTCAACAGCTGAAGCGCGCGGTCCGGCTGCGGCGACTCCATGAAAAAAGCCGCCCGGAGGCGGCTTTTTTCATGCTGCAGCGGACGGTGTTACTTGGTCCGGTAATTGTCGTGGCAGGCGCCGCAGGACTTGCTCAGCGCGCTGAACTGGCCGCGCACCTGGTCCACCGAGGTCGCGGTTTTCGCGACCTGCGCCATTTTGGCTGCCTCGGCCTGGAAACCGTCCATCACTTTCTTGAAGCCTGCGGCATCCGACCAGATTTCCGGCTTGGCACGGGTTTCACCCTTGTCGGATCCTGCGGCGAAGGCATCGGGAGCGACCTTGCTCATCATGGCGATGATTTCCGCGTTCTTGACGAATGCAGCCTGATCATAGGGCATCTGGCCCTTCACCATGGCGCCCAGCGGGCGCATATGCCAGCCGACCACCTGGTAGACGCCCTTGCGGAACTTGATGACGTCTTCGGGTTTGGCCTGGGCCAGTGCCGAACCGCTGGCGAGCAGCGTGGAGGTGCCGATGACAGCGGCGAGCAGTGCATGCTTCATTGAGGGTCTCCCGTGTGTTGGTGTTGCGGTCATGAAATCAAGAGTCGAAGGCAAACGCTTGTTGTAACTTGAAACTGCCAGCCGGCAAACGCTGCCGGGGGCGGGTTTATTCCTGCGAGGCGCGAGTGTATCAGCTTGCGCGCCCCGCGGCAGTCGGGCTTGGCCTTGGGAGTTATTATTAAGCCATTGTTTTAAATGATAAATTCAACGATGCGGACAATGGTGCGGCACCCTCATTCCCAGCCGCCGCGGCGTTCACGCTTGCGCGCGGACTGCTGCTTCTTGTCGTCGAGGCGGCGTTGGCGGGCCGCGCGCGAGGGCCGGGTCGCGCGCCGCAGCTTGGGCGGAGTGGCCGCGGCGCGGATCAGGCCGGCCAGCCGTTCGCGCGCGTCCTCGCGGTTGCGCGCCTGGCTGCGGAAACGCTGCGCGGTGATCACCAGGATGCCGTCGCCCGACACCCGTTTGCCTGCAAGCGCAACCAGTCGGGCGCGCACGCTGTCGGACAATGCAGGCGAGCGGCGCAGGTCGAAGCGCAGTTCCACCGCGGTGGCCACCTTGTTCACGTTCTGGCCGCCGGGGCCGGAGGCGTGGATGAAGCGCTCCACCAGTTCGGATTCGTCGATGACGATGCTGCGCGTGACTCGCATAATCGATTGAGTATAAAGTAACGCGCCCGCGCGCCGCGCGCGGCGTGAATGGAGTGCAGACATGCTGAAATTGCTGAAATTCCTGTTCCCGGCCGTGCTGGCGCTGGGCCTCGGCGGACCGGCGTCGGCGCACCACGGCTGGAGCGAATACGACGGCAGCAAGGCGCTGAAACTCACCGGCACCATCGCCGAATCCGGCTACGAGCACCCGCATGGCCACATCCGGCTGGTGACCCCCGGCAAGACCTGGACCGCCGTACTGGCGCCGCCGTCGCGGATGACCGCGCGCGGACTGCCGCCGGCCGACCTGAAGAAAGGCGCCACGGTGACCGTGGTCGGCTATCCCAACCGCAGCAAGTCCGACGAGATGCGCGCGGAACGCATCATCGTCGGCGACAAGACCGTCGAGTTGCGATGACCGACCCTGGCGCGCCGCTGGCGGCGATCGAGCGCCTGCCGCTGGCGGTGGCGATGCGCCACGAACTGTGGCTGTATCCAGCGATCGAGATCGTGCACATCATCGGCTTCGTCACTCTGGTCGGCTCGATCGTCGTGCTCGATCTGCGCCTGCTCGGACTCTCGCCGCGGCTGCCGGTGCGGGCGCTGGCGCAGCACGTTTTGCCCTGGAGTTTCGGCGCTCTGCTGCTGATCGTGCCTACCGGCCTCATGATGTTCATCGCGCACGCCGGCGATCTTGTTTCCAACACCGCGTTTGTCGCCAAGATGTCGCTGCTGTTCTGCGCCGCGGTCAACGCCGCTGTGTTCCATGCCGGCGTGTTCCGCGGCGTTTCGGTCTGGGACAGCGGGGCAGCGGTGCCGGCGGCGGCCCGGCTGCATGCGCTGCTGTCGCTGCTGATCTGGGCCGGCGTGCTCGCCTGCGGCCGGCTGCTGGCTTATGTGTAAAGTAGGGAATCCATGAGCAACCGAATCGCTTATCTCGCCGGCGCCATCATCTGCGCGGCACTGCTCGGCTACGGCCTCTACCTGCAGCATGTCGACGGCCTCGATCCCTGCCCGCTGTGCGTGTTCCAGCGCGTGGCCTTCATCGCGCTGGGCGTGGTGTTCCTGCTGGGCGCGCTGCACGGGCCGGGGAAGACCGGAGCCATTGTCTATGCCGCTTTCGGCGCGCTGTTTGCCGCGGCGGGCGCGGGCATCGCCGCGCGCCACGTCTGGCTGCAGAACCTGCCGGCGGACCAGGTGCCGGCCTGCGGGCCGGGGCTGTCGTACATGCTCGAGCAGTACGCGGTGATGCGCATGCTTGAAAAGGTGCTGTCGGGTTCGGGGGAATGCGCCGAGGCGGGCTGGAAATTCCTCGGCCTGACCATTCCCGCCTGGTCGCTGCTGTGGTTCGTGCTGCTGGGGCTGTTCGTGGTGTGGCTGGCGTGGCGCAGTCCGCGCGCCGCGCGCTGATCAGGCGGGGATGTCGGGTGTCAGCTGCCGCTCGAGCAGCGCGATCTGGTCCTTGACCATCAGCTTGCGTTTTTTCAGGCGCTGCAGCTGCAGCTGGTCGACCACCGGTGTCTGGGTCAGGCGCGAGATCACGTCATCGAGATCGCGGTGCTCCAGCTTGAGCTCGGCGATGCGCGCTTCGATGGCGTCGATCTCGTTGCGGTCGGTCATGGAGGGCACGGACGGCGGTTGCAGAGGAAGCGCAGTATAGGCCCGCAGCACGGGGGCGGCAAGGCGGCATATTCATAACCATTTGTTTTAATTGATAAATTAATATGGCCCTGACAATACAAGTAAACGGCAAACTACGCGAAGTGCAGGCTGACGCGGAAACGCCGCTGCTCTACGCCCTGCGCAACGACCTCGGTCTCATTGGCACCCGTTACGGCTGCGGCCTCGGCCAGTGCGGCGCCTGTACCGTGATCATCGACGGACAGGCCGTGCAGTCCTGCGACGTGCCGGTCTCGGCCGTCGTCGGCAAACAGATCTCCACGGTCGAGGCGCTGGCCGGCGGCGATGCGCTGCACCCGCTGCAGAAAGCCTTCATCGCGGAGCAGGCCGCGCAGTGCGGCTACTGCGCGAGCGGTATCCTGATGGCGGCGAAGGCGCTGCTCGATGCGAACAACAATCCCTCCGACGCCGAGATCCGCAACGCGCTGGAGCGCAACCTCTGCCGCTGCGGCACGCATGGCCGCATTCTGCGCGCAATCAAGCGCGCGGCGAAAGAAATGAGGGGTGGCTGATCATGGCGCAAACAGGCAACGCCGCCCCCGCGCGCAAACTGCCGGGCAGCCTTGAAACCAACCGCCGGCTCGAGCGCTGGCTGTCGATCAATGCCGACGGCACGGTGACACTGATCACCGGCAAGGTCGAGATCGGGCAGGGCATCCTGACCGCGCTGGTGCAGATGACCGCCGAGGAACTCGACATCGACGTCTCGCGCATCCGCCTGAAGGCCGCGAGCACAGCGTTCAGCCCCGACGAGGGCATCACCTCCGGCAGCCGCTCGATCCAGGAAAGCGGGCTCGCGCTGCGCCACGCCGCGGCCGAAGCGCGCGGGCTGCTGCTCGAGCGCGCGGCGCGCAAGCTCGGCGTGACGCTGGAAAGCCTGACCGTAAAGGACGGCGTCATCAGCGCGCGCGGCGGGGGTTCAGCGACGTACTGGGAACTCGCCACGCCCGACCTGCTGGCGCGCGATGCGGGCTTCGACGCCGTGGCCAAGCTGCCGCAGGAGCATGTGGTGGTCGGCACTTCGCTCGAACGCGTCGACATTCCGAACAAGGTCACCGGCAAGCTGTCCTTTGTGCAGGACATGAACCTGCCGGGCACACTGCACGGCCGCGTCTGCCGTCCCGCCGGACCGAAGGCCGTGCTGAAATCGATCGATCTCAGGGAGGTCGAGCAGATGCCCGGCGTGGTCGCCGTGCTGCGTGACGGCAGCTTCCTTGGCGTGGTGGCCGAGCGTGAGGAACAGGCGATCCGTGCCGAGCGCCGGCTCGCGCGCCTCGCGCAATGGACGCCGGGGCCGGAGCTGCCGGCCAATGATCCGCGTCACCTGCTGACGCTGCAGGCCGAGGCCGAAACCGAGGTCATCAGCACGAAAGGCAATCCGGAAACCGCCGGCGCGAAACAGCTCGCCGCCGAATACACCAAGCCCTATATCGCCCACGCCTCGCTGGCGCCGTCCTGCGCTGTGGCGCAATGGGAGGACGGCAAGGTGAAAGTGTGGACGCACAGCCAGGGCATCTACCCGCTGCGCGGCGACATGGCGCAGGCGCTGGGCGTGCCCGAGCAGGACATCATCATCACCCACGCCGAAGGCGCTGGGTGTTACGGCCACAACGCCGCCGACGACGTCACGCTCGACGCGGTGCTGCTGGCGCGCGCGGTGCCGGGCAAACCGGTGCGGGTGCAATGGATGCGCGAGGACGAATTCGGCTGGGAGCCTTTCAGCTCGCCGATGGTGATGCGGATGAACGCGTCCCTCGACGACAAAGGCAACATCGTCAACTGGGGCCACGAACTGTGGAGCCATGCCCACAGCACGCGGCCCGGGGGCAAGGGCGGCGTCAACCTGCTCGCGGCCTGGCACCTGGAGAAGCCCTTGCCCGCAGCCAAGCCCGGCAACCCGCCGCTGCCCGGGGGCGGCAGCCACCGCAACGCGGTGCCGCTCTACGATTTTCCGAACCAGAAGGTCACCAACCACCTGATCCGCCGCTCGCCGATCCGCACCTCGGCGTTGCGCGCGCTGGGCGGCTTCGCCAATGCCTTCGCCATCGAGTGCTTCATGGACGAGTTGGCCGAAGCGGCCGGCGCCGATCCGGTTGAATTCCGCCTGCGCCATCTGAAGGACGCGCGCGCCAGGGCGGTGATCGAGAGGGTCGCGCAGATGGCCGGCTGGAAAGCGAATGAAAAGGGCGACGGCGAGCGCGGCCGCGGCATCGGCTTCGCGCGCTACAAGAACCTCGCCGCCTATATCGCGGTGATCGCCGAGGTGAAGGTCGAGGAGGAGGTGCGCGTGACCAAACTGTGGGGCGCGGTCGACGTCGGCCAGGCCATCAACCCCGACGGGGTGCTCAACCAGATCGAGGGCGGCATGATCCAGAGCGCGAGCATGGCGCTGAAGGAGCGCGTCGATTTCGACAAGGCTGCCATCACCACCCGTACCTGGGATGAATACCCCATCCTGCGCTTCACCGAAGTGCCGGAGATCGAGGTCGCGCTGATCAACCGCCCCGAAGCGCCGCCGGTGGGTGCGGGCGAGGGCACGCAGGGCCCGGTCGCCGCGGCGATCGGCAATGCGATTTGCAACGCCCTCGGCGCGCGCCTGCGCGACATGCCGTTCACCCGAGACCGGATTGTCGCGGCGCTCAGCGCCTGACTGCGGATTGATTTTAACTCATTGAATTAAAAGGAAAGACAATGAAAGTCCTGGTCATCCACGGCGCCGGCCTCAACATGCGCGGCAAGGTGCAGCTCGACGTGTTCGGTCCGATGACGCTGCCGCAGTACGAGGAGCACATCCGCGGCTATGCGAAGGAACTCGGCATCGAAGTGTCGTTTTTCCATTCCAACATCGAAGGCGAGGTCGTCAACAAGCTGTACCAGGCTTTCGACAGTGACATTGCCGGCTGCGTGATCAATCCCGGCGGCTATACCGCGGTCACCGGCCCGCTGCGCGCGGCGATCGCGCAGATGAAATTCCCGGTGATCGAAGTCCACCTCAGCAACCCGACCACGCGCGGCACGGTTTCGGTGATGCAGCCGGTGTGCAAGGCCTCGGTCTACGGTTTCGGCATCGAGAGTTACCGTCACGCGCTGGCGGGCCTGAAGGCGATGCTCGCGAAATAATCAGCCGCTTTATTCAAGGCAAAAACGGCAGGGCATTGCGCCCTGCCGTTTTTTTCACTCCTTGGCCGCCGGATCAGCGGATCGGGATGTAGATGTTGGGCAGCACCACATGGATGCCCGCGGCGGGCGGCGCGTAGTACACCGGCGCCGGGGCGTGGTAGCTGTGGTGGCGCACCACTTCGCGGTAGACCACGCGCGGCGGCCCGTAATGGGGATGATAATGGCGGGCGTGTTTCCAGTGCTTGTGCCCGTGTCCGTAACCATGACCGCGGCCATGGTCGCCGCCGCGATCCGCCCAGGCGGGCGCTGCTGCCAGCATCACCGCCGCCAACACTGCACCTGTCATCAGCTTCATCTTGGTCTCCTTTCGCGGCCACGTTTTGCGTGTCCGGTTGCCCCTGTTGCATGGTTGTTGTTGTGTGGTGGCCCATGCCTCAGGCCACGGCCGCAGGTTAAGGGCGTTGTTCGGCCGATGCTGTATCAATGTGTAAATGAATGTTACGGCGCTGACGTCGCGGCGGCGCCTGCACGGTGTTTCTTGCCACTGTGTCGGCTTGCGGCGACAATCGTCGCGGGCGGCTGTCACCGTCCGACAACAACGGCCAGTCCATGGCGCGGCACAGCGGGGAGGTACATGAAGTTCGGGGACTACATCAAGGTCAAATCGCTGCAGACCGCCGCGGGATTCCGCGACAATCTGCGGCGCCTCGGGCTCGACATGCCCTGCGACGATACGCTCGAAGCCGGGCCCGCGTCACCGATGGCGGCGCCGCTGAGCGTCGATGGCCTGACCATCGGCAACCGCTACACCGTGCACCCGATGGAGGGCTGGGATGCACTGAACGACGGAAGCCCTTCCGGCAACACGCGGCGGCGCTGGTCGCGCTTCGGCGCCTCGGGCGCCAAGCTGATCTGGGGCTGTGAAGCGATCGCGGTCCGCCCCGACGGCCGCGCCAATCCGAATCAATTGATGCTCAATGCGCATACCGAAGCCGACATCGGCGCGATGCGTGAATCGCTGGTGGCTGCGCACCGTACGGCAATGGGGGACGACAAAGGGCTGGTGGTCGGCCTGCAGCTGACGCACTCCGGACGCTTCTGCAAACCCAACGATCATCACAGGATGGAGCCGATGATCCTCTACCGTCATCCGCTGCTCGATCGCCGGCAGAAACTCGGCCCCGATTACCCGCTGATCAGTGACGGCGAGATCCGCCGCCTGATCGACGACTACGTGCAGACCGCAAAACGCGCGGCAAAGCTGGGTTTTGAATTCGTCGATGTGAAGGCATGCCACGGCTATCTCGGCCACGAATTCCTGTCCGCGAAAACGCGCGATGGCGAATTCGGCGGCCCGCTGGAAAACCGTACGCGTTTCCTGAAGGAAATCGTTGCCGGCATCCGGTCCGAAGCGCCTGGCCTCAGGCTCGGCATGCGCATCTCCGCCGCCGACCTGGTGCCTTTCCGTCCCGATCCTGTGCTGACCACGGCGGAAACAATGGGGCCGGGTGCGCCGGAGGAGTTTGCGAATCTGCTGCCGTACCGGTACGGTTTCGGCCTGAAGGAAACCGATCCGCTGGTCATGGACCTGACCGAAACCAAGGCGGTGATCGCCATCGCCCGCGACCTCGGCATCCAGTTGTTCAACATCACGCTGGGCAGTCCCTATTACAACCCGCACCTGACGCGCCCCGCGCTGTATCCGCCCTCCGACGGTTACCATCCCCCGGAGGATCCGCTGATCGGGGTGATGCGGCATTTGAGTGTGGTGCGCGAGCTGAAACAGGATTTTCCCGGTACAGTGTTCGTCGGCAGCGGTTACACCTACCTGCAGGAATTCCTGCCACACGTCGCGCAGGCAGCGGTGCGTGCCGGCTGGACCGACAGCGTCGGCCTCGGCCGCATGATGCTGTCCTATCCCGATCTGCCCGCGGACGTGCTCGCCGGGCGGCCGCTGCAAAAGAAGCGCCTGTGCCGCACCTTCAGCGACTGCACCACCGCGCCGCGCCACGGCGTGGTGTCAGGCTGTTATCCGCTGGATGCGCATTACAAGAAGTCGCCGCAGATGGTGCAGGTGGCGCAGATCAAGAAGGTTGCGAAACTCTCTTGACGCCTTCCGGATGGTCAAGACACGGGGAGCTGACGCGGAGTCGGTTGTGTCCGGCATCAAGGGTCTTGCTGTGCTCAGCCGTGTCAATCGCGGGACTTTTATCCGGTTTGAGGTGACGTCATTGGCGACGGAAGTCGATGCAGTGCTTGCGGCACTGCTGGAGTGGCTGCCGGAAGGCGCAGAAATCAGCGTGCCTGAACCCGGGCCATGGGAGTGTTATCACGAGAGCCAGCGCATCAACGGCGCGTTGATGATCAAGCGCGGTTGCCACGGTTCCTGCGGCATCTGGGAGCCTGCCGGTGCTGCCGAGGCCGGCCATTGGCTGTTGCCCGGATTCCGGCAGTCCGTGGCCTATGCGGGGGGGCGCGTGCAACCGCGCATTCCGCAGGCATCGGGAGGGCGGCTGTGATGGCCGCGCAGAGCCCGGCGGCCGCCTCTGGTGGGGCTGTTGCCGCCGCAGCGGCTCTGATTCAGAAGCGGAAATTGGCACCGATGCCGGGACCGCTGAAGGTCAGGTCTTCGACCAGTTTGTCGCCGCCCATCCGGTAGGTCAGGTAGCGGTAGGCCAGCAGGACTTCCCCCCATTTGTATTCGCGACCGACGCCGGCCATGCCCTGCGAGGTCATGCTTGAACTGCCGCTGCCGACATCCAGATAGTAGGGCAGGAACCAGCGCCCATCACCGAGCTTGAAGCGCCCGCGCACTCCGACAATGGCGTCGAGCACGTCGTCGGACTTGGTGATCGCACCGGTGGTGGCGAAGTTGACGGCGCCGGCCGGGCCGGTCACCACTGCGTTCAGGCGCCAGCGGGTGGTGGCTTCGACATCGAAATAGCGCAGGCCGCCGAGCACGGAGAACGTTGCGCGCGGCTCGTCGACCAGGTTGTAGCCGGCGGCGAGCGACCACACGGTGCCTTTGACCTCGGTCTCGGTGCCGATGTTGAGGCTGGTATTGGCGACATTCACCGGGCCGGGGCCGGGGTTGAAATCGACCGACTTGACATGGCTGCTGTCGCTGGAGAGGTCGAGCATGATCAGGTCGGTGGCGACATGCCAGCGGCCCTTGCGCGCCTCGGCATTGACCATCAGCGCGAAATCCAGCGCGCCGAGGAGTGTATCGGCATCGACGCTGACGCTGGGCGTGGAGCCGCCGGCCGGCGGGGGGCCATAGCGCAGATTGCTGTCCATGCTGGGCAGCCAGAGATAGGGCATGACCGAGAACTGCCACTCGTCCGCAGGCCGGGCCAACTGGGCCTGAGCGGGAAACGCGGTGAACAGCAGGGTCAGGATCACGGCACGCAACGCGATGGCGCGGCGAGGCAGGTGCTTCAGCAGATTGTCGGGCATGTCAGGGTCTCGTGCGTGTCAGGTGGAGGGAATCCGCCGGCCAGTCAGCACTGCAGGGGCCGGCGGGTTGCCGTGCCGCTTGATCAGTACACCAGCGGTATTTCCGCGGCGAGCTCAAGCTTGATGACCGCGCGGATCTTGTTTTCGATCTGCAGGTAACGCACGGCCTTCATGCCGCCGACCGCGGATTCGAGCTTGGGCAGCAACGCGCGCTTGAGCTTGTTCTCGTCCTCGTCGGCGCCGATGGCCTCGCCGGCGAGCTGGCGGGCGACATCGTTGGGCAGGCTGCCCTTTTTGTAGGCGTCGGCGTAGGCCTTGATCGCCTTGCCCAGCCGCTGGTTCACCGCGGCGAGCCCTTTCTGGTATTCGTCGTAGAGCGGCCAGAATGCCTTCGCTTCGGCTTCGCTCAGCTGCATGTTTGCGGCGACCAGCAGCTTCTTGTCGGCCTTGACCTTCTGCTTGAGGATTTCCATGTCGGATGCGGTCGGGCCGGCGGCGGGTTTCTGTCCGGACTGGGCATGGGCGATCAGCGGCATGCTGGTCAGGGCGAGTGCGACGATGCTGCGGCGGTTGCTGTTCATTGCTGGGGCTCCTGGTGTCTTGTGCTGGTTTGTAGTGGTCATGAACGGGCATGAACGGAAGTTGCGGGTGCGGCTGCAGCGGATTGTAGGCGGGCGGTACGGCGCCGTCGATGTTCAGCGCAGGCCGTGCAGCGCCAGCAAGTCACGCATTCTTGACAGCGCGAGGTCTGGCCTGAGCAGCAGCCCGGCGGCATCGGCCAGCCGGAACAGTTCGGCGAAATGCGGCAGCGACCGCGCGCTCTGCTGGCCGCCGACCATGATGAAGTGGTCCTGGTGGCCGTTGAGCCAGGCCATGAACACCACGCCGGTCTTGTAATGCCAGGTCGGCGCCTGGAACATGTGGCGCGACAGTGCCACGGTGGGTTCAAGGATGCGGTGGAATCCGCCGGTGTCGCCCTGTGCGAGTTTGCCGAGTGCGGCGCCTGCGGCGGGGGCGATGCTGTCGAAAATGCCGAGGAGGGCGTCGCTGTGGCCGTGGTTGGGCGATACACCCGCGCCGTCGCCGGCAATCAGTTCCGCGTAATTGAAGTCGTCGCCGGTATACATGCGCACGCCGGCAGGCAGGCGGCGGCGCATCATGATCTCGATGTTTTTGTCGAGCAGCGACATCTTGATGCCGTCGACCTTGGCTGCATTCGCGCCGATCACGCCCAGTGCGGTGTTGATCGCGCCCTGCAGTTCGGAGCTGCCCCAGTAGCCTTCCAGCGCCGGGTCGAACATGCCGCCCAGCCAATGCAGGATCACCGGTTCGCGGGCTTGGCGCAGCAGGCGGTCGTAGACCTTTTCGTAATCGGCGGGACTGCGCGCGACGCGTACCAGCGCGCGGCTGGCCATCAGGATCAGGCGGCCGCCGGCGCGTTCGATCGCCGCCATCTGTTCCTCGTAGGCGCGGATCACGTCGTCCAGCGTTCCGGCGGCTTCCACCGCCAGCTGGTCGGTGCCGCAGCCCGAGGCGAGCAGGGCGCCTGGCACATCGCGCGCGGCAGCTGCCGAACGCCGGATCAGTTCGAGTGAGGCCGGCCAGTCCATGCCCATGCCGCGCTGCGCGGTATCCATCGCTTCGGCAACGCCGAAGCCGAGGCCCCACAGATAATTGCGGTATGCCATCGTCGCATCCCAGTCGACTGCGGTCTGCTGCCAGGGATTGATCGCGGCGCGCGGATCGGCGACGACATGTGCCGCGGCGTAGGCGAAGCGGTTGAACGGCGTTTTCGCCGTTTCAAAGGCGCCGGGGCCGCGCAGTGTGTACGGCGTCATGACGCCGCGGGCGTCGGGCAGCAGGATGTTCATGCGAAGATGTTTTTATTCGGGAATTTTTCCGGCATCTTCGCACGCGCTGCCCCAGTTGCCCAGCGTGTGCAGGCGTTCGCTGTCGAGGATGCGCGCGGTGGCCTCGGGCAGGCTGCTGCCCAGTGCTTCGGGGGCGATGGCGGCAATGCCGGCGCGGGTTTCCGGGTCGGTGATCGCGGCGGCAAGTGCCGCGGGGTCATGCCACACCGGTCTGCCCTGTTCCATGCGCAGCCAGATGCGCTGGCTGCCGCGGTCGGCGAAGTTCACCACCGGCAGGCGGCGCACGCACTGCGCGAGGAACTGGGTGTTGTGTTCCGGCGCCATTTCCGCGGCGCCGGGGTAGACCTCGGCGGCGTTGTGCGCGCCGACATGGATCTTGCGGTAGCGCTCGACATCGAGCATGCCGCCGACATCGAGCACATGCATCTCGCCGTTCCAGCCGAAGGCCACGGTGCGCGGCGTCTCGCCGAGCGCGACGCTGTTGTCGAGGAATTCGTAGTGCACCTTCTTGTCGGCGGCCAGCGCCCAGGTGAAAAACACTTCGGGCATGCCGGAGAATGCCTCGACGTTGTGCGCAAGCAGGTCGTCCACCGCCTTGTAGCGGCCGACTTCGAGTCCGCGGTACCAGGCGCGTTCGACTGTGGCGTCGGGCGGCGTGATCATGAAGAACAGGTAGACCAGGCTGCCGAAACGCGTCAGCAGGTTGCTGCCGGCGACGTCCGAGGCGGGAGCGAAGGTGTCGAAGCGGAAACGGTCGATCAGCAGGTGCGACATCAGGCCGCGCTCCGCCTTGCGCGCCATTGTGCGGTCGAGCTTGTGGTCGACGATCTGCAGTTCGTGGCCGCTGAAGGAGCCGGCGTATTTGTAGGCCTCGCCCAGTGTCGAATAATCGAGCAGGAACTTGCGGAAAATGTCCGGGCTGATCAGGGCGAAATCCTGCCAGCTGACGCCGATGCGCGCGGCCAGCGCGCGCTGCAGCGGGCGCAGCGTGCTCTTGCCGGCGGCGGAGGCGCCCTTGGTGTTCATCACCACCGGTTTCGGCTGCACCGGCAGGCGGCGGAAACCCTCGGCATCGGCGCCGCGCTGCACGTACGGCTCGATCAGGCGGCCGATTTCCTCACTGCCGTAGTCGTTGCAGGAGAGGCCGGTGGCAACCTGCGCGATCAGGCTGCGGTCGCGCCACAGCCGGCCGTGGCGGGTGAGCATCGCGGTGGCGACGCGGGCGAGCGCCGCGGCCGCGGCGCGGACCAGCGGGTCGCCGGCGGCCTGCGATTGCGCCTCCCAGCGGCGGATCGCGCGTACGTCGGTGGTTTCGCCGTCGTCGAGCACACGCGATTCGCGGGCCTTGCCGGAAAGCATCGCCCACAAGCCGCGGCGCGGCGCCGCGGGCGGGGCCTCTTCGTGCAGGCCGCGTTCGAGTTCGGCGCTGACCGCGGCATGCAGGCGCGCGCGCAGTGCCCCGAACGCGGCGACGATTTCCGCCATGTGCGGCGTGATGTGGCGCGTCAGCAGCGCATCGGTCATGCGCCGGAAGTTGATGCCGAGGTCTTCGGTTTTCCGGCCGTCCTCGACGGTGAAGTTGGCGGTGACCTGCGCCAGCAGCTCATGCACCACCAGACGTTCCGGGCGGAACGCGACCAGTTCCTCCATCGGCAGGCCGGTCAGGTCGGCGAGTTCGCGTGCTTCGCGCAGCGTGGTGGTCACGTATTCAGGCCGGTAAATCGTCGCCAGCGGCAGCAGCGCGGCGGGAATCTGCGACTGCAGTCCCGGGTTCCACGGGCCTTCGGGTGCAGCGGGCTGCCGGGTCGGGCTCATGGCTTTCAGTCTACCCCGCGCAGCAGGCCATGGCGCCGGCCAGTGGCGGTGAGGCGTTCGCACTGCGCGGCGTTCAGCTGCGTGTTCTGCGGGGTGGTCGATTCAGCCATCAGGTTGCCCGGTGTGTTGTCATGCGAGCCGCTGTCCATCAGCACATGGGCCAGTTCGTGGGCGATGACGATGCCGAGGTCGCGCGCGCCGCGCGCGACCCATACCGTGTCGGCGAGTTCGGGGCGCGTGCGGCTGTTGCCGCGGCCGATAGCCTCGGCGTCGAAGGCCGGCACCTGGCGCGTGCCGGCGGCGAGGAAGATTGCCGGTTTGGGCAGGTCGAGCGCGCGGGCCAGTTCGCGCGAGCGCGGCGTGTCGAAATCGCGATGGGTTGCCGGCGCCTCGACGCGCAGCAGGTCGACTCGGGCGGTGCGGATGCCGCACTGCGACAGTATGCGCGCAGCCTCGCCCAGTGCCGCCGTGATCCGGCCTTCGGGCCTGTGGTCGAGATCGACCACGCGCAGTTCCAGTGTGTGTGCGGCCTGCTCCGGCGCCGCAAAGTGATGCAGCACCGCGCGATGCTCGATCCGCAGCGGCAGGATTTCCGGGGGCTGGGCCGTGGCAGGGCCGGCAAGGGTCGCCAGCAGGGCGAAGCCGAGCCCAGGCTTCATTGTGGTGCGCATCGGCGCCGGGTTGATGAAATTTTAGGCAAGCTAACCCCGCGCCCCGTGAAAGCCTGCCTCGGGTTGGATTTTTTCGGGTTGCTCACAGAGATATCCACAGAAAATGTGCATGCTTTTTGGCAGGCGAAGTTGTCACTGACGCGCGCCGGTGCGTACGGCCTCCGCCATGCGGACTGCATGCGGCGGAACCATTGCGGCGGCGTTGCAGCTCACGGGGTGAGTGTCAAATTTAATCATAAAAACAATGACTTGCGTCATGTCAAAAAAGCGTCGTAAAAGCGTTGCCGCGTCAATTACTTAGCGTGACTTTGCCCCTGCGCCAGCCTGGCGAGGCTTCCGGATATTGACAGGCGGGGCCGTGTTTTGTAGTGGCAGCAGCCGGTTGCGATGCCCGAGATATCAACATGCCGCTTTTCGCCCTTTGTCAAGCCGTTTGGCGCCACGGGCGGGATGCTCAAAGTCCGCGGACGAAGCTTTCGATGCCTTTGAGCAGCATTTCCACGGCGATTGCAGTCAGGATCAGTCCCATCAGCCGGTCGAGGGCGGCCAGTCCGCGGCGACCGACCGCGCGGGCAATGCGTTCGGCGGCCAGCAGCAGCGCCAGCGTGATCGCGCTGGCCGCCGCCAGCGCCGCCACCCATTCGGCGGTGCGTTCCGGCGCCCGCGACACCACCAGCACCACGGTGGCGATGGCGGAGGGCCCGGCAATCGAGGGGATCGCCAGCGGCACAATGAAAGGTTCGGATTCGGCGCTGTCGCCGCCGAACACGCCCTCCGGGTGCTTGAAGATCAGGCGCAGCGCGATCAGGAACAGGATCACGCCCCCGGCGATGTTGAGCGAGGAGTCCGACAGGCCGAGCAGGTCCAGGATGGCGCGCCCGAAAAACACGAAAAACAGCAGCAGCGCGAAGGCGATGGCGATCTCGCGCAGGATGACGACGCGCCGGCGTGCCGGATCGAGATGCTGCAGCAGCGACACGAACAGCGGGATGTTGCCCACCGGATCCATCACCAGCAGCAGGATCACCAGCGTCGAGGTAAAGGTGACGTCCATGCCGCGAGTCTAGCGCGGACCGGGATCAGAAACCGAACAGGTTGCGGCGGGCGTGCTGCAGGTGGGCGAGGATCGCGGCGCGGGCGCGGTCGGCGTCACGCGCCTTCAGCGCATGGACGATCGCGCGGTGTTCCTCCTGGTATTTGAGCCGCCGCTCCGGAGTGACCACGCGGTCCTTGAGCTTGCCCCACTCGGTCTGGTGGCGCACCGCGGTGGCCATGTCGAAGACGCGGATCATGAACCGGTTATGGGTGGCCGCGGCCATGGCCTGGTGGAGCGCCGCATCCCAAACTTCGAAATCATCCAGCGTGACGCCGCGCTCTGCGCGTTCGAGGCAGGTGTCCATGCGTTCGAAATCGGCTGGCGTGGCACCGATGACGATCAGTTCCGCCATCGCCGGTTCCAGCCGCAGCCGCGCTTCCATCAGTTCGGCGGGGCTGGTGTGGCTGAGGCTGTCGGCGGGAAAGCCGCCGCTGTCGGCAAGGAAGGTGCCGCGGCCGACATGGCGGGTGATCGCCCCTTCGGCCTCCAGTTGCGCCAGCGTCTTGCGCACGGTGTTGCGCGGCAGTGCGAAGCGCGCGGCGAGTTCGCGTTCGGTCGGCAGCTTGCCGCCAGCTCCGACGGCACCCTGCGCCACCACCTCGAGCAGGAAGGCGCGGACGTCCTGTGCGCCGTCGCTGCTGCGGCTGCTGCGGGGTGGGATCGGTTCGTGGCGGCGCATCGGTGTTGTCGGAGGATGGTTTGCGCGGGATTGTGCAACGCTATACCAATTTGGTCAATTGGTTAAGGAAAATGCCGGTCATTGCAACCATGTGCGGCGGCCCCGATTGCAGCAGCACCGGTGTTTATGCTCTTGTGCATTGCGGCAATGGGGTGGGTCGCGCGGCTGTGTCAATCCAACCAATATGGCCCAATTATTGACTATTGGTTGGGCCAAGACTAGCATTCCCGGCACTGCCCGGGCTGTTCCCGGCGCTGCCGACCCGGCTGCGCTGCGGGCAGATCAGCAGACGATACGATTCTGGCAACCGAATGCTACGAAGCCGGACCGCAGGTGTTTGTTCACCCCGCTCCGCAGAACCGCGAGGAACCATGTCCGCAGCCGCAACAGCGCCACTGAAACTGGCGATCATTTC
>VFQT010001490.1_pt1 | contig 27851 bp, 16 predicted proteins | sample 3512381 | NCBI WGS metagenome assembly VFQT01 (sample SAMN10412376, study PRJNA504923) | tailings metagenome | isolation source: Relicate 2 Philex TSF3 active mining site | place: Philippines: Tuba, Benguet | collected 2017-08-29
CATTCACGCCGGCAGCGATGATAACGTCGCCAAACACCTTTGGACTCCGTGCTTGCGAACCCTTGTTCATCACAAGGATACCAGGTGAGCGTACAGTAAAGTCCATGCTCGAGACGCTCAAGCCGTCGAAGACCACAACGCCATTAGCATAGGCAATGCCACGCTTACGATCTCGATCAAGGTTGCGCACAACGATGGTGTCGAGATGTAGTTCCGATCCATCGAGGTGCATGACGCCATCTGCAGAATACACGATGTTCGTTGCAGACGACAAGAACGTTGCTTTCGCAAAGCGTGCGTTACCGCCGAGGTCAATCTTATCTGGCGTCGTTCCCTTGACGGTAATCACCCCATCGGCAACACCTTGAAGTCGTTCGATTGCGGGGAGAAATGGCTCCACAGCCGCTAGGGCCAGCTTATTGGCTCGCATGTCGATATCGATTGGACGATCATCGACCAAGCGCTGCTCCACACCGCGCAAGCCAAGATCAATCGGCAAGTGGTTGATAGCCAGATCAAGCGTCCGCGACTGCGTGCTCAGTGCAGGATTTGCAATGCGCAGCCAGCCAGTGATATCACGGTCGCGATGTCGAAGCTGCGTCGTCAACGTCCCGATCAACTCGTCGTTATACCGCACACCTGTTGCCTGCATTTCCAACGCGATCTCTGGTTGCTCCCAGGTACCATTCAGGGTAACGGTGAGCTGCTCCATGAATCCATCGAGGTAGGTGACTGGGTGCCCCTTATCAAGCACGACAAATCGTGGTACGTCTGCCAGGTTAAGGTTTGTGACGACTACGCGGGCGTTCGTAAACGCTGCAGTTGATACTTCGCCTGAAGCAGTAATCACTTCTGCTGCACCACGCTGGATGGCGAGGTCGTCGATCGCGAGTTTTGCATCTCGCGCGCGCAGGCGAACTGGCCGCAGCGATCGCCATTCGAGACCGCGCACGGAATCAACCAACACGTGCAATGAATCAAAGCTTGCAAAGGTGGAGTCATCCGCCCATCGTATTTGACCACCAAGTCCGGCATAGATGCCGTTGACATCTGCTCGACCACGCAAGCGCGCCAATGTATCGGTCGTCTGCATCGCGACGTATATGTTGGAGATCCGGGTATCGTTCACTCGAATCGCATCATCGCACTGAGCTTGAAGATTCAACTGCTCGACACGGGGTGTCGTCGTCAGATCTGCCAACACGCACGACATTGATGAATACAGTGGATCCACTGTAACACGCAGGTCCGGTGCGAGTAGCGCAAACTCACGCACCGCAATCGTGTCGATCGTGAGTGTCGTCTTCTCGACTGTCGATTGCACACGTCCTTCAACGCGGAGGTTTGCGATAAGTGAGAGCGAATCAAGGAACAGGTTTACCGGAGTTGCATCGCGGAGGGTAATCTGGAATCGCGCATCCATGTTCTCGCCTCGCACACCCATGGCCTGTACTTGTCCAAGATCCGATGTGACGTGGCGCAATTGATGTTCGACAGCATTCATCGAGTTGATCACGCTTGCGCTGACAACATTGATAAACGCCGAAGGCATAAACTGTCCCTCGACAGAAGCCTGCAGGAACTGCGACTGTGCAGTCCACGAACGTAGCGCGCCTTCGCGCACGCTTGCAATGCGCAACGTAAACGGACGTAGCGCACGATCCGCGAGTGCAAATTCATCTACGCGAGCTGTTGCGACGCCGAGTATACTATCGAGTTCAATCCCCTCTCCGTCCAGCTCCATGCGCGTTGTTAGCCGCGTCGGGAACGATCGATCACGGAGCAGCGATGCAAGATTGATGGCGTTCATTGAGACGCGCAGTGAATACTGCGGGTGGTGGACGTCAGCGACACTCCATCGACCATGAACTTCGAGTGTTTGCGCATCCCAGACGTCTTCTTCGATAATGGTATCGGTCCGAAACGGGGTCACGTCGACAAACGATGAATCGATATCGATGATCCCTGTACCATCGGCAGCGATGTTCAAGGACAGCGCTCGAATCGGACGTCCCATGGCGCGGCTGCGCTGGAGATCCACATGGTAGATACCGTCAAGAGTTGCGAGGTCTGTCCCCCGTCCGCGGAGCACGACGCGTCCGTTCAGTGTTGTCGCGATACTCGAGTCAGCAAACACCGAGAGGTCCCCGTTGCTCACGCGCATATCGAGATCGTATCCAAAGGCGGGGTCATCAAGCTTAAGGGTCATGCGACCATCTACACGTCCAGGTGCGTCCGAGCCGTGCACGATAAAGAACAACGAGTCTGCTGGATACCCGCGCAGTGTCACGGTATCAATGCGTGTCGTCGTGAGGAACGGAAGCTCAGGAAGCGGGACAAACACAAGACGGCGGCGAACATCTGCGTACCGCGCGGCTGAGTTTACAACGCGAATATTGAGCAGTGGACCTCGATTGCCGGAGAGTTCTGTGAGGATGACGTCACCGCGTACGATTCCGTCGCCTGCTCGCAGCGTCAGGTCGCGAACCTCGAGCGCATCGCCTCGAAACGCAACACGCGCGTCGAGTGCATATGAATCGATGACTTCGATATCCGGTACGATGTACGACACCTCTTCGCCAGAGACCTGATCAGCTTGGATCATGGCAATAGCGGGATGCGTATCGAGCACTGCCGACGAGAGGCCCTCTCGAAGAATATCGACACCATCGATGCGGGCAGCAAGGTGGAGAGATGAACCAGCGGTGCGAAGCTTCAAGAACTGCACATCCAGTCCGGCAGGAGTTAGCACGGCGGCCAGCTCAAGTTCTCGCACGTCCAGACCGTTCGGACGTTGCTCAACGAGTGAACATTCATCGATGGACACGCGATACTCGCGCGTCGGGAGCGACATCCAGATCGATGCGTCGAGATTGAAGTTATCGATGTGCGTATGTGTCACATCTAGGTGCACACTATCGACCGATGCATCAGTCGAATCGTGGACAGTGACGGCCCCATCACGAATGCTGACCGCGCGCACGCGCACGACGAGATCGGGCGGTGGCGTCGTTGTTGTATCGGCAGAAGGCCGCGCGATACGATTGATATTCCACACACCGTCGCGCGATCGCAGAATGGCGATCCGTGGATTACGAATCGCAAGCTCATTGACGGCTACTGTCTTCGCAAAGAGTGCTGCAATGTCGTAGCTCAGTGATAGCTCGTCCGCTTCGAACACCGTAGTGCCGTGCGCGGAGAGCACCGGATGTACCAAGACGATGCCACGGAAGATGTCGATGCGCAAGTCGTCACAAGCGACCGTGCCCTCGAGCTGATCATTCACAAGGGCCAGCACTTGACGTCGCATGATATCACGTGCAAGATCTGTCTGCGCGAATGCGACGATCATGGCAGCAAGAACCACAGCAGTCAATACCAGACGGTACGACCACGTGAAGCAGAAAACCGCTGCTCTCAGCCACCCAGAGCTGTGAGCAACGGTTTCATGCGATGGTTGCTGCTGTTCGATCACTCGCCTTGTGCTTTTGAGTAGCGGGCCTCGCCAGCAGCCTGATGGAGGAGCTCAACGTGAACCCACTTCATGCCAGTTGCTGTGACCGCTGTGAGAAGTTCAAGAACGTCCTGGCGTGTTACTTCTGCCTCGGCAATGTACCGACAGCGGAAGTGATCCACGAGAAGAATGTCAGGGAGTTCACCCGGCCATACCTTCGTACCACGGTTTGAGAGCAGCTTCAGTGTAAATGGACCAACGCGCTCGGGCATTGAAGGAAGGCCGACGTGCTCGACGAACACGTCTGCGCCGATGAGCGTCCACGTCTCGGAAATTGCTTCTTGCGCCTGAGTTGCTGGAGCGTGTTGCTGTTCAACGACCTTGAGATCAGTTGGAACCGCACCCATGTTAGCGATGATTGCAGCTGTGAACTCAGACGTTGATGCCGAACCGCCAAGGTCACGCGTCTTCACACCCGAAGCAAGTGTTGCAGTGAGTGCGTTCTGAATCAGCTCTGCGTGCCCTACCAGCCCCATGTATTGCAGCATCTGGATGCCAGAGAGCAAGATTGCTGTTGGGTTTGCAAGCCCCTTACCAGCGATGTCAGGAGCTGATCCGTGAACAGCTTCGAACACCGCACAGTTCTTGCCGATGTTTCCACCCGGTGCCACACCGAGTCCGCCCACGATACCAGCGCACAAGTCGCTCACGATATCGCCGTAGAGGTTCGGAAGAACAAGGACGTCGAACTGTTCTGGACGCGACACCAGCTGCATACAGCAGTTGTCGACGATGATGTCGTTGGATTCAATCTCTGGATATTCGGCGGCTACTTCGCGAAAGACCTCGAGGAAGAGGCCGTCGGTGATCTTGTGAATGTTCGCCTTGTGAACGCAGGTAACCTTCTTGCGACCAAGCTTGCGAGCCTCTTCGAACGCGTAGCGAATGACGGCCATCGAGCCAGGGCGTGTGATGAGCTTCAGACATTGTGCCACGTTTGGCGTCTGAAAGTGCTCAATGCCTGCGTATGTGTCTTCGACGTTCTCACGGACAATCAGGATGTCGACATTGGAAAAGCGCGTTTCGACAGCAGGCATGCTCTTGGCTAAGCGCACGTTCGCGTATAACTCGAGGCCCTTGCGAATCGTCACGTTCACGCTCTTGTGTCCACCGCCCACTGGCGTAGTTGTAGGACCCTTCAGCGCGATGCGATTGCGCTTGATGCTCTCAATCGTCTCCTGCGGCACACCATTGCCTGATTGCTCGATTGCAACGAGTCCGGCTACCGCCTTTTCCCACTGCACCGGCACTCGAGCTGCCTCGAATACGCGAATGACGCTTTCACAAATTTCTGGTCCAATTCCATCGCCTTCGATCAACGTTACTGTCGTGTTTGCCATAGCGGTTTGCAGGTGTGTTCTACGAGTGAGACAATGTTGTTATTAGACCATTTCGACGATGACAGCACTTGCTTCACCACCGCCAATGCAGAGCGTTGCCAGACCGTACTTCTTTCCTTCGCGGCGAAGGCCATGCAGAAGTGTCGTGAGAACGCGCGCGCCGCTGGCCCCGATCGGGTGACCAAGCGCAACGGCTCCACCGAATGCGTTGATCTTCTCGCGTGGAATGCCCAATTCGTTCTTTGCGGCAAGCGCAACAACGGCAAACGCCTCGTTAATTTCGAACAGATCGATATCGTCGAGCTTCAGGCCGGCCTTGGCAACGACGTTCTTGATGGCCGTGATTGGCGATGTTGTAAACCACAGTGGATCTTGTGCAAACGAGGCCTGTGCCACGATGCGAGCCATTGGCTGGCAGTTGTGCGTCTTCAGTGCACCTTCGCTTGCAAGCACCAGTGCAGCTGCACCGTCATTGATCGACGATGAACTTGCTGCCGTCACCGTGCCGTCCTTCTTGAACGCTGGCTTCAGGGTTGCAATCTTCTCGAACACAACCTTTGATGGTTCTTCATCCGTATCGACGATTACGTCGCCCTTGCGCCCCTTAACCGTCACAGGCACGATCTCCTCGACGAACCAGCCATTCTTCTGAGCTTCTTGTGCGCGCTGGTACGACTGGATCGTGTACTCGTCCTGCATATCACGTGTGATGTTGCACTCCGATGCGCACAGCTCTGCTGCGTCGCCCATGCCTGTCTGATTGTACACATCCCACAGACCGTCCCACTGCATGAGGTCAACCATGCGGGCATTACCGAACTTCACGCCCTTGCGCGAGTCGAGCATCGCGTGTGGCGCATTGGTCATCGACTCTTGTCCACCAGCCACCACGATTGTCGCGTCGCCGCCACGAATCGCCTGATCGGCGAGCATCACTGCCTTGAGACCCGAACCGCAGACCTTGTTGATGGTCATTGCTGGGACGCTCTTTGGCAGACCTGCGTAGATCGTTGCTTGGCGCGCTGGTGCTTGACCGACGCCACCAGTGAGGACGTTGCCCATGATCACCTCGCTGACCGCGTCAGGCGAGACCTTCGCGCGTTCTACGGCCGCGGCAATGGCGATAGCGCCAAGCTGGGGCGCGCTCAGATCCTGGAGCGATCCCAAGAGTGAGCCAATTGGTGTACGAGCTGCAGATACGATATAGGTCATGGGGCAAACGCTCCTTGGTGATAGTGCTAATTGGGGGCTTCAAAAATACCATTTGTTTAGGTACTGACCGACGATTCACCTGGGGATGTTGGCGGTAGACGGTGTGGATATCTTCGGCAGAATTATGCCGTAGAATACCCCCTTGTCCGTATTTTTGCCAGACTTTGTACGAAAACGTCTCACCTTTCACAGCCCGTTACACGAGAACACCATGAATAAGGGTCGCATCGTTCAGGTTATCGGTCCCGTCATCGACGTGGAATTTTCCGGTGGCCACATTCCAGCAGTTTTGAACGCCCTCACTATCGATCGCACATCGATCGAGTCTGGCGCAAAGGAAGTCCTTGTCTGCGAAGTGCAGCAGCACCTTGGCGAGGACCGTGTCCGTGCGATCTCGATTGACTCCACCGACGGCCTTGTCCGCGGCATGGAAGTCGTCGACACTGGTGCACCGATCTCGGTACCGGTCGGACCAGGTGTTCTCGGTCGTCTCATCAACGTTGTTGGTGATGGCATCGACAACAAGGGGGCGATCAAGGGCGAGCAGCGCTGGTCGATCCACCGTCCCTCGCCAAACTTCGCTACCCTCTCGACACAGAAGGAAATGTTCGAGACGGGCATCAAGGTGATTGACCTTATCGAGCCGTTCACAAAGGGCGGTAAGACAGGTCTCTTCGGTGGTGCTGGTGTGGGCAAGACGGTTATCATCCAGGAGCTCATCCACAACATCGCCAAGCAACACGGTGGTTACTCGGTGTTCGCTGGTGTTGGTGAGCGTACACGTGAAGGAAACGACTTGTACCTCGAAATGACTGAGTCGGGCGTTATCGACAAGACAGCGCTTGTGTTCGGTCAGATGAATGAACCACCAGGAGCTCGTGCTCGTGTTGCGCTTACAGCGCTTACAATGGCTGAGTACTTCCGTGATGAAGAAGGTCGCGACGTTCTCTTGTTCGTCGACAACATCTTCCGTTTCACACAGGCTGGCTCGGAAGTATCTGCTCTTCTCGGTCGTATGCCTTCAGCCGTGGGTTACCAGCCAACGCTGGCCACGGAAATGGGTGCACTCCAAGAGCGTATCGCTTCGACAGACCGTGGTTCGATCACATCGGTACAAGCTGTGTACGTCCCTGCTGACGACTTGACTGACCCAGCTCCTGCTAATACCTTCTCGCACCTTGACGCGACAACAGTGTTGAGCCGTCAAATCGCTGAGCTTGGTATCTACCCAGCTGTGGATCCACTCGACTCTACGTCGCGTATCCTTGACCCGCTCGTCATCGGAGACGATCACTACACCACGGCAATGCGCGTGAAGAAGATCCTCCAGACGTACAAGGACCTCCAAGACATCATTTCGATTCTTGGTATGGACGAACTTTCAGACGAAGACAAGCAAACCGTATATCGCGCTCGTAAGATTCAGCGATTCTTCTCGCAGCCATTCCACGTTGCTGAGCAGTTCACTGGTTTTGCAGGCCGTTACGTGAAGATCAGCGACACAATCGCTGGCTTCAAGGCGATTCTCGATGGTCATGTCGACGATGTCCCAGAAGGCTTCTTTAGCTATAAGGGCACGCTCGACGAAGTCATGGATGCTTACAAGAAGTCGCAGAACTAATCATGATTGAACACGTTCTCAACGTTAGCATTGTCACACCGCAGGCAACGGCCTTCGAGGGTACGGCGCTTGCTGTGAGTGTCCCTGGTTCGCAGAGTCCGTTCCAAGTGCTCTACAATCACGCACCAATTATCTCATCGCTGGACATCGGCGTTGTGAAGATCGAAGACGAGAAGAATCACGTAGCATACTATGCGTCGCGCGAAGGCTTCGTCGAGGTGATGAAGAACACTGTGAACATTGTGGTCCAAGAGCTCGTACCCGCCACGTCGATCAACATCGCACAAGCAGAAGAGCAACTCTCCTCTGCACGTGCTCAAGCTGATTCGCATCCTGATCGCGCACAGCGCGAAGTGCTTCGTCGTGAAGTACATTGGGCTGAAGCACGCATTCGCGCTGCGAAGCTTGCAACAGGACAAGGCTAAGTCAACATCACAAGCATGTCAACAAACCCCATCGGTAACACGCCGATGGGGTTTTTTCTTTTCCGCGTCGAACGTGTGCCGTATTTTTGCCCATGGCAATCGACAAAATCCTCAGCGAAGGCATCACATTCGATGATGTCCTCTTGGTTCCTCGGTATTCCGAGACACTGCCCCGCGATGCCGACACATCGGCTCGTCTCACGCGCACACTAACGTTGCGCATCCCGATCATGAGTGCTGCCATGGACACCGTTACGGAATCGTCCATGTCGATCGCACTTGCTCGCGAAGGCGGTATCGGCATCATTCACAAGAACATGTCGATCGAACGCCAAGCCGAAGAAGTCGATCGTGTAAAGCGTTCAGAGAGTGGGATGATCCGTAAGCCCATCACGCTGCTCGCAAGCCACACCGTGCGCGAAGCGCAGGAGCTCATGGCTCGCTACAAGGTGAGCGGCTTCCCTGTTATTGATGCAGATAAGCGCCTTGTTGGTATCGTCACGAATCGCGACATGCGATTTGCTGTCAATGGCGATCAACCTGTGTCGACGATTATGACCAGTGATGGACTGGTAACGGCGTCACTTGGCACAACGCTCGAGGATGCTGAGCGCATTCTTCATGAGCACCGCATTGAAAAGCTACCGATTGTCGATGCTGCTGGTCTGCTCGTCGGACTGATGACGGTGAAGGACATTTCGAAGAAGCAGAAGTACCCACATGCTGCAAAGGACGATCAGGGTCGACTCCTTGTTGGCGCGGGCGTTGGCATCGCGAGCGACACGCTCGAACGCGTCGCAGCACTTGTTGATGCTGGTGTGGACGTCGTGGTTGTCGATACAGCCCACGGACACAGCAAGGGCGTCATCACGATGGTCTCGTCGGTAAAGTCGAAGTATCCATCGCTGCAAGTGATCGCCGGTAACATTGGAACGGGCGAAGCCGCACAAGCACTTATTGATGCTGGTGCTGACGCTGTAAAGGTTGGTATCGGACCTGGTTCGATCTGCACAACGCGTGTTGTTGCAGGTGTGGGTGTTCCACAGATCACAGCGATCATGAACGTCGTCGAAGTTGCGTCACGCACGCACACACCGGTGATCGCTGATGGTGGCATCAAGCAGACCGGCGATGTTCCTAAGGCAATTGCTGCCGGAGCTGATACGATCATGGTCGGTGGCATGCTCGCCGGACATGAGGAATCCCCAGGCGAGAAGGTGCTGCTTGAAGGTCGCGCCTACAAGATGTATCGCGGCATGGGATCGCTGGGCGCAATGAATCAGGGCTCTGCTGATCGCTATTTCCAAGACGCAGAAGACGAAATCAAAAAGCTCGTTCCCGAGGGCATTGAAGGTCGCGTTCCGTACAAGGGGAATGTAGCTGACACCGTGTATCAACTCGTTGGCGGACTTCGTGCTGCGATGGGGTACTGCGGTTGCACGAACCTCGAAGAGATGCGCCTCAATGCGCAGTTCGTTCGCATGACGTCGGCCGGGTTGCGTGAGTCGCACCCGCACGACATCATCATTACCAAAGAGTCTCCTAACTACAACACACGGTAAGTCATGGCCTCTTCCTCGCTTACAGCAGCTGCGTCGCGGCTCGCATCGTTACGCACGCAGATGGCTGCACACGGCTGCAATGCCTATGTGATGGCGCATGTACCAAGCTTGCGATACTTCTTCGGCTTCTCTGGTTCGATGGCAATGGCCATTGTAACGAAGAAGCAGGTGTACTTCATCACGAATGATCTCTATGAAGTGCAGGTCCGCAAGGAGCTGTACAAGATCGACGGACTCGAAGTCATCATCGATCGCGACCCGTGGAACGCCATTCGCACACGCGGACTAGCCGCCAAGTTCAAGACAGTCGGATACGATCCATCGAAGCACACGGTCGCAGGCTTCAAGTCAATGAAGAAGGGGCTTGCAGGCGCAAAACTCATTGAAGTTGGCGGTATCGTCGAGACAATTACGCGCGTCAAAACGAAGGCCGAGATCAAGAGCATCGCAGAAGCCGCTCGCATTGCGAGTGTAGCATATGAGAAGCTGCTTGGCTTTGTTGCCCCGGGAATGACCGAGCAACGCGTGGCAACGTTCCTTGCATCAACCACACGCGAACTTGGATCCGAGAAGGATGCATTCGACATCATCTGTGTTGGTGGCGTGCGCAGTGCAATGCCACACGGTCGCGCTAGCTCTGCAGTGCTGAAGTCTGGTGATGTGATCACCGTTGACTTTGGTTGCTGCATTAACGGACTCTACAGCGACATGACGCGTACGTTCTGTCTTGGGACTCCGTCTCGTAAGGTTGTTGACGTGTTTGCCGTGCTTTACCATGCACACATGACGGCACTCGACGCAGCCGTGAGTGGTGTAACAGCGGGAGCACTCGATGCGGCTGCGCGCAACGTGATTGCCAAGGCTGGCTATGGCGAGTACTTCCGTCACTCACTTGGACACGGCCTTGGCTATGAGGTGCACGAGAATCCTCGTGTTGCAGCAACAAACACCAAGGAAGTCATCCCAACTGGTACGGTGATCACTATCGAGCCTGGCATCTATATCCCAGGCAAATTCGGCATGCGAATCGAAGACGATGTCGTTGTGACGCCGACTGGTCCGACGATTCTAACTACAGCACCTCGTGAACTCGTGATCGTGTAAGGAGTGATGGAAACCCGTTCTGTTCTTGTGTTCGCCTACTACTTCCCACCAATGGGTTTGAGCGGCGTTCAACGCGTGACGAAGTTCATGAAGTACCTCCCAGAACATGGGTGGCACCCGCATATCATTACCACCGGCCCAACGGCGTACTATGCACACGACCCATCGTTGCTCGATGATATTGAGGGACGGGACATCACAGTGCATCGTACGAGTGGCACAGACCCTAACAGCGTGGCGAGTGATCAGGGTACGGTGAAGATGCCTCGTGAATGGGTTCGTAAGCTCTACCGTAAGGTGAGCGACACATTCTTCATTCCTGATAACAAGAAGGGCTGGGCAAAGCAAGCACTCGAGCTTGCACGTGAACTCGTCACGCAGCACGAGTTCGACGCCATCTTTGTGAGCGGTCCGCCATTCTCTGCGATGATGGCTGCTGCGACGTTATCGGAAGAGACTGGGATCCCACTCGTTGTTGACTACCGTGATTTATGGTACGGCAACCAGTTCCACTTCTACCCTACTCCATGGCACGCGCATAAGCATAAAGAGCTCGAGCACGACGTTCTCACGCATGCCTCACGTGTGACGGTGACCAATCGTCGCATGAAAGAGTTTCTGCTGGCTAATTATCGTCACCTCAATCATGAGGAAGTGATGATCATTCCTCACGGATTCGATCCTGAGGACATCCCAACGGAGCACATCACGCCACGTCGTGATGGAACATTCCGTCTGACGTATACAGGCATCTTCTACGATGTTGTGACGCCTGTGCCGTTCTTCAAGGCCGTTCGGAAAGCGCTGCAAACCCGACCAGATCTTTCATTGGAATTGCACTTCGCCGGCATCCTTCGAGATGAGTACAAGAAGGTTGCCAAGAAGATGGGGCTCGAAGCCATGATCGTGGATCACGGATATTGCGCTCATGCTGAATCCGTGCGTCTTCTCCTCGAGAGCGATGCACTGTGGATGATGGTTGGCGCAACACGGAATGCCGACACGATCTCGAGTGCAAAGCTGTACGAGTACTTTGGTACACGCAAGCCCCTGCTGGTAAGCGTACCGAATGGTGCACTGCGTAAAGATGCCGAGCGTTATGGTGCTGCATGGATCACCGATCCAGCAGACATTGATGCCATCGCTCAATGCATCATCGAAATGGCCGATGCGCACCGTCGTGGTGCGCTGCCACGTCCAACAGATGATATCGTGCAGCAGTACGACCGTCGTGCGCTTGCAGCGACGCTCGCACGACAGCTTGCACTGAGCACACGCGTGCTGTAATTACGACGGCACGACGACGCGATCGCGAAGAACCTCGGCGATATCCTTGATCTGGACGTCGTCTGTGCGTTCTGCTGCCTTGACACCGTCGGTGATCATGGTTGTACAGAACGGACAGTTCACGGCGATTGTTGATGCGCCTGTTGCAAGAAGCTCATTCGTGCGCACGATGTTCACACGGTCACCGACATGTTCTTCCATGAACATGCGTCCGCCCCCTGCCCCGCAACACAGACCACGATCTTCAGAACGTGCAGGCTCGAGGATTGTAAGACCAGGAACGTTCTCGAGTGTTGCGCGCGGCGCTTCGTATTCCGAGTTATACCGTCCGAGGTAGCAGGAGTCGTGGTACGTAATGGCTTCCTTCGAGGCCGAATCACGATCGATCACCAGGCGTCCTGATGCGATCAGTTCTTGGATGAACTGCGTATGGTGCGTCACCTCAGCCGAGAAGCCAAACTGCGGGTAGTCGTTCTTGAGCGTGTTGAAGCAGTGCGGACATGTCGCGACGATCTTCTGGACATTGTACCGTTGGAACGTCTCAACGTTTGTCTTGGTGAGCATGTCAGCCAAATACTCATTACCTGTACGACGTGCCACATCACCCGTGCAGTTCTCTTCCGTTCCAAGAATGCGGAAATCAACGCCAGCGATCTGCATCAACTCTGCGAATGCCTTTGTTGTCTTCTTTGCACGTTCATCGTACGAACCGGCACAACCAACCCAGAAGAGCACTTCCATCGACGCATCTTCTGCGGCAGTCTTGATACCCATGCCCTCTGCCCAGTTCGCGCGATCGGCCTGACCGAAGCCGCCCCATGGCACAGAGTTGGTTTCCATGTTGCCGTAGATATCCGGAAGCAACGCTGACTCATCGTTGAACTGTGATTCCATCATAACCATCGAACGGCGCATACCAACGATCGCTGGTACGTGTTCGATGTTCACTGGACACTCCTGCATACACGCGCCGCACGTTGTACAAGCCCAGAGCGCATCAGGAGACACGTAGTCGCCAATAAGCTTCTTGTCCCATACCGCTTGTTCATCCGCTGTCAGCTCCTCGCCATTCGCCTGCTTGAGGATGAGCGGAGCCTTGTCGATGGTACGATCATGAATGGCGATAATGATACCACGTGGGTCGAGGACCTTCCCTGTTTGGTTTGCAGGACATACGCTCGTACACCGTCCACAGTGCGTACAGGTATAACCATCGAGCAGCGACTTCCATGAGAGATCTTCGATATCGACTACACCGAACTTCTCAACGCCCTCTGCTTCGAAGTCAATCTTCTCGAGACTGTTTGTTGGCTCGAGCGGACCAAGGAACACGTTCGGAATCGATGTGAGAACGTGAAGGTGCTTCGAGTACGGGAGGTAGTTCATGAACGCAAGGATCAGCAGTGCGTGCATCCAGAAGGCAAGCTCAAACACGAACGGAGCGGCGCTACCGAGGCCTGCAGCAAGCACAGAGCCGAGTGGCTGCGCAATCGGACGTACTGCCCAGGAGAAGTCACCGTTGTGCACAGGACCGCGCAGAGCATTCTGGACGAGCAAGGATGTGACGATCGTGAAGATGGTGAGCAGGATCATTCCTGCCTCGACCTTTTCGTGCTCCACTTGCAGGCGGCGGACCTTCGTGACATAGCGGCGCCAGAGCGACATCATCGTGCCAACGATGATAAGCAAGCAGAAAAGATCGGTTAGTACCGTGATCACTGAGTACAATGGACCAAGGAAGTTAAACGACCACGCGTTGTTGAGTCCCTCCAGTACCATCTCCGCTGCCGAGAACAGCAGCACGAGGAATCCCCAGAAGATTCCGGCGTGAATCGGTCCTGCCACCTTGTCGCGGAGGATCTTGCTCTGACCGAATCCCACAACCATTGTCGTCTTGATACGCTCACCAAGGCGATCGAAGCGATTGTCTGGTCGCCCTACGCGTAGCCATGCCAGCAAACGGCGTGCACTACGTGCGAAGAGGGCTGCGGCCAGGCCCAGGACGATGATGAAGATGATGTTCTTGAGTTCCATTGCGTTATTCCCCGTTCCGGTACGACGTGCGAAGATACCAAACACTAACTTTGTAGTCTCCGTTCACCAAGGTGCTTGCATGCCAAACGTCGTACCTGTTGATGTCGCCATCGGCGCAATTCAGTCCGGACATCGACTCTATCTTCACAGCGTAGCGGCCGCACCGCAGGTGCTCATCGGCGAGATGATGCGTCAGGCGCACCGGCTTCGCGATGTCGAGATTGTCCACCTCCATACCGAGGGGCCAGCCCCCTACGCTGCGCCGGAGTATGCCGCCAATTTCCGTGTAAACTGCTTGTTCATCGGTGGCAACATGCGTGCGGCTGTCCAGGAGGGCCGAGCCGATTACACCCCTGTGTTCCTATCGGAGATCCCGCACCTATTCCGCGACAAGGTGCTCGACATCGATGTAGCGCTCATTCATGTTTCCCCGCCCGATACGCATGGCTTCTGCTCGCTAGGCGTGACGGTTGAAGCAGCACACGAGGCACTCCACTCGGCGAAGATTGTGATTGCGCAGGTAAACCCGCGAATGCCACGCACGCATGGTGATGCGCTCATCCATCAAGACAAGTTGACGTACATGGTCGAAGTTGACCAACCCATTTTCACCGTTGAACCACCTGTCCTCGGTGATGTCGAAACGGCCATCGGACGTCACGTCGCAGAACTCGTCGATGATGGTGCAACGCTTCAGATGGGTATTGGTGCAATACCAGACGCCGTGCTACACCAGCTGTATCACCACAAGGATCTCGGCATTCATACCGAGATGTTCAGCGATGGACTCGTCGAGCTGGTCAATCGTGGTGTCGTAACAGGCGCGCGGAAAACAATTCACCCGAATAAGATCGTCGCAACGTTTGTCATGGGCACGCAGCGCGTGTACGACTTCGTCGACGACAATCCGATGGTTGCAATGCTTGACGTTGCATACGTGAATAACCCTACGGTCATTCAGCGAAACCCAAAGATGACGGCGATCAACAGCGCTCTCGAAGTTGATCTCAGCGGACAGGTATGCGCAGATTCCCTTGGCACGGCACCCTACTCTGGTGTCGGTGGGCAGGTCGACTTTATGCGAGGCTCTGCACTTGCACCGGGTGGCAAGCCGATCATTGCATTACCATCACGGACGTCGAAGGGGCTCGCACGTATCACGCCTACGCTTAAGAACGGTGCTGGCGTCGTAACATCTCGAGCTCACGTGCACTATATCGTCACCGAATACGGTGTAGCGTATCTCCATGGTGCGTCGCTGCGCGAACGTGCACGCAGACTCATCCGTATTGCGCATCCAGATGATCGCGAGATGCTCGAGCGAGCAGCACGCGAGCTCTGGAAACTTTCTGTGTAAGGCTGGTCCATGAAGACTTCGATCCTGGCCGTTGGCGCGGTTGCAATGATTGCAGCCGCAATGCCTGCGTTACGCGCGCAGCAGCCTGTTGCGGCCCCGTTCATGGTCGACGTGATATCGTCACGAGCGCCAGAGCTGCTTGGGCGTCCGCGCTGCGATGTCTACGTGGCAGTACCCTTTAGCCTCCTAAAGTTCGTTGAACTCGACACCGGAAACGTTGCCGAATACACGCTGGAGACCATCATCCGCGATTCTACAGGACGAAAGGTTGTTGATTCAACATATCGACGCACCATCGTCGAGGATGAAGTTGCCGTGACGCGAGGTAGCACAGGTGCCGCAGATAACTCTGTTCGCCGTTACCGACTGACTCCCGGATCGTATCGATGCGAATTCGTACTTCGCGATGTGTTTGGGAAGCGCGACTTCTCGCTCTCACAAAAGATCGTGGTTCCGGCCTTCCCTGACGGTGAAGCGAGCATGAGCTCAGTGATGCTGGTGCGGGAAATTGAGCAACGCGGCGATCGATATGCAATCACGCCATTCATCGGCGACATCCTGTGGTCGAAGGACATTCAACTGTTTGCATTTGTGGATTGTTATGTGCCAAGGGGCGTTCCACGAGTTGGTCTGCATTGGGCCGTAACGGCTACTGACGGCCGTATTCTTGCTTCAGGCACAGGAGAACCCGTCGACGTCCGTTCAGGCGCAGCACAGGCCTTTATCCCCCTCGTACTCCCCCAGCGCATGATGCCAGGCACCTACCAGCTGCGCTTGCGCCTCCACCCGTGGGAACAGCGCGGTTCGATCGACACGACTCAGACACTCACAGAACGCAGTCGACAGCTCATCATTCCTCGATCATCATCCGGCGCCGTGCTCAGCGATCTTTCGAAGGCAATCCGGCAGCTCATCTATGTTGCTGACCAGGCCGACATCGACATGATCAACTCAGGGACTACGGAGGCCGATAAACTCGCGCAGTTCGATGAGTTCTGGAAGCGTCTCGACCCAACGCCGGCAACTGTGAGGAATGAAGCGTTTGAGGAATTCTACGATCGCGTTGAACAAGCCAACCGTCGCTTCAAATCATACAGTGAAGGTTGGCTCACCGACATGGGTCGGGTCTTCATCATCTACGGCGAACCCCTGCAAGTTGATCGATTCTCGACGCAAAGCGGTATGTCTGTTGCGGTACGATGGATGTATCCAAACAATCTCATGTTTACCTTCGAAGACGCAAGTGGATTCGGCGATTTCCGGTTGCGCACCCCGATGCCAGCAGGTGCCAAGTATCGCTATCGGCGCTGACACGCATCACACGACTACCTCAAAATGACAACGGGCCGCCCCACATGCGTGGAGCGGCCCGTGCCGTATCTGCGTCGTAGGATTAACGCGCTACAACAACCGACAGGACAGCGCGATCTGTGCCGTTCGATGCGACGATCGAATACGTGCCAGAGGCGAGTGCACCTGCACCGATTGAAACTGTCTCTTGACCGTTGACAGCACCGTTGAAGAGCGTTGCGACCGTGCGGCCTGCAGCGTCAACCACTGTGATGTTCATCGAGCCCTGACCAGCAACACGCACTGTTGAAGCGTCTGTTACTGGATTCGCACCAACGAGTGTGAGGCGGATTGCGCCTGTCTCGCTGACCACGTCTGTTTCAACACTTGTTGTTGTGCTTGCACCACGGAGTTGGATCGTAGCAGACTCTGTTGCGTTCGACTCGAAGTCGAGCGTTGCACCAAAGTTGTTCTTCGACTCAGTTGGAGCAAACATCACAGTTACTTGGTGTGTTGCGCCAGCAGCAACCTTAATCGGATTGCCGTTCACTGGGCGTCCACCTGTCACGTCGAATGCTGTAGCATCTGCACCAGCGATGTTCACGCCTGTGATTTCGAGCTCAGCATTGCCAGTGTTTGTGAGCGTTACGCTCAGTTCCTTTGTGTCGTTGACAGCGATCGTGCCGTAGTTCAATGTGCTTACGCTCGCAGCGATCTTCGCACCTTGTGCTTCAGCACCGAGGAGCCAATCGAAGACCTTCTCTGTGAGGTTGTTACGCACTGCGTCAGTAGAAATGATTTCTGGTCCGACCGAACCGTACACAAGCTTGCCACCATATGTTGGCTCAACACGAACCATAGCGATGTTGCCAGGAACATTGTCGTAGTACAGAACCGACTTTGCCTTCGAGTTCGCTGTGAGCTTGAAGATGTCAGTACCAATCGCGAAGTATGGGTATGCTTGCGTTGCTTGGTTACCTGTGAACGTGATGCCGTTACCAATCGGATCACCAGCTGTACCCTTCACAGGGAACGTGATGAGCGATGTCAGGTTGCCGTTTGCGTCAAAGTTGCCACGGAATTCGAACTTGTTGTATGCAAGACCTACAACGTTCGCATAGAATGTGCGTGTTGCATCAAACGCTGTGTTTGTTGCGTAACGCTCGTACGCAGCATACATCGCAGCTTGTGACTGGATCCAAACACCCTTCTTCGCGCGAAGCATGTTCTCGATGCTCGAGAGTGTGCCTGCACGGAGGTTCGTCCATGCGTCTTCGAATGCGAACACAGCAGCTTGGAACGTGTTCATCGGGTAGTTCGTCAGGATCTCCGTTGCGTACGGCATGTAGACAACATCCGAACCATACTTTGCAGATGCTTGCGCTGAGATCTGCGTGAGTACTGGTGAGTTTGATCCACCGACGCCGTAGTAGTTTACAACCTTCGCACCATTGACAAGGTAATACACTGGAGGAACAACACCACCAAGACCGTCCGTTGCAGCAAGAGCTGCGTTAACGTTGACGAAGACTGAGCGGTTTGGACCAGTTACCTTGAGTGTTGCCGAAGCTGTACCGTTGCCAGGAACTGTCACCTTTGCAGGAACCAGCTCTGCTGACATGCCGATTTGTGCAAGAGCGTCTGCGTTTGATACGCTGAGGTCGATTGTGACAGGAGCCGAACCATTGTTCGTGATTGTGACAATCTTCTCAGCTGTCGCACCACGGTCGATCTTCTCGTAGATACCAGAGATCGTTGCTTGAGCCTTCGATGCTTCGAAGTAATCAAACGCTGCAGGTGTTTCGTTTGTGACGCTTGCGCCAGCCTGGATGATTTCCAGTGTCGCATTGTCTTGGATGAACGCAATACCGTAGAGGTTTGCTGGGTTCCATTCGCGACCTGAACCGAAGCCAGGGACGAATGTGTATGTCTTCGTTTCGCCAGCTGCCTGTGTGATTTCTGTACCGTTTGCGTCTGGGTACATAAACATCATCACATCACCGAACTTCGACTCACCATTGCTGTTCGCAAGAGTTTGTGGAAGGTTCGCAATTGTTACCGAACGCTGAACTGTAGCGAAGAACAGCTTTGCACCCGAGAGTGCACGATCTGTTGTCACTGTTACTTCAACCTTACCACCGACTTGCTTCACGTCGATCTTTGCCATCGATGTTGGCGGGATCTGCGAAACGAGGTTGTTGATTGCAGCAACACCAGCTGTTGGGTTGATGTTCAGCGTACCACCAACACGGAGGTATGGGATACCGCTGATGCCATAGAGATCGTGGCGGACGCCAGGATCACGGCTGTTCATCACATTCCACGGATCACCAGGAGCCGGGTAGTTCATGTGATAGCGAAGCGAAATGATGTCATTCTCGAGCTTGACAACAGTCTCGATGAATGGCGCTGCTGTTGCACATGGCGGGCATGTGGCACTTGTGAACTGTTCGAGCAACTTGTAGCGCTTGTACTTGCCTGTGAATTGCGCACTGGCTGAGCCAGCGGCAATCACGAGCACAAGGGCTGCAACTGCGATCGAACGAAAGATTGAACCAGTTGACATGCAGGCTCCCTTCGTAGAACGAAAAAATGAAAGTAAACGGACGATCATCGTGAGCCGGAACGGAGTTCCGGAGGGCCGTAATATAGGTTCCGGGAACCTATCTACGGAGGCCAAATTATCCCGATTAGACACCCAGAACGACAAGATGTTACTTGCGCTTCGGTTTTCCGAGCTTGGACCCACCAGGACCCTGATTGCGAGGGGGCTGACCAGGGATGCTGCGGCCTTGCGCCTCGGCGATTTCCTGCGCTTCACGCATCTTTCGCTGAAGCCATGACTCCTTTTTTGGCTCATTTCGGAGGTCGGCGAGCGTCAGCTGGTTCTTCGAGAACTTCGTCTGCCAAACGGTCTGTCCGATGGCTACAATATTGAACACGAAGTAATAGAGGTTGAGACCGGCCGGAAGCGATGAGAACATAAGGGTCATCATCACCGGCATCATGTAGACGAGCGCCTTTTGGCGCGGATCTGTAACGGCCTGCTTCTGCTGAATGAAGAGTGTCGCACCCATCAGAAGTGCCAAGCCCGAGAACTTATCGATGTTTACGAGCGGCAACTTGAACGGCAGACTCAGAATAACATCCGGCACGCTAAGGTCGTAGAGCCACGTCGAGAGGAATTCTGCCTGACGTAATTCGATGTTGAGGTTGAGCACCGAATACAGGGCATACAGGAACGGCATTTGCAGTAGGAGTGGTAAACAGCCACCAGCAGGATTGATGCCGTACTGCGAGTACAGCTTCATCATCTCCTGTTGCTGGGTTTGCATGTCGTCCTTGTACTTCTCGCGAATGTCATTCATCAGTGGCGCGACCAGCTGCATCTTGCGAGCAGACTTCATCTGCGAGATACCCAGCGGATACAACAGGGCCTTCATCAGAAGCGCAAAGAGAATAATTGCAATGCCATAGTTCGGAATGCCCGAGTGAATCAATCGCAATGTTGGGAGCATGAAATACTCACCAATCGGCTTGATGATCCACTTCCAACCAAAGTTGATGATGTCGGTCATACCCATCGTCGCGAGCGTGTCGTAGAGCATCGGGCCAGCAAACAACGTCAGCGAGTGGGTTTGCGAGCCCCCTCGATATGGAAGCTTCAGTGCGAGCTTGTACGACTCATAGAATCCTTCATCCGGCAGACCAAACTTGTCGCCCGTCAGAAGTGCGGATCCATCATAGCCCTTTTCCGGGAGCATTGCGACGGCAAAGTACTTGTTGCGTGTTGCGAGATAATCGATTGTTCCGTTGACTGGCAACTCGACCGGTGTATTGAAGTCTGGAGCATCGAGTTCGCTCAACTCACCGTTGGTCGCGACAAGCGCCACCGCATTATTGGATTCGTCGACAGAGTTTTCTTCCTGGTAGTTCAGACCATGGCGCCATTCGAGCGTCACGAAGCGGCTCGTTTGCGGGATGACGCTCTCCATGCCGTCGAGCGTGAGCTCCGTCTGGATCTGGTAGCGATCACCAGAGAATGTATACGTACGGACAATCTTTCCGCCATTGGCAACCGTAGCTGTTGCACGAACAGTCACTGATGTGCCCGGGGAAACCGTAATCGCATCTGTCGGTACATCAAATGTGAATGGAATCGTCTCCGACGAAACCTTCTTCCCATTCATCGCACGGAACGAGAAACCATACTCCAGCTTACCTGGGCGCACGAGGTCGACGCGCTTCGATGTGTCTTGTTGGCGGTACCATGGACGGTAGTCGAGCAGCTGCCACGAACGCACCATCGCACCACGCGAGCTCAGCTCAATGCGATAGAGGTTTGATGTAATCGTAATGGCTCGCGGTTGGGCTGGCAAAAACGCAACAGCCGGTGCTTCCGGCACCACTGCCGCCTTGGCGACCTCTTGCTGCTCCTTCGTGACTGCTGTCTGCTGCGGTGTGACATCGCGCGTGGTCGTTCCACTTTGGAAGTAGAACCATACACCGATGATGAGCGAGATCAGAATAATTCCGAAGAGTGACTGTCTGTCCATGCGAACCGTTCTCTAATGATCGTGATCGTGTCGTGATTGTGTTTCCTTCCCTGGCACGGGGTCGTACCCGCCGGGATGTAGTGGATGGCAACGCGAAATACGCCGAATTGCAAGCCACGTTCCTTTGACTGCACCGTGTGTCGTTAGAGCATCAAGCGCATACTGAGAGCATGTTGGTGTGAATCGACATGATGGAGGAAACATTGGTGAGATGAGCGTACGATACGCCCGCACCAAGGTTGTCAATATCGCTACTGCGGGGTTCACAGCGACACCTTCATCGACGAAAACAGCTTGGCCAAGGCCAGGTCGACGTGGTGCTGCACATCTGCGAGACGGAGTAATCCCGGGGCCTGAGGGCGCTGCCGCCAGATAACGACGATTGCATCGAGATGCTTAATGCCGTGATGCCCGGATGTCTTGACGTACGCTCGAACGGCATGTCGGAGAAGCCGTTTGACCCGATTACGGTCCACGGCACGCGGTGCAACGCGCTTCCCTATCGTGACACCCACTCGGAGGATCGTCTGTGAGGTCTCCCCTGCGTGGGGTACTGCTGACAACAGAAGCGGTCCGGACGTCACTCGACGTCCAGACCGCATTACGTAGTCAAATGCATGTGCTCCCTTCAGTGGTCTGCAGACCATGAGAGAGGCTTAGCGCGCGAAGCTAACCGCGATACGAGCGCGACCCTTCGCACGACGACGTGCAAGGACCTTACGGCCGTTCTTTGTTGCCATGCGAGCACGGAAACCGTGCACATTGACACGACGGCGGCGACTTGGTTGATAGGTACGCTTCATAGCTTCACACCGGAAATTCTGGTTGACCGTTCGTTAGAGAACGACAAACATATGAAAAAATCAGTTGATATTCGTCACGCCAGGAGGAAATGGCTGATGTTGGCCATCTACCTGGATTTCGCCGTACTGGTTCTCGAACTTGCCAATATTATCGGCCAGGGCGTGGAGAAGCAGCTTCGCATGCTGTGGGGTCATCACGATACGGGCGTGGACACGTGCTTTTGGCACTCCAGGGAGGATTCGGGTGAAATCGACCACGAATTCGGCTGGTGAGTGCGAAATGATGGCCAGATTCGAGTAAATGCCTTCAGCTTCCTTTTCCCCGAGCTCGATGGTCATCTGCTGTTCTGGCTGGTTGTTCGTTGGATTCGACATTAGAGTTTTGCTCCCTTTTCTTGTGCTTGTTTCATTTTGTCCATCATCTTATTTCGGCCGTAGAGACCTTCCATCACTCGATAGTATTCACGGTTGCTGCGATAGCGATCCTCAAGCGCCTCGAGTTCCATGATAATTGCTTTGACCTTCGTCGTCTCTTTGCGAACCTCGTAGGTGTTTGCCAGCTGCTCGAGAACAACCAAATCATCACGATACTTCAGCGATGAGGAACGGAGTTGCTCAAAGTAATTGGCCGCCGTCAGGAGATCGCCGAGGTACGACGTATCCGGAACATACTTCTTGTTCTTGTCCATCTTCAGCAGCTCATTTCGCTGCTTATCGCTGGCAATGTTCTTGTAGTTCGCGGCCAGGTTGTACAACGCTGTTTCATTCTTGCCATCTAGCTCAAGAACCTTGATGTACTGCTGGTTTGCATCAGCGTACTTCTCGCTACTCGACAACATCGCGGCATACTGCAGACGTGATGAGACCGATGATGGGTCACGATCGATCTGTGCCTTCAGCTCCGACATTGCCTCGTCGCCCTTACCAAGATTCTGCAGGACCTGGGTACGCAATGGCACCATTTCTTGGTCCTTTGGCTTCACCGACATCGCGGCATTCGCCCAGTCGAGCGCCTGCTGATTGTCACCACGGGTATAGGCGATGAATGCAAGCGACTTCAGCGGACTTATCGTCAGCGTACGAACCCGCCACTTCTCGAGCTCTGTTACCGTCGCCGGAGGATTGTACGACCATCCCTCGAGTTCTGCATCAGCAGTACCCTGCGCAAAGGCAAATGTGATCATGTCGCGACCGCCAATATCGAAGCGATCCTTGTAGATCACGCCATTATCGATCGAGTCCATCTTTGTGGTAACAGGTGTGCCAAGCGCCTTGAGCATCGCTCCGCGCGCACCACCGATCGCAACGCCCTTCGCGCGCATGATGTCAGCACCGGGCTTTTCGAGGTTCCAATACGCCGTGTAGTGTTGAACCGCTGCGTTGGTGTCGCCCGACATCTCAGCAATTTGACCCATCAACGGGAGTGGATCTGGGAACTCAGGCTTCACCTCGCGGGCACGCTTGAGTGCAGCCATGGCAGCGCCGAGCTTGGCCTTGTCTTGTGTTTCAACGTAGGCGTTATACGTGCTGATGCCTTCGTTGTACGATACAACCCATTGGTTGTAGAGTGTAACCGAGATGGCTTCCTTCTGCTGTGGCTTGATGCCATCGCACGCACGAGCCTTCTGGTATGCAGCAACCATGCCTTCAACATCGCGAAGACGGTCGTTGACGTCGCCAAGCAACATCAATGCATCACAATCATTCGGATTGGCAACAAGAGCCTTTTCCAGTGAGGCTTTCGCCTTGGTAAAGTCTTGCTGTTGCATGGCCTTCTTCGCAACGGCAACGTCCGATGAGGCACACTGAAATCCCTGCGCAAAGATCGCACATGCTGCAAGGCCGATGTAAAGTCCGACGGTACGGTTCATAGCATCACCTGTTCCAAATGGAGAGGATGGAGAGGACCGCGAAGATACAACGATGCTACTTCTTCGCACTGCGCAGTGTGGACGCTACGTCACTCCGTGATGGCAGACCAAGGGGCGCAAGTTCGACAAGCAGAGCCTGCGTAGCCTGTGTCGCGTCGGCGACCCGCCGTTTGAGCGTACCTGCGAGTTGCAGGTGAGAGTTTGATGGTCGGCCGAGGTAGGAGTTGATCTCGCCGTACAGCGAGGAAAGTCGCTCACGAAGCTGCTCCTCGCCGGTAATCATTCCTTCCTTGGTGTTGACAAGCGAGGCGTGCAACGCAACAATGGAATCACGAACAGGGTTCTGTCCGCCCCTTGCCAGAAGGGTATCACGAGCCTGTTGCAGCTGCGCCACGGTAATAGCGAGTTCCTCGGTGAGGTCGTACAGTTCCTGCATCAAGGTTTGCTGCGCACGTCGATCGTCGATTGAGTGACCAAGCGTCGTATCGGTAATCACACGCATCGTGCTGGTTGCTGTCGTTCCCTGTTTGACAAACTCGAGTGTGTAGGTGCCCTCGGAGAGGAGTGGACCAAACAGTGAGCCAAATGCACCGCCCACGGTTGAGGCGGCGGTGATCGGTGCTTGCTGACGGATCGCGATATCAACGCTGTTGAGCCCCTTACGCCCCGAGGCAGGAATAGAACGAATCACTCGTCCTGCGCTGTCCTTCAGCGTGATTGAAAAGGGGCCTTTCGAGTGTCGATCGCGCAGCACATACCACACCTTGGTATCACGTCCGATTGATTCACCGCGAAACTCTGCATCACTTTCGAACCCACCTTCTTCGCCTGATTCAAGAGAACGCAGTGCGACGGGAGAACGGAGTACCGTAAGATCTTGGGTGAATGTTGCCGGGGTGAGCTCTCGCAGAATATCGAGGTAGTCGATGATGTAGATGCCCCGTCCGTGTGTTGCGATCACTGCTGCATTCGTCGAAGGCTGTAGATCAATGTCGCGCACGGCTACTGGTGGAAATCCGTTCTTCATCGTAATCCATGAAGCTCCTGCATCGAGGCTCAGGTAGAGTCCGTGCTCGGTACCGCAGAAGAGGAGATTTGGGCGCACGGGATCTTGCTTAACCACATGCGCATAGCCTCGCATGTCGGCACCGGTAATGGACTTGGACGTCTTGCCGAAGTCAGCGACTTCAACAACGTATGTCTTCATGTCGCCACGCATGTGACCATCAAACGTTACATAGCAGGTGCCTTCGGTGTGTGGCGACGGTGCAACATGCGACACCCATGTACCAGGAGGTACAACGGAGTCGGACACCAGAACGCGCTGCCACGTGGCTCCCCCATCGCGAGTTACCTGAAGCATTCCATCATCAGTACCAACCCAGACGATGTTCGAATTGGCAGGATGTTCAGCGATGGTGAAAATGGTGCAATGGTTTTCAGCGGATGAGTTATCAAGTGTCAATCCACCCGTTGCATCCTGGCGTTGTTTCGATGGATCATTCGTGGTGAGATCAGGTGATATCCGCTTCCATGTTTCACCGCGATCGGTGGTTTTATGCACGTACTGCGAGCCGACGTAGATCGTGCCTGGAGCAGTGCCTGCAACGATTGGTGTGTTCCAATTGTAGCGGAGTTTCAGTGAGCCATCATCTGGCGTCGGCGCTACCGATTTCGACTCCATGGTCTTGAGGTTGGTGCGCACGACGTTACCGCCTTGCGACTCCCAGAATACGATATGGGGCTCCGCTTGATCGGGGACCACGTAGAATCCATCTCCACCGCCGATACCTGTCCAGTCTTTATTACGGATACCACCGTTCTTGCGAGACGGACCACGCCATGAACCGTTGTCTTGAAGTCCGCCGTAGACCATGAAGGGATCTTGGTTATCAGCGCGTACATGGTAGAACTGCGAGATCGGGAGATTCCCGAAAAAACGCACTGTCGCCCCACGATCTTCCGATGCGTAGAGTCCGCCATCGGTACCGATCAATAACTGACGTGTGTTCGCTGGGTTAATCCACACCGCGTGGTGATCTGAGTGCGCGCGTTGAGCGATTGTTGCGAACGTGCGACCGCCGTCGTCGGAACGATAGAGTTGAATGCCGTGCTTATACACCACGTCTTTTTGGACTGGGTCGCAGACAATGCGCGAGAAATAGAACGGTCGAATGTCGACAGCACTTCCGGTGTACCGTCGTTCCCAACTAAGGCCACCATCTGTGCTACGATACAGACCAGACTCACCGGCTTCAACGCATGCATAGATCAGCTGTGGATCCACAGGCGATGCAGCCAAACCAATTCGACCCAGCTCGCCAGTGGGCAAGCCACGCGTAACGCGCGACCACGTGGTTCCGCCATCGGTTGAGCGAAAGATTCCAGAGCCAGGACCTCCAGACGTGAATGACCAACCGGTACGCCGGAATGACCACATGGATGCGAGGAGAATCTTTGGATTCTTCTTGTTCACGATGATATCGGTACATCCCGTTCGTGCATCGCCAGCGAGGATCTTCTCCCACGTCGCACCGGCATCGGTGGTGCGGTAGAGTCCACGATGCGGACTGTCGTGAAAGAGTGGACCAGGCGCTGCCACGTACACCGTTGTTGGCGTCGTTGGATGAAGCGCGATCTGCGCAATCCGTTCCGTGGAATCGAGTCCCATACGTTTCCATGTGCGACCAGCATCAGTCGTACGATACACGCCGTCGCCGACCGAGACGCTGTTACGCGTCCATGGCTCTCCTGTCCCTACCCACACAGTGTCGGGTCGTGCCTGATCAATGGTTATCGCACCGATCGACTGGTTGTAATCGTCAAACACCGGTGTAAATGACGCACCCCCGGTTGTGGTTTTCCATACGCCACCACCTGCTGCCCCAACGTAGAAACGTCGGGGTGCGGTATCAACCACAGCGATGTCGGCGATACGTCCGCTCATGACAGCCGGACCAATACTACGTGGACGAATCGGCCCCAGCATTCCTGAGGTGATTTGCTGTGCAGCTGCAGGCAATGCAGCAGCCGTGATCATCGCGCAGATGATCACACGGATGCATGTGTTCATAGGAGTTCTCCAATACAACAACCCCCGCGAAGTGCGGGGGCTGGAGTGTTACTTCTTCGATGGTTTGGCCTTGGCGTCCTTCGGTTCATCTGCTGCTTCACCTGGGAATGCGAAGCGGTCGTCAGAGAGAGGCACATTCACCTTTGGATTGCTGTAGGTCATCGACATCACGGTCTGACCTTCCGAGCGGATCTCCATAAGCATCGGCATTTGCACGCCACCAACGTCTTGGTAGTTCGACATCATGATCTCGACATCAGCCTCTTGCCCCATCATCGAGATGTTCTTCGACCACATGATTTCAAGCCATGTTGTGGCATCAATGAACAGGTGGCTTACTTCGTTGTCCTTGTCAGTCACCTTGATCTTATATGCTGTTGAGCCATCGATATCTTCCGAGCCGACAAGTTCAAGCTTGTATCCCTTCTCCTTCGAGTTGACGAGCACACCGTCGAGGTCTGCCTGTTCTGCCATGCGCTTCACCTCCGACTCCGGTGCCTTCTCTGCCTTGTTGCCGGCCATCGGGTTCTTGCTCCATGCTGTCGTGCCATCGAACGCTGTAACGATTGACATGCCCTGGAACGACATATCCATGCGGTACTTCATCGGACGCTTCATGGCTTGTGTGAACGAGAGGTCCATGCCCTGCGCCATCGTCATCGTTCCATCGACAGTATAGGTCTTGATTGCCTCGAGCTTGGCCTTGCCACCACGAGCTTCAAGGTTCTTTGCGAGAATCTCTTCGAGCGTAATTGCCGAGAGGTTGCCAACGGCGATCAACGCCACAGCGAGAATGAGCAGG
>VFQT010001491.1_pt1 | contig 27836 bp, 22 predicted proteins | sample 3512381 | NCBI WGS metagenome assembly VFQT01 (sample SAMN10412376, study PRJNA504923) | tailings metagenome | isolation source: Relicate 2 Philex TSF3 active mining site | place: Philippines: Tuba, Benguet | collected 2017-08-29
AAGGATTTCGAGCACGAACGCTGGATCGACGTCACGTGGGACATCGACATCGAGAACCCCGAGCGTTTCCCTGCCCATCTCGAGGTCACGATGCTCAACGAGCCGGGCACGCTGGCGCAGGTGGCCGCGGTGATCGGCGAACTCGACGGCAATATCGACAATCTCCGCATGACCCGGCGCGGCGGCGATTTCACGGAGATGCGGATCGAGTTGGAGGTCTTCGACCTCGAGCATCTCAACCGCATCGTGTCGGGCCTCAAGGCGCGCCCCGTAGTCAGCAAGGTGGAGCGTGTCTTCGATTGATGCGGCATGGCGGGCGACCGTTCGACAAGCCGAGACCGAGCGCTTAGATTCGTCGCGAGACAAGCCAAGCGAGACCCGAGCATGAGCCGATCTGGGCCACTGCCCCACCAGCGACTGGGCGTCAACATCGACCACGTCGCGACCGTCCGCAACGCCCGTGGCGGACGCCATCCCGAACCGCTGCGCGCGGCGCATCTGGCAATAGCCGCCGGCGCCGATGGCATTACCGCGCACCTGCGTGAGGACCGCCGCCACATCCGCGACGAGGACATCGCCCGCCTGAAAGAGCAGCTCACCCGTCCGCTGAACTTCGAAATGGCGGCGACCCGCGAGATGTTGTCGATCGCGCTCCGTCACGCTCCTCACGCCTGCTGCCTCGTACCGGAGAAGCGCGAGGAGCGCACCACCGAGGGCGGGCTCGATGTCGTCGGTGGCGCGGCTACCTTGAAGCCCTTCGTCCATGACCTGAAGGCCGCGGGAATCCGCGTCTCGCTTTTCGTCGAGCCGGACCCCGCCGCGATCGCCGCATCGGCCCGCATCGGCGCCGACATTGTCGAGTTGCATACGGGTACTTACTGCGAGCTGGCATTGGACAACGATGCGGCCGGCGTCGCCGCTCAGCTGACCCGCATCCGCGCCGCCGCCCGCGAGGCGCATGCCGCCGGCCTGGAGGTCCACGCCGGCCACGGACTGACCTTCAACACGGTCAAGGCGGTCGCCGCGATCCCGGAGATCGTCGAACTCAACATCGGCCACTTCCTCATCGGAGAGGCGATCTTCACGGGACTCGAGCCGGCCATCCGCCGCATGCGCGCCCTGATGGACGAGGCCCGCGCGGGGGGCGTGGGCGGAGGCCGCACATGATCATCGGCCTCGGCAACGACGTGATCGACATACGCCGCATCGAGCGCACGCTGGAGCGATTCGGCACCCGCTTCATCGACCGCATCTTCACCGAGGTGGAGAAGGCGAAGTCGGAGCGACGCAGACAGCGCGCCGCGTCTTATGCGAAACGGTTCGCTGCCAAGGAAGCCTGCTCGAAGGCCCTTGGCACCGGCTTTCGCAAGGGGGTGTTCTGGAAGGACATGGGTGTCGTGAACCTGCCCTCGGGCCGTCCGACTCTGGTTCTGACAGGCGGCGCCGCCGAGCAATTGCGGCGCATCACGCCCGAGGGTTGTACTGCCCGCATCGACCTGACGCTGACGGACGACTACCCGTCCGCACAGGCGATCGTGATCATTTCTGCCCTCCCTGACAAATCCGACCGCCGAGGGTGAGGCCATTCGGCGCCGCTCAGGGCGACTAGCGATTGACGGGCCGGGGACTCCCGCCTATAAGCCCCAAATCCAGGCTTAGGCACCGGCCGCGAGGCAGGGACTCGTGCGGTGCTCCCGGCTACCTTGAGAACAGAAGCAACTTGTGGCGTAACACCTTCGCCGCGATGGAGATTTAGTCGTGAAACGGACGTATCAGCCAAGCCGACTCGTGCGCAAGCGGCGCCATGGCTTCCGCAAGCGGATGTCGACCCCCGGTGGCGTGCGCGTCATCGCGCGTCGTCGTGCCAAGGGCCGTAAGCGTCTGTCGGCATAAGTGCCGCGAGCCGCATCGCAGACGCGCGCCCGTATCCCGGCTCCAAGCGTGAGAGGGACGCGACGTGCGCCTCGTGATGCTGAAGAATGCGGCCGAGTTCAGACGGGTGCGGGGCGGTGCGCGGTTTTCCTGCGACACCTTCGCGATAGAGGCAAAGGAACGATCAGGTGTCGACGACGAGGTGGACTCCACCCCGCGCTTCGGCCTGATCGTAACGAAGAAGCTCGGTGGCGCGGTCACGCGTAATCGCATTCGGCGTCGGATCAAGGAAGCCTTGCGCGGCACAGCCGGCGGGCTTACCCGGCCTCGCACCGATTACGTGATCCTGGCACGCAAGGCAGTCCACGACATCGCGTTTGCAGACCTGATGCAGGCTTTCGAGAAAGCCTTCGCCTATCTCGGCCGGAAAACCGCTCGCGGTGGCTCGGAAAAGCGAAAAGGCAAGCCCCCAGACGTAGCGCCACCCGCTGACAACCAGTCCAAGCGCCGACAGTCGAGCGACTAGCGCCTAGCCAAGCCCCAACACGACCGTTGTAGCCGGCAGCTCGCCGCAACACGCAGATCCAGGACGGGACGACGATGAATCCGGACGACAATCAAAAGAATCTGCTCCTCGCCATCGTCCTGTCCTTGATGATTCTGTTGGGCTGGCAATACTTCTTCGTCAGCCCGAAGATCAAGGAAGAGCAAGCGCGCAAGGCGCTCGAGCAACAGACACAGTCAGTCGCCAAGCCCGGCACGGCACCGGCTCCCGCGCCGGGCACCACGCCCAAGGCATCGACACCCCCCGGAGGCACGCCACCCGCGGCAAACGCGGCGTCGCAAGCTGCCCCGGCCTCGATTTTCGCCACCCGTTCGGACGCCCTGAAGGCGTCGCCTCGTCTGACGGTCGAAACGCCCAGTGTCACAGGCTCGATCAACCTGAAGGGCGCACGCATCGACGATCTGAGCCTCGTTCAGTATCGTCAGACGACCGCTAAGAACAGTCCACCCGTCGACCTCTTCTCGCCATCCGGCGCGCCCGAGCCCTACTACGCGGAAACCGGCTGGCTCACCCCGGCCGGCAGTGCCGTCAAGGTGCCCGATGCCGCAACGACATGGCGCATCGAAAGCGGCGACAAGCTGACGCCGACGACCCCTGTCGTTCTCGCTCACGACGACGGACAGGGCCATGTGTTCCGTCGCAAGATCAGCATCGATGCCGATTTCATGCTCAAGATCGAGGACACGGTCGAGAACAAGTCCCAGGCGCCGCTCGTCCTCGATCACCGCGCCCTCCTCTCCCGTCACGGCACCCCCAAGGTCGAAGGCTTCTACATCCTGCACGAGGGCCCGATCGGAGTTGCCGGCGACAAGGGGCTGCAGGAGATCACTTATGCCAATGCCCTCAAGGATCTGAGGAACGGCGAGCACAAGACGACCCCCTTCGAGAAGATCACCGGCGGCTGGTTCGGCATCACCGACAAGTATTGGGCCGCAGCGCTCATTCCCGAGCAGAAGGCCACGCTCGACGGCTACGTGAGCGGCTATGCCAAGGACACGCGTATTCCCGGCTCGAAGGAAAGCTATCAGATCGATTATCTGGAGCGCGGCCTCACGGTGGCGCCGGGTGCCTCGCGCACGGTCACCACGCACCTCTTCGCTGGCGCCAAGAAGGTCAAGCTGATCGAAACGTACGAAAAAGCCCTGGAAATCAAGAAATTCGATCTGATGATCGACTGGGGCTGGTTCTACTTCATCACCAAGCCGCTTTACCATCTGATCGATTGGATTGCCGCGTTCTTTGCGAAGATGGGCTTCGTCGGCAACTTCGGCCTCGCCATTCTGGCGACGACCGTGCTCGTCAAGGGCGCCTTCTACCCCTTGGCCAACAAGAGCTACGAGTCCATGGCCAAGATGAAGAAGCTCCAACCGGAAATGGAGCGCCTGCGCGAGCGTTTCAAAGACGATCCGATGAAACAGCGCCAGGAGCTGATGGAGATCTACAAGAAGGAGAAGATCAACCCGATGGCGGGCTGCCTGCCCGTTCTTCTCCAGATTCCCGTATTCTTCGCGCTCTACAAGGTGCTGTTCGTCTCCATCGACATGCGGCATGCGCCGTTCTACGGCTGGATCCACGATCTGTCCGCGCCCGATCCCACGACGCTGTTCAATCTGTTCGGCCTGCTCCCGTTTGCCGTGCCGGAATTCCTGCACATCGGCGCGTGGCCGATCATCATGGGCATCACGATGTGGCTGCAGATGCAGCTGAATCCCCAGCAGCCCGATCCCGTGCAGCAGCAGATCTTCAACTGGATGCCGGTGGTTTTCACCTTCATGCTGGGCTCGTTCCCCGTTGGCCTCGTCATGTACTGGGCCTGGAGCAACACCCTCTCGCTGCTTCAGCAGTACCACATCAACAAGAAGAACGGCGCCGAGATCCACCTCTGGAAAAACATCGGACTGGAACGCTTGCTCGGCCGAAGCGGTGCCAAAAAGTGAGGGTGTGATGGGCACACAACGCGAATTGGTGCCCGTCGATACGGAGCGTTTCGGCCTGGGCGACGATGATCTCGATGCCGGCCATCGCCTCTTCGCGGGCGCATGGACCTTCGACCGGGCCGTGCCGGCGCTCGAGCATCTACCGCCTGCGGATCGTGTGGAAATCGCGATCGCCGGCCGCTCCAACGTCGGCAAATCCAGCCTCATCAACGCGCTCGTGAACCATCACGGGCTCGCGCGCGCATCCAATACGCCCGGCCGCACGCAGGAACTCATCTTCTTCAAGCCGCCCTACGATCAATTGCGCTGCTATCTCGTGGATATGCCGGGCTACGGCTACGCGGAGGCCCCCAAAGCCAAGGTTCTCGCCTGGACGGAACTGATCAAGGCTTACCTGCGCGGACGCACGACACTCGCCCGGGTTCTGCTGCTCATCGACGCGCGCCATGGGCTCAAAGCGATCGACCGCGAGATCATGAAACTGCTCGACGAAGCGGCCGTAACCTATCAGGTCGTCCTCACCAAGGCGGACAAGATCAGCGCTCTCGCTCTCCCCAAGGTCGTCGCGGCGACCGAGGCAGCCCTGTCCAAGCACGCAGCGGCCTTCCCGCTCGTCGTCGCGACGTCGTCGGAGAAGGGAACCGGTTTCGTCGAGCTGCGTGCCCTGCTGGCCCGCATCGTTGCAGAGCACACGCGCAATACCTGACGGGGCGGAGCCGACGGCGCGCGGTAGCTTACAGTCCGGCGACGCGCCGCACCGCGCGTGCCAGATCGACGCCGAGCAGAACCTCCGCCGTCTTCGTCAGAATGACGGTTCCCACGACAAGCGCCACTGCCGCCGCAACCCGGCGCACGACCTGACGATGATCGCGCCCGACCGGGATAGCCACCTGCTGGTCCGGCAACGTCATGTCGGCGATGACACCGTCCGCGCCCAAGGTACGCGCGGAAATCGAAAGCGTCAGGTCAGACCTACCAGCCGCGCGCGGCATGACCGTGAAGCGCCAAATGGCTTCGTCGGACGTCAGCCGGCCCGTCGTCGACGACGGGAAATCCCACTGTGTCTCCGGTGAGGACGGCTCCACCGTAACGTCGGGATGAGCCGAGCGCAGGCGTGCAGTGACGACACGCGCCGCCACCAGATCCGGCCGGAAGGCCTCCGGAGTCGGCGTCCGCCCGAGACCTGAAACCGGCATCCGCCCGACGCGCACTTCCACGACACTGGCTCGCCCTGCGCGCAGGCGCGCAGGGAATATCGGCGTCACGCGCGCAGCATCGATGGGTGGGCCGCGGCGCGGAGGATCGACCCGCGGCGGCGGCTGGGAAACGGACACCGGCGGAGCATGGCCCACCGGGACCGGCCCCGGCGGCGGCGGTCCACGGCGCTGCGGCGGCGGCGGCGGCGCCCCCCCCGGAGCGCCCAGCTCATGCCGGCCGGCCGGCGGGGCACTCGAAAGCATCGACGGCCCCCGTCCCTGTACGGGCTCGGCGCCCCGCATCGCGTCGCCCATCGGCGGGCGAGCTCCCCGCGGGGCCATGCCGGTCCCCGGCATCGGCTGCGGCCCGGGAGCCACTCCCGCCTCGCCACCGCGGGCGGGCGGCGCTGGCGGCGCGGCCGGTCGAAAGGAGCCGGGCGCAGGCAATGGCGGTGGCGACCAGCCAGAACCTTGCTGGGGTGGCTCAGCGGGCGCGGCAACGGGCGCAGGGCCACGCGGCGGCACCGATTGGGGCGGGCTCATGGAGGGCGGCATCGGCAGTACTGGCTCACCCTGCGGTTCGACGGCACGGTGATCCGGCTGCTCGATGGGCGCATCCGGCCGTGCGCGCGACAACGCGTCCCTGAGGCTCTCCGCATCGACTCTGCCCGGCTGCGGCATCGCATGTTGTAGCGGTGGCGGTGGCCCGGCCGAGACGGACGCCTCCGACGAAGGGCTCGCCATGGAGGCAGCGGCTGCAATCCCGGCCGGTGCTTCCGTTCCGGGCCCGACCGGCGGCAGCGGCCTCGCTGGAGGCTGGGCGAGCGTCGGCTGCGCCTCCGGGGAAATAGGGGCCTCGGGCGGGCGCGCGTCGCTGGAGGCCGGTTCCGGGGCCGCTGGCGGCGCCGGTCGCGTTTCAGCCGGAGGTTCCGCGCGCAGGCGTCCGCCCGTGCGGGCCTCCACGCGCTCTCGCGCGCGATTGAGAATGTGATCCGTCCCCGATAACGGCTGTGCCGGACGCGCCCCGCCACCGCCCTCGGAAGGAGCGTCAACCGATGGCGCGGGTTCGGCGCGCGCGGTCTGGACGGGAGCGATCCCTCTCTGCAAGACCTGGACGGCGGCTTCGAACGTCAATCCCTGAGCCTTGAGAAAGCCGGCGCCCAGGCTTCGCCCCTCGCCGATGAGTGCCGCCAGCACGATGGCGCCGTCCACCCGCTCTCGCCGCCCCTGCCGAGCCGCGATCGTCGCATAGGACAGGATCTGTGTGAGCTGTTGCGCGATCACCGGCTGCGCACCGGGCGTCGCGCGAGGAATATCGCTGTTGGAACCCAGGAATCCGGCCACGTCGTTACGCAGCCTGCTCAGGTCGAGGTTACAGGCCTGCATGACAGCGGTCGCATCACCGTCCTCGGTCAGCGACAACAACAAGTGTTCCACCACGACGTGCGCATGCCCCTGATCGAAGGCATAGTCGCGCGCGCGCATCAATGTCGCCTGGAACTCCGGCGACATCGGCATGCGGCCCTGATCCTGCGGCGCGCGATCGGTCATCGTGCCGAACACCCCCTTGGTCTCGAACGGCGCCGGCATGCCCGCGGCTCTCTCGCCGCAAGCTCACATGCCCCCGCCGCATTTTTTCTATTTTCGTTTCGGGGCGAAACTTAGCCGATTTGCCCGCCTCCGGCATCCCTCGTCTCGTCGATCCTCTCGGCCCTTCACTTGACATCACCGGTCGGGACCGGGCATCCGGGGGATGGGACCGTTCGCCGCAGCATTATGGGCGGGACGTGCGACGGCCGGCCGGAAGCGGCACCCCCGCCGATGGGACCGGCCCCCCTCGAAACGACGACCAGGGAGATCATCATGAGCGACGAGATCAAAGTGCGCACGCTGGCAGCTCTCGGAAAGCTAGGCCGAGGCCGCGTGTACGACGACATAACCGAGACCATCGCCAATACGCCGCTCGTTCGTCTCAAGCGTCTCACGGAAGCGGCAAATGCGAACGCAGAAATCCTGCTCAAGCTCGAGTTCTTCAACCCGCTGTCGTCGGTGAAGGACCGCATCGGCGTCTCGATGATCGACGCTCTCGAGGCATCCGGCAAGCTCAAGCCCGGCACCGTTCTCGTCGAGCCGACATCGGGCAATACGGGCATCGGGCTCGCCTTCGTATGCGCGGCCCGGCGGTATCGCCTCATCCTCGTCATGCCCGAGAGCATGTCCATCGAACGCCGCCGTATCCTGGCCTACCTCGGGGCCGAACTGGAGCTTACCCCCCGCGAGAAAGGCATGAAGGGTGCCATCGAGCGCGCCAACGAGCTGCTGACATCGCTTCCCGACGCCATTTGCCCCGGTCAGTTCGAGAACCCGGCCAATCCGTTCGTCCATGAGCGCACGACGGCCGAGGAGATCTGGAACGACACGAACGGACGAATCGACGTCCTCGTCGCGGGCGTGGGCACCGGCGGTACGTTGACGGGATGCGGTCGCGTTCTTAAGGCGCGCAATCCCAATCTCAAGGTCGTGGCCGTCGAGCCCTCCTCTAGCCCCGTGCTGTCGGGCGGCTCACCGGCCCCGCACAAGATCCAGGGCATCGGCGCCGGATTCGTGCCCGAGGTTCTCGACCGCAGCCTCATCGACGAGGTCGTCAAGGTGCCCAACGAAATGGCATTCGAGGTTGCACGCATGCTGGCGCGCAGCGAGGGCATCCCGGGTGGCATCTCCACGGGCGCGAATGTTGCAGCCTCGCTGACGCTGGCCGCCCGACCCGAACTCGCCGGAAAAACGATCGTGACGTTCTCGCCGTCCTGTGCCGAGCGCTACTTGTCTACGGAACTCTTCCCGCAGGACGCATGATACGACGGTGCGCCGGCATGGCCGGCGCGCCGCTCATTTGGCGGCAAGTCTGTCCGGGGCCGCCGCTGGGGCTCTCTTACCGGCGGCCTCGGCCAACGACCTGAGTTTGCTCTGCCCGTCCGGCGTGACCATGCCTGCCGAGAGGATGACCTTTGCGGCGTCCTCCACCGTCATGTCGAGCGGCGTCACTTTGGAGCGCGGCACGAACACGGTGAACCCCGACGGCGGCACGAAGTGCGTGGGCATGAAAACGGCGATCAGATCGTCGTTGGGCGCCACACGCGCGATCTCGGCGCCCGCCTGCCCCGTGATGAAGACGAGGGCGTAGATGCCGGGCGATGGGAACTCCATCACGGCCACTTTCTGGAACGCCTGCTCGGGTCCGGTCGCCGAGACGATGGATTCGAAGATCTGCTTCAACCCGCGATAGACGTTGCGGACGATCGGCATGCGCTCGAGCATGAGCTCGCCCGCATTGATCAGCGTTCGCCCGAGCAGGTTGGCCGCCAAGGCGCCGATCACGGTGAGGCCGATGAACGCGAACACGAGACCGGCGCCAGGAATGGGAAACGGCAGGTAGCTGTCCGGGTTGTAGTCGCGGGGAATGTAGGGCTTCACCCAGTTGTCGATGATGTTGATGACATACCAGGCGATATAGAGCGTGATCGTCACAGGACCGACGACGACCAGTCCGGTCAGGAAATACGTGCGCAAGCGCGCGCCCAGGCCGATCTTGATCGGTGGCTCGCCCTCCCCGCCGACAAATGCGTCGGCCGGGGTTTGCTGCAGTTCGGTGCGGTGGTCCGTTCGCGACCTGCGAGATACCATTTCTCTTACGCTCACCCGCCACGTCGGCAACTGAAAGCGCGCGCCATGGCCCGCGCTGCCATCGTGCGCTCCCTACGATGACCAAGCCCGCCTCCGGCACCGGCTGTGCCGCGAGAGTGCTCGCTTATAGCAGAACTTAAGTCACAACTATGACCAGGCGACTAAAGGCGAACCGGTCACTCGGTCGACTGCATGCAGTCGATCCCCTTGCCCCGCAGTTCGGAGCATAGCTTTTGGGTTTCTCCGGCACTCGCGAACGGGCCGATGCTCACGCGATAGAACTTGCCCATGTTCCCGAACGTCGCCTCGTCGATCTCGAAGCCCCGCCCGCCCAGCAGGCCCGCCTGCTCCTTCTTGACGCGGGCCGCGAGCGCAGACGCCTCGGCACGCGAGCGTACCGGTGCCAATTGGGCCCGATAATTCCCCTTTGCGCTTCGCGAACTCGTCTTCTCAGCCGCCGACGGCCCCTTGCTCTTCGACTTAGCGGCCTTTTCCGCCTTGTCCTTACTCCTGAACGTGTCCGCGCGCTTTGCTGGTTTCACTTCGGTATCCGACCAAGAAGATACGGCCGGCAACGGCCCCTTCGCGGGCGCCTCCTGAAGCGATGCGGTCGGCTGCGTCGTCTTCTGCGAACCGAAGAGACCCGACAGGAAATCGCCGAGACCACCACCGCCACTGTTCGCCGACGGAGCCGGCTGCACCGGCGCCCTGGCGGACCTCTGGATCGGCGCGACCGGCCGCTCTGACGCGGGAGGCGTGCTCGCGGTCTGGTTGGAGGCCTGTCCGGGAGCGGGTGGCGCCTCGCCCAGGCCAGCCTCACGATAAGCCTCGGCGCGCGCCTGGATGGCGCGGGAATGATCTTTTTCCGAGAGCGCCCCCTTCAACCAGAGCGCGCTCTGCAGGTCCGAGATTGCCTGTGCCGGCTTGCCCTGCTTCTTGTAGGCGAGGCCGCGCAGCATCATGGCACGGGCCATGGCTCCCGAATCGAGACCTCCCGTCGCGAGAAGGCTGTTCATCTGGTCGACGGCGACGTCGGCTTTACCCGCATCGAGCGCTTTCTGCGCCCGCACCAGTGCGGCATCGGCGGCGCCGTTCGATTTCGACGCCTCCTTATCCTTCGCATCGCGCTTGGCGGTACGCTTCTGCGTGCCTTTCGCAGCCCCCGCCGACGTGCTCGCTTCCGATCCGCCACCAGATTGAGCCGTGGCCGCCGGTATGTGGCCCACGGCCAGACCTAGAATGCCGACCAGCGACAAGATCGTCACAGCGCGCGCCATGCTCACCCCTTCCAGTCTCCTCGTACGCGCTACGCCCTTTCGTCCTTGGAAACTAGTGCAAAGCAAGCCAATGAGGCAAATCCGAGGCCCCGCATTTACGCGGAAAAGGCCGCTTATTCCACAGTTACGGACTTCGCGAGGTTGCGCGGCTGATCGACATCGGTCCCCATGAAGGTCGCCGTGTGGTAGGCGATGAGTTGCATGGGGATCGCATAGACGATCGGGCTCACGAACGGATGTGTCAACGGCATCGGGATGTGAGTCGCCACAGAGCAGCCCGTGGCATCCGGATAAGCATTCGACACCAGGATGATCTGTCCACCGCGTGCCTGCACTTCCTGCATGTTGGACACGGTTTTCTCGAACAGGTCGTCTTCGGGCGCCACGACCACGACCGGCACGTTCTCGTCGATGAGCGCGATCGGCCCGTGTTTCATCTCGCCCGCCGCGTAGCCCTCCGCGTGGATATAGGAGATTTCCTTCAGCTTCAGCGCCCCCTCGAGCGCGATCGGATAGGAGACGCCGCGGCCCAGATAGAGAACGTCGCGCGCCTTGGAGAGGCTGTGCGCCAATTCTTCGAAACGGCGTTCGTCGCGCACCAGCGAGGCCACGAGCCGGGGCACCTCCGTCAACGCACGCACGAGCTCGCGCTCGCGCTCCTCGCTGATCTCGTTGCGGGCACGAGCCATGGCGAGCGCCAGACAGGCCAGCGTCGAGAGCTGGCAGGTGAACGCTTTCGTCGAGGCGACGCCGATCTCGGGACCGGCCAGCGTCGGCAGCACCGCATGACTTTCACGCGCGATCGTCGACGTGCGAACGTTGACCACGGCTGCGATGCGCTGACCGTTGGCCTTGCAGTAGCGCAGCGTGGCGAGCGTATCAGCCGTCTCACCGGACTGCGACACGAACACCGCCAGCCCATCCTTCGGCAATGGTGCTTCACGGTAGCGAAGCTCGGAGGCGACATCGATCTCGACGGGAACGCGGGCGTAGCGCTCCAGCCAGTACTTGCCGACCAGCCCCGCGTAGTAGGCCGTTCCGCAGGCGGAGATTGTCACGCGCGAGATCTTGGCCAAGTCGATACCGATGTCGGGGAAATTGATCCGGCTCTCGCTCATGTCGATGTAGTTCGTGAGCGTGTGGCTGATCACCTCGGGCTGCTCGTGGATCTCCTTGAGCATGAAGTGGCGATGGTTGCCCTTGTCGACCAGGAAGCCTGACGCCTGCGAGGCGATCATCGGGCGATCCACACGGCGGCCCTGCTTGTCGCGGATTTCCACGCTCTCCCGCGTCAGGATCGCCCAGTCACCCTCCTCCAGATAGGTGATGCGGCTCGTGAACGGCGCCAATGCGATGGCATCCGAACCCAGGAAGGTTTCCCCGTCGCCATGACCGATGGCGAGCGGACTGCCCTCGCGTGCACCGATCATCAGGTTGTCGTGGCCTGCGAAGATGATGGCAAGCGCGAAGGCGCCGCGCAATCGACCGAGCGCCGTCTTTGTGGCACCGATCGGATCCGCCCCCTTCTTCATCTCGGCGGTGATCAGATGGGCGACGACCTCGGTGTCCGTATCGGAGGAGAATATCGCCCCGGAGCGGATCAACTCCTCCTTCAATTCGCGGAAATTCTCGATGATGCCGTTATGGACGACCGAAACGGCATCCGTCATGTGCGGGTGGGCATTGCGCTCCACCGGCTTGCCATGGGTCGCCCAACGCGTGTGGCCGATGCCGACGAGCCCCTGCAGCGGCTCGTTCATCAGGCGTTCGGACAGGTTGCGCAACTTGCCCTCGGCGCGGCGGCGCTGAAGCTGCCCGCCCTCGACGGTGGCGACGCCGGCGGAGTCGTAGCCGCGGTACTCGAGACGACGTAGCGCGTCGACGAGATCGGCCGCGACGGGCTTCGTGCCCAAAATTCCTACAATGCCACACATGTCGTCATCCTCGCTGTGTCGCGTGCTTCCGGAACACCGGACCGGAGGACGCGGATGTCTTGCGCTAACCTTATCATGGGCCCAAGCAAGTATTGGGCCGAACCCCGAGCCGCCGGGCGAAGCAATGTCAGAGAATTCTGAAAGATTCGCCGATGCCACAACTCAAATTCTGTGTCGATCGTTTACCGCGAAGGCCTCCGGAACTCGCCCCCATCAGCCCTTTTTCTCGGCTTTGCGCCGCTTCATCATGGTGCGGAATTTCTCGGCCCACCCCGGACGCTCCTCCTGGCTCGCGCGCTCGAGCGCGAGCGCGTCGGGCGAAACGTCCTTGGTTATGACGCTACCCGAGCCGATGAAGGCGCCGGCGCCGATCTTCACCGGAGCCACGAGCGAGGAATTGGACCCGACGAAGGCCCCCGCGCCGATTTCGGTCTTATGCTTGAAGAACCCATCGTAATTACAGAAGATCGTGCCCGCCCCGATGTTGGCGCCTTCGCCCACGTGACCGTCGCCGATATAGGCGAGGTGATTGGCCTTGGCGCCCGTCTCCAGGATCGCGTTCTTCACCTCGACGAAATTTCCGATGTGAACGAACGGGCCGATGTCGGCCCCCGGACGCAGCCGCGCGAAGGGCCCGACCTCGGCCCCCGCCCGAATGCGCACGCCGAGTTGGCTCTTGGCGTCCGCACCATCGATGTGTGTGTTGGCCTTGATGGTCGCGCCGTTCTCGATCGTCACACCGCAGCCGATGAAAACGTTGGGCTCGATCAGCACGTCGCGTCCAATCGAGGTATCGTACGAGAGCCAGACCGTCTCGGGCGCGATCAGCGTCGCGCCCTCGCGCATGACCTCAAGACGGCGGCGGCTCTGCCAGATGGACTCTGCCATGGCCAGCTGATCGCGCGAGTTGACGCCCAGAACCTCGTCCTCCGCGCACACGATGGCGCGTGCCATGAGACCGCGCTCGCGCGCGATCGCGACCGCATCCGTCAGATAGAATTCCCGATTGGCGTTGTCGTTACCGATCGCATCGAGAAGGTCCAGGAGATGCTTCGTGCGGAACCCCATGACGCCCGCGTTGCACAGTGTGATCTGCCGCTCCGCCTCGCTCGCATCCTTGTGTTCGCGAATCGCGACGAGATCACCGGCCGGATCCCTGATGAAGCGGCCATAGTTCGTGGGATCGGCCGCCTCGAACCCGACCGCGACCACGTCCGCGCCCTGGCTCAGGGCCGCGCGCGTCGCTTCGAGCGTACTGGCGCGGAACAGGGGCGTATCGGCGAACAGCACGATCACATGCCCGTCGTGCGCAACGATCGAGGCGCGCGCCGCCTTCACTGCGTCGGCCGTACCCAGTTGCTGCGTCTGCACGTGGATGTCGGCCTGCGGCGCATGCCGGCGCGCCTCGGCCGCGACGGCATCCATGTCTGGCCCCACCACTGCGGCAACGCGCGATGCGCCAGCCGCTGTCGCCGAGCGCAGCACGTGACCCAGCATCGAAAGCCCCGCCACCTTGTGCAGGACTTTCGGCGTCTGCGACTTCATCCGGGTGCCCTTACCCGCACCCAGAACAATGGCCAACAGCGGCTCGGCGGTCATGGATCGGCCTCGTGTGGATTGCGCGAGCGCTGCAGCGTCGCGTGGGCCGAAACGGCCCGTCGGCGATGAAAACGACCGGACCCTGTCCGAACTCCCCTCCGAATGCAAGCAGAGGGTTCCGTGCCGCCCACAAATTCCCGAGGCAGACTGACGAAGTCGTTAGCCCAGGAGATCGCGTAGCATCGGAATTAGAGGCAAATCCGCTGGAGGCATGGCCAGTTCAGACATCCGGCTCGCCCTGACCCACCGCACGGCCTGCCCTTCCTTGGGGGTGATGTCGCCCTCCCAGTTCCGGCACAGATAGAGGGGCATCAGCAGATGGAAACTCTCGTAGGCGTGACTGGCGAACGTGAACGGCGCCAGACACGTCTCGCAGACCTCGATGTCCAGTTCTTCCCGGAGTTCGCGAACGAGCGCCTGCTCGGGGCTCTCGCCGGGCGCGACCTTTCCCCCCGGAAACTCCCACAGCCCTGCCATCGCGCGTCCAGGCGGACGTTGCGCCACGAGGACGCGATTGTCGCGATCGACGAGCGCCGCGGCGACCACGAGCAGAATAGGATTGGTAGCACTCATCGTATCGCCATCACTCCACGAGAGCGAAACACCGCCCGCCGCCGACATGTCGAAGCCTGGAAGATCGGGGCCCCCCCATCCTCAGCCTCCTGTGGTCGCAGGAGAAGGCCCGCCACCCCGCCGCAGGGCATTGCCGAACCCGCTCGGGGGCGTAATGATGGAAGATGGTCCCTTGCGCTCTTCCGTGCGCCGCGAAGAACGCACGGCCGGTCGCGCCACCCGGTCCGCGCCCGCCCGGCGGGCCGGCGGACCGTCGTCCTCGACGTCGAGTTCCCGGGCGATGGCGCTGCGCCGGGAGACCCGGCGCCGTTCCGGCCGCATCGAATCGCGCGAGGGCGCCTTGGCTTCCTCCGCGCTCGCAGGCCCGGTCTTCGCAGGCTCGCCCCCAGTCACCGACCCGGTCACGAGGTCCGTCGTCGCGTCTTTACCGAGGTCGACGGCACCCTCGCCGACATCCTGGCGGGCCATACGAACCCTGACGCTTCCACACTGCGCATCGCTGTCCAAGGACGCCTTCACGGTCATGGGCAGAAGAGCCAGAGGTTTGGTGTCGCCGCCCCATCCCGGCTGGCCATCTGACACGAAGTAGCGCTTGCCGCAGATCCCCACGCGCGGCGGTACGCGCATCCGCTCGAAACTGTCGTATCCCTCTTTGAGATCACGCCAGAACCCGATCCAAGGCGCTCCCGCTGCCGCGGCCATGCGCTCCTCGGTCATGCGAAAGGGGAAAATATGCACGTGGAAGCGCTTTTGTCCGCCCCGCATGGCGGCCATCGCGAGACCGTAGATCTCCTGCTGCACGCGCTCCGTCATGGCGAAGCATCCCACCGACGAACAGCCACCGTGCACCAGGATGAACGAGCCGCTCCGCCTGTTGATCTGGTCGTAGTGGTTGGGAAAACCGATATTGAACGCCTTGCGCCAGCGTCCGACGAGCCGCGTCTGACGCATGGTGATGCTGTAGAATCCTTCGGGGCTTTGCTTGTCCCCCTCCTTGAGTTTCGGACCCAAGGTGCCCGTCCAGTTGCAGACGGGATAGGTGTCGAGAAGAACGTAGGATGCGCCCTTCAGCATCCAGAGCTCGAGTTCGGACGTCTCCTTGAAGATCCGTATGTAGATCGGGTTTCCCGGTGCCAACCCCTTGGCGGCAAGTCGCCGGTCGAGTTGGTCGACGTCCGGCGTTCCCGGTAGAACCTCGCCCCGTGTATAGGCGCGCTGGCGTTCGATTCGGTCGGGTGCGACGTCGTCGAGTTCGACTTCCAGCGCACCCACGCGCTGCGCCGCGAGCCCGAAAGCCGCCACGGTCACGAGCGCGATCAGGAGCGCTCGACGCACTGGGTGCACTCGCCTCATGAACCCCGACCTCACGCCACGCCATCGACACGATCCGGCCCGGCGCCGGGCAGCGACCGGCGGAAAGACCTGAGAGCATGGGTAGCCGGTACGCTGATGCGGTTCAAGGCGACGGGGCAGCTTAACCACAGCTGTTGCAGATCCGGCTCAGTTGCTCGTGAAGCCGAGCATGGTCTGGGGGATACGCGGCGGTGTCCGCGTCAACCCGAAGCCTGTGGCATGCGATTGCGAAAGCCCCCCTGCCACCACCGAGCTCGGGATGGAGGCCAGCGAGCGCATCTTGCGGCCCGGCGCGACGACGGCGGGTGCATCAGCCACTTTCGTCTTGGCTTCCGCAGGCGGGATGAAGGCTTCGACCACCGGCTTTTCGAAGCGCGGACATTGGCTGTCCGGACTGATACGGGTCGCCACCCTCTGAACGGGGCGGACGTTGACGTGATACTTACGCTCGCAGACCACGACGGGTGGAAGCTTACGGGACGTCTCGAAGTAGTCGTAGCCTTCTTTGAGCGTCTTCCAGAATCCGTACCAGCGGTGCCCCTTGTGGCGGGTCATGTTCTCGTCCGACATCCGGAACGGGTAGGCATGCACCTGGAAATACTCGTGCCCCGCGGCGAACTGCTCGCGCGCCAGCGCGTAGATTTCCTCCATCAGCGCATCGGTCATGGCGTAGCAGCCTGCCGAGCTGCATTTCCCATGCACCATCAGCGCGTCGCCTGTGCGACGGTTCGCCTTGTCGAAGTTGTTGGGATAACCGAGATTGAACGCCAGATAGAACTTGGAGTTCGGGTTCATCTGGCTCTTGTGGATGCTGTAGAAGCCCTCCGGCGCCTGTTTGTCGCCCTGCTGGAGCTTGGGCCCGAGATCACCGGACCACGTGCAGATGGGGTATGTCTTGAAGTGGTAGAAGTGCCCGTCGTCGCGCTGCTTCCAAACCTCCAGCTCCGACTCTTCCTTGAAGATCCGGATGAAGATCGGCGCCTCCGCGCGCATGCCCTTCTTACCGAGCAACATCATGGCGTCCTTGGACAAAGGACGCATCGCTGGCGGAATCTCTGGCGACCCGCACGCGCTCAGAGCGCAAAGCGCAACCGACATAAAGGCGATATGGAACGAACGCCTGATCATGTTCCCCCGGCCGATAGACGAGCTACAAAGTGCCCCCGGTGCACGTAGCTTCATCTCGATTCGTTATTCTTAACATAAAGTTAAGATCGTCGCGCTGCCATGGCAAAAATCGCCGCGGCCCTCACGGACGACTCGCGCAGCATGATCCCATGCCGCGACATTCCAAGGACGCCATTGGGACGAGATTGGGGCAGCCTCGGGCTGTGCGGATCAGATCCGTTGCTTTGTCAGGCGGCCTGCTGCCGCCACGTCACGCCCCGATGTCGTTGGCGCGATCGCCGCCCTGTTGAGCACATCGCTGTCGCGCACGCCGAGCTCGCAGATTTGCACGGAGCGCATGAGCCCCGTCAGAACCGGTCCGATGAGCATCGCCTCACGCAACGCCTTCAGCATTTTGGTCGAGATCGACGCCGCGTCGAAAGCCGGCATCACCCGAGATGTCGGGAGCTCGTGATGCCGGGTGCCGTCCCGCGGTCGTCGAAGCCCGCCCCCGGACGCGCCCCGCTCGTGCGTGACGAAAACTACAACTGCCCGTGCGGAAGGAGCCTGCGCACTTTCTCGGCAAGCTCCGAGAAGCTGCCCTCCAGCGGATCGAACGCGAACCTGACCGTATGCTCGCCGGCAGGCACACGCACCGCACGGAACATCACGTTGGCCTTCAGGATCGGGGCCTCCGCGCCGTTCACAGTCGCTTCCCACCAGGGGTGCCAGAGATCGTTCAGCACGAGATACCCTGCCTCTCTCGCCTTCACCGAGATCTCCACCAGCGTGTTCTCGTAGCGCACAATGCGCACGCTGTCGGCCTCCACGGGAACGGGAGGCGCCGCGACAGGCACGTCGTCCGCAGGCAGTGGTGTCTCGAGAAGGACGGTGCGGCGCGGATCGATATCGGGCCAGCGTCCGCTGCGCGTGATCGTCTCGAAGCTCGCCGCGCGGGCTTCCGGCACAAGAAGCACGCGCGGCAGCACGCGCGGGTTCTCGTAGATGTAGGCATCGGCCGTGCGTCGGATCAGCTTCAGACGCCCGGGCCCGAGCTTGCGATCGACCTGGGTGATCGGCACGCTGGAGAGTACGTAGCGCAGGCCCAGCATATCGGCGAGACGGCTGTCGTAGGACGGAAACAGCGGGCTGAAGGTCCGCTGGTCGGGGCCAGCTATGTAGTCGCCGGCCCCCATCGCCCGCGTCACAATCCCCATCCGCAGAGGATTGTAGCCCAGCGTGTGGTCGATGCCGTGCACCAGCGCGCTGTTCGGCCACTCGAATCCGAGACCGACGAGTTCCACCCGGTCGCGCCACGCACTGCCCGGACCGCGCCGCACGTTCCGTCGCAGAAAGCCGACGGTCTCGTTGCGGCACTGCGGCCGCAGAACGTCGTAGGCGTCGGCAGCGAGTGCGGTGGATTCGTTGGGACCGTTGTTGAAGCGCAGATCGAGCGTCATCAGGCCCGCCGCAATCGCCACCGCCGCGAGCGGTCGGGCACCGATCGGCCGCCGCATCAGGCCGAGGAAGACCATCCCGGCGACGAGCCACCCGAGAGCCAATCCCATCGGCTTCACGGCAAGGCCCAGCTTGCCCTCGCCGACTGCGACCCACGACGCCAGTACGAACGGCAACGTCACGAGCGCGGCGGGAACGATCATGCGCCGGGCCGTGCCCTTGTCGGGCTGTGCACCGCCGAGCCACACGTGGAGAAGGTACCCCGAGCAGATCGCCACCAGGCTGTCGATCAGGAAGGTCGCATCCGCCGGCCGCCGGAACATCGCAACGCCAGGGATCAGATTGTAGGCGATACCGAACAGCGGCGTGAAGGCACCCAGCGCGTAGATCACGCTCGCCAGCAGAGCCAGCGTGAAAAAGCGGATCTGCCGGTCCCACAGACGGCCCCAGCCGAGACCGACGACCAGCAGCAGCAGCGCTGGAACACTGCCCGCGTAGAGTTGGCTCATGTTCTGGGACAGGGTGAGGTTCGTGGGATCCCACGTCTCGCTGTAGGGCCCCCAGTAGTCGACCTTCTGATCGAAGGCACCGAAGAGATCGCCCACGATCACCGTCAAGAGCGAGGCCGGGTGCAACGATCCGCGCACCGCTTCGGCGAGCGGAATGCCCGGCCGGTTCGACGACATCACGAAGAGCACGGTGAACAGCAACGGCAATGCGGCCACGAGGAGGCAGATCCCGGCGGCGACGGCGAGCACCGGGACACTGCGGCGCGCGCGTTCGAAAAAACCCGCTCCACCCGCCCAATGCGCCACGACGCCGCCCGCCAGCACATAGCAGGCGAGGAAGCTCACCTGATCGGGCTCGGCCACCATCAAACCGGCGGCGAGCCCCGCCCCCGCCGCCCATCTGAGCGAACGACGATCGAGCGCGCGCAGCAGCAGCCACAGCGCGATACAGAAGAAAGCATAGCTCTGCACTTGGCCGATGTGCTGGATGCGCCAGGCGGCCGATCCGCCGAACGCCACTGCAATCGCTGCGACGGCCGCACCGGCCGGATGCCATCCGCGATCCTGGAACAGCTTGATGATCGCAAGGCCGGCCAGGGCCAGCAAACCCAGGACGTACAGGTCCAGTTGCCGGAAGCTGGGCGCGGGATCGAACCAGGCAAGAAGCAGGGCCGGCGAGAAGATCAGCGATTGCGGATCCGCGATCTGCGGCAGTCCCACGAACACGTTCGGCGCCCAGAACGGGCTCTGTCCGCTGTGAAACGCATTTGCCATGAACTGGAGTTGTGCCTGGAAATGAGCTTTCGCGTCGTAAGGGATAGTGACGGCGCCCGTCGCCCATGGCCACGACAGCACGATCCAGGCGCCCGCGAACGCCATCTGCGCCGCGCGATAGGCCCCGACGCCAACGCTCTTCATCTCAAGGACCTCGAGTTTCCCCGCGACGCGCGAGGGCCGGCTTGCCCTGGTCGGCCTTTCGCACGTCCACCCCGAGGCTCGCCCCCGACGAGCCTTATGGACGGGGCCTCTTTAAGTCCTTACGTTGGCGCCAAGTCAAGCATTCGGGTTGAACAGACGGGATCGGCAGGCGGGCGGCATGACGTGGCGCGAGTTCTGGAGCCGTGAGAACAGCATCTATGTGAACGATCGTCACAAGCAGGTGCACTATACCGATATCGCCAACGACATCATCGCGCTGATACCCTCCCGCGCCTCCCGCGTTCTGGACTTCGGCTGCGGTGAGGCTTTATCGGCACCGCTGGTCGCGGAGGCCTGCAGCGAGCTTCTCTTGTGCGATACGTCGGAACTCGTGCGCCAGAAGCTCGTCGCCGCCCATACCCACAGGCCCAACGTCCGCGTCTTGTCCCTCGACGACGTCAAGGCACGGCCCGACGGCTCGCTCGATCTCGTCGTGATCAACTCGGTGATCCAGTATCTCTCGCGCGCTGAACTCGATCAGACCATAGCTTTGCTCGCTCCAAAGCTGTCACCCGACGGCGTTCTCGTGATTGCCGATGTGATCCCGCCGACCGCGAGCGCCATCACCGATGCGCTGGCCCTGCTGCACTATGGCGCCCGCAACGGCTTTCTCTTCGCCGCGGGGTTCGGACTGGTGCGTACCTTCTTCTCCGACTACCGGCGCAAGCGCGCGGAGTTGGGCCTGTCCTTCTACGAGCCCGCCGACATTACCGCCCTGATCGAAGCCCACGGCCTTACCGTACGCCGCCGCCCGCTCAACCTCGGCCACAACCAGGGCCGCATGACCTTCGAGGCGCGGCCTGCGACGCGCGCCGGCAGTTCCAGGTAGCCCCGATGTCGAGTCCCCGCGCGCCGGCTCGTCCACGTGAGACGGGCGCACGATTGGCCGCCGCGTTCGCTGTCGTGTGCGTCGGGACCCTCGTCGCCCCGCTCGACAGCGCCGTGAACATCGCGCTGCCCAGCATGTCGGCTGCCTTTGCGGCGCCGATCGCGGATATCCGCTGGGTCGTCATCGCCTACGTGCTGACGTACGCCAGTCTGCTGCTCATCTGCGGCCGCCTGGGTGACCTCGTGGGCTATCGCAAAGTCTTCCAGGCCGGTCTCGCCGTCGCCGCGGTCGGCTTCGTGGCCTGCGCACTGGCGCCGGGGCTCCCCTGGCTTGCGGTCAACCGTATCGTGCAGGGGATCGGCGTAGCCCTGCTCTTGAGTTGCGCGCCCGCACTCGCCACGACGCTCTATCCCGAAAGCGAGCGCACCCGCATCCTCGCCCTCTACGCCGCCGCAGCAGCAGCCGGATCTGCGCTGGGGCCCGTGCTCGGCGGCGTCATGATCGCCAAACTCGGCTGGAGCGGGGTCTTCTGGATGCGCGCCCCCATCGCGCTCGGCGCGCTGCTGCTGTCGTGGACCATCCCTCAGCCCCCCGCCGCGCCCGACCGAGGGTCCCTGCGCGGCAACTTTGACGCCGTGGGCGCCGCGCTCCTCATCGGCACGCTCGGTTGCATCTTCCTGGGGCTGGCCTTGCGCGGCGACGATCGCGTCACGATGCTCCGCGGCGGCCTACTACTCGCGGGCGTTATTGCCTTCGTCGCCTTCGTGCGTTGCGAGTTGCGTCATCCCGCTCCCATCATTCGCGTCGACGTTTTCCGCAACCGCGCCTTCGCGATCATGAACATCCTGAGCGTGGTCACGAACTACGCAGCGTTCTCGATCCTTCTGCTCGTGCCCTACTATCTCACGCGCACGCTGGGGCTCGGTCCGCAAGCCGGTGGCGTGATGCTGGCGATGGCGGCCATCGGCACCATCGCGGGATCCTGGCTCGCAGGACGCCTCGCCGAACGCCTCGGCGTCGGCTGGCTGACGGTCTGCGGCATCCTCCTGAGTATCGCCGGGCTGGGTACCATGGCGACGTGGTCGGCCACGACGTCCCTCCAGAGTGTCGCCGTGGCGATGCTTGCGCAGGGCCTGGGCCTGGGCCTTTTCCAAGTCGCATACACCGACCTCGTCACCGCGACGCTGCCCGTCCAGGATCGCGGCGTCGCGGGAAGCCTGACCATGGTGACGCGCACGATCGGCGTCGTCAGTGGCGCGAACGGCCACGCGGCACTCCAGGGCTGGGGGGAGGCCGCAGCCGCCGCACGGGGCCTTGCCCCTGGTCTTGCCTTCGAGGCGGGCTTTCGCATCGCCATGGCTCAGGCAGCGCTCGTTCTGCTGATCGGCGCCGCGCTCTGCCTCCTGGCCCTCAGGCACCGCGCGCCACACGGTCCCGCTGGCGGTGACTGACGCCATGGCCACGCCTCTCCGCCTCGCGCGTCACGATCGCGCCACCGGCCCTGTTCATCAATGGCCAAGTCGCCTCATTGCGCATGACCGGCTTGCCCGTATATGAGCGGGTGGCACGTAGATATACGCCTCACGTTCCCTTCTCGGAACGGTGCGCCGCTTTTCCCCTGAAGGATAACGATGGGTCACTCGATCGCAGTCATGAATGCAAAGGGCGGCGTGGGAAAATCCACGCTGACCATGGCAATGGCGGAGGTACTTGCGATCGAGCACGGCAAGCGCATCCTGCTGATCGACTCAGACGGCCAGATGAGCCTGAGCCTCATGGTGACGCCGTTCGAACGCCTCAAGGCGCTGCGCAGCGAGGGCCGGTCCCTGGCATCGTTCCTGGTCCATTCGGTGCTGCATGGTCAGAACGCCGACTGGCGCAACTATCTGGCGCATGACGTCTCGGACGTCGATGACGTCCGCGATCTCTATCTCCTGCCCGGCGACATGGATATCACACTCGTGGAGCGCTCGGTCGTGGCCGCTGGCCGCGAGGCGCTGCTGGCAGCGGTCGTCAAACGGCTCCTGGTGGAGGCCAGTTCCATCTTCGACCTCGTTCTCGTCGATTGCGCACCGGGCATCACGACGCTGACCGAGTGCTGGTTGCGCGCCTGCGATTATCATCTCGTGCCCGTGAAGCCCGACCTCCTGGCCGTCGCGGGCATGGAGTATCTGCGCAACTTCAAAGCGGCCGGCGGCGAGGCGGATTTCGCCCGTCACATCGGCGTCGTGGTCAACATGATGGACGAAACCTCCGATGACGATCGCACGGTGCACAGTTCACTCATGGCCCGCTCCGACCTGCGCTGCTTCCCCGAGCCCGTACCCCGCCTGACGCCGATGCAACGCGCGGCGCTCTACTCCAGGGAACCTCGCTCCCTCATCGCCAAGTATCCGAGCAGCGCCGGCCGCGCACTGCGGGCGATCAGCAGGGAATTGCTGCACCGGATCTCAGGCGACCAAGCCTTTGGCCGTTGATTTGGGTCACCCGGCCCGCCACCTTGACGAGCGATGACGTCCTTGAATCCCATTCTCGTCGCCGGGCCGACCGCGTCCGGAAAATCCGCGCTGGCGCTGGCGCTCGCCGAGCATTGTCGCGGCTTGATCATCAATGCCGACAGCATGCAGGTCTATGGCGTTCTCGACGTGCTGACCGCACGCCCGTCTCCCGAGGATCTGGCGCGCGCGCCGCACCGCCTCTACGGGCACGTGCCGCCTGACCGGGCCTACTCGGTGGCGGCGTGGCTCGCCGACGTCGAGCGCGTTCTCGAGGAAGCCGCCGCCGAAGGCCTCAGACCGATCATCGTGGGCGGCACCGGCCTCTACTTCAAGGCGCTGACGGAAGGGCTGTCGCCCGTTCCGGAAATCCCGGCCGACACGCGGGCCCGTTGGCGGGAGGCTGCCGCCATACTCGGCGCACAGGCCCTCCACCAGGAACTCGCCCGACGCGACCCTGTGATGGCCCGGCGCCTCAATCCCAACGATACCCAGCGGATCACGCGCGCACTGGAAGTCGTGGATGCCACCGGACGCTCTCTCGCCGCATGGCAGGAGATGAGCGGCACGCCACTGCTCGCGGCCCACCGGACCACCCGGATTGCCCTCCTGCCGCCGCGAGCCGAGGTTCACGGGCGCTGCGACATGCGTTTCGAACGCATGATCGACTTGGGCGCTCTGGAAGAGGTCCGCGCGCTCCTGGCGCTGGGGCTCTCCTGGGACAAGCCGGCGATGCGGGCATTGGGCGTCCCGTCGCTTGCCCGCCATTTGCGCGGCGAGAGCGATCTCGAAACCGCCATCGCCTCGGGCAAGCTGGAAACGAGAGCCTACGTCAAGCGGCAGGAAACTTGGGCCAAAAGACACATGATGTCTTGGATAGCAATTAATTCGATTAATAATTGCGAAATAGAGCGATATTGCACAACATTAATTGACTGAACCCGAAACCGACGACATTGTGCGCCGCAAGCAACGGCACCGCGCCGGCCGATCCGAGGCCCGTGCGGCGCCTTTCGTGCGGCCTCAAGGAGTTCAGCCATGGCACGTCAGATGACCGGAGCGGAAATGGTGATCCGCGCCCTGCAGGATCAGGGCGTCGAGCATGTGTTCGGATATCCGGGCGGCGCGGTCCTTCCGATCTATGACGAGATCTTCCAGCAGGAGAAGGTCCGCCACATCCTCGTGCGGCAGGAAGGCGGCGCGGTTCACGCTGCGGAAGGCTATGCGCGCTCCACCGGCAAGGTCGGCGTGGTGCTCGTAACGTCCGGGCCTGGCGCCACCAACGCGGTGACGGGCTTGGCCGATGCGCTAATGGATTCCATCCCGGTCGTCGTGCTGACGGGACAGGTCCCCACACACCTCATCGGCAACGACGCCTTTCAGGAATGCGACACCGTCGGCATCACGCGCCCCTGCACCAAGCACAACTGGCTCGTGAAGAACGTGAACGATCTCGCGCGGATCCTGCACGAGGCGTTCTACATCGCCAGGAGCGGGCGCCCCGGTCCCGTCGTCGTGGACATTCCCAAGGACGTGCAGTTCGCCATCGGTACTTACGTGGCGCCCACGAACGCGACCATGTCGCACAAGAGCTATCGTCCCAAGCTCAAGGCCGACCAGCCGGCGTTGCAGAAGGTCGTCGACGTTATGGCGACCGCGAAGAAGCCCGTCTTCTACACGGGCGGCGGCGTCATCAATTCCGGGCCGAAAGCGAGCGAGTTGCTGCGCGAGTTGGTGCGCATGACGGGCTTTCCCATCACCTCCACGCTGATGGGTCTCGGCGCCTACCCGGCCTCCGACAAGCAGTGGCTCGGCATGCTCGGCATGCACGGGACCTACGAGGCCAACATGGCGATGCACGATTGCGACGTGCTCATCAACATCGGCGCTCGCTTCGACGACCGCATCACCGGTCGCATCGACGCCTTCTCGCCGAATTCGGTAAAGATCCACGTCGACATCGATCCCTCCTCGATCAACAAGAACGTGAAGGTGCAGCTGCCCGTCGTCGGCGATTGTGCCTCCGTGCTCGAGGACCTGCTGCGGCTTTGGAAGATGAAGGGCGCCCAGCCCGACAAGGCCGCCCACAAGGCCTGGTGGAAGCAGATCGATGCTTGGCGTGCGCGTCAGTGCCTCAAGTACCGCCAGACCGGCGACATCATCATGCCGCAGCTCGCCATCGAGCGGCTCTACGAGCACATGAAGGAGCGCGACTACTATGTGTCGACCGAGGTCGGCCAGCACCAGATGTGGGCGGCCCAGTTCTACAAGTTCGAGGAGCCGAATCGCTGGCTGACATCCGGCGGTCTCGGCACCATGGGCTACGGTTTGCCGGCCGCCATCGGCGCCCAGGTGGCCCACCCCAAGTCGCTCTGCGTCAATATCGCCGGTGACGCGTCGATCCTCATGAATATCCAGGAGATGTCGACGGCGGTACAGTACAAGCTGCCGGTCAAGACCTTCATTCTCAACAACCACTACATGGGCATGGTCCGCCAGTGGCAGCAGTTGCTCCACGGCAACCGTTACTCCGAGAGCTACACCGAAGCATTGCCCGATTTCGTGAAGCTAGCCGAGGCTTACGGTGGCGTCGGCATGCGCTGCGAACACCCGGCCGACCTCGACGACGCCATCAAGGAGATGCTGGCGGTCAAGGACAAGCCGGTCCTGTTCGATTGCCATGTGGCGCAACTCACCAACTGCTTCCCGATGATCCCCTCCGGCAAGGCTCACAACGAGATGCTGATGGGTGAGGACGTCACCGACGACGACGTTGCCAAGGCCATCGGCAAGGAAGGCAAGATGCTCGTATAGCCAAGGACAGCGCTGCCGCTCGCGCCTGTGCCGGGGTGGGGATCGAGAGCTGGAAGGACCACGATCCCGAGCGTATTCTTTAGGCATGACGCGCCAGGGATCGTTCTTCTCTGGTCCTTCGTCGGGGCAAGCGGCGGCAATGGACGGGTGAAGGGCATTTCCGCGTTGCGTTGCGGCTGGGCGAAAAGGTTTCGCCAGCCGGTCCGACTTTCGCTGCACGTCGTCTCTCGATGCGCTCACCGCCCACGCATGCGTGACGATCCTCGGTCGCAAACATCGCGGGCAAACGGCCACTGAGACTACGGAGTTGGGGGTCGGTCGCACGGTCGTCTGGTCGTTCCCTGTCACGCTTGAAGAGAGCCGAACTATGCATCTCTACATCGCCAACAAGCTCTACTCCTCCTGGTCGCTCAGGCCCTGGCTTCTGATGACGGCCCTCGACATCCCGTTCGAGGAAACCGTCATCGCCATGTACTTCCCCGACAGCAAGGCGCGCATGCTCGACGTCTCGCCGACGGGCAAGATGCCGTGCCTCGTGAATGGCGACGTGAAGGTTTGGGAAAGCCTCGCCATCATGGAGTATCTGGCCGAGACTTGCCCCGGCAAGGGCGTATGGCCCTCGGATCCCGCCGTGCGTGCGCACGCCCGGGCGACGGCCAGCGAGATGCATGCCGGTTTCCAGGCCTTGCGGAGCGCCTGCCCGATGAACCTCGCCAAGCGGTTCGCACCCAAGGAGTTGTCGTCCGATGTCGCCGACAACGTGCGCCGGCTGGAAGGCATGTGGTCGGATGCGCGCCGCCGCTTCGGCGCGGGTGGCGACTTCCTCTATGGTGCCTTCTGCGCCGCCGACGCCATGTACGCGCCCGTCGTCACGCGCCTCGACACCTACCAGATCCGCGTCGCCCCGCAGACCCGCGCCTACATGGACGCGATCTTGAATCATCCAGCCTTCGTCAAGTGGCGGACCGAAGCCTTGGCCGAGCCCTGGTCGCTTCCCCGTTACGAGGACGGCTGGACACCCGTGGAGACGTTCCACACACCTTCGGCCGCCACTAGCCAACCGCGCGCGAACGCCTGAGCCTGGAAAGAGCCAACCCATGACCGAGAAAGCCACCGGTTCCGCCTACTTCCTCGAGGAGCAGAAGGATCCGCTCGTCCAGCACACACTCTCCATTCTCGTCGACAACGAGCCGGGCGTCCTCTCGCGCATCGCCGGCCTCCTGTCCGGCCGCGGCTACAACATCGAGAGCCTGACCGTCTCGGAAACCGAGCACGAAAAGCAACTCTCCCGGTTCACCATCGTCACGCGTGGCACCGCAATGGTGCTCGAGCAGATCAAGAACCAACTGGAACGTATGGTGCCCGTCCACTCTGTCGTCGATCTGACCGTCGCCGGCGATCCTCTCGAGCGCGAGCTGGCGCTGATCAAGGTCGCAGGCAAGGGCGAGAAGCGCATCGAAGCGCTGCGACTGGCGGAAATCTTCCGGGCCAGCGTGATCGACGCCTCGACCGAGCATTTCGTGTTCGAGATCACCGGCCGGTCCTCGAAGATCGAGCAATTCATCTCGATCATGAAAGACCTCGGGCTGGTGGAGATCTCCCGCACGGGCATAGCAGCCATCGGGCGCGGGCCCGAGGGCATGTCTGCCAAGATGGGTT
>VFQT010001493.1_pt1 | contig 27823 bp, 25 predicted proteins | sample 3512381 | NCBI WGS metagenome assembly VFQT01 (sample SAMN10412376, study PRJNA504923) | tailings metagenome | isolation source: Relicate 2 Philex TSF3 active mining site | place: Philippines: Tuba, Benguet | collected 2017-08-29
CGGTGATGCCCTCGCGGGTGCCGGAGACCTTGAAGTCCATCTCGCCGAAGAAGTCCTCTTCGCCAATGATGTCGGTCACGTGGGTGACCTTGCCGGCCGAGCTGGTGAAGCGGCCCACGCTGATGCCCGCGCACGTCGCCTTGATGGGCACGCCAGCATCCATGAGCGCGAGGCAGCCGCCGCAGACGCTGGCCATGCTGCTCGAGCCGTTGCTCTCGGTGATGTCGCTGACCAGACGCACAGTGTAGGGGAACTCCTCGGTGCTCGGCAGGATCGCCAGCAGGCTCTTCTCGGCCAGGGCGCCGTGGCCGATCTCGCGACGGCCGGGACCGGCGATGCGGCCAGCCTCGCCCGTGCAGAAGGGCGGGAAGTTGTAGTGCAGGTAGAACTTCTTGGCGTACTCGGGGAGCAGGCCATCGATGATCTGCTCATCCTTCATCGTGCCGAGCGTGCAGGTCACGATGGACTGCGTCTCGCCGCGCTGGAAGAACGCGCTGCCGTGCGGGCGCGGCAGGAAGTCGACCGCCATGTCGAGCGGACGGATCTGGTTGAGCGGACGGCCGTCGGCGCGGATGCCCTTCTCGGCGACCAGGTTGTGGGTGATCTTCTTCTCGAGCAGGCGCAGGGCTTCCTTGGCCTCGCGCGCGCGCTTCTCGGCGGCCACGTGCTCGGTGTAGGGCAGGCCCGCAGGGACCGCGAAGAACGAGTCGATGCACCACTTCTTGACGCGGTCGACCTCGCTGTTGCGCGCTTCCTTGCCATGGATCTGGCGAGCCTTGGTGAGCTCGTCGTAGGCCTTCTCCTTGACCAGGGCCATGACGTCGGCCGAGGGCAGGATGCGGTCGCCCATGCGCACCGCGGGCGCGCCGCTCTTGGTGCGGAGCTCGTCGATCATCTCGAGGATCGGCTTGATGCCCTGCTCGAGGCCGAAGCGGATCGCGGCGACCATGTCGGCCTCGGTGATCTCGGCGGCGCCGACTTCGATCATGTTCACGCCGTCCTTGTGGCCCGACAGGACCAGGTCAAGGTCGCTGAACTCGATCTGCGCCTGCGTGGGGTTGATCACGAACTGCGCGCCGGCATCGGTGTAGATGCGGGCCACACGGACGGTCGCGATCGGGCCCTCGAAGGGGGCGTCGGTGATCGCCAGCGCAGCCGAGGCGGCGGTGCAGCCGATCACGTCGGTGTCGTTCTGGCCGTCGTGCGAGAGCACGCTGACCTGCAGCTGGATCTCGTCGACGAAACCCTCGGGGAAGAGCGGACGGATCGGACGATCCATCATGCGCATGGTGAGGATTTCCTTCTCGCTCGGCTGGCCTTCGCGCTTGCGGAAGCCGCCCGGGTACTTGCCCGCCGCGGGGAGCTTCTCGCGGTAGTCGCAGGTCAGCGGGAAGAAGTCGATGCCCACGCGCGGGTTCGCGCGCACGGCGGTGGCGAGCACGACCGAGTCGCCGTAGCGCGCCATGACGGCGCCGCTGGCGAGCTTGGCGACCTTGCCGGTCTCGAAGCGGAGCGTGCGCCCGCCGATCTCACGTTCAACGAAGCAGGGGGTATGGTGTCCCATGGGAATGATGCCTTTCTTGGAAATGGTGTGGTGAAGCACCGCCCCATGGAGGCAGAGACCAACAGGCACCCTGTCGCGGGTCGCCGCGAGGCTGCCGATTGCCCACTGCCGCCGGAGGCGGCGAAGCCCGTGCGCTTACTTGCGCAGGCCGAGCTTCTTGATGAGGTCGGTGTAGCCCGTGCGGTCGACGCGCGCGAGGTAGCGCAGCAAGCGGTTCCGCTGGCCGACGAGGAGCAGCAGGCCGCGGCGGCCGGCGTGATCCTTGCGGTTGGTCTTGAAGTGAGCCTGGAGCGTGTTGATGCGCTGGGTAAGGAGCGCGATCTGGACCTGCGGCGAACCCGTGTCGTGCTCGTGACGGCGGTTCGCGGCGATGGTCGTGGTCTTGGCTGCGGTCGAGGTCGGCATTGCTGTTGAGTGGGCCCGTCGCGGACCCGTTCCTTTCCAGAGTTGTGAGTCGGGCATGGTAGCGAAGCCTCGCATGGGGTCAAGCGACTCGTTGGATTCCTCCTGTGTTATCAGGCGTTTTGGCCCCGGTCGCTCCTGATGGGCTCCGTATGCTTCGACCTCCCATGACGACCACCGCTGACTCGCCGCTGCGCACCGCCACGCATGAGTTCGTCGCCCTTGCGGCGAAGCTCGAACAGGGCGGTGGTCCGTCGGGCGCTGAGCGCCAGCACCGCCACGGCCGCCTGACGGCTCGGGAGCGTATGGAGCGGCTCTTCGATCCGGGGACCGCCACGCTTGAGTGCGGGCTCATGAGTGCCTGGAACATGTATCGCGAGTACGGCGGTGCGCCGGCGGCGGGCGTCGTGACCACGATCGGCCAGGTCGATGGCCGCCTCTGCATGGTCGTGGCCAACGACGCCACCGTAAAGGCCGGCGCCTTCTTCCCGATGACCTGCAAGAAGATCATCCGGGCGCAGTGGATCGCCGAGCGCGCGCGGCTGCCCTTGCTCTACCTCGTCGACAGCGCGGGCGTCTTCCTGCCGCTTCAGGAAGACGTCTTCCCCGACACCGACGACTTCGGCCGGATCTTCCGCAACAACGCCGTCATCAGCGCGCAGGGGATCCCCCAGTACGCCGCGATCATGGGCAACTGCGTCGCCGGCGGCGGCTACCTGCCGGTCATGTGCGACACGCTGCTCATGACCGAAGGCAGCGGGCTGTATCTCGCCGGCCCGGCGCTCGTGAAGGCCGCGATCGGACAAGAGGTCTCGAGCGAGGAGCTCGGGGGGGCCTCGATGCACGCCGCCGTCAGCGGCACGATCGATTTCAAGGAGAAGGATGACCCCTCGTGCATCGAGCGGCTCCGCCGCCTGATGCAGGCGAACCAGTCCGCGCCCGCCGCGCGCACGCCTCCGATCGCGCCGACGGCGCCCGAGCGCGACCCGGCCGATGTCTACGCCGTGCATCGTTCAGAGGCGGGCTCCCAGTACGACGTGGTCGACCTGCTCCGCTGCATCGTCGACGGCGGCTCGATCGACGAGTACCGCGCCGAGTACGGATGCAGCATCGTCTGCGCGTATGCGCGCATCGGCGGCTTTCCCTGCGGGATCGTGGCCAACCAGCGCAAGCTCACGCAGCGCACGATGCCCGGCGGCAAGGCTGGGCCGTCGAAGGCGGGTGCCATGCCGGCGGTCATCTACGACGACAGTGCCGACAAGGCTGCACGCTTCATCCTGGACTGCAACCAGCGGAAGATCCCGCTCGTCTTCATGCACGACACCACAGGCTTCATGGTCGGGCGCGACAGCGAGCAGGCCGGCATCATCCGCTCGGGCGCCAAGCTCGTGAACGCCATGAGCAACAGTGTGGTGCCCAAGATCGTGCTGATCACCGGCGCGAGCTACGGTGCCGGCAACTACGCCATGTGCGGCCGTGCCTTCGATCCCATGCTCACGCTCGCCTGGCCGGGTGGCCGCTGCGCCGTGATGGGCGCGGCGCAGGCTGCGGGCACGCTGCTGCAGATCGACCTCGCTGCACGCGAGCGCAAGGGCGAGCAGGTCGACGATGCCATGCGAAAGCAGCTGCTCGACGCCATCACGGCGAGCTACACCGAGCAGCAGGACATCCGCTACGCCGCCTCGCGCGGCTGGGTCGATCGCATCATCGAGCCGCACCGCACCCGAGACGAGCTCACCATGGCGCTCCGCGTCGCGGCGCAGGCTCCGGTGGGCGAGCTCAAGGTCGGCGTGCTCCAGACCTGAGCCATGGACCTCGTCGTCGCCACCGGCAACCCGCACAAGATCGAGGAGATCCGCGCGATCCTCGGGCCCCACGGCGTGCGCGTGCTGGGCTTGGATGACCTGGGTGCTTCGGTGCCCGAGCCCGATGAGCCCGGCGCGACCTTCGAGGAGAACGCAGCCATCAAGGCGCGCGCCTATGCGGCGGCCCTCGGTCGAACGGTGCTCGCTGACGACAGCGGACTCGAGGTCGATGCGCTCGGCGGCCGCCCCGGTGTGCACAGCGCGCGCTACGCCGGCGTGGGTGCGACGCGCCAGGAGCGCGACGCGGCCAACAACGCGAAGCTGCTCCACGAACTCGCCGGCGTCACCCCGGATCGGCGCACCGCCCGCTTCGTCTGCGCGATCTGCGTGGCGGCGGCCGATGGCCGAGTGCTGGCAACCTCACGCGGGACCTTCGACGGCGTGATCATCGATGCCGCGCGCGGCAGCCACGGATTCGGCTACGACCCGCTGCTGCTCGTCCCCGATGCCGGTTGCACGAGCGCGGAACTCGACCCTGCCGAGAAGAACCGGCGCAGCCACCGTGGCCAGGCCGTGCGGGCGTTGATCGACGCGTTGCCATCGATCGCCTGAATCAGGTCCACTCCACGCCGCATGGGTGCAGCGCACAGGTGCGGCGAAGCCCATCGTCGAGCGACAGGAACGACAGCCGCAGTCGCTCGCCGGCGGTGGCGAGCCAAGGGGCACGCCCGGCGGTGCGGTCGATGCGCGCCACGGCAGCGGCCATGTCGGCAAGGATCACGCGATTGGCCGCGGGATCCCGGCCCGCGGCATGCACCCGCGCGAGATACGCCGCACTGGCCACATCCACGCAGAGCGCCGCTAGGCCCTCGACCGCGCTGAAGCCGTAATAGCCGGCGCCCCATGTGCGCGCTCCTCGGAGCCGTGCGCGCACCCACCGTGTCACCAAGTCATCGATGGACTCGTCATGTCCCTCGGCGGCGGCGTGCAGTGGATTCGGAATGAACTCGGCCTCCTGAAAGCGCACGCCATGCGCAAAGCCGCGCAGCTCCGGCACCGTTCCCCATCCACCGAGGAACGCACGCTGCCGCCGCCACTGGCGCCATGCCGTTCGCAGGAAGCCATCGGCCTTCATGCGGTCGAGCCGTGGGTCTTCCGTGCGCATGAAGATCGCCTGCCGCAGCATGCGCTCCTGCCGCTCGGTGGCCGCGCCGACCGGATTGGCCTCGAGTTCACCCTCGAGGGTGGCGACGATCGTGGTGATCAGTTCGAGGAAGCGCTCGTCCTTCACGCTGGCGAGCTTGGCATGGCGCAGGGCCTGCGCGATCCACGCCAGCCCGTCGATGCGCGTGGCGATCGATGATTCCTCGCGGCCCATCCACTGGTCGAGCACGCCGGCGAGCGCCCGCAGTTCAAGTGGCGACGCCTCGCGGCCGGGCAGCAGCGCGACGGCGCGCGCCTTGCCCACGGTCTCGGGCGCATCCTGGGCGATGCGCCGCAGGTCCGCCAGGTGCGTGGCCATCGCCGCGCCCTTGTTGAGCTGCACGCTGCCGCACGCGAAGTTGAGGCCTTGCTGCGGACCGTCGGCCGTGGGCATCACGCTGAGCGGGAACGACCGGCACGCCACGGGCTTCTCCTGGAGCCCGTGCCGGGCATGGATGCGGCACAGGCCGTCATCCTGCAGGAAGATGCACGATCCATCGGAGCGTTGTCGCAGAAACCTGCTGCCGCGGAACTCGACCCACGGTTCGAAGCCGAGCTCCTTCTTCCAGCCCTGTCGATCAAGCCGATCGATGTCGTCGTCGCGAAGCTGCACGGTGAAGTCACGGCAGCAGTTCCCGCACGCATGGCAGCTGTAGCGTTGTCCGGGCAGCTCCAGCGCGAGGATGGGCAGCGACACGGCCATGGTCACCCAGCCTGCGGGCCACGTCGCGCACGCCGCGCACGAAGGATGCGCAGTCCGCACCACGAGCCACCGATGGAGCCCAGCGGGATCGAGGCGAGCGCCTCGCCTGCGCTCTCGATGAGCGCCAGCTGAGCAAACGCCGCGCCCACGTCGAGTCCGGTCTCGCCGGCGAGCCTGCTGGCGACGAACGCCATCGTTGCCTCGCGGAAGCCGAAGCGCCCAAGCGGGTTGTAGTTCATGATGTAGCCCGCCAGCGCCACCAGCAGGATTTGCTGCGAATCGAGCGGCAAATCCAGGATCGTGCCTGCGCACCATGCACGCGCCGCGTACATCGAAAAGTCGAGGAAGCGCGTGGCGGCCACCAGGCGCAGCGAAGCACGCGACGCGAGCATCGATTCGGCGCCACCCAGCTTGCGCGCCACCAGCGGCACGTGCCGCACCAGGCTGACCAGCCGAACGCAGGCTTCCGTGGTGGCCGCGGCACACCCCAGGCCGGCGATGATCGAGACGCTCACGCCAAGGCCGAGCAATTCGATCGCCCCCACGCCGACCAACGCCCCAAACGTCATGCCTGCCAGGGCACTGAGCGTGCACGCGCCGACCGTGGCGATCCAACCGGCGACGAGCCATGCACCCAGGCCATCGACCCCCATGTGGTAGACGAAGCGGCTCGGCACGCCCAGGCGCACTGGCGCGTAGTTGACGAGCGTGGCCATCGCGTTGACGGCCTGATGCACGCCCCACGGAAGGCGCCGTGCGGGCCGCAAGGCGAGCCAGAACGCCGTGCCTGCGCAGACCATGCTGAGCACGCTCACGCCCACCATGGCGACCACCAGGCGCACGTCCGCCTGGCGCAACCGATCAAGATCGGCCGAGCCGATGGCCTTCACGATGCACCACGCCAGCAGCGCGGCGCCGATCGCAAAGCCGGCCAATTGGGTCGCGAGTCGCGCCGCCGAAAGAGCGGGTCGGCCTTGGGGCATTCCCGAGACCGCGCGTTCGGCTTGGATGGAGGGCATGGAGGCGCTCGAGGGAGCGGTCTCGCGCTTGGTGACGGCGGCGCCTGATCGATCCGGAAGGTGCGTCATCGACATCGCTCCCGCGCGATCACCCAGAGCGCGCGCAGCCCATCGCGCAGGCCGATCTTCTTGCCGTCGCTGAAGCCACGGGCCTCGTAGCGCACCGGGACCTCTCGGACCGAACCGCCCGCACGCGCGATCGCCGCGGTCAGCTGTGGCTCGATGCCGAAACGGGGCTCGCTCAGCCTTGGGCGGATGGTGCGCAGCAGGGGGATGCGCAGCAGTTTTGAGCAGCACTCCATGTCATGCACGCGCAGGCCGCTCACGGCGTTGCTGAGGGCGGTGAGTGTGCGATTGCCGGACCTGTGCAGCCACGCCACGATGCCCGGTCGGATGGCCGCTCCGTGCCATCGATCGCCGAAGACGGCCACCATGGGATCGATCGTCAACGCCGCAACGAGCGCGGCGTGGTCCGACGGGTCGTACTCGAGGTCGGCATCGTGAACCAAGACCGCGTCATCGTCGTTCGCGCGCGCGAGCACCCAGTCAAAGCCCGTCATCAGTGCGGCGCCCTTGCCGGCGTTGTTCCGATGGTGCATCAGGGTCAGCAGGCCGATCGGTTCCTTGACGGCCTCCCCGACGGCGGCCGTCGTGGGCTGGCACCCATCGACGGGGCGTGCGAGTGACAGCTCCCGGGTCATCGAGCCCTTGTTCGAGCGAGCGGCGACCGCCTCGGCAGCGGCTCGCCCGGCAGGCGCGCTGGCATCATCGACCAGCACGATGTGCCGTGACCAGCCGGCAGGCAGCGGTGCCGCGCGCAGCCGGTCGATGCACGCGGCAAGCGTGTTCGGCTCGTTGAAGTACGGGACGACGACGTAGAGCGTGGGCATGCCGCCGGCCCCTGACCGGTCAGGGCTTCCCGAGCGATTGGCGCATGCCCGTATCGGCCTGCAGGTTCTTCAGGCGTTCGTAGTCCATCACGCCCAGGTTGCCGCTGCGGAACGCCTCGGCCACCGCGCGCGGGATGTCCGCCTCGGCCAGGATGACCACGGCGCGGTTCTTCTGGGCCTCGGCCTGGAACTCCGCCTCCTGCGCCACGGCCAGCGCACGGCGCTGTTCCGCCTGCGCCTGGAATCGCTTCGTGTCGGCTTCGGCCTGCGCGGCCTGCAGCTGCGCACCGATGTTCTCGCCGACATCCACGTCGGCGATGTCGATCGAAAGGATCTCGAAGGCCGTCCCGCTGTCGAGGCCCTTGGCGAGCACCGTCTTCGAGATGCGGTCGGGGTTCTCAAGCACGCTCTTGTGGTCCTCGGCCGAGCCGATCGTGCTGATGATGCCTTCGCCGACGCGGGCAATGATGGTTTCCTCGGTCGCGCCGCCGACGAGCCGGGCGATGTTCGTGCGCACCGTCACGCGCGCCTTGGCGCGCAGCTGAATGCCGTCCTTCGCCACGGCGTCGATCGTGTTCTTGCCGCTCGCGCGGCTCGGGCAATCGATGACCTTGGGGTTCACGCTGGTGTTGACGGCGTCGACGATGTCACGGCCGGCCAGGTCGATCGCGACCGCGCGGTCCCAGAGCAGGTCGATCTTGGCCTTTTCGGCGGCGATCATCGCTCGGACGACATTGGTCACGCGACCGCCCGCGAGGTAGTGGGCCTCGAGCATGTTGGTGGCCAGGTCGATGCCGGCCTTTTTCGCGCTGATGCGGTTGAGCACGATGACCGCGGGGTCAACCTTGCGCAGGCGCATCATGATCAGGTCGATCAACCCGACGCTCGCCCCTGAGAGCATGGCCTGCAGCCACAGACCCAGGTACTTGCTGACGATGATGAAGAGGACCAGGCCGATGAGGCCGAGCACGCCCAGGCCGATCCAGGCCCACGGCTCAAGCGCGAGGACGAAGGTGTTCATGCCGAAAGCCTAGCCGATGGCCGTACCCGAATGGTCAAGGCCGCTGCAGTCGGGCCTGCGGTCGGCCTGGACCACCGCAGCCGGTGGAGGCTCCAGATCGGCTCACGGCAAGGTGGGAGCCGCGCGGACCTTGGGCTGGCCGTCCACATGACCGATCACGATCACCCGCTCCCCCTCGGCGATGAATCCCGATTCGGCCACCGCATCGGCACGCACGCCATCGAACTCGACGAAACCGACCGGACGCAGGACGGTCACGGCGACGCCAAGCGTTCCCTTGTCGAGCTGCGCGCGTGCGCGGGGCGCCGCGATCTCTTCGCCGTCCTCGTCCCTGCGCGGCACGCGATCCGCTTCAGCGGAGAGGATCGCGCGACGACCGAGCGGTGAGCCCGACCAGACCTTGATCGCCTGCACGATGGCGAAGGGAGCGCTGGCGAGCAGCACGGCCGCGTAGATCAGGCCCCATGAGGCGCTGAAGGCGAACATCGATCCGATCGAGCCGAGCATGGCCACCGCGGTGAGCAGGCCGAGCAGGCCACCCGATGGAATGAAGAACTCCAGCACAAAGAGCACCAGCCCCACGACGAGCAGCCCGATCGCGACGAACAGGTAGGTCGAGTCGGGGGACGACGTGGCCTGTTGAAGGACCAGCGTGAGAATCGGTGCGTGCACGAACGGCATCATGGTTCACGTGTGAGAATCGACTTCGGCTGCGGAGTGAAGGCGTGTGGCACACGCCTGGTCCGCGCGCGCGCCGGGTGCGTCGGGCCCTGGGCGAGTGGGGTCATCATCCCGGTCGCGGACCTCACGTCGCGCGCTCCACAAGGACCGATGCCCCCTGATGCCCGATGACGCGCACGGCTGTGCCTGCCTCGATGAACCCCTGCGACGACATGGCATCGAAGGGTTCGCCGTCAATCGTCACGCGACCCGATGGCCGCAGTGTGCCGGTCGCCACGCCCACAAGGCCTGCGGCTGGCAGCGACGAGGCTTCGGGGCTTGCGCGGGTGCCGCCGGCCACCGTGGCTTCGAGGACCGACATGCGCGCCACGCCCCACCGCGGAAGGAGCTTGGCCGCGATCCACGCGCCGAACGCGCCCAGCATGATGCCGCCGAGGACCACCGCGAAGCCGCGCGCAAGTTGGTCCTGCCCCGCGGGCGTCGACAGCCCATCGCTCACGAACAGTCCAAGCAGCCCGGCGAGGATCGAGCCGGCGCCGACCAGACCCACGATCCCGCCGGAGAAGAGCGTCGCGACCTCGGCGAGCACCGCGGCGATCCCGACGCCCACCGCAAGCAGGGTCCACCATTGCGAAAGCCCCGCGATCAGCGGTGCGCCCACGAGCACCAGCAACGCCGCCGTGGCGATGCTGCCCGCGATGCCGAAGCCCGGGGTGAAGAACTCGATCACGCCGAAGATCACGACCAGCGCGATCAGCAGCAACTGGATCGGCCACTGCGTCAGCGTTCGGGCCAGCGACTCCGACCATGACTCGGGGTAGCGGATCACCCGGGTGGCACCAAACCATGCCGCGAGTCCGTCGTCACCATCGACTTCGCCTGCTGCCAGGCCCAGCGCACGCGCCTGGTCGCTGCGCACGACCAGCAGTGCATCGTTCGCCACGAGCTGCCCGAGCGAGCGCCATCGACCGCGCTCCGACGCAGGAATGGGTTCGCGCGTAGCCGCAGCATCGCGCGCGGGCGACTGAAGCACCTCTTGATCGCCAACCAGCCCCCGCACCAACGCTTGCGGGATGGATCCCGTTGACTCGCTCGCCGTCGGCAGCGCGATCGGCGTGTCCCGGTCCGGTTCCGCACCTACCGCGCGCTCGTACTCGGTTGCATCGACCACTGCGCGGACTCCATCGTCGCGCTCGATCAACCAGAGTTCGGATCCGATCCGCACGAACGCCTGCACCAGTCGCTCGTCGTACCCGTGGCGTCGTGCGCTGTCGAGCACCTCGCCGATGATGGGCGCTTCGATCTTGGCGCGCTCGGTCGCGGGAAGGCCGATCAGGCCCAGACCCGGCAGTCCGGTGATGGGGGCGGCGTCACCGAAGCTCGCGGCAGGAGACACGATGATCTCGCGCGCGCTCAGGGCGATGATCGTGCCGGCGCTGTAGGCCTTGGGGCGGACCCACGCCACGGTGTTCGCGGGCGCTTCGGACTTGATGATCGAGCAGATGTCGAGCGTCGCACCGACCTCGCCGCCGGGCGTGTCGAGTTCGAGGACCACCGCGTCGCACCCGTCTCTGAGGGCACGCTCCAAACGTCGCTGCAGGGTGGTCTTGGTGATCGCATCGATCTCGCCATGGATCTCGATCACGCCGACCGTGCTGGCATGTCGCCACGCCGGGACGGCCACGGGCGCTCCGGCCGGGGGGGGCTCTTGGCCGATCGAACGGCTGGCCGCGAGCGCCACGGCCGCAGCGACCAAGACCGCCATCAGGCGATGGATCGCGCTGGCGGACAGGCTGCGGACCGGATCACACATGACGTGGTGATGGTACGCGCGCCCTGCTCGAGGAAGCCCCACCAAACGGACAGGGGCCGGCACGTGGCCGGCCCCTGGGGATCATGCTGGCTTCGATGCGTCAGTCCGGAGCCGACAGCGTGTGGGTGATGTTTCCCGCGCTGCCAGCGCACTGCGAGACGATCGCCATGTAGATGTCCGATCGCTTGCCCGAGCTCGGGTCGCCGGTCTGGCCCTGGAACAGGTTGTCCAGGACGCCGGTCTGGCCGCCGAAGGTGATCGTGTCCACGCCCTCGGGGACGAACGACGACTCGAACTTCACGTGGTTGTCGTTGTAGCAGATGTTGCCTTCCCAGGTCTTCGGCGCGCCGTGGATCTCGAGGGTCTTCGAGGTCGGGTCGACCGACTGCGCACCGTTGGAGGAGATGATGTTGCCGCAGCGGTTGCCGAGCACCGCGTGTCGCGAGTTGCCGGAGTTCTGCCACTCCTTGGTGCGGCGCTCGGTGCTCGGAAGCAGCACCATGCAGGCGTACGACGTGCTGCACTTGGCCTGGAGGTTGGTGGTCACGGAACGAGTGGCCGCGACGCTGCCGTCGCCCTGAGCCGTGTCACCATCCCAGTAGCGGTCCTGGGAAGGCTGGTAGGCGTTCTGGTTGTAGTTGGTGGCCACCGCAACGTTACCGCTCACCTCAGATGGGCTGACGAGGACCTGCGCGCTGAACATGTTCAGCGCGATGGCGCACGACCAGAGGTTGGCGTGGCTGTTCTTGACTTCGTCGACGGCGCCACGCCCCTTGATCTGCTGGCCATTGATCGCTTGGCGATTCACTTCGCCCGGCAGCAGAAAGGCCTGGCCCGGATTCTCGATGGCCTGCACGAGCAGAGCCTTGTGGATCTGCTGGAGCTGGGTCGAGCACTTGACCTGGCGCGCGGTGGCACGGGCCTTCGCGAGCGCAGGGAGGAGGATGCCGAGCAGCAGGGCGATGATGGCCATCACGACCAGCAGCTCGATCAGGGTGAATGCACGAGAGTTCTTCATTGGGTGTTCCTTGATTGCTTGGTGTGGTTGCTTGTGGGTTGACTGGTTCACTGCCGAGATCGACGTCAGGGCAGCAGGGCGTCGAAGGCGGGGATCATGGCGGTGGCCGTCACGTTGTTCGGGAAGATCCCGAGCCACGTGTCGCCGCTGGTCGCACCGTTCGGCGTGCCGGGGCCGGCGCCCGGGCCCGACGACGAGTAGCAGCCGACGCCGTCATTGCCCCATTCGCAGAAGTGGAGGATGTCCTTCTTCAGTTCGCTGTTGCCGCAGCGGTACTGCACTTCACCGAAGGGACCTTCGGCCATGGCGCCGTGACCATCGGTGTAGACGATGTTGCCTTCCCAGTTCTTCTCGTCCTGGTGCAGGCGCAGGGTCGGGCTCTTGGTAAACGCATCACCCGAGAGCGGGTTGGCTTCCGAGGTGATCTGCCACGCACGGTTGCCGATCATGCCGCGCTGGCCGCCATCGGGCGAGAACGCCTTGAACCACACGAGATTCTTGCGAAGCCCGATGATGGCCAAGTGGGCGTACGAGGTGTTGCATTGAGCGCCACCGGATCCGGCAATCTGCGCTGAGAAACCTTCGTCCCAGTACTTGTCCTGGGCGGGGTTGTATTGGGAGAAGTCGTAGCCAGCGAAGTTGTTCGCGGCCGTTCCCTTGTACTCCTGAACGACCGTGTTCACTTCCGTCGGCCCGAGGAGGATTTCGGTGTTGAACATGTTGCGGGCGAGGCACATCGAGTACAGGTTCTTGCTGTTGTTGCGGGTCACGTCCTCGTTGCCCTGGCCGGGAACCTGCACGCCGTTGAAGGCGAGTCGGTTGGCGTAGCCGGGGGTGGGGAGGCGGTTGCGCTCCAGTTCGTTGGCAGCGGTCAGCCAAGCCTTGTAGATGTTCTGGACCTGGGTCAGGTCCTTGACCGTCTTGGCTTGCTGCTGGGCCTTGGCCAGCGCGGGGAGGAGCAGGCCAACCAGCACCGCGATGATGGCGATGACGACCAGCAGCTCGACCAGGGTGAAGGCACGGGGGGTCTTCTTCATGACAGCGAATCTCCTTGCTTGGCACGGCGCGTGGGGGCACCGGCCGCGGCCTGGCACCCGCCATGGGTGGCCGGACCGTTGAACCGTGGAACGGGCGTCGGAACGTCCAACGCCGCGCTGCGTGCGATCGCAGGGGATCTCACGCCGGTTGGCGCCCGAGGCACGGACAGTCACGCAAGCTCCTGCTGGAAAGCAAGTTACCTGCAGACCATGTGCTCGTGGTCCAACCTCAATGAACTCAAGGCTTCGTAGCGCACAGCGGAATCGCTCGTGGCCGCCCCACGAATGGGTGCTTGGCGGCTGATTCGATTCGAGCCAGGATGTCGGCTGCTGCGGCGAAACAAGGGGTGACCGAAACCGGTCGAATAAGTACAGCTTGGGAAACGAGCCGCGGCAGACCTGTGGCCCCATGGCCACGCACAAACTTTACATCAGACCATACGGTGGTCAAGTCCAAGAGGTCGCACGAGGGGCCGGAATTCACTCTGGTTGGTCGGGAAGGGCGCTTCCCCGCACCCCCTCGACTTGGGCACGGCTCGCCCGGTTCGAGCGCTTGTCAGGGCGACAGCATTGGGAGCTCGGTACTGTCTTGGCATGCCCACTCCGTCCGAAGCACTGTCGGCCCTTGGTCTTGCTCTTCCTCCAGCGCCCAAGCCGGTCGCCAGTTACGTGCCGTTCGCGCGCTCTGGCAATCTGGTCTGGGTCTCTGGCCAACTCCCGTTCCGCGATGGGGCGCTGACCACGACCGGGCCCGTGCCTTCCGCATGCTCCATCGAGTCCGCGCAGCAGGCTGCCCGGCAGTGTGCCCTGAATGCGTTGGCGGTGGCCGCCGACGCCGCGGGTGGACTCGACAGGATCGAGCGCGTCTTGCGCGTGGGCGTCTTCGTGCAGAGCGATGCCGGATTCACCGAGCAGCCCAAGGTCGCCAACGGTGCCAGTGATCTGCTGCAGCAGGTCTTCGGCGAAGCTGGACGTCACGCTCGCGCCGCGGTCGGCAACGTCGCGTTGCCGCTCGGTGCAAGCGTCGAAGTCGAACTGCTCGTGCAGGTCCGCTGACCGCGCGTCGCTCCGGACGAGCGCACTCAAGCGCGACGGATGAGCGTGGGTTCGCCGAGCACCCGCGCGCTCACTTCGACAGGAGCAGGTAGAGCAGCAGCCCGTTCACCAGCACGCTCGCACCAAGGCCGATCGCGATGCCGAGCGTGACGGGATTGGCGAACGCGCTCGGCGGTCCTGCTTGGCGCAATGCCGCCGGTGCGGGGGGGGCATCGGCTGCCGCGGCGAGCGATCCCACATCGAGCGGCTTGCGCGCGTGGTGCGGGGCTTCGCCCTTCATCACGAGGTCGATGTCCTCAATCAGTTCCTTCGCCGACTGGTAGCGGTCGCGAGCGGGCTTGGCCATCATCATCTCGACGACCTCGGCGCAGCCGTTGGAAATGCTTGGAACAAGGTGATCCGGTGGGACCAGCTCATCCTTCAGATGCCGCTGCATCACTTCGTTGGGGTTCTTGCCCTCGAAGGGGACCTTGCCCGTGAGCATGTGGTAGAGCGTGGCGCCGAGCCCGTAGATGTCGGCGGGCGGCCCGATCTCAGCCAGCCCGCGGATCTGCTCGGGGCTGATGTAATAGGGCGTGCCGAACGCCTTGCCGGTCTCGGCAGCCGCGGCCTCCTGGTCGCCCATGGCTCGTGCAAGGCCGAGGTCGGCGAGCTTGACCACGCCGGTCGAGGTGATCATCAGGTTCTTCGGCTTGATGTCACGGTGCACGAAGCCGCGCTCATGCGCGTGCTCGAGTGCAAGCGCCACCTGACGGATGATCGCGAGCGCCTCCTTCTCCGGCAAACGCTTCTTCGCCTGCATGCGATCGAAGACCGTGTCGCCATCCACGTACTCCATGATGAAGTAGTGCTGCTCGCCAGCCTGCCCCACGTCATACGCGCCGACGATGTGTGGATGGTTGAGCTTGGCTGCCGCGCGGCCTTCCTTGTAGAAGCGCTCCACGAAGATGGGGTCGGACAGGTGCTTCTTGGCGATGAACTTGATCGCCACCATGCGATCAAGGCTCACTTGACGCGCGAGATAGACCACCGCCATCGCGCCGGCGCCGAGCTTGCGAACGAGCTGGTAGCCGGGCACGCCTCGATTGGCTGCTGCGGCGCGCTCGCCCTCGGTGTCCGCCTTGATGCGCCGGAGCTGGCTCATCGTCACGAGCTGCTTGGCCATCAGGACTTGGACGAGGGCCAGCGGCTTGGCTGGATCGGCTCGCGCCGTCTTCAGGCACTCCGCCACCTCCTCGCGCGTGGCCAGTCCGCGGTCGATCACGGCCCGCGCCCACATCGTGTCGGCGTTGCCGGCGGACGAGCCCGACGCGCCAGCGGCGGAGGCGCTGGCGCTGGTCGAGGGGCGAGGTTGCTGTGGTCCCGGTTCGGTCATCGCAGGGAGGGGGAAGTCGGGGACTATATTCGATCGTCGCGACGTTCTCGTCGCCTCGATCCATGCCACTTTGCCTCGCCAGTTCCTCGCCTCGGCGCCAGCGCATGCTGCGCGAGGCCGGCATCGACCACGTGATCGCGCCGCCTCCCATCGACGATGCCGTGCTGCCGGAACGGCTCGGTGATCCTGCGGGGTTCACCATGGCGATGGCGCTCTTCAAGGCGGCGCAGGTCCAGCCGATCGGGTCGGATGGTTGGGTGCTGGCCGCCGACACCATGGCCCATGACGGCGATGCGCTGATCGGCAAGCCTCGCGACCGAGCCCACGCGCGCGACATGCTTTCGCGGTGGCGCGGCGGAGCCCACGATGTCTGGACGGGCGTTGCGCTGCTGCAGCCATCCACCGGACGACGGTGGATCTTCGCCGACCGGGCCCGCGTCACCTTGGGCGACCTCGCCGATGCGGCGCTCGACGCCTACCTCGAGTCAGAGGCATGGCAGGGCAAGGCGGGCGCCTACAACTACGCCGATCGCGTCGACGCCGGATGGCCGCTGGCCTGCGAGGGCGATCCATGCACGGTGATGGGGCTGCCGATGAAGCGGCTTGCGCCGATCCTCATGAGCCTGCCTGGTTCAGGAAGGTCAACATGATGACGTTGGGAGCGATCCATGTGGCGCCCGCCATCACGATCCCGGTGGCTGCCGTGCTCGCTGCCGCGATGATCGTGTACCTGCGGCGTCTTGCTGCGGCCGACGTCCCGCGTTGGCGACGCGCGCTGCGCCAGTCCTCCATGGTGCTTGGCCTGCTCATGCTGCCGCTGCTCGTCGAGGGGTTCTCACTGATCGATCCAGACGTCACGCCGCGGCCGTACGCGCTGGTCTGGCTCGCCAGCGGCTTCCTGCTCTTCGTGATCGTCGTGCTGACGGCGATCGACATGCGATTGAGCTGGTCCATGCACCAGCGCGAGCTTGCGCTGCTGCGGGCCGAGCGCGATGCGGCGTTGCGCGAACTGTCGAGCCGAAGGGGCAAGCCGTGAGTTCGAGCCGCCCAGTGTCATCGTGGGCGATGCCGCTTGCCATTCCGGCGAGCCTCGCCTACGGCTCGGTGGTCCGGGCCCGCAACGCGTTGTGGTCGATGGGCCTTGGGGTGGGCCGCGCGCCGAAGCCGGTCGTGAGCATCGGCAACATCGTGGCAGGCGGCACGGGCAAGAGCCCGATGTCGCGCTTGGTGGCGCAGTGGATGCTCGACGCAGGGATTCGGCCGCTCCTGGCCACGCGCGGCTACGGCGCCGTGCAGGGGATCGCCGACGAGGTCGAGGAGTTCAAGGCGCTGGTTCCCGGTGCGGCGGTGGTCGTCGATCCATCGCGTCGTCGTGGTGTTGCGTCGGTCGCGGCGAGCGGCGAGCGATTCGACGCGGTGCTCCTTGACGATGGCTTCCAGCACCGGGCTCTCGCGCGCGATCTCGATGTCGTCCTGATCGATGCCCAGCGGCCCTGCCTGGATGACTGGCTGCTGCCGGCAGGCTGGCTGCGCGAGCCAGTGTCGGCGCTGCGCCGCGCGGGCGCCATCGTGGTGACGCAGGCCGATGACGTGGACGACGCCCTGTCGGCCAGGATCGAGTCGATCGCAGGGCGGGCACCGATCGCGTGGTGCCGCCTTGAACCGCGAACCCTGGAGATGCATCGCGGGACGACGGTGAGCGAGCAGCCTTTCTCCTGGCTCGACGGACGCAGCGTGGTCGTCTGGGCCGGGCTGGCCAATCCTGAACGCGTCGTGAGCGCCGTGCGAGCGCAGGGAGCGAGCATCCGCTCCGCGCCGAGATTGCGTGATCACCAGCCGTACGACCAGGCCCTGCTCAGGCAGCTCCTTGAGCAAGCCAAGGGTGCGGACGCGATCGTCGTCACGGGAAAAGACTGGCCGAAGCTCGCCGGACGGATCCCGCCATTCGCGCCGCCGATCGCGGTCCTGCGCGCGGGATGGCGCTTCGCAGCGGGGGAAGCCGCCCTGCATAGCACCATTCTGCGAGTTGTAAAGCCAAATCTCCACGGAAGTTGAGTGGCCGTGGACAAGCTTTCGTGGCTTGACTTGAGACGCCGAAGACCGCCATACTCGTCACGTGGGGAGTCCCGCCGTGGAGCGGGGCCCGGGTGAGATCCAGAGACCGAACGAGGCACCTCCATGGCAACGACGACGAAGAAGGAGATCGTAGACCGCATCGCCGAGCGGACCGGCCTGAAGCGGAACGATGTGCGTGATGTGGTGCAACTCTTCCTGGACTCCGTGATCGACGAGCTCGGACAGGGCAACCGCCTCGAGTTCCGCGACTTCGGCGTCTTCGAGGTCAAGGCGCGTGCGGCCCGCATGGCGCAGAATCCCAAGACCCTCGAGCAGGTCCAGGTCCCTGCCAAGCGTTCCGTCCGCTTCAAGGTCGGTCGCGTGATGCGCGATCGCGTGGATGCGGAAGCTGCCGTCGCCGAGACCGCCAACGCCTGATCGGCCGGTCGCCATGCCCCAAGGAGCCAAGGAACGGCGCGCACGCGCCCCGCGCGAGCGGGTCGAGCTTGATCGCGGCGCGCTGGCGCGGCTTGCCGATGCTCTGCCACCGCAGGCCCCCGAGGTCGAGGCCGCGCTGCTCGGTGCGCTGCTCCACGATCCTCGACTGACCGGTGACGTGCTGCAGGTCGTCCGCAGCGCCGAGGAATTCGTCCGCCCGGCGCACCGCACGATCTACTCGCACATGTGCGAGCTGTACGAACGCTCCGCTGCGTTCGACATCGTGCAGCTGCAGCAACTGCTGCGGGACCGTGGCGTGTTCGACGAGGTCGGTGGGCTCGACTACCTCGTGTCGCTCGCGGAGAGCGTGCCCAGCGCGACCAACGCGATGGAGTTCGCCCGCGAGATCCGCGACAAGGCCACGCTGCGGGAGCTCATCGACGCATCCGGCACGACGCTCCACGAGGCGCATACCAACGCGGAGGATGCACAGGGCGTGCTCGAGCAGGCCGAGGCGCGCATCTTCGCGATCAGCCAGCGTCGCGAGTCGACGCACGCCAGCGATCTGGCCACGCTCCTCAACGAGGCGATCGAGCGCATCCAGTCGCACGATGGCAGCGCCACCACAGGCGTGCCCAGCGGCTACGACGACCTTGATCAGATGACCAGCGGACTGCAACGCGGCGAAATGGTCATCCTTGCCGCGCGCCCATCGATGGGCAAGACCGCCTTCGCGCTGAACGTGATGCAGAACGTGGCGCTCGCCGGGCAGCCGGTGGCCTTCTTCAGCCTCGAAATGAGTCGCCAGCAGCTGGTGCAGCGCATGCTGTGCGCCCAGGCCGGCATCGACAGCCAGCGCCTGCGTCGCGGCACGCTGCGGGCCGAGGACTACGACCGGGTCCTGGCGGCGTGCGATGAACTGCGCAGCGCCCAAGTCTACATCGACGACTCGCCCGGCCTTTCGCTCATGGCCCTGCGCAGCAAGGCCCGCCGCATGGCCGAGCGCTTCGGCATCCAGGCGATCTTCGTCGACTACCTCCAGCTCATGTCCTCGGGCACGCGCGTGGAAAGCCGGCAGACCGAAGTGAGCGAGATCAGCCGCGGGCTCAAGGCCACCGCGCGCGAACTCAACGTGCCGGTCTTCTGCCTTTCACAGCTCAATCGTGCGGCGGAGCAGCGCGAGGGCCACCGGCCGCGCATGAGCGACCTTCGCGAATCGGGCAGCATCGAGCAGGACGCCGACGTCATCATGATGCTCCACCGCGAGGAGTACTACCACCTGCAGGATCCCGACTGGGCGGCGTCCAATCCCGATCGAGTTGGGATCGCGGAATTGATCATCGCCAAGCAGCGCAACGGGCCCACGGGAACGGTGAATCTGGTGTGGGACGGCAAGTCGACGGCGTTCCGACCGTGGAGCCCGGCGGCACCGCCCGGCGTTCCGGTGCGCGTGTTCGAACCGCGACCGATCGACGATCTCCCGGTCTGATGGCGGCGTATCCTCCGCCGCGTGGAGGAGCTGCCAGCCGATCGCCTTGAGCACCTGGTCCGCCGTGCCGTGGCGGGCGATGCGGGGGCTTGGCGTGAGCTCGTGGAGGCGTTCGCGCCGCGGGTCTACGGGCTGCTGCTCGCGCGCTGCCGCGACCCCGAACTTGCCGAAGAGATCACCCAGGCGGTGTTCGTCACCGTGGCCGAGAAGCTTGCCGGGTATCGAGACCTTGGGCGTTTCCGCTCGTGGATCTTCCAGATCGCCATGAACCGCCTGCGGGACGAGGTCCGCCGCCGAGGTCGGCACGCCAAGGCCGCGGGTGGAGCCGAGGATCTGGAACTGCTCGGCGGAACGGCGCCCCTTGGTTATCAAGACGCTTCCCCAGAGGCGCTCAAGGCCCTTGCTGCGGCCCTGGCGTCCCTGAATGACGCCGAGAGGCAGGTGGTGCACCTTCGACACATGGGGGGCATGTCGTACCAGGCCATCGCCGACCTTCACGGCGAGCCGGTCGGCACCTTGCTGGCTCGCCACCACCGGGCCATGGCCAAGTTGCGCCAAGCCCTCGAAGAATCGGGAATCACGCTGGAGGACCTGCAATGACGAGCCCGCGAGACCGTTCCACACAAGCCATGAACGAGCGCCAACCGCACCACGACGAGCCTTCGGTCGACCCTGCGATGGAGTCGCTGCTTGATGCCTACGCGCGCCGACTGGCGCATCGTCCGGGGCTGGTGGACCGCGTGATGGCGGCGGCGCCGATGCCGGCACCTCGTCCCGCCCGGCCGCTCGCACCGTGGAGCGATCGTCGCATCGCGCGCATGGCGCTCGCCGCCAGTGTCTGCGCAGCCATGGTGGCAGGCATGCTCTTCATGCGGCCCGCACCGAGCGCAGCCATCGCTGCCGCCCCCTCGATCGAAGCCGAGCCCGTGCTCGTGTCGCTCCTGGCCGGCAGCGACGAAGCCATGCTCGATGATCATCCATTCGGCAGCGAGCTGCGCACGATGGACAGCGACTGGTCGGGCCTTGCCGACGAGGTTCGCGACATCGTCGCGGTGGCGGGAGGCCAGCGTTGAACCGCTTCGGTCCCGTGGCCGCCGCGCTCGTGGCCGGTACGGTCGTCGGTGCGTTGCTTGCGCGACCCTTGTCTGATCAGGCCTCGTTCGCGTCGAGCCCCGATGCTCTGCTGTCGCTCGATGCCGCGCAGCAGGCCGCGCCGTCGCTCCAGCAGGGGCGCGTCCTGTCGACCGAGCAGATGGAGCGCATCATCGCGGTCGCCCGCGACCTGTCGCCGGAGCTTGCGGCTCGGCTTGATCAGGCCCGCTCGCGCGACGCCGAGTCGTTCCGGGCCGCGCTGGGCGCGCAGGCCAAGCGACTGGGCTCGCTCGCCGTGCTTCGTGAGCGGCGCCCGGAGCTCTATGCCATCCGCATCCAGGAACTCAGGCTGGAAGCGCAGGTCCTGGCCCTGGGCGAACAGCTGCACAGTGCCATCGATGCTGGCCGCACCGACGATGCCGCGCGGCTCGAGGCCACGTTGCGTCCGCTCGTGCTCTCCTTCGTCGACTCCAACCTTCGTTCGCGTGCGGTCGAGCTCGCCTCGCTCGATGCGATGATGCGCGAGTTGCGGATCGATCTTGAGCGCGACGCCCGTCAGCGCACCGACACCGTTGAGCAATGGGTCGACGCGCTGCGCGAGGGCAGGGAACCTGTCGCTCTCGGCGGCCGTCGCCCATCGGATCCCGCTCAGGCGGGCCGTTGATGCTGCTCGCTGCGGGTGCCCGCTGCGCCGTGCACCGGGCGCGCACACTACGATCGGTGCGTGGCCCTCTCGCTCGCCCGTGAAGCTCGCGCGACCCAGCGCATCCGCGCATCGCTGGCCGTCAGGACGGGTGCCGCGCTGCTCGCTGCCGTGGCGCTGCTGTGTGCGCTCGGAGGCGTGTGGGGGATGCTGCCGGTGGGCGACCCCGGCGTGGCGCGCTACGAGGCGCAGGATCTGTCGGCTGCACTGCTGGCGCCCATGCAACGGGATGGTGCCGATGCGCTGCACCCATTGGGCACCGATCGCCTTGGCCGCGATCTCCTGGCGCGCTGCTGTGTCGGTGGTTGCATCAGCATGCTGGTCGGCCTCTCGGCCGCGGTCGTCAGCGTGGGCGTCGGCACCCTGTGGGGTGCCGTGAGTGCCGAGGCGGGCGGTCGCACGGATGGGTTCATGATGCGCGTCGTCGACGTGCTCTACGGGTTGCCCACGATCCTGCTGGTGGTGCTCATCGCGGTCGCGGCGGATGGGGCGATCGAGCGCAGCGGTCTCAAGCCCGGACCGATCGCGCGGCAGGCCATCGACCTCGCGATCTTGGTCGTGGCGATCGGCGGGTTGAGCTGGCTCACGGTCGCTCGCGTGATCCGCGGACAGGTGCTGAGCCTGAAGGCCCGTCCGTTCATGGAGTCGTGCACGGCGATCGGCATGGGCCGTTCGCGCCGATTCTGGCTGCACCTGGTCCCCAATCTCTCGGGGCCCATCGTCGTCTACGCCGCCTTGGCGGTGCCGTCGGCGATCCTGAGCGAGAGTTTTCTCTCGTTCCTGGGACTGGGCGTGCGCGAGCCTCTGCCGAGCTGGGGCAACCTCGCCGCAGCCGGGCTTCCTGAACTCAATCCCGTCGTGAGTCGCTGGTGGCTGCTCGTCTTCCCGTGCCTGCTTATCGCTCTCACGCTGCTCTCGCTCAACCTCGTCGGGGATTGGGTGCGCGATCGGCTCGCAGGCCGCTGACGGGGCAGCCCCGCGCGGCTTCGCGTAGCCTGCGAAGCCCGAGGTCAATCGCATGCAGAATCGATTCGGATTGAAGGACGTGTTCGTCGTTGTGCTCCTCCTGGCCACGCTCGTCAGCGTCTGGCTGTCGATGGTCCAGAAGACCCGCATCGAGCTCGCCGTCGATGGACTGCGCGTCAAGCTCGGGGAGATGGAGCGCCAGGCGTCGCTCTTCCAACGCGAGGTCGAGAAGGGCTTCGCCGAGGGCGTGGTCGTGCAGCAGGGGGCCGTTGGCGCCGCGGCGCCATCGGATGCGTGGGCCCGTCCGGGTGTGGCCATCCAGCGTTGGCCGAATCCCGCCCCCGCGACCGATCCCGAGGGCCAACCGGGCTTCTCCGTCGGCGGCGAGTTCACCGAGATCTTCGAAGCGCAACCCGCCAAGCTGGTCCCGTACATCCAGGCCGATGTGTACGGCACGCGTGTCCTGGACCGGGTCTGCGAGAGCCTTGGCACCTTCGACCCCAAGACCCTCAAGATGGTCGGCTTGCTCGCCGATGCCTGGCAGATCGACCCCGACGGTCTCTGGATCCGCGCGCACATCAATCCTCGCGCGCGCTTCAGCGACGGCGTTCCCGTGACGGCCGAGGATGTGCGCTGGACCAACCTGGATTTCGTCGGCAATCCACTCATCGAGGCCGAACGCACCCGCAGCACCCAGGACAACCTCAAGGATGTGAAGGTCATCGACGAGCGCACGGTCGAGTTCCTCTTCAAGGAGCCGTTCTTCACCAACGTGCTGATCGCCTTCGGCAATCCCGTGCTGCCGAAGCACTGGTTCTCGAAGTTCGAGCCTTCGCAATTGAACCAAGCCACCGGCCTCATCATGGGCTCGGGGCAGTTCAAGCTCGAGCGGCTTCCCACGGGCCCCGAGGATCTGGCCGTGCAGTGGACGCCCGGCAACGACGTGGTTCTCGTGCGCAACGAGCAGTACTGGGCGACCAAGCCGTCGCTTGAGAGGATTCGCTACAAGACCGTCAGCGATGAGCTCGCGCGACTCGTCGCGTTCCGCAACGGCGAGGGCGACCTCATCACGCCGAGCTCGCCGCAGTTCAACAAGGTCACGCGCGATGAACCCGGTTTCGAGGAGAAGGCCTTCGCGCTCAAGTGGGTGAACATGCGCTGCGGCTATTCATTCATCGCCTGGCAGTGCGGGCCGCGTGCGGGCAAGGAGCCCACGCCGTTTGCGGACGTGCGCGTTCGCCGCGCGATGACGCACCTGCTTGACCGCGAGCGCATGATCACCGACATCTGGGATGGCATCGGCATCGTCTCGAAGGGACCCATGAATCCCGAGAGCCCCGCGAGCGACCCCGCCACGAAGCCGTATGCGTACGACCTCGAGAAGGGCAAGGCCCTGCTCGCCGAGGCTGGCTGGCAGGATCGCAATGGCGACGGCATCCTTGAGGATGCGGGCGGCAAGAAGTTCACCTTCGAATACACCTATGCCAGCGGCGGCGAGATCGCGGAGCGACTGGCCCGCTTCGTCAAGGACAGCTACGCGAAGGCCGGCATCGACGTCGTCACGCGACCGGTCGAGTGGAGCCGCTATCAGGAGATCCTGAAGCTGCGCGACTTCGATGCGATCACGCTCGCGTGGGGCGCCAACGCGCCTGAGAGCGACCCGCGCCAGATCTACCACTCCGAGAGCATGAAGGAAGGCGGCGACAACTTCGTGCAGTGGAAGAACGCCGATGCCGACGCGCTCATCGAGAAGGGCCGTCGCACCATGGACGAGTCCGAGCGCATGCTCGTCTGGCGGCAGCTCGAGCAGGTGATCGCGGCAGACCAGCCGTACACGTTCGTCCGGGTGTCGCCGTGGCTGCGCTTCGTCTCGCGCGAGTTCGGCAACGTCAACACCTACCGCACCGGCCTGCAGCCGGAGGAGTTCTTCCGCGTGGCGTTGCCTGCCCCCGGCAGCGAGTGATCGCGCGAATCGACCGGACCCGCCATGGCCACGTACCTCCTCCGACGCCTGCTGCTGATGATCCCCACGGTGCTGGGGATCACGCTCATGGTGTTCCTGCTCGTGGCGCTGGCGCCCGGCGGGATCGGCGCGGGTCTTGCCGTGCAGGGCGGCCAGATGAGCGACACCAGCAAGGTCGCGCAGATGCAGGCGTATCTCGAGGACCGCTACGGCCTCAACGACAACGTCTTCGTGCAGTACGCGCGCTGGCTGGGACGCGTGAGCCCGCTCAAGTTCGGCACCACTCCGCTCCTCGCGCCAACCGGGGACCTGGTCCGCGAGCCGCGCGATCTGCCGGAGCCGGTGATGACGTGGGCTTTCCCCGCGCCCGCCACCTTCATCGTGCAGTACACGGCTCCATCGGGCGATGCGCTCATCGAGGACTTCAAGCGGCTGCAGCGCGAGGCCGAGGGCACTCGGCGCACCTACGTCGGCTCGGTGCGTGGCATGAAGGACGCTCTCGCGGACCACGTGCGCGCGCTCGGTGCTCCGTGGACGGCGCGCCTTGAACCCAAGGGCGGTGCCGATCCGGAGCGGTTTCGCGACCTCTCGCTCGATGGTGACGCGCCCACGCTCGTCAAGCTGCGTTCGGCCGCGGCCACCATGCACGCAGCATGGACCGAGGCGGAGGCCGCACGGCAGCGAGCCACGATCGCGTTCCTCGCCCGGCCGTATCCGGCAGCAGGGATCGAGATCATCCCGAACGCCTTCTCGCTCGGCGCGCCCGACTTCGGCGTGGCCTTCTCGCGCAACCGCCCCGTGTGGGACCTGATCGCCACCGCGCTCCCAGTCACGATCCTGATCAACTTCATCGCGTTCCCGATCATCTATCTCGTGGCCGTGCCCACGGGCGTGCTCGCCAGCGTGCGGCGCGGCGGCGCGTTCGACGTGATCAGCGGCCTGATGTTCCTGCTGCTCTATTCGGTGCCGGTCGTGCTCACGGGCGTCTTCGCCATCGGCTTCTTGGCCAACAACCAGTACCTCGGCTGGTTCCCCGTGAGCGGGCTTCACGACAGCGCGGCCGCCACGATGACGTTCATGCCGTACACGGATGTTGCCGGCACGTGGCACCGAGGCTGGTTGTTGGACATGGTGTGGCATCTTGCGCTGCCCGTGCTGTGCCTGGTCTATGCCGGCTTCGCGGTGCTCAGCAAGCAGACCCGTGCCGCCATGCTGGAGAACTTCAGCTCCGACTATGTCCGTACGGCGCGCGCCAAGGGCGTGCCCTCGCGCGATGTGATCATCAGCCACGTGCTGCGCAACAGCCTGCTGCCGCTCATCACGATGTTCGTGGGGATCTTCCCGGCCATGCTCGGCGGCAGCGTGGTCGTCGAGCGCATCTTCACGATCCCCGGCATGGGCAGCCTGGTCATCGAGGCGATCAACCTGCGCGACCGGGAGCTCATCCTGGCGAACACCTTCATGATCTCGTCGGTCAGCCTGCTCGCGCTGCTGCTGGCCGACATCCTGTACGCCCTCTGTGATCCGCGGGTGGCCTATGACTGAGCCGCGCCCATCCACACCGGCAGCCGTCTCCGGCGTCGAGGTCATGCGCGGCATCGGTGCGCAGGAGGCCAAGGGCTTCTGGGCCGATGCATGGGATCGCGTGCGTCGGCGACCCGGTGCCATGCTCGGCATGGCGTGGATCGCCGTGATGGGCTTCTTCGCGGTCTTTGCACCGCTCATCGCCAACGCGCACCCGATCCGCCTTGAGCGGCTCGGCACCGACGGCCAGGTGCTCTCGGTCGAGTGGCCGCTGCTGGCCTACCTCAGCCCGACCGATTGGCTGCTGATGATCGCGACGGCGTTCGGTGTGCCGTGGGTCTTCTTCGGTGCCGGCCGACTCGGTCGTTCGGGCCGCATCGGCGTGCTCATTGGTCTCACCATGCAGGCTGGCGCCACGATCGTGCTGGCCGCGCTGCTGGTTTGGGCCGCCGAAGGATCGGGCATCGACGCCCTCGAGCGATTGACCCGTCTCGAGTCGGGCCCGTGGCCGCTCGTCCTGGCCGCTGCCATCGCCGTGGCGGTCCTCGCGATCGCCGTGCCGATCGCTGCACCGCTGGTGCGTCGCATCGGTCCGATCCTGGGTGCCGCCACGCTGGGCTTCATGCTCTCGTGGCTCGCCGGCGGCCAGTCGCTCGTCAACCACGAACAGGTCATCCTGGACGAGGCAGCCGGCAAGGTCCGCGCGACCTGGACGCTGATTCCGTGGTCAAGCCAGTACACCCGCAGCGACATGGTCGGCATCCCACCGGGCACGCGCGTGGCCGACTGGGAGAAGACCGCCTCGTTCAAGGGCACGCCGTTCGGCGAGCGGCGCGTGCTGCTGGGCACCGATGCGATCGGCGGCGACGTGCTCGGGCAGATGCTCTGGGCGTGCCGGCTCTCGATCTCGATCGGCCTGGTCTCGACCGGCATCAGCGTGGTGCTCGGCGTCACGATCGGCGCGCTGATGGGTTTCTTCGGCGGTTGGGTTGACTTGCTGCTCTACCGCGTCGTCGAGATCTTCATGAGCGTGCCCACGCTCTTCGTGCTCATCGTGGCGGCCGGGGTGCTGCCGCGCAACACCTACGTCATGATGGCGATCATCGGCTTCTTCAGCTGGACCGGCGCCGCACGATTCACCCGTGCCGAGTTCCTCAAGCTGCGCAAGATGGATTTCGTCCAGGCCGCGCAGGCCGCGGGGCTCCCGGTGCGTGCGGTGCTCTTCCGGCACATGCTCCCCAACGGCATCACGCCGGTGCTCGTCGATGCCAGCTTCGCGATCGCCGCGGCCATCACGATCGAGGCCACGCTGTCGTTCCTCGGCCTCGGGCCTGATGGCCAAGCGAGCTGGGGCAAGCTCCTGTCCAGTGCGACCGCCGCGACGGGCACCTTCGTCTGGTGGCTTGCGGTCTTCCCGGGCCTGGCCATCTTCCTCTCGGTGCTCTCCTACAACATGCTCGGCGAAGCCATGCGCGACGCCATCGACCCCAAGCTCAGGAAGGCGGCCCACTGATGGCGGCCCACGACACGATCGTCACGACGGCATCGAGGCCGGTCGAGCCGCTGATGAGCGTCGAGGACCTCGCGGTCAGCTTCGACAACGGCTCGGGCCCTCGCATCCAGGCCGTGGCGGGCGTGAGCATGAGCGTCTACCCGCGCCAGACGCTCGCCGTCGTCGGCGAGTCTGGCTGCGGCAAGAGCGTGACGGCGATGAGTTCCATGCAGCTCATCCCGCGCCCGCCGGGTCGATTCGACTCAGGGCGCATCATGTTCGAGGGTCGCAACCTGCTTGAGCTTCCCGAGCGCGAGATGCTCAAGGTCCGCGGCGGCAAGATCGCCATGATCTTCCAGGAGCCGATGACGAGCCTGAACCCGGTCTACACGATCGGGGACCAGATCATGGAGGCGGTGCTGCTACATCAGGCCGTCTCGCCTGACGAGGCGGCCCGCATCGCCATCAAGGCCATGGCCGACGTGGGCATCCGCGACCCCGAGGGTCGCATGCG
>VFQT010001494.1_pt1 | contig 27809 bp, 18 predicted proteins | sample 3512381 | NCBI WGS metagenome assembly VFQT01 (sample SAMN10412376, study PRJNA504923) | tailings metagenome | isolation source: Relicate 2 Philex TSF3 active mining site | place: Philippines: Tuba, Benguet | collected 2017-08-29
TTGAAATTTTAGAGATTGCTCGATAAATATCCATCATGAGTAGTATCTTCTCTCGTATTATTAATAAAGAAATACCTGCATACGTTATAGCTGAAAATGAAGAGTTTTTAGCATTTCTAGATATAACACCTATTGCCATTGGCCATTGTCTAGTTATTCCGAAAATAGAAGTCGACTACATTTTCGATATAGACGACGAGACGTATCAAAAACTTTTTCTTTTCGCTAAGCAGGTGGCTCAACAACTCAAACAAACCATTCCATGCAGAAAAATTGGAGTAGCCGTAGTAGGTTTGGAAGTACCTCATGCGCACATTCATCTTGTACCTATGAACACAATTGGTGATTTAAATTTCTCGGGTACGAGACTGCAATTAACTTCATCCGAATTCGAAGAAATTCAACAGCGAATTATTCAATCATAAAAAAAGGGGCTCGCGCCCCTTTTTTTTTCTTTTCAAAGCTTATTCAATAATCAACTTTTGAATAGCAGAATTTCCTTCTGTAGAGATCAATTCAACGAAATACAGTCCACTAGACCAAGACGATGTATTTACAAAAGCAACCTCTTGATTGTTAATATTTGTATTGTATACCACTTGACCTAAGTTGTTACTCACGCGAATCGCCGCAATGCGTCCGTTTGCACGAACTGCAAATGAAGTTGTAGCTGGATTCGGGAATACTCCAAAAGTCATTTCTTCTTCTTCGCTTACTCCAATGTAACAAGGGCTGTCTTGAAGGTTGAAAGCACAAGCAATACGTGGTACGCTGTAACCCATGATTGAATCACAAAATGCTTTACCTTTTGCAGCACTCATATCAGGGTTTGTCAACAGACCATTTGCAGAACCAGGGTTGGTTGCAGTATCCCACCACTCCCATGGACCTGAATCAGCAGGCTGAGTTACAGGACGATTGAAAGGGAATAAGCCAAAGAAACCGTTATTCGAAAGGTTAGCAGCATCTGTGAATGGTTGACCTGGGGCATACCCTTCAGCCAATTGGAAAACACCATTGTTACCGTATTGGCTTAATGCATATTGCACTTCGTAAGAACCACTAACTTCTACTACCGGTAAATTCAAACCTGGAACAATAACAGTTCCTGTGTAGTACGGAGCGAATGGATCTGTTGGAACTTGGAAAGATACAATTGGATTATCTGTTGCATCTATCCAAGAAATATCACCACATGCACCACCCATATTAACTGCTACAGTGAAATCAGAAGAATAACCAATGTGGTTCGGATAGCAAAGTGTGTCACCATTCAATGGATTAACACCAACTGAAGTTCCGTAGATATCACCATTCACAAAATCCAATACCATTGGGATACCAGCGCTAGTTGTGAATTTAGGCAACAAAATATCGGTATAATTATCAATACCTGATGCAGCCAAAGTAATATAACCTCCTGTTCCCTGACCCCAAACAGCAATACGTGATCTACAATCTTGAACACCACGGTAAGCGGCATTAATCAATGTATTCACACGCTCTTCTTGAGTTGGTGCAATTGGATTCCAACCTAAACGGTAGTCGCAAGAAGCAACTACATAACCCAACTTAGCCAGACGTGTACAAATTTCAACAGCAGTAGAATCTGTGCGTGTTCCACCCGTTCCTTGGTTTTGTGGGAATGGTAAGAAATTACCAGTGTGGAAATACAATATAACCGGACGATTTGTTTCAGTGTCACCTGATGGCGTGTAAACGTCCATAACCAAAGCTTCTGGAACGGCCTCATTCAAAACTGAATAATACAATACGGTTGCGTTCACTCCATAAGTTACAGAGGTTTGAACATCAACCGATGAGAATTGCGGTGTCATGTAACGCTGAGCAGTTGCACTCAACATCACAAAACACATGAAAAGAAAGGTGTAGATTTTCTTCATAGTTGTTATTGATTTTTGATTTTTTCTTGATGATTGAAATTATACGTGAGACTAAGGTAAGCCAATCTTCCGATTCTTGGGCCACCATATGCTTGAACTTGTAAATTATTTAACACATTTGAGGCTCCAATCTTTGCGTACCAATTGCCTTCTTTTCCATGTGAATAATTCAATTGGAAGTCCACTAAATCATACGTGGGAATAACCCCTGTAAACTGAGGAGACCCTTCAAATAAAAATCCTTGAATCCACTTATAATTCACAGAGTACCCGAATGTGCCTCCGGATTCCAATTCAAATAATTTAAATCCGTTTAATCCTAAATTAAATTTATGCTTTGGCGTATTGAAGGCTGGAATAATTGGATCACTTTCATCCTGACTAGCAATGGCATTGAAAGAGTAATTGCCTGAGAAGCTGTGCTTTTTGTGGTAATAATAATTCACACCTAAATTCAAACCTTGGGTGGTTACAATAGATGTTGAATTCGCACTGTATCTATAAACTTGAAAGTCATTCATTAATCCTGTCAAAGCATCAAAATCCGCCTCTATGCCAATGTTGTATCCTATGAAGTGATTGTATCTACTATAATAAGCTCCCGCATCGACATATAGTTTTTGATCCATGAAAAATCCTCGGTATCCCAATTCAAAAGTCCGAACCTGCTCGGGACGAATCGGATTAATATCGAAATATCGAATATCATCTGTACTAAGTGAATATCTATAATCACTGAAACTCTCCAAAGTAATGAGTGAATCAACTCCATTGAGATTGCCACTCAAAATGGCTGGACCTACATTTAGATTGAGATATTGATCTGTCAAAGTCGGGTTGCGTAAGGCCGAGGAAAATGAAATACGGAAATAGTCATTGCGCTCTGATTTGTATACTAGAGATGCGGCTGGACTGAATAACAAATCAAAATTTTGATTTTTATCGGCTCGTGCAGTCACACTTGCGACCAGTTTATTCTCCCAATATTTCTTTGAAACTCCGGCATAAGCACCGCCTTCAATATTCGTAATTCTATTAACGTCGTCTTCAAATATGGTTCCATCAGAAAAAGGTTTGTACATTCTTCCGTTGGCACCTACTCGAATCTCATAGCCATTCGTCTCAAATTGCTTCTCACCGTGGATATGAAACAATTTTGACCGGTCAAAAAATCGTGTTCCATTTTCTACATCATTGTTTTTACCAGCGGTTATACGATCAAAATTTTGATTAAAAATATCTGTTCCCGGTTGGAAAAATCCTATTCCGTCCACGCTAGGAATGTTCGCATTCCCCGTATTTGTCCAATTCTGAACCAATTGGTGATAATACAACAAACTATCATAGTGATCGGTAAACCACTGCTGGTATTGATCTTGAGTCGGCACTATGTAAAAATTGGGCTCTTGTGGCCAATTTGGATTTTGAACATATTGAGGATACCCCATGTCCAACACCCTATTTTGAATTGAATCTTTCCAATATTTCACATAGACGTTTGCCCACAACTCGTTGCTTCTAGCTTCATCCAATAATTTTAACGACGTGAAATACGGATCGTAACTTCGACCTGCATCTTCACCGGTTCCGTATATTCTGATGAAATAGTCATTTTCTTTTTTTAATTCAATACGACCTTGATAAAAGAGAATGTCTCTTAGACTAAATCTGTTGTCTCCTTGATACACAGTAGTCCCTTGCCCAACATTCGCTGCAAAGATGATTTCAGGGGAATTCTCCTTCAACTCTGGTTTTAACCGCCAATGAGCTACTGCATTTGCCTTGACATTTTTGGTGTTGTAGTCTACCACATCAGACTCACGATATCCGTTCCGAAAGAAAACCCCCATACCTGGTTTACCATTCAAATCACCCGAAAAATCATTCGCTGGAAAATATTCATCACCATAGATGTTCACTGCATTAAATCCGCCTGCATTCTGAACCCCATACTCGCTGTTGTATACGGGATTGTAATTGTCAGCCGCCCAATCCAACGCACTGAATGCAAAAACGTTAAACTTATAAGCTAGAAATGGCTCATCCATTTTATTTCGAAAAACATGTGCAAACCGAACCGATGGTTCAACTAGCTTTCGTTCCCCAACCCGAACTTGAGCCGTTAATCCTGGAAAATCAAAAGGATTTTTCGTTTCCATCTTAACAACACCATTAAATGCCCCAGGACCAAAAAAAGCACTACTCGCTCCTTGAACTATATCAACTCCAACTACATCCAAATCCGGTGCTCCTAGGAAATTACCCAATGAAAAATTCAAACCCGGCGACTGATTATCTACACCGTCAATGAGCTGCAAACTTCGAACAGGAGAGGTTGAATTGAAACCCCTTGTATTGATTACTCGAAAACCTAAACTAGCTGTTGTTAAATCAACGCCCTTAAGAGTTCCAAGACTCTCGTAAAAATTTCCGGAGGCTGCGTTTTTAATAGCGGTTAAGTCTAATCGTTCAACGGTCAACGGATTCTGCTTTTGTTTTTCCGTTATTCGTGAATCTACAATATCAATGATGGGTCCTGTAGAAGCGAAATCCAATTCTATTTGAATGGGTTCATTCGAAATCTCCGTAACCAACAATGCAAATTCAGAATATCCCACTGCCTTAAAACGTATTGTGGCTGGAACCTTCCCTACTTTCAACGCAAAATCTCCGTCAAAATCTGTGAACACTCCGTTTGAAGTGCCTTCCTCCACTACCGCACAATATCCGATAGGTTCCTTTGAGCCTCTGTCACTCACCTTACCCTTGACAACCTGCTGACCAAGTATAGAGTTACAAAATAAAACAACGAATAAGGCAAGGGAGAGGCGTGTTTTCATACGAAGGACAATTTACTGCAAAAAGAGATTGCTCTGTGATGACTTATGGAAGTTTTCAAAAAGCTTTTGAAGAAAAAAGGTCATCTCTCGATGACCTTCCATTCTTCTTTTTAATTCATGTTAAGCTCCACATGCCTCACAGCTATCTGGATTATCCAATGAGCAAGCAATCGCTTCTTGGTTTTTTTGTTCGGCTTCAACAGTATTTACAACTACCTCTGTCGGTTTTTGCAACTGCTCCTTATTCACCGTAAACTTAATAGCATCTGTAGCAGCCTTGGTGCGTAGGTAGTACATTCCAGTCTTCAATCCTTTTTCCCAAGCGTAAAAATGCATGGATGTTAACTTACCATAATTTGCGTTTTCCATGAAAACATTCAAACTTTGACTCTGACAGATATATGCACCACGATCAGCAGACATGTCTACTACCACGCGTTGAGAAAGCTCCCAAGCCGTTTTGTAGAGTGCCTTTAAGTTATCTGGAATTTCGTCAATGTTTTGAACTGAACCATTGGCAGCCAATAGTTTGTTTTTCAACGTGTCATTCCAAATACCCAAATTCACAAGATCTTTCAAAAGGTGCTTATTCACAACAATGAATTCACCTGCTAACGTTCTGCGTGAATATATGTTTGTAGTATAGGGTTCGAAACATTCATTGTTTCCTAAAATTTGAGCAGTACTTGCCGTTGGCATAGGTGCCATAAGCAAACTATTTCTCATACCATATTTCATGATTTCTTCCTTCAATACTCCCCACTCCCATCTATCTGTCGGAGTTACATTCCACATGTCAAATTGTAAAATACCTTTTGATGCTGGTGAACCTTGGAAGGTCTCATAAGCGCCGTCTCTACGAGCTAAATCTTTCGAAGCCGTACAAGCCGCGTAATAGATGGTTTCGAAAACTTCACGATTCAATTTTTTCGCTTCATCGCTATCAAATGGGAATCGCATTAAAATAAAGGCATCTGCTAATCCTTGCACACCAATTCCAATTGGACGGTGACGCATGTTGGAATTTCTAGTTTCAGGAACCGGATAGTAATTCTGATCTATCACTTTATTCAAGTTCACTGTTAATTGGTAGGATACCTCAAATAATTTGTTGTGATCAAACTCTCCATCTTTGACAAACTTGGGTAAAGCAATTGAACCTAAGTTACAAACTGCAATTTCATCCGGAGAAGTGTACTCTATAATTTCAGTGCACAAATTTGAGCTCTTGATTGTACCCAAGTTTTGCTGATTACTTTTTCTGTTAGCAGCATCCTTGTACAACATGTATGGGTTACCTGTCTCAATTTGTGATTCCAGAATTTTATACCATAAATCTTGAGCGTTAATCGTTTCTCTTCCTTTTCCTTCAGACTCGTACTTTGTATACAAAGCCTCAAATTCCTCACCCCAACAATCTGAAAGACCGGGACATTCGTTTGGACACATCAATGTCCATTTACCATTCTCTTTCACTCGCTTCATGAAAAGATCTGGTATCCATAAAGCATAGAATAAATCTCTTGCACGAACCTCTTCCTTTCCGTGATTTTTTCTTAAATCCAAAAATTCGAAAACGTCAGCATGCCATGGCTCGAGATAAATAGCAAATGACCCTTTTCTTTTTCCACCCCCTTGGTCTACATACCTTGCAGTGTCGTTAAAAACACGAAGCATAGGAACAATTCCGTTACTCGTTCCGTTTGTTCCACGTATGTATGACCCCTTAGCACGGACATTATGAATGCTTAAACCAATTCCACCCGCACTTTGAGAAATCAGAGCAGTTTGCTTGAGAGTGTCATATATACCTGGAATACTATCATCTTTCATTTGCAATAGGAAACACGAACTCATCTGAGGCTTCGGTGTTCCAGCATTGAATAACGTTGGAGTAGCATGTGTAAACCACCCTTCGCTAATCATGTTGTAGGTTTTAATTACCTCGTCCATATCGGCCTTGTGAATTCCAACAGCAACACGCATGAACAAGTGCTGTGGACGTTCTACCACCTGACCTTTTAACTTCAACAAATAAGACCGCTCTAGCGTCTTGAATCCGAAATAATCAAATTGAAAATCGCGATCATAAATGATTGCACTATCCAACTCGGGTGCATTTGTCATGACAATTTCGAAAACATCCTCGGCAATTAAACCGGCATTTTTTCCAGTCTTTGGATCAATGTATTCATACAAATCCTTGATGGTTTGCGAAAACGATTTTTTCGTATTCTTATGCAAATTGCTCACGGCAATACGAGAAGCCAATAGCGCATAATCCGGGTGCGTAATCGTATTGGTTGCTGCAATCTCTGCTGCCAATGTATCCAATTGACTGGTAGTCACTCCATCGAAAACTCCTTCAATTACCTTCATGGCAATTTTTGTTGAGTCTACAATGGGGTTCAACCCATAACACAGCTTGGCTATTCTTGCCGTGATTTTGTCAAATTTTACCGATTCTTGACGGCCATCTCTTTTTACTACGAACATGATACTAAAACTTTAATATGATCAATAATTTAAAAATCGTCTTCTAATGAGAACTCAAACTTATCCGATTCACCAGAATCCTTTACCCCTGCCTTTTGATATTCAGCCACACGCTTCTCAAAGAAATTGGTTTTTCCTTGGATGCTAATGAGATCCATGAAGTCGAACGGATTCGAAACATTGTAAATACGTGGGTTTCCTAACTCTGACAACAATCTGTCGGCAACAAATTCAATGTACTGACACATCAAATCTGAGTTCATTCCAATCAACTTCACAGGAAGCGCATCTACAACAAATTCGTGCTCAATGGCCACAGCCTCTTCAATGATTTGTTTGATTTTCTCTTGTGGCAGCTTATTTACCAAGTGGTCATTGTACAACTTACAAGCAAAATCACAGTGCAAACCTTCATCACGACTAATTAATTCATTACTGAATGTTAAGCCAGGCATTAAACCTCGTTTCTTCAACCAAAAAATAGAACAGAAAGAACCAGAGAAAAAGATACCTTCTACTGCAGCAAACGCAACAAGACGCTCAGCAAAGGACCCATTCTTTATCCAACGCAGCGCCCAATTCGCTTTTTTCTTTACACAATCCAAATTATCAATGGCTTTGAACAAATAATTTTTCTCTGCCGAGTCCTTGATGTATGTGTCAATCAAAAGGGAATACGTTTCACTATGAATATTTTCCATCATGATTTGAAAACCATAGAAAAACTTAGCTTCTGTGTATTGTACCTCACGAACAAAGTTCTCAGCCAAATTTTCATTTACTATACCATCACTTGCAGCGAAAAAAGCCAATACATGCTTAATGAAATGACGCTCATTATCATTCAGCTTGTTACTCCAGTCATGGATGTCTGCACCCAAGTCAATTTCTTCCGCTGTCCAAAAACTAGCTTCGGCCGTTTTATAAAATTTCCAAATGTCGTTGTGAATGATAGGGAACAGAACAAAACGATCTGGATTCTCTTTCAAAATGGGTTCTTCGTGCATCATTTATTTTGGCAATTTTGGTCCTGCTTAAGTCAAAAAAACCGCTTACAAAACTCTGTTTAGCGGCCAATGTCTCTGTTCAAATTGGAAAGACAAAAATCTACTCCTTTTTGACGAGTTCAAAGATTCAAAAGAACACGCTTAAAAACAATTGAAAACAATGAACAACTCGAGGTAGTTTTTAACAATTTGAAACACCTCTTTCTGAAACCCTTGCTATCATTGACTTTTAGAACCACGCACTCCTTTTTACCCCTTACAAACACATTTTTTAGTCCAAAACTTTGGCACAGAATTTAGCGAAACGAAACGCACAACTTAAATGTTGAAATTTCTTTAAAAATCAACTTTTGTTCAAGTCAAAAGGCTGTAAAAAGTATGAAAAATAGCCAATTTCAAGCCACCCAATTTTTCATGCCAAAGTCTTCAATTTCAGCTTTACATTTGTCCTCATTAATCTGTTGAAATTATGTTAGGTGCTTTAAATGCCATTCTGAAGAAAATTGTTGGGGATAAAAAACAAAAAGACTTAGAGCTTATTCAACCCATTTTACAATTATGTTTAAGTGAATACAACAAAATACAACATGCCTCTGCCGATGAGGTAAGGAGTATTTCTTCTGATTTACAGGCTAAAATAAAGAAGCACACTGCCGACCTAGAATTGAACGCCTCCTCATTACGTGAGCAAGCAGAATCCTTACCCAATGAGGCTCTCGACGAAAAAGAAAGACTCTACAACGAAGAAGACAAAATCAAAAAAGCCATCGATGAATCGTTGGAAGAGGTGCTTCTCGAAATTTTACCTACTGCCTTTGCGGTGGTTAAAAGAACCGCGCAATTGTTTGCTACAAACCAAGAACTTCGCGTTCATGCTTCAGAATTAGACAAAACATTAGCTGTCAATACAAGCAAGAACTATGTTCGTATTGAGGGTGAATCAGCAATTTGGAAAAACACCTGGTCCGCAGCAGGTACTGAATTTACCTGGGATATGGTTCACTATGACGTTCAGCTCATTGGGGGTATTGCGTTGCATCAAGGCAAAGTTGCAGAAATGGCCACAGGTGAAGGTAAAACATTGGTTGCCACCCTTCCTGTTTTCTTGAACGCTCTTGCTAAAAAAGGCGTACACGTAGTAACTGTGAATGATTATTTGGCACGAAGAGACTCTGAGTGGATGGGCCCGATCTATGAATTCCACGGTCTAACTGTAGATTGTATCGACAAGCACCAACCCAACTCAGATGCACGTCGAAATGCATACGCAGCCGACATTACCTTCGGAACAAACAATGAATTTGGCTTCGATTACTTAAGAGATAACATGGCGGTTGAAGCATCTCATTTGGTGCAGCGTAAACATCATTTTGCCATCATTGACGAGGTAGACTCTGTCCTCATTGACGAAGCAAGAACTCCGCTCATCATTTCAGGTCCAACTCCGAAAGGAGATCAGCAAGAATTTGATGCATTAAAACCGAAGGTTCAACTCTTGGTTAATGCACAAAAAACCGCGGTAAATGATTTTCTTACCCTTGCCAAGAAAAAACTTCAACCAGAATCAGCTACCCCTTCAAAAGAAGACATTCAAGAGGGTGGTATGGCCTTACTACGCGCGCACAGAGGATTACCACGAACCAAAGCCTTGATCAAATTCCTCAGTGAAGAAGGAATTAAAAGCCAATTGCTAAAAACCGAAGGGCAGTATTTACAAGACAATCAACGTGAAATGCCCAAAGTCGATGCAGAGTTATTCTTTGTCATTGACGAAAAGAACAATCAGATTGAACTCACTGACAAAGGAATTGCTATCATGGCCAAAAACATGGAAGATGAGCGATTCTTTTTACTTCCCGATTTGGCAACCGAAATGGGGAAAATTGACTCTGCCGATGCCAGTGACGACGAAAAAGCGAAAATGCTTGAAAATCTTCAAAGAGAATATGCTGTAAAAAGTGAGCGCATCCATACCATTAGCCAATTGCTTAAAGCATACGCCCTGTTTGAGAAAGATAAGGAATATGTGGTTATGGATAATAAGGTGAAGATTGTAGACGAACAGACGGGGCGTATCATGGAAGGACGTCGATTCTCTGACGGACTTCACCAAGCCATTGAGGCAAAAGAAAACGTAAAGGTTGAGGCAGCTACTCAGACCTATGCGACAATTACGTTACAAAACTATTTCCGCATGTACCACAAATTGGCGGGTATGACAGGTACAGCAGAGACAGAAGCTGGTGAATTGTGGGACATCTACAAATTAGATGTCATGATTATTCCCACACACAGAGCCATTTCCAGGAAAGATGAAAATGACAAGGTATATAAAACCAAACGTGAAAAATACAATGCTGTCATTGATGAGGTAATGGAATTGAAAGAAAAAGGCAGACCGGTTTTGGTGGGAACTACCACCGTTGAAGTAAGTGAGTTGTTGAGTCGTATGTTACGTCAGCGCGGTATTGATCACCAAGTATTGAATGCTAAACTTCACCAAAAAGAAGCTGACATTGTTGCACTTGCAGGGCAGTCTGGAACAGTGACCATTGCAACGAACATGGCCGGTCGTGGAACAGATATTAAATTAAGTGCTGAGGTAAAAGCCGTTGGTGGTCTTGCCATTATTGGTACCGAAAGACACGATTCACGAAGGGTAGATAGACAGTTAAGAGGAAGATCTGGCCGTCAGGGTGACCCTGGTTCATCTCAGTTCTATGTCTCTTTGGAAGATGATTTGATGCGCCTTTTTGGTTCTGAACGCATCTCAAAAATGATGGATCGTCTTGGCCTGAAAGAGGGTGAGGTCATTCAACACGGCATGATTACAAGCAGCATTGAACGTGCGCAAAAAAAGGTTGAAGAAAACAACTTTGGTATACGCAAGCGACTGCTTGAATTCGATGATGTGATGAACGCACAGCGAGAGGTCATTTATAAACGAAGAAAGCATGCTCTTTTCGGAGAAAGATTAACCTTAGATATAGACAACATGCTCTATGACTTGTCTTTCAATGCGACTGCACTGAATCAAGACATGCGCTCTTTTGAAGGATACAAACTTGAAATGCTTCGAACTTTCGGAATACCAGCACCGGTTGACCAAAATGATTTTCTGGGAAACAAAACAGAAGACGTTGCAATGCAAACCTATGAAGCTGTCTTGAATTCGTATCAAAATAGAATCAACACTTTGGCAAAAGAAGCATTTCCAGTCATTGAAAATGTATATAGAAACAACAACCAAGGATATCAGAATATAGCCATTCCATTTAGCAACGGTATCAAGGGTATTCAAATCGCCGTTAACCTTGAGCAAGCTCATGCCTCACAAGGTAAAGAGATGATTCACGCCTTAGAAAAAGGAATAACATTGGCCATCATTGATCAAAATTGGAAGGAGCATTTACGCGATATGGATGAACTTCGCGGTAATGTGCAATTTGCAGCTCATGAGCAAAAAGACCCGCTTCTTATATACAAAAAAGAAAGTTTTGAATTGTTCAGAAAAATGGTAACTCGAACAAATGCAGAAATTGCAAACTTCTTGCTCACTTGTCAACTCCCAGAAATGCCTCAAGTTAGACAAGCTCCACAGCAAGTGGTCGCAAAAACTCAAACTTCAAAAGAGAATAGTAGAAATTTAAACGAACATGCGCAGCAAGCACAACAGGCGGGTGAGGCGGTTTCTAGTCAACGATCTACACCTGTAATAGCTGATCCAAAAATTGGTAGAAATGATCCATGTCCGTGTGGTTCAGGAAAAAAATTCAAATCGTGTCACGGTCAATAACTATATGAGATTTTCCCATTCTTGCATAAGCGCCGAAAGGCGCTTTTTGCTTGCCTCATACTCCTCATTCAAAGCCAGATAAGCATCGTGCTGAGCAAAATCGGTTTTTGCCAACTCTTCCTCCAAACGCTTCACATTTTCTTCCTCTTTTTCAATTGACGATTCTATCTTTCGCAACTCTTTTTCTTTTTGTTTGTCAATTTTAACTGACACCTCAGCATTCGCCTCCTTCTTCTTGACTTCCTTCTTTGCTTGACTTTCCATTCTATTTTGTTCATATAAACGAATAGATGCAGCCTTCTTCTCTTTCAAAAACTCTTTCACCGTACCCGGATAAATGACCATTCTGTCAGACTGAATTTCATAAACGGTATCCGTTAACCCATCTAAAAAATCACGGTCATGCGATACTAAAAGTAGTGTGCCATCATAGCGTGCAAGTGCTTTTTTCAAAACCTCCTTTGATGGTAAATCCAAGTGGTTGGTTGGTTCATCCAGAATTAAAAAATTATACGGTTGTAACAAAAGTTTACAAAAAGCCAATCTCGCCTTTTCACCACCACTGAGCACCTTGACTTTTTTATCTATGTCATCACCACTAAACAAAAAGGCACCAAGCAAACCACGAACATTTTTTCTAATTTCTCCTACAGCCTCATCATCAATTGTTTGAAAAACTGTCTTATCACCATCTAGAATATCGCTCTGATTTTGCGCATAATAGCCAACATTCACACTGTAACCCACTTGTAACTCACCATCAAAACCCTCTTCCTTCATCGTCATCTTGAGGAGGGTCGATTTGCCCACCCCATTTTTCCCAATTAATGCCACTTTTTCCCCACGTGCTATGGTGAAATTCACATCAGAAAACAAATGCAAATCACCATATGATTTCGCCAACTTTTTTCCTTCCAGAATAATTTTCCCGGAGTGCGGTGCGGGGGGGAAAGTGAATTTTACTTTAGTGGAATCAAAATCGTCGACTTCAATTTTTTCCAATTTATCCAATTTGCGAATCAAGGTTTGTGCGAAGGCAGCCTTATCCTTTTTAGCACGAAACTTATCAATGAGCTTCTGAGTATCTTCAATGTACTTCTGTTGATTCTTGGCCGCAGCCTCTTGTTTCTCGATCTCTTGTTCTCGCTGAATTAAATATTTCGAATACGAAAACTTATAGTCATATAATTTCGCCTTCGAAATTTCAACTGTTCGCTTGGTCACATTGTCTAGAAATGTTCTATCGTGAGAAATCAATACAACTGCTCCAGCATATTCTTCCAAGAATTCTTCCAACCATTCTATACTCTCAATGTCAAGGTGGTTTGTAGGTTCATCGAGCAGCAATAAATCTGGATTAGCAAGCAAGAGTTTTCCCAACTCAACACGCATTTTCCATCCACCGCTGAATTCTCTCATGGGCCGCGAAAAGTCCTTTGACTGAAAACCCAAGCCCTTCAATACTCTTTCTATTTTCTCATCTGTACCGGTGCTGTCTAGAATTGAAAGACGATGACCAATGGCTTCTAACTCCTCAATTTTTTTACTGTATTCATCGGAAGTATAATCTTCCATATTCGCAACCTCGTGGCCAAGTTCATCAAGCCGCTTATGAAGCGCCTGAACTTCATTGAAGGCAGATTGCGCTTCTTCGTATACGGTAGCATCTTCACTGTGTGCCATTTCTTGAGGTAGATATCCAATTGTGGCCCCTTTGGTGATTGAAACATTACCTTCTGAAGGATTTTGAATACCCGCAAGAATCTTGAGCAAGGTCGATTTTCCGGCACCATTCTTACCAACCAATCCAATTCGTTCTCTAGGACCAATGAAAAAACCAATCTTTGAGAATAGCTCTCTGGAGCCAAAGAACACACTTAAATTTCCTACTGTAATCATAAAAAAAGGCCCCTCTAAATAGAGGGGCCACAAAGATACATCTTTCTAAAAATTAATAGTTCCAAAGATCATGTTCGTACTCAAAAATTTCTTTTTTAATACGCTCACCTTCTAACAACGCATCAAGTCCTTGAGCATAGTCCTGAATCTTTCTATCGAACACATTTTCTTCTTTAACAACATGTGCAGAGAATCTTCTCATTTCGAACAAATCATCAAATGATCCACGAAATGCATCGTTACTCATGTTATACACGTCCCATTGCGCAAACCATGAACGGCAACTCGCATAGTGCAACCAGAACAATGGACGAACCTCTTCGTTTTGAAAAGCCGCAAAAACCAATGGATTCGAGGAAGCTTGGCTATTTTCAACCAAAGGAGCTATTCCAATAATTCTTACAAATCGTGTAGAACGTTGCTTGTCAAAAATCCAATCTTCTTTAATTCTATACCCTTTGATATCTGCTGCAGTATACAATTCACTTGGACATCCAAATGTGTTGTTTCCTGGCTCTGAAGGCGCATCATCAAAATTTGGTCTTCCAAGGCCAAGAGGATCATGTGATTTAGGATCACCTTGTGCCGCCACTGCTGTGGTAGCACCCATTGGTAAGGCCATCCATTCTGGATCTGGCCATCCATCTTGGTCAGAGTCTACCAAAAGTTCACCCGCAGCATTGTACAATTGTGGGAACATTTGCATTGCAACTGGATCGTACGGAGTCGCAGTTGCCGCAGCTGGCACCTCATATTTGCACAATGCTGGATTACTTCCTTTACATGAAGATGTACCACCTAACTCTTTGGCAAACTCATCGTTCGCAGTTCGAGAGAATCCAGTTGCATCCATCATGCTTGATTCGTAAGCTGTTAGGAAATGCCCGTTTATTCCATCCTCAATCACGTGCCACAAAGCATATCGCTTATCAGTTCTTTTTACAGGAAGGAAAATAGGATAGTTCATTTTCTCATTCCCATTGATGTCTTCCCATACTCTTTTCTTCCAAAGAACATCAGATTCACGTAAGTTCGGATAGCGCGGAATGCGATATGAGCGCTCCAAGTTGTTAACAGGCACATATGCACCGTCTAACATCTTCAATCCCGGCTGTTGACCTGATTGAGGCTGCGCAAATAAATTGAAGACCGCTAAACATGCGATTATGCAAATTAGGCTGATTTTTTTCATCGTCTTCATAGGGCGTTTGTTTTTTAAATTATTGAATTGTCAATACCAAGGGTTGTCCACCACCTTTGTTTGTTGTTACTTGAGAGAACAACACAACATCACCGGCTTTCAATCCATTCAATTTCGATTTTTGACCTGCATCTAATCTTCCTCCACCACATATACCTAAATCAACACCGTTAACACTTAAGCGACAATTGGCGATTGTGACTTGAAGGTTTTTTCCTACAGGGAATTCTGGTGGAATTTGACAAGAAACAAAACCGTTTATTACGTCACTTTTCTTGGCTTTAGCACCTGATTTCAAGCTTCCATTCAACAAGGTTTCAGCGCTTGGCAATCCTTTCACATCAAAGTTCTTCGAACCAACTGAAACTGATTTACCGTTTATTGTAGCAGAAACGCTTACCGTTACTTGAGCACCAGATCCTGGGTCAATGTTGTAGTTTCCACCTGAACCAGACATTGAGCCTCCACTGCAAGTAACACTCAATGAACTTGGATCTACACCCGGTACAGAAACCTCAACCGGATTCGGAACACCACGATATAAAATCATCATGTTGGTTGGGGAAATTACACAATTCGGTTCTCCAACAAAATATGGTGGAACCACGAAAGGAATTGCCTTATCACCGCCGTCAGCATCTTGATAAACAATCACACCTTTGTGTGAATGTGCTCCAAGACTTGATTGATTAATTCTGAATTTACACTTTCCATCAGAACCTGAAGTAATAGGAGTAATTCCATTATAATCAAACAATTCCGGAGTTGGATTATCACCTGCTTCACTTCCTGACATGTAGACGCGTGTTGAACTGTTCTTATTGTATGCTGCTAAATAAATTTCAGCAACAAACGAATCACCACGCATGATATAACTCTGTTTTGGAACCACCGCCACCGTTACATCAGAGAACTTCAAGTCAGAAGAGTTAATCTGAGAGGTCAAATAATTCAACACCGCATTCTTCGCCAAAATAACATCACCTTCAATCTTACTCAAATGGGCAATAACGGCTGAGACGGGCGTGTGGTAGAACAAAGCGGTTTCCCATTTCTCCGGCTCTCCGTCTGAGTTATTGATATCCTCGAACTTGAACGTTTTTTCAATCAAACCTTTGGTTTCTGGGGCACCTTCCGCCAATTTGTGTGACTTTCCTTTAATGTCAGTAACCTCAATACCGATTGCACGATTCGCAAACGCCGATAGTTTTTCGCGAAGTTCAACTGCTGACCAAGCACCTGAACGTGGATTTGCTGGCTCGGAGCCAATTAACATGGCTGTGGTATTTTGATTCTCATCCGGCTTAGAAACTTTCTCCTTGTCACCTATGTCAATCAAATGTCCATTCTCCATGTAGGCTTCAAAACCTACTCCATCAACGCTACCATTAATAGAAGCTGCAAGAACACGGGCTTTTAATTCAATGATATACTTCACTAATGCATCAGCCTCATCAACAAATTTATGTGCCTCAGCTTGGAAAGGAGCTGCCTTTGTACCATCACTCCAGCTATCCAACAATAATAAAGTAGCGTCAGCTCGCTCTTCAGAGTTCGCTGCGTTTTTAACCATACCGCGATTAATTTGAATGAATGCATTCAATACATCTTTCGAGATGTTCATGGCGAGAAGCGCGGTAAGAACGAGATACATCATCCCGATCATCTTCTGCCGTGGGGTTTCTTTACCACCTGCCATTTTTAGTTCCTCCTAAAAATAAAATTAATATGAATTTGGAACTGCAATTATTGACGAGCAGAGCCCATTGCATTCAACATGTTCGCGTAGATTGTATTCAAAGACTTCAAGTTCTTCGACAATTCGCTAATGTTCTCTTTGTACAACTTCGTATCTTCAACAGAGTCGGCCAAATTCTGCACCAATGCACCCATGTCTGCGTACATAGCTCTAGTCTTAGACATTTCCTCGATTTGAATTTCGTACATCGAATTCAATGCTGATAAATTCTCAGTCATTTTTTGCAGATGAGCACCTGCTGAAGATCCTTGATCTGCATATGAAGTTAACCCAGTCAATGACGCTGATGCTGCTTCGTATGTTGATGCCAATTTAGAAACTTTGTCAGACGCGTCTTTCAAATTGTCTGCATATGACGTACTTGCAGAAGCTGCAGAGGTAACATCAGCCATTTGCTTTGCGTTTGAACTGAACGTTCTCATACCTTCTCCAAGACTTGCAATTAAGTCACTATCAATTTTCGCCTCTTCTAACATTCCATCTAACTGAGCTGACACCCCACTTCCACCACCACCGTGGTTTCTACTGTGAGAACTTTGAATATTTTTCTTTGCGTCTTCTGGTAAAGCCAATTCTGGATATACCAAAGACCAATCTGGTTCTTCATGTAAAGGCTCGAAAGCAGAGAAAAAGAAAATCACAGCTTCAGTACTCAAACCTACAACAAGTAGCAACGACGCAAACGGCCAGTGCTGAATTTTAAACATCGCTCCAATAATAACGACAGCCGCTCCGATTCCGTACAACTTCGCCATAAATTTTTTCCAAGCTTTACTTCCAGGTTTCATTGATTTTAGATTTTAAATTATTATTTGGTTTAATTGGTTTTCAAATTTATTCAGAAGCCATATTCCAATCCTCTCTTGGACCAGACTTCCCTCTTCCAAGATAGCTCATAACACAACGGAAACCGATGTATGATTTTGCCGTATCTTGATATTCATAACTGCGTGTACCACACTGAATGAACCAGCTGATGTCTTTCCATGAACCTCCACGAATCACTTTTCTCTTCAAAGCATGTGGATCATCTTTCTTAGCTTTATAATCGTACTCTGGGTTTAAGTCATGGACAAATTCATATCCCGACTCAAGGTATGCCGTATTCGTCCATTCAGCAACGTTTCCAGCCATATTATACAAACCATAACCGTTTGGAGAATAAGATGCAATCGGCACAGTATGCACACCCATGTCATCTGGATAGTCGCCTCTCATAGGCTTGAAGTTCGCCAATGGACAACCAAGATAATTGCGAGTGTAAGGACCTCCCCATGGGTATTCTTCATTTGAAAGACCTCCGCGTGAAGCGAATTCCCACTCGGCCTCTGAAGGCAGTCTGAAGCGTTGCACAAAGGTTTCACCGTTCTGATGTTTCCATTCGTTCAACAATTGTGTTCTCCATACGCAGAATGCCTGACACTGACCCCAAGTTACACCTACCACTGGATAATCATCATAGGCTGGATGCCAAAAATAGGTTTCAGCAAGCTGTGTATTGTCTGAGTAAGTGAAGTCGTGTACCCATACCAAGGTATCAGGATAGATTGGTATTTGTTCTTCAATTACGAACTGACTTCTGTCTTGGTGCACTTTTACCGAATGCAATTGATCCAATTCATTGGTTGTTCCTGTTTCTGTTGAGCGATTTCTTTTTTTCGCCGCCTCTTGAAGGTCAATCCAATAATATTTGAAATTCAATTTCTCTGCTTTCACTTCAGGTCTGTCATAGAATTTGGCATCCCCAGTCCAGTAGAATTCATTGTAAATTTTTTCATAGATATCGGCATTCATCATATCAATTGGCTCTTCCCATGCCAATTTCACCCCATCACTATAGAATTCTGTGAAATCCATGTTGGCTTTTTGTGCAGCAATTTCTTCTCCCAGAGCATCAAAGCCGTCATCTTCACCAACACCGTATACGAACTCTTCATTTAATCCTTCACGAACAAGATAATCACGCATCAACGAATCCTTCACCCAATAAACGAATTGGCGGTATTCATTGTTTGAAATTTCATGTTGATCCATGTAAAACGGAGAAATGGTTACCGTTTTGGATTTGGTGGTTAGACCTCCGACTAAGTCGCGGTCATTTGGACCCATAGTGAAGGAACCATAATGAATATAGTTCATTCCATAAGGATTCACTTGCACCCATTCTTCTCTTGGATAAACTCCTACCAATTCACCAGCAGGGCCTGAATAACAACCAGAGAGAACTACAATGGCTGCGAAAAACGCAAAAAGTGATTTTTTCATGATTTCCTAATTTAACGGGTTAAACTTTGTTGGGCTTGGTTTAACGTATTTATAACTACAGTCAAATTCATTTTATTGCACAACCGATTATAATTGGCGAGGATCACCACTAATTCTGCGAACGGGTGTCTTTCCAATATTGAATTGATAGGTTAAAAACAACTCATGTGAGCCTGCACTGTAATTTCTTATTTCGCTTAGTGTAATGTCGTAAGAGTATCCCACTTTAAATCCATGCTCATAGGTCATTAAACCTTTTTGAATGGTATTCAAATCCATCTGAAAACCTAACATGGGAGCAATTGCATCACCAGGCCTGAAGGCTAAACCTCCCCAAAGTTGATTGTTCCAAAGCACATTGGCATTCACATCAATCGCCGGAGAAGCTTTCATGTCTGTCTTGATTAAGGCGTTACTACGTAACAACAAGCCATTCGGTAATTCATAATTGTAACCACCCATTACATAAATGTGTCTCGCACTTGCAAAACCCAAATCACTTAAAGCAGTTGCGGGTAAGTGTGTAGCACTCACACCAGCATAATACTTATTCGGATTGTAAAACATTAAACCTGCTGCCATATCAAAACCACCTTGTGAAATTCCATTGATAGGTATATTGGGGTCAGTAGGATCTATTGCTATCCAACTGTTACCTAAACTCTTACTTAATAAACCAACTTGAATTCCACCAGACAAGAAGTTGTCACCGATTGGTTGATGAAAAGAGGCAGATAAACGAGCAAATTTGTTTTGCTCTTGTCCTAAGACTTCAGTCATGAATGACGCTCCAATACCTACTGTTCTACCCGCCACGTTTGCGTAACCGTTGTAGTTGAATAAATACGTTTTTGGATCTCTTTCAAAACCGTCCCATTGGTCACGGTGAAAGGCTTGAACCTGATGCATTCTGTCCATACCCGCAGCAGCCGGATTGAATGAAAGACGATCAAACATCCACATTGTAAACTGCGGATCTTGCTGTCCCAAGCTACTTAAGGCTGCTGAGAAAACAAATAATGAAAGATAAAATTTCTTCATTGGTTTTTTGGTTTATCGTGTCTCAGACGATATTTTGGGTCAATCTGAGTTTGCTAAAATAGAAAAACTCATTGAAAAACCAAAAAAAATAATCACTTTTCAACTATTCGTAGACTTGAGAATGCCTAATTACCTACATTTCAAACACTTAGGATTTGTGCATAACTTTAATCAAACTTGAAATCTCAAGATAATTAAACCAATTTTTGGTAGACTTTCCACCACCGATCAGGAACTTCTTGGTTCGATGCGATTATGAAATCCTGATAACTGCAGGGAACCAAATGATGCCTCAAATGATTTTCCTCAGGTCCAGCCGGATACTGCACTTCAAGCCACCATCTGTTGGTTAAATGGCTTTTATAGAAAACCATTTCCTCACCATTATCATCAACCATAACAATGTATTTTTCACAATCTGAAATAACACCTGCCGGATAATCTCCCATGCGCGAATGGAAGCCATCAATAACAAACCAAATCAATTGCGCCACCAATTTCGCGCCCTGATTCCGAATATCCAGTTGTTCATTGTAGTTATAAAAACCTATACTCGTGAGTCGCTCACTTAATCCTGCATACCTGGCCATTTGCGCCGCTTCATTTCCAAAAAAACCATTTGGACCAGCAGTATTGGTGGCCGGCATCTCGGAAAACCGAATGGAACTTACATCAAAACTTATCATGTCTGCGTATCGAATTACAGGCTCGGATTGAGCTAAATCTTGCTGCATTTCTCCCAATCGATGGGTATCGAAATACATCTTCTCCATTAACTCCAACACTGCTTTCTGATTGTAATACCTTTGGTTTCCAACATTCGCATAATTGAAGAGGAAATTTGGTCGATGTAGAATGACGCTATTCAAATATCCTGCTGCGGAATGATCGTTCGGGGATGTACCGAAATCGAGGGAGTGATCAATTGTTACAACATTCACTGTTTGCTCTAAATCTTCATAGCCCTTGTACTGGCCAAAAGTAAGGTCTTGTGACCCGCCGATTATGATGGGTAAGACGTTGGCTTTCACACATGCTTTGCAAACCTGAGAGAGCGCGAAATACGTATCTTCCACTCGCTCACCCGGTAGAATATTTCCTAAATCAACAATTTTTGTGAAGTCATCAAACGGGGTTAGTTTGAAAAATTCTGATCGAATGACATCTGGTCCATTGGCTATACCCTCCCCATCTTCAAAGTTTCTTGATTCCAACACACCCAACAAAGCGATTTGCTTTCCAACAATACTTTGCTCATTGTCATACAGCTCCACTTGCTTCGAGAACAACGAACTTTCTGGGGTTTCCCAATATGCAGATTGAACTAAAAAAACCGATAAATCCATTTCACGAATCTACTGGTCACACCTCTCATTTTTGCAAGGGTGCAAAAATGATTTCAACAACAAGACGATTATTTCTTCTTTTTAGCCGCCGCTTTTTTGACGGCCGCTTTTTTAGCTGGAGCCTTTTTCGCAACTGCCTTTTTAGTTTCGGCTTTTTTCGGGGCAGGTTTCCTTGAAGCCGCCTTCTTCGTTGCTTGCTCCATTTGCTCTTCCATAATCTGTTGTGCTTCCGCCCAAGTTATTTCGCTCGGCTCTGCTCCCTTGGGAAGCTTGAAATTCAAATTTCCAGATTTCAAATAAGGACCAAATCGACCGCGAATGATTTGTACATTTTCGTCTTCGGTGAATGTTTTAATGAGATTCGCGTTAACACCATTGATTTTATCTTCAAGCAACTGAATTGCCCGAGGCAATTCAATTGTAAAAGGATCATCGCCTTCTTTCACCCGCAGAGAAGCAAAGGTTGACTTGAACTTTACGTAGGGTCCGAATCTTCCCAAACCAACTATAACAGGCTCGCCATTCCATTCACCCAAGTGCTTGGGCATTTTGAACAACGTGAGAGCCTCTTCAAGCGTTATGGTGTTAATGCTTTGACCTGGACGCAAGGAAACAAATTTTTTGTCGGTATCGTCTGCATCACCCAATTGAATCATAGGACCGAAACGACCAATTCGCGCACTTACTCGCTTTCCTGTTACTGGGTCATTACCCAATTCTCTTTCTCCTGATGCTCGTGATGCTTCTTGTTTTGTTTTTTCTACAGTTTCGTGGAATGGTGAATAAAACCGATGCAGCATGTCCTTCCAATCCATCTTTCCCTCGGCAATGATATCAAACTCCTCCTCTACTTTTGCCGTAAATCCAAAGTCAACAATAGACGGAAAATATTCAACCAGGAAATCATTTACAACACGGCCAATGTCTGTAGGAAACATTTTAGATTTTTCTGCGCCCGTGTTTTCATGAAGTGTATTGTCTTGAATTTGATCACTAGTCAAAATCAATTGAACGTATGCTCTTGGCGTGCCTTCCTGATCACGTTTTTCAACGTATTCCCTTGCTTGGATGGTGGAAATTGTAGAGGCATAGGTTGAAGGTCGACCAATTCCCAATTCTTCCATTTTCTTTACCAAACTCGCTTCTGAATACCGTGGCGGCTTTTGTGTGAACTTTTGAGTTGCTACAAGTTCTTTTAATGGCAAAATTTGACCTTCCATGATGGGAGGTAACATTCCGCTTTCTTCTGAATCATCATCGTCCTTCCCTTCTGTATAAACCTTCAGAAACCCTTCAAACTTTACTACTTCGCCTTTTGCTATGAGTTCTTCTTTTCGGGTTGAAATTTGAATTGTGGCTGTTGTTTTTTCCAGTTCTGCATCAGCCATTTGACTCGCCAAGGTCCTTTTCCAAATTAAATCGTACAATCTTTTCTCGTTGGCATCACCTTCAATGGTATGTTTTGACATGTCGGTAGGACGAATGGCTTCGTGCGCTTCTTGCGCTCCTTTACTCTTGGTTTGGAAACGTCTTTCGTGAGCATATTGTGACCCGTAAGATTGAATAATTTCATTCTTTGCCGCTTCTCGGGCGAAATCAGATAGATTCACACTATCTGTTCTCATGTAGGTTATTTTACCACTTTCATACAATTTCTGAGCAATGGTCATGGTGGCCTTTACAGAAAATCCTAATTTTCTTCCCGCTTCTTGTTGTAAGGTTGAAGTGGTAAACGGAGCAGAAGGGGTTCGTTTCGCCGGTTTGGTTTCGATTTGAGAAATAGTATAATCGGCACCCTTGCAATCATTCAAAAAAGCGCTCGCATCTTCTTTTCCACCCAACTTTCCAGCATAATCTGCCTTAAGAACCACACCACCATCAAGATGAAAGAAACCTCGTAAACCAAAGTATGTGCTAGCTGCAAATGCCTCTATTTCCCTTTCACGATCTACAATTAGTCGTACGGCTACACTTTGAACCCGACCTGCGGACAAAGAACCTTTAACTTTTTTCCATAATACGGGTGAGAGTTCAAATCCCACAATTCGATCAAGAATTCTTCGTGCTTGTTGTGCATTCACCAAATCCATGTCAATGGTTCTTGGTTTTTCTATGGCACCTAAAATTGCCTTCTTTGTAATTTCAGAAAACACAATTCGCTTTGTTCGCTTTTCATCTAACTTCAACGCTTCTAACAAATGCCAAGAAATAGCCTCTCCTTCGCGGTCCTCATCCGTTGCAAGCCATATCAATTCCGCCTTATCTGCAAGTTTTTTAAGTTCTTTAATTGTTTCCTTTTTATCTGCAGAAATTTCATAAATCACCTCAAAATTGTTCGCTGGATTCACAGCCATGTCCTTCTTGGGAAGATCGCGAATATGACCAATACTCGACTTAACCACGTAGTCTTTACCGAGGTATCCTTCAATTGTTTTTGCCTTGGCAGGCGACTCCACGATGACTAAATTTTTGGCCATATTTTTAATTTGAATGGTCGCAAAGGTATATTTATTTTTTTCTTTCAAACCAAACTAGTTCATTCTTAAAAAATCTTGTTTCTTCGAAATAGACTATTTTTGTCATTCATTTCAAACCAGCCAAACACTGTGGAAGAAAAAAAAATACTCGAAAACAGACAAGGCGAAGTATTCACTTCACCGAACACCCTTTCATCACCTGTAGGAAAAAAATTGCTTCTTGAAAGTTATGGGTGTCAAATGAATTTTTCCGACTCGGAAATTGTAGCTTCCATTTTATCAGAAGCGGGCTACACAACAACCAAAGAAATTGAAGAAGCCGACCTTGTTCTCTTGAACACATGTGCTATACGTGATAACGCAGAGCAACGCATCCGGCATAGATTAGACCACCTCAAGAGTGTTAAGAAAAAAAATCCAGATATGGTTGTTGGTGTGTTGGGATGCATGGCTGAGCGACTAAGAGAGAAGTTGTTGGAGGAAGAGAAATTGGTAGATTTAGTAGTTGGTCCAGACGCATATAGAGACATACCTCGGTTAGTAGAACAAGTTGAGCATGGCAGCAAAGCTGTCAATGTACTATTAAGTCGCGAAGAAACGTATGCTGAAATTTCTCCGGTTCGAATTGACTCCAATGGCGTAACCGCGTTTATCTCAATCATGCGCGGTTGTGATAACATGTGCTCATTCTGTGTGGTTCCTTTTACAAGAGGAAGAGAACGCAGTAGAGACCCGAAAACCATCATCATTGAAGCCACTGATTTATTCAATAAAGGATACCGTGAAGTCACTTTATTGGGCCAAAATGTAGATAGTTACAAATGGAACATTACTTCGAAAGGTGAAGTCATTCAGCCCAACGAGCCAACTGTAAACTTTGCTCAACTGCTTGCCCTGGTTGCAGAAGTTAGTCCCGAACTGAGGGTTCGATTTTCGACCTCGCATCCGAAAGACATGACGGATGAAGTTTTGCACACCATGGCCAAGTATGAAAATATTTGTAATTACATTCATCTGCCTGTTCAAAGCGGAAACTCCGATGTGTTGAAACGAATGAATAGAGGGTACAGTAGAGAATGGTATTTAGAAAGAATAGCCGCTATTCGACGAATTATTCCAGGTTGTGCAATTAGTACAGACGTCATAGCAGGATTTTGTGACGAAACGGAGCAAGAACACCAAGATACCCTGAGTTTAATGCAAGAAGTTGGTTATGACATGGCGTATATGTTCAAGTATTCTGAACGCCCAAAGACGCTTGCCGAAAGAAAATATGAAGACAATGTTCCCGAGGAAACGAAAGGCAGACGATTAACCGAAATCATTGATCTTCAGATGCAATCTGCATCGTTAAGAACGAAGCAACACATCGGTAAAATTCAAAAAGTTCTCGTTGAAGGCGTATCCAAAAAGTCAGATGCACATCATTACGGGAGGAACTCAGAAAACGTAGTGGTGGTTTTTCCGAAAGGAAACAGCCGCATTGGTGAATACGTGCATGTGCAAAATGTAGATGCCACATCGGTTACTTTAATCGGAGAAATCGTTCATTAAGTCCGATTTAGAAAATCACATCTGACATTTTGTCTGATTTCTTACCTTTGTTCACTCTTTGCTTTCACCTGCGACATGGAAATTCAATCAATTAAAACCCGATTTGGAATAATTGGAAACGCACCTTCCTTAAATCGGGCGTTAGATATTGCCTCTCAGGTTGCATCGACCAATATGTCTGTTTTAATAACTGGGGAAAGCGGAGTGGGTAAGGAAAATATCCCAAAAATTATTCATCATTTAAGTGCGCGCAAGCACGGTCCATACATTGCGGTTAACTGCGGTGCCATTCCAGAAGGAACCATTGATAGTGAGCTATTCGGACATGAAAAAGGATCGTTTACAGGTGCACACGATTCGCGCAAAGGATATTTTGAAGAGGCCGATGGGGGAACCATTTTTTTGGATGAGGTGGCTGAACTTCCTCTCGGAACACAAGTCCGACTTTTGCGCGTATTGGAAACAGGTGAATACATTCGAGTTGGATCTTCTAAAGTGCAGAAAACCAACGTTCGGGTGGTAGCAGCTACCAATGTAAATTTCGGTAGCGCCATACAGAATGGCCGATTCCGAGAAGATCTATTCTATAGATTGAATCAGGTTCCAGTTCAGATGCCGGCTTTGAGAGAAAGGGGCGGCGATGTTGGTCTCTTATTTAAAAAATTTGCGACAGACTTTGCTGAAAAATACCATGTCCCTGTTTTGCAATTAGATGAAACTGGACTTCAGTTTATTGGTCAATACCGTTGGCCTGGGAATATCAGACAATTAAAAAATATCACTGAGCAAATTTCTTTGCTAGAATCGAACCGCATCATCGGGGCAGAGACGCTTGCGAAATATTTGCCGGCGGCTGGATCAGGCAATACAAGTTTGGTTGGAAGTGGTTCCCAACAAAATGATTTCTCTGAGCGTGAAATATTGTACAAAGTCTTGTTCGATATGAAAAATGATCTTACAGATTTGAAGCAACTGGTGCTTGGGCTGATACAGCGGGGTTCAGGAAATTTATCTGAAGTAGATCATGTGCTATTCGAAAAGCTCTTTCAACCCGAATCGAATACCATGCTTTTACCTGCAGCTGGTAACCAAGATCAGGTCATTCATGTAGATTCTGGAATTTCTATTCACGGAAATACTGCGCATGAAGAGGTTGAAGAAACCTTATCTTTAACCCAAACAGAAAGAGAGCTGATTAAGCGTGCACTACAAAAGCACAGAAACAGACGGAAATACGCCGCTGAAGAGCTGGGAATTTCTGAACGAACACTATACAGAAAAATTAAAGAATATGATCTAGGCAAAAAATGAAAAAAAGTACGATCTTGTTCATGCTCTTTGTTCTACTCCTAGCTGGATGTGAGATTCGATATTCATTTAGCGGTGGTCAGTTCAGCGGCGCGAGAACTTTTTCTGTTCAGTACATTAAACCACAAACTGCGCTTGCCTCTCCAGCCTACGCTCAGCGTTTAACAGAATCGTTCAAAGATGTAATGCTCTCACAATCTCCACTTTCACTAACAGAGAGCAAAGGAGATTTGCAATATGAAGGGACCATTACACAATACTCCATTACTCCCGTAGCCGTTCAAAGCAACGAGACGGCATCATTGAACCGATTGAGCATAACCATTAAAATTGCGTACACAAATACATTGGAACCCGATTTAAATTTTGAAAAAAGTTTTACGAAATTTGCTGACTTTCCAGCTAGTCAAAGTTTATTTTCGGTTGAAGAAGAGTTGTGGCAGCAAATCAACGATCAATTGACTCAAGAAATTTATAATTCAAGTGTAGGAAATTGGTAATGAACAGAAGCAGTTTTAATCAAGTATTGACAGACCCAAACCTATTGAGTCAGTTGACCATCACAGACTTGGAGTCTGTGGTGAAGGAATACCCTTGGTTTTCACTTGCTCAGGTTTTACTTGCTAAATCCTATAAATCTGCGGGTGACGCACGCTCAACGCAACAAATGGCAATTGCAGCTACTCAGCATGCCAACCGCATGTGGATGCATCAGTTTGTGCGTGAAGAAATTGTTCCATCCCAAACCAACGAAGTAAGTAGTTCAATATCTGAAATCAAGACCTCTCCAACAATAGCGGCTGCGCCACTTGAAGAGCCCAGTGCTACAATAGAATCGAAACCCAAACCTGAAAGAAAAAATCTGGCAGAACAAATTCTTCAAGATGAATAAGAAATATTAGTTTCGAAGCCAATT
>VFQT010001495.1_pt1 | contig 27808 bp, 15 predicted proteins | sample 3512381 | NCBI WGS metagenome assembly VFQT01 (sample SAMN10412376, study PRJNA504923) | tailings metagenome | isolation source: Relicate 2 Philex TSF3 active mining site | place: Philippines: Tuba, Benguet | collected 2017-08-29
ATACATATGCGACAGATTGATGTTTTTGTAGTTTGCATTTTCAGCAGTCACGATATTACGCCACATCTCTGTTACCTCAAGCACATTTGCTTTGTCTATAGAACAAAGGTTTTTAGCCCTTGAGCCAGCAACCTCAAAAGCAACTTTTGCTATTCTTTTAACTTGGCTAGTTGTGTATTCCTCAGTGTTAAAACCTCTTTGCTCGCCGTTTGGTAATGTTTCAACCCCTCTTGGGTTGCCAAAATATATGCCGGATGTAAGCTCCCTAATAATCATAATATCAAGCCCGGCAACCAAATGCTCCTTAAGGCTTGATGCACTTGCCAAAACCGCAAATGTTTTTGCAGGTCTAAGGTTTGCAAAAAGGTCAAGCTCTTTTCTTATGCCAAGTAAGCCTCTTTCTGGCCTAACCGAGTAGTCAAGAGCCTCCCACTTTGGGCCACCAACTGCACCAAGCAAGATTGCATCGCTTTGCTTTGCCTTTTCAAGTGTTTGAGACGGAAATGGCGTTCCCCATTTGTCGTAAGCAACCCCCCCAAGGTCAGCATAGTCAAGCTCTATAGATATATCATTAACATGGCAGACTTTTTTTAATACTTTTACAGCCTCGGCAGTTACCTCTGTGCCTATGCCGTCGCCTGGTATTATCAAAACTTTTTTTACATCCTTTGACATAATTTTTTTAACCAAATAAATAAATCTTACAAAACCTAAATATATCTAAAATTACATTAAAATAAAAGCAAGATAAATTTGGTTTTAAATGTTAGAATGTTTAAATGTTTATTTTTCAATACTAAAGAAATTTGCAAAAAAATTGTTGTCATTTAAATTTTTTGCATTTATCTTTTATTAACAAATTTGTTTGATTGGTAATAAATTGCTTTTTTTATGCTATCCGGCTTTGGGGTGATATTGCTTTTTGCCTTTATATCCATTGGATTATCGGCTGCGGTTGTTTGCTTACCGTTTTTTATAAGTCGCTTTGTAACAAAAACATACAAACCATATGCCGAAAAATCCTCTGCCTACGAGTGTGGCTTTAATCCAGAGGGTATAAGGCCTTCAAAATTTAACATAAAGTACTATTTAGTAGGTATTTTATTTATTGTTTTTGACCTTGAAATTGCGTTTTTGTTTCCTTGGGCGGTTGCCTTTAAACAACTTGGCTGGCTGGGCTTTGGGTCAATGATGTTATTTTTAGCTCTTCTTACAATCACCTTTGTGTACGAGTGGAAGAAGGGTGCTTTAAACTGGTAATGATTCATTTTTTTAATTAAAGTTTAATATATTTAGCTATTTTTTGTCTTTGTTATGCTATCTCTTGCTCGTTATTTACTGTCGGTTTGCCGTAAAGATTTTATCTTTTTGTCATTGGCTGCATTAATATCAATTTGCTTTGGAGTTTCTTTGTTTTTTGGGTGGACGCTAATTGCCGAGGTTGAACAAACCCGTATAGTCTATTTTGCAGGCTCTGTGCGTTTTGTTGCTATGTTTGGGCTTATTGTTTTTATATCGTTTTTTGTCTCGCGTTTTTTTGAAAACAAGGAGATTGAAATGATACTCTCTTTCCCCCTTTCGCGTACCAAAGTTTGCCTTGCATTTTTTGCAACATTTTGGCTTGTTTGTCTTGCTTTAACCGCTATAACAGGCTTGTTTATGATATATTTCATAAAATATATATCTATCAGCGGATTTTTTGTTTGGCTTGCTAGCTTTTTTTGCGAAACTGTGCTTATTGCAAGTTTTGTTGTTTTCTTTTCTTTAATTCTTAAAAACACAAGTATCTGTGTTTTCTTTTCAACTGGATTTTACATGATTTCCCGCTCCATGGGTTTTATGCTTTCTTCTCTTGAAACAAAACAATCTGGAATGTTCCTACCCTCAAATGAAACCCTATCAAACATAGCATCCCAAGCTATAAAAACACTTGGTATTTTCTTTCCTCGTTTGGATTTATTCACCAACTCCTCTTGGCTATTATACGGCGGCTACCAGCTTGGCACCTTGGCAATTATAATCTGTCAAACAATAGTGTTCTTATCTTTGCTTCTTTTTTGCACTTTTAGAGACTTTAAAAACAAAAACTTTTAATTTTTTTATCCTTTGCCTCATCATTTGCCAATTTATATGACAAAAGACCTTGATTTTAAATTTTCTCCATCGTCTTTGGATAAAATTAAACTAATCATTGCAAAATATCCCGAGGGTCGTCAAAAATCTGCTGTTATGGCACTTTTAGACCTAGCACAAAGACAGATGGCAAGCGACTACGCATCGCAAAACATAAATCAAGGTGGCTACATAACAAATGGCGTTATCGAGGAAATTGCAAAGATTTTATCAATGCCAAAAACTCAGGTCTATGAGGTTGCAAGTTTTTATACAATGTACAACTTAAAACCAGTGGGTAAATACTTGCTACAAGTTTGCGGCACAACACCTTGCATGCTTAGGGGTAGCGAGGATATTATATCCGCAATTTCAAACTTTCTGGGCATAAAACTTGGCGAAACAACTGACGATGGTCTTTTTACCCTTACCGAAGTTGAATGCCTTGGTGCTTGTTCTAATGCTCCTTTGGTGCAAATTAATGATTGGTTTTATGAGGACTTAGACAACTCATCCATTACAACAATACTTAAAGACTTACAAAACGGCAAGCCCTTACAAAAACTTTCGGCAAAGGGCCGCAAATCCGCTGAGCCTATTTAGCACTCACTTTCATCTTACTTTTTGGGGCAATGACTAAATTAATTAAACACTATTTACAAAGCAATTTAGCAAATTTTATTTTGCTGTTAATATCCCTATCCTCCGGCTTAAGCCTTTTATTTGCAAACTACAACAATGCTTACATAAAGCTTACATCGGTGATTTTTACAATATTTTTTAACATCTTTTTGTTAAATTTAATCACTCTGCCGTTTTGCAAATTTAAAAAGGCATTAAAAATTTTTTTAATCTTTCTTGTCAATGTTACCATCGTGTTAATTTATGCCTCTGCTATAAGGGGGTTTAGCCTTACGCCATCGGTGCTTTTGGCGCTTTTTATTACAAATGCAAATGAGGCAAAGGCAATAATAAGCCTTGCAGACATTGCAATTTGCTTAACGCTAACATCCTTAGCAAGCATTGCAATTTTAAGAGCAAAAAATATTACTTTTAAATTTAATTACAAAGTTTTTACTCTAAGTTTTTTAATTTGCCTTTTACTTAGCTTAAGCCTTACACCAAAATTAATTAACAAAGACATACCTGAGAGTAACAAACGCGGGAAAAAACCTTATCGTTTTTATTACATTACCAACTTTGAATTATCATCGCCTTTTGCATTTTTTAGCAGCTTTGCAAAACTTGGATTTACCTTTTTTAACACCAAGGCAAGCGCTCCAATAACTCTTTTTTACTCGCCCAAAACATTTGATAACGACCTAGTGATAATTTACCTAATCGGCGAAACTTTAAGGTTTGACAGACTATCCATCAATGGCAATAAAAACAACACAACGCCAAATTTAATTAAACAAGCTAAACTTGGCAAGCTTTTTAACTTTGGCAAAGAGCCATCAAAATCTTGCGATACAATGACGCTGTTGTCAACGCCATGCATGCTTTCCGGCTCTCAGGATGGTACGCAATACGACCTATTTAAAGTTTTTAAAACCGCTGGATTTGAAAACTTTTTTTACTCCGTACATTCGCTCGCAATCTTAAACCTATTAAGGCTTCGGTCTACAAAAATGCAACTCACAAATTTAATGCATTTTATAACGACCTTGAAATTCCAGCTGCAATAAAATCAATAATCAACAAAAATCAAGGTAAAAAAATGTTTATAGCTATGCAGATGTTAGGCTCGCACAACATTGGTGTTGAAAACATACTATCATCAAAATACCCAGATAGAATTTTAAAACCCTATTGTAAATCGCCAGATATATCGCATTGCGAGACTCAAGCCATGTTTAACTCCTACGACAACACAGTTACCTTAACGGACATAATGCTTGGCGATTTTTTTGAGATTGTTAAAGATAAAAATGCAATAGTGTTTTTCTCATCTGACCACGGACAAATGCTTGGTGAGGATGGCAATTTTGGGCACGGAATAACAAAGCCAGATGGCACAAAGCCAAGCTTGCAATACAATGTTCCAGCTTTCATATGGATGAGTGAAAAATATCAACAATTACATCCGCAAATCCACAAGCAAATACTTGCTGCCAGTAAAAAAAGCGGCACAAATCACTTGCAAATTTATCAATCAATAATAGCTTGCAGCGGTATAAAACCTGATGGGCTTGACTTAAAAAATGCTTTTTGTAAAATCTAACAAACATCAATAATACCCTCCTATTTTCAAGCATTATTTAGTAAAATACTAATTCTAATCACTCCTTATCCCTTTGGGGGGCTTGGTGGATTTACAGCAATCAAACCCCCCAAACATTTGAGGAAGCTAGGCTTTACCTAGCAGGCGGGGTTGTTTAGCGTTGCTTGGGCTGTAGATACCCCACCCAACCTCCCCTTAAAGGGGAGGAGTTATCTATATATCCCCTTAAAGGAGAGGAGTTGTTGTGCAAATAAAGCCTCCCTTAGTAAGGGATGAAGTTAGGCTTTAGAGCCTAGCAGGCGGGGTTGTTTAAAACAGTTATCTTGAGCAGTTCTTAAATGGGATGGCTAAATACCTACCTCTTACCCCCTCTCCCCTTAGGGGGAGGGATGGGATGGGATGGGATGGGGGTTTAAGATATAGACTTACTTTTAAATTAAAAATAGTATTGTAGCTTATCAACTAAAACAAAGAGTTTAAGCTTTACCGCCGCACCCCCATTAGCCAGATCCGTCTACTGGCTTTACCAGTAAGGGGGGAGGTAGACTGGTTAGATTTGCAGAGAGGAGGAACTTTATGCGAAGTTTAAGCAATGAAACAATATCCTTTATAACAATGATATAAAGGATTGATAAAAATCTTAACAATAAAAACTACATTAGTTATGCTTATGCTATAAATATTCAGCCGATACCATGCCAAAAACTAGCGAACACCTTGCAAAAGAGAATCTAGATGAAGGATTATTTTTTGCCCCGTTTTGCGATCTTTTACCTCCACAGAATTTGCGTCCTTTAGTTTTTGGGACACAATCACCTGAGTTGGCACTCCAATAAGGTCTGCCTTTGCAAACTTTTGACCCGGTGAATCCTTTGTGTCGTCAAACAAAACACTAAAGCCAGCCTCAGTAAGTTTTGCGTAGATTGATTTGGCATAGCTCTCGTCTTCCTTGATGATGTTTATTAACATTATATCAAAGGGGGTGAGTTGCTTGTTCCAGATTATGCCGTCCTTGTCGTTGTTTAGCTCTATGTATGCGGCTATGATTCTTGCAGGACCTATGCCATATGATCCCATTTGCGGATTGAACAATTTGCCATCCTCACCACTAAGCTGCATGTGCATTGGCTTTGAGTATTTGTCGCCAAAGTAAAAACAATGCCCAAGCTCTATTGCCTTGTGTTTTGTGATTTTTTTTGCACCACAAATTTTACTAGCCTCGGCATTTATATCAGCGGTTTTTACATCAACATTTGCAATTTCGGCAATCTTCTCGTCTGTCTTGGTAAAGTAGTTTGTTATTGTATCAAAGCTGTTTTCAATGCTTTGCGGATTATTTTTTAACTCCGTTATTTTTTGCAAAAGGGCATCCTCGGCAAAAATATCGCTCTCGCCATTAGGGGCAATTATGCAAAACTCGTGACTTAAGCTACCGCCTATCTCGCCCACCGATGCCTCCACAGGCAAAACATCCAAACCTAGAGATAAAAAGATTTTCAAAAAAGCATCAAAGTGATTTTTGTAGCTTTGCACCGCCTCAGCCTCGCTTACATCAAAGGAATAGGAGTCAAGCATTATAAACTCTCTTGACCTCATCACGCCAAATCTTGGTCTAATTTCGTCCCTAAACTTAAACTGAATATTATAAAGCGACAAAGGAAGTTGCTTGTAGCTTTTTACATCATTTTTTGCAATTTCAACCATTGCCTCCTCGGCAGTGGGGCCGTACACAAGCTCATTATCGTGCCTATCCGTCACTCTTAGCATCTCCTTGCCGTAGGTTTGATAGCGACCACTTGCCTGCCAAAAACTTGAAGGCTGGAGTATTGGTAGTAAAATTTCGTTACAGCCAATTGCATCAAGCTCACGGCGGATTGTTGTTTTGATTTTTTCGAGAACCTTAAGCCCAAGAGGCAACCATGTATAAAGCCCGCTTGCCGTTTGCTTAATAAGCCCAGCCTTAAGCATTAAAATGTGAGAGTTAATTTGCGCCCCAGCAGGAGCCTCCTTTTGAATAGGTAAAAACAGTTTTGACATTAACATATATCTATTGGCAACAAATATTAATTTGCAAATTTTGCCCTAAACTGGCTAAATAAATATCTGCTGTCGTGTGGCCCAGGTGAGGACTCGGGGTGGTACTGCACCGCCATTACGCTGCCAGATTTTGTTTTAAAACCTTCAATCACTCCGTCAAAAAGCGAAACATGAGTCACCTCCACGCTGCTTGGTAAGGAATTTGCAACAACGGCAAAACCGTGATTTTGAGAAGTGATCTCAACCTTGCCATTTTGCAGGTTAAGCACTGGGTGATTTGCACCTCTGTGGCCCTGGGGTAGCTTTTCAACCTGCATGCCTAAAGCCAGAGCTAAAAGCTGATGCCCAAGGCAAATGCCAAATACAGGCTTTCCAGATGCAAGAATTGCAGCTATTGTAGGACCTGCAATTTTAAATGTTTCCCTAGGGTCGCCCGGTCCATTTGACAAAAAGAATGCGTCAAAGTTTTGTATATCTTCAAATTTTACATCGTTTGCAAACACCTGAATATCAAAATCATTTTGCTCTAAGAGTTTTAAAATGTTTTCCTTTATGCCAAAGTCAACAACAGCAAGGTTTTGTGCCCAGTCCCTTTTTGTAATTTCGGTGGAGTATTTGCCACCTTCAAAGAAAATAGATTTTTTATTGCAAACATCACTTGTAAGCTCCGCGGCCTCCATTGAAGGATGTTTTTTAAGCCTTTCAAAAGCCTCCTTAACAACCAAACCATCATCATGCAAAGCCTGCTGCAAGGGACAATTAAGTTGCATTATCATTGCGTTACCCTTTGTGAGCTTTTTGTCTCTAATTGTTTGAGTTAAAGCTCTTGTATCAGCACCTGCAAAGAGGGTAATATTGTTTTGCAGGCAAAAATCCATAAGACTTTGCATGCCTCTGTGATTTGAAAAGTCGCTTGGCACATTACGCACAACTATACCCTTTGGCTTTGAATTTTTTGCAAGATATATTACTGACTCAACATCCTCGTTATTACAACCCACATTGCCGATATGCACAAAGGTAAAAACAATTATCTGCCCGTTGTAAGATGGGTCAGTCACTACCTCTTGATAGCCAGTTGTAGATGTATTAAAGCAAATTTCGCCAAAACAATCGATGCCAGAGCCAAGATACTGCCCAGAGTAAAAGCATCCGTTATCAAGCAATAAAAGCCCATCTGTAAAGCCCTGTTGTGTCATAGTGCATTATTATGATATGTTGTTATTTACTTTATTAATCAATACAAATTACATAGATTTTATCAAGCTTAAAATTACTTGCAAGAAAATCTTTTTGAAATTGAAAAATTACCACAAGACAAAAATTTACTTGAATATTTGCTAAAAAAAATTAAATCTTAATATGCGCTGATGGCGATGTTGTTATTTGATGTATTGATTTTAAAATGTTTAGTTTTACAAAAAAGTTTTCTGCAAAAACAAAAATTAAAAACGCCCATTACACGCAAAGGCAAAATCAATCTACAAAGTCAAATTTAAAGAGCTTTGCCAAGTCCAAAACCCACAAAATACACAAGAATTTTATACAAAGCTTTCGCGATAGCCTTGGGTTTTTTTATCTTTTAAAACGCCATGCAAACAGGCGTAAAAAAAGCGACAGCCTAAGCCTGCACGAGATAGTGCATATTGCAGGGCATAAATCAATGTATCTACTTATATTAATTTTTAATTTACCCACTATCTTTCCGATTCCCTTACCGCCGGGCATGTCCGTACTTGGCACTGTGCCATGCATATTAGTTGCAGGGCATTTGGTGTTTGGCAAAAAAGAGCTAATGCTACCTAAAAAATTACTATCTGTATCCATAAAGAAAAACTTTTTGATTAAACTAACAGATGCCTTTCACCACTCCTTGTTTAAGTTTAGTAAAGTGTTTAAAAAACGCATGCCAATACTATTTACAGACTCTTCACTAAGGCTTATTGGGGCATATATAATATTTATGTCAATTGTTTTGCTCTTGCCAATACCATTTACAAATCTTGCGGTTGGTATGTCAATTGTTTTGGTTGCCTTAGGCTTGCTTATTGAGGACGGACTATTTATTATACTAGGTTTTGTCTGGGGTTTTTTTGCCCTCTTGTTTTGCATTTTTTTAATTTTACTTGGCAAGGCTTTAATGATTAAGGTTTTGTCGCACTTTGGCATTCATATCTTTGGGGCATGAGTACTCTGTTAAATCCTTATTTAATATTTAATAACTGGCTTAATTTTGCCAAGGCATCTAAACTTGTAAAAGATGCAACAGCCTTTAACTTAGCAACCTGCAACAATAACGAGCCTGATAATAGAATTGTTTTACTAAAGGAGGTTCTTGAAGGCGAGGGACTTGTGTTTTTTACAAACAAAAATAGTAAAAAAGGCATGGATATTGCCGCAAATTCAAAAGCAAGTGCTTGCTTTTATTGGGATAGGCTAAACTTGCAAATAAGGGTAAAAGGTGATGTTAGCGAGCTAAAAGCAGAGCAAAGCGATGCTTATTTTGAAAGCCGCAGCCTTGCAAGCAGGCTTGGGGCATGCGTTTCAAGGCAATCATCTAAGCTTAAATCTAGGTCGTCTTTACTTGCAGATTACCAAGATTTTGCAGCCAAGCAAGGCATGGCGGTGGCAATAAACAACAATCATGTTTTAACTAAAAGCAACAACGATGGTTTGATTCTTGTGGATGACTCGCTGCAGATTTGCTACAGAGCACAAAATTTTGACCAAAATCTTTTAAACGAAATTGACATCTTGGCTGGCGAAATAACTTTAAAACAAGATAGCAATACTAACAAATCGCTACAAAGACCTCAAAACTGGGGCGGGTTTTTAATTAATCCGCAAAGCTTTGAATTTTGGGTTAACGGCGACCATAGATTACACGACAGAACCCTTTTTACAAAAATTACCGAGCCAAGTGGCAATGTTGCTTGGCAGGTTTGCAAATTGTATCCATAAGATACAATACCAAATCCACTTTCTAAATAATGTTATAAAAGTATACTCATTCCTTCCGCCCCCTCTCCATTTAGGGGGACGGCTGGGGTGGGGGCTAAAGATATAGCCAAGTGCATATCTTGTGTCCTGCGTTGTTGTAAAAAAGATATTCCATGACTTTATCCTAAAGTAGGCTTGCCCCCTTGCATAAACTCTACAAAAAACCCTCCTCTCTGCAAAAATAGCCAGCCCGCCTCCCCCCCATGCAAGCAAAGCTTGCAGGCGGAGCTGGCTAATAGGGGTGAGGAGGTATTGCAAAGCCAGTATTACACAGGCAGAGTAATATAGGACAGTAATTATACTTTACAAGTGCCAAGAGATATGCGATTGACTATATAAGCTTAATTTTAAATTGGATTTGGTATAATTTGGCAATTTGGATAATTGATTGCTTGAAAATTAAAATGTTTATGTTAAGTTTTTTTACAATATCTGTTTTTTACAAAAATTTGTAAGCTTTTAACTATGTCAAATACCAATAATGCAGATTGCAACTACCAACTTTTGCCTGCAACAAAGCTGATTCACACCGCAAGAAATTCCAAAGATTATGCAGGCTGCGTAAATAATCCACTTTTTGCAACCTCAACAATTGTGTTTGATAGCTTTGAAAGCTTTATCAAGGCAGACAACGACAAGGAAATATCACCAAACAAAATCTACTACGGCAGATACGGCAGCAAAACAAATACCGACTGCCAAGAGCTTATAGCAAAGATATACGACTCCGACTTTGCAAAAATAACATCCAACGGGCACTCGGCAAATGTTATTGCAATTTTGGCATTTGTTAAAAGCGGGGACGAGATTTTGATAAATGATAATGCCTACTATCCAACTCGCCATCTTGCAAAAGAGCTTGATGAAAGATTTGGCATTAAGGCAAAAATTTACAATCCTTTTAACATAGACTCCATCAAGGCAATGGTAAGCGACAAAACCAAGGTTGTGTTTGTTGAAAACCCAGGCTCTCTTACATTTGAAACCTGCGACATTCAAGAAATATCCAAAGCGGTAAAAGCAAAAAATCCACAAATCAAAGTAATTGCCGACAATACTTTTGCAACCCCCCTTCACCACAATCCATTAAAATTTGGTGCAGATGTTGCGGTGGACTCTGCAACAAAGTTTTTTTTAGGACTCTCGGAGTACATGTGCGGCTCGCTTGCTTACAACAAACAAGATGCACTGGCAATAGAACAATCCTTTAGGCTGCTTGCCCCTATGGCATCGCCTGTTGCCGCCCATGCCTGCCTAAAAGGCTTGCGTAGCCTTGGAGCAAGGCTAAAAGCACACACTGATACATTTAACTATGTAGTGCCAGAGCTTAAAAAGCATCCAAAAGTCCAGCAAATTATCCACCCTAGCATCAGCTGTACCATGGGGCATGAAAACTACAAAAAATACTTCAGCGGTGCCGCAAGTGTTTTTAGCCTAAGCTTAAAAAGATTGTATAGCGATGCAGAGCTTGCAAAGTTTTTTAACTCTCTTAAATTTTTTGGTCTTGGCTATTCCTACGGGGGTTACGAGTCCCTTGCCATACCATTCCCCAAGTCATTACAAAGTATAAGAACCTGCGGCATGCCAGCCTTTACAAACACATCCAATATTCGGATATACCTAGGGCTTGAGGACAAGCAAGACCTTCTAAACGACCTACTAAACGCACTTAACAACGGCCTGACGGACTAATGTTGCAAATACCCCACCCAGCCTCCCCTAGCAGGGGAGGAGATGTTTGTGTGCGACCCTTAAAGGGGAGGAGTTATAAGTGCAAACCCACCTCCCCTAGTAGGGGATAGACTAGGTCTGTCTCTGATAAACCTCCCCTAGCAGGGGAGGAAGCGACAAAGTCGCAGGTGGGGTTGTTGTTTTAAGGTGGGGTTGTTTAGTTTTAGCTTGGATTGTAAATACCCCACCCAACCTCCCCTAAAAGGGGAGGGGCTATCTGATGGTCTCCCTAAAAGGGTAGGAGTTAGGTCTGTCTCTGATAAACCTCCCCTAGCAGGGGAGGAAAGCTAGGCTTTAGCCTAGCAGGTGGGGTTGTTGTTTTAGCAGGTGGGGTTGTTGTTTTAGCAGGTGGGGTTGTTTAGTTTTAGCTTGGACCCCAAATACCCCACCCAACCTCCCCTAAAAGGGGAGGGGTTATCTGATGGTCTCCCTAAAAGGGGATAGGTTTTATTGAAGCTGTCCTTGAATGGGATGTTTTATTGCCTAATAACAAAGCAATAAGTGGTGGATGGTAAAGGATTCGAACCTTTGTAGACTTTCGTCGACAGATTTACAGTCTGCTGCCATTGACCGCTCGGCCAACCATCCACAGGATTGCAAAATGCAAGATAAATTGTAATAGTTAAAAAAATTGTTGTCAAACTTTTTTCAAATTAATTTAATTAAGGCTATAATCACCTTAAAGCTTTACGCTACTTGACTTATCTTTAGTGCATGATTTTTCATATCTTTTGAAAATCGCAGCCCAAGCTCCACCAAGTGCCTCGGGTATTTTGTCAAATTTAGTATTAGTTTTAAGATGCAGGTGCGGCTTTAAAATGTTTGACTTAGCTTGTTTTATATCAATCTCAATGTCAACCTCAACCTGCAATCTTTGCTTTTGTATAATATGCAATGCCTTTTGGTTTGCCGCAACATACTCATCGCCATGATCTTTGTGATTACACTCGCCGCCATGATGATGGTGATGATGACTGTGGCTGCATTGCTTTTTATTTTCAAGCGGATTCCAAGCTCTTTTTTCGTCAAAAATATATTCAAAAAAATCACTAAAATGGCTGTGCTTGCTGCAATCATGTTCTTCATGGCTATGTTTATGACCATGTCCATTGTTTTTGTCATTGCTGTGCTTGCTGCAATCATGTCCATCGTGATAATGATGGACATGATCTTCAAACTTACAATGCTCGTGACTAGGATCTGCTATGGTGCAATTTAAAAGGCTATTGCAATGTATGTGTTTTTGTGGCTGGCTGTTTTGCGGGTCTCTATCTGCAGGCACAACGCAAAATTGATCATGAAATGTATTTTGCTTGTCATTGTGCAAGTTTATTGGCTTGCCATCGTATAATTTTAAATTTAATTTAGTTAGCTCATCAAGATGTTTTGCATTTTTTGCGTAATTTATGTTTCTGCCCTCTTGGCACCTTTTGTAAAAGTGCAAGCCTATTGCCTCAAGCAATGTTTTTATTACAATAAACAATGTTTTTATTACAATCAAAATTAATATGCTCCAAGGGGGCAAAAATTCTGCCCCATAGTTGTTTGCAATAAACAATGCCGATATAGCAACTGGAGCAAAAAGTCTAAAACCCATGCCCCACCACTTTGCCCAAAATGGGTCGTGGTCTTTGTAATGATATTTATCAAACTCAGTGATAAGCTTTGCAATTTTTGTCAAATCTTTCTTTTTAGACTCTTCAGCGCCGTAAGTTTTAAGATTGTGGAGGTAAAGAGCACAATTTTTATCAAAAATATTTTTTAAAAAATAACTCCTGCCTTCAATGTAGATGTTTGACTTGGTGCCGTAATACGCCATGCCCACACAAATATTCATCAGCATAACAAACATGGAGTAGGCAAGCATTAAATACTCTACGCCGGCACCAAGCCCCAAAGATTTAACAAGACCAAGCAAAGCAAAAATTGTGCCACAAAGCAAAGAAAACTCCGCACAGGTTGCTTTTTTTGAACTATTTTTTGCAACCTTGTCGTTTAGCTTGTTTATAAAGTCTTCAATGCTTAAGTTTTGTAGCTGTGGCTTGCTGGCGATTTTTTCCGCAAATCTATCCATGTAATCAAATGTTTTGTCGCATTCAACATCCTTAATATAATCATTGTCTAGCCAAATTTTTTTCAATGAGTCGTAATCGTATTTTGTAACCTGCATAGCCCTGAATAATTTATTACATCTACAAACTTTTAAGATTATTGTTGCTTATTTTTTAACTGTCAAGCAAGTTTTTTTTACCATATGCAAAAATTTTCTTGAAAATAAATACGATATCTAAATAAACTTTATTATAGGTTTTTTTAAAATTTGTGTGCAGATATGCAAAGTTTAACAGAGGATTTGTATAGCATTATTACAAAACTCTATCCTTTGGCGGGTAGGGATGTTGCTGAGGAGCTTGTTTTGTTTGCCTCTGGTGGCATAAAACAACAAGATGCTAATGATTTTTACTACAAAATTAAGGCGGAACATTTAAGCGGCAAAGCATTTTTGTTAGTTAAGGACTGCCCTTTTATTATTGATAGCCTTTTGATTTTGGCAAAAAATCTTGGGCTTGTAATTGAGCAAATTATGCACTTTGCCGTGCTTGCAAACAGGGATGAAGAGCTAAACTTAATATCGCTTGAAGCCTTCAACCCCAGTGAGGTTAGCACAAGAACCGAAACAATTGTCTTTATTAAATACAATCAAACCGATGAGTTTTGCAACTTGGAGCTTGCAATTGAAAATGCAATCAAGCCCCTCACTCTTGCCGTTAACGACTGGTTTGTTATGCAGCAGGAGCTTTTAAGCCTTGCCGAAAGCACAGTAAAGCAGCAGGATTCAATTAAAACAAAGGATAGCTACAAAACCCCTAGTGAGGTTGCAAGTTTTGTAAAATGGCTTTTGGATGGTGGTTTTGTTTTTTTAGGTGTTGCGTTTTACGATACTACCAAACAAGGCAGCTCTGCCCCACTTGGCATTTACAAGGCAAGTGATTGCTATTTAAACTTCAATAAGGATGTATCGCTTAAGCCAGATGATTTTGATTTGCTTGAAATTACCGAGTCCCACCACAAAAGCAACATTCACAAAGATAGTTTTTTTGACATTGTAAGGCTGCAAAAATTTGACCAAGGCAAGCTAACCGGCGAGTATCGTATATACGGGCTTTTTACAACCAAAGCTTACAAGCAGGATGTTTTTACCATGCCTCTCATTAAAAAATGGATTAGCGGCATACTTGAGGACACTGGCTTTTTGCCTCACAGCTACAACTGGAAGGAGTTTGTCTCCTTTGCAAACTCAATACCAAGAGAGACGCTATTTGACCTTAGTTCTAGCGAGCTTAAAAACTGGGGATGTAGTTATGTTGCAAACAAAAAGCTCGGCAAAAACTCTGTTTTTGTGCGTAAGGATAAGTCTGGCAGATTTTACGAGATAACTCTTGCCTGCCTGATAGACATAAACGAGGACATTCAAAAAAAGATTACTGACCTAATCGCTACAAAGTTTAAAACATCCGTGGAAGCCGAGGTATTTAACGCAAGCGAGATAAACCACCCTTTAATTAAACTTACCGCCGACATAAACCACTTAAACACAAATCTGTCAAGTGATGAAATTAGAGCATTAAAGCAAGATATACTTATCCTATCCTCGGACTGGAACCTTGAGTTAAAACGAGAAATACTCAAGGCAAACAGCAGCCTGCTCTGCCTATCCGATGATATTGTTAAACACGGCACATTTAGCAAAAACTACAAGTATAACAATTTACCAAGCTTTGCTTTTAAAGACCTATTGTTAATTAAAACCCTATCCCCAAGCAATCCATTTGCAACAAGGCTTAGGCAAAAAAGCGGGGAGGCAGACGCATTTTTTGTTGACATATTTGCCCTTGGCAAGCAATTAACGCTTGATTACATCGTGCCAATACTTTGTAGTTTTGGTTTAAAAGTTATTTCTTCAAAAACATTTGACTATAGCGTAAAAAATTTATCTAATTGCGTGTCAATAAAATGCATACTTGTAAAGATTGAAAAAATAGACCTTGCAAATTTTAATAATATTAACGAGAATTTTTGTAAATTACTGACTTTAATTATGAATGACAAATTTGAGGACGGCGTTTTAAATGCCCTTACAATCACGCCGGCAATTTCAATTAGGCACTTAACAGTTTTAAGGGCGGTTATTAAATATCTTCATCAGGCAAGATTTACATATTCTAAAAAAATTATTGGCGAGGCACTAGTTGCCAATCCAAACTTTACAAAGGTTTTAATAGGCTATTTTACAACAAAATTTGACCCAGAATTTAAAGGTGACAGAAAAACCTCCATGCAGCAACTTGAGGCAGAGCTTGAATCTTTAACCTCATCCACTGGCGATGAAACAAGATCTAGCGTTTTATCTGGCGTACTAAAAGTTTTTAAAGCAATAGTTAGGACAAACTTTTACTTAAACAAAGACGAGCTGTCATTTAAAATTAAATCTACCTTAATACCTTTTTTGCCAAAACCAGTACCTTTTGCAGAGATATTTGTGTACTCTAACGACTTTGAGGCGGTGCATTTGCGTGGCGGCAAGGTTGCAAGAGGCGGTATTAGATGGTCCGACAGGCACGAGGACTTTAGAACCGAGGTATTAGGGCTTGTAAAGGCTCAAACGGTTAAAAATGCGGTTATTGTTCCCGTGGGGTCAAAAGGTGGTTTTATTGTTAAAGCCGACCAATCCAAGATGTCAAGGGACGAGTATCTTGCTTTTGGCAAGGCTTGCTATCAAAAATTTATCTCATCTTGCCTTGATATTACGGACAACTTTGCCGGTGGCAAGGTTGTTAAACCTGCAATGGTTGTTGACCACGATGGCGAGGATCCTTATTTTGTTGTTGCTGCCGATAAGGGCACTGCGACATTTTCGGATGCCGCAAATGCAATATCAGAAAAATACAACTTTTGGCTTGGTGATGCCTTTGCATCCGGCGGCTCAAATGGCTACGACCACAAAAAAATGGGAATCACCGCAAAGGGTGCATGGGTTGCAGCTAAAAGACATTTTATGGAACTTGGCATCAATCCCGAGGAAACAGAATTTACCTGCGTTGCAATTGGCGACCTATCTGGTGATGTATTTGGCAACGGCATGCTCCGTAGTAAAAAAATGAAGCTTGTTGCTGCCTTTAACCATCTACACATTTTTATTGACCCAAACCCAAACCCTCAGCAAAGCTACGAGGAAAGGCTTAGAATGTTTAACCTGCCAAGGTCAAGCTGGACCGACTACGACAAAACAAAAATCTCAAAAGGCGGTGCAATTTTTGCAAGGAGCGAGGCGGAGCTTAGCCTAAGCCCAGAGATTAAGTTTCTGTTTGGTATAAATCAGGATAAAATTTCGCCAAATGAGCTTATAAAAATTATACTTAAACACAATGCCGACTTATTGTGGAACGGAGGCATAGGCACATATGTCAAATCCTCTAGCGAAACTCAGGAGGATGCTGGCGACAAGGCAAACGACCTTGTAAGAATAAACGGCGGCGAGCTTAGATGCAAAATTGTTGCCGAGGGCGGCAATCTTGGCTTTACCCAGCTTGGGCGTATTGAGGCGGCAAGAACAGGTGTTATGCTAAACACCGATGCAATGGATAACTCCGCAGGGGTGGACTGCTCCGACCATGAGGTCAACATCAAGATACTTCTTAACAATCTTGTAAGGTCTTCTCGCCTTAGTCACGAGGATCGCAACACATTGCTTGCCGAGATGACTGACGAGGTTGACAAACTAGTGCTTAGCGACAACTATCACCAAACTCAAGCAATTAGCATAATGCAGGGCTTAAACATAAACCCAGAGCTTTACGGCGATGTAATTAGCTTTTTGGCAAGCGAAAAACTCCTTGACAGAGAAAATGAGTTCATGCCATCGCAAGAGACTATAGCAAAATACAAATCATCCGGCTTAAATCTTACAAGGCCAGAGCTTTGCGTTTTGTTTGGCTATTCAAAAATGTATGTCTATTCGCTTTTGCATCACTGCGAGCTAATAAAAGACGCATCTTTAAATTGCTACATAGAGTCCTACTTTCCTCACCAAATGAGCGAGCGTTTTAAAAACGATGTTATAAATCACCAACTAAAAGCCGAGATTGTGGCAACTTGCATAACAAACGAATTTATCAACAGGCTTGGCATTACAAAGGCTTTTGGCTTAAAAAACTCCACTTACAGCGATATGCCAAGCATTGTTAAGGCATTTATTGCAGTAAAACAAGCTATGCAAATTGATAAAATTTGGACAGAGCTTGAATCTTTTGACGCCAAACTCAATTGGCAACAGGCGCTTGCCCTGCACTCCTGCATTATAAATGCAACGCAAAACTCCATAATTGACCTACTTAAAAATTGCGACATTAAAAAACCACTATCAAATTTAACCGATGACTATAAAAATTACATTACTAATGTCAAAAAAGATACAAAACAAAGCTTGCAGGAAGTTAACATTGACGGCAATCCGCTTGCAAGGCAACTTAAAACTCTGCCTTTGTTGCAAGCTTTAATTGGTGTAAATTTTGCTTAGATTAAATACTTAATTTGATTTATTTTTATTTTTGTGTGTAGTAACTCACGATTACTTTTTTAATGGATAAAAAAATTTGGATAATAGGGGGGGGATTGCTTGCGCTTATCCTTGGTCTTTTGTATATGTTTTGGCCAAAGTCGCTAACTGGCATAAAAGGAGGCAACGGGATAAACTTAAGCTACCAACAAGGTATTGCAAACCAAATTATTGTTGACGGCAAAGCAGGCTCATACCAAATAATAAACGGGCAGAAAGTTTTTATACCTAGTGATGTTGAGTTAGTAAATTTAAACCCAAGGGAGGCTGGCAAGTATAGCTACCTTGCATACTCAAGCGTTGGCATAGATGACTCCTCAGTGATAAGCATTAAAGGCAAAGGTCCCAACAAGGCTAGTTTTAATGTAAGCGAAAATCCAGAAAATAAATTTAAGAATGCAAGCTTTGGCGGAGGCGGCGGAGGAGGCGGAGGTTCTACATTTCCACTTAGTGGAAATTCTACCTGCTTATCAACTCTTACATGGATGGGGGAATACAATGTGTCTCAAAAAATATATGCCCTAAGCTACGAGACAATCTTTAACTTTGCCGTCATGCAACTTTACAACATAAGAGGCTTTGGGGGGCTCTCGGCAAAAAATCAGGCCGATATAGCTGCAAAAGTTGCAGAAATACTAAACGATAAACGAGGACTAACAGCCAGCGAAATCAAAGAGATATGCTCCCAAATTGAAAGCCCTGCAAAAAGTGTAACAAACCTAGTGTACGAAAGCTGCATAGTTGTGTTAAACGACATACTTGACACTCGCAACACATCCACCACCTACATCTCAGAGCAGCTTAAAACCAGAGTTGAAGCCTTTGGTGCCATACCCCCAAATGGGCAAAAGGAGCTCGTAGGCAAAATATCACATGACCTATACAATTACATGCAAAACAATGGTTCTTTTAATCCATCCTATTATTGTGCTTTAATGTCCAACTACACACTTGGTGCACTTGACGACACCGATGTATTTAAACAATGTATTGCAATTTTAAAAACAATTGAGGCTGACTACAAAAAAAACACAGCAAGCATTACAAACGACTATGTTATGTCAAAGCTTATGGACATACCTGGCTTTGCTTTTGTTGCCGAGTCTGTAAGGAGCAAAATTGTAAGCGATATAAAACTTGACCTTGCTGACGGTGGAGCATTTAACATTGAAGTGCACTGCCTTAATATTGCCGCAGCAATTTTTGATGCACTAAAAAACACCGAAATGTATAAGCAATGTATAGCCGCCCTAACCGCAATATCAAAAATGCCAAATCCAAGTGTTTTGAATATTGAAAATCAGCTCAATACAATATCAGGTTTTGCCTTTTTAGATTCCACAAAAAAAGAGCAGCTCATAAACGAAATAATAGCTGACATAAAAGACGGAGGTGATTTTAACATTGAACTACATTGCTTTAACATAACAACAGCAATCCTAGATGCCATAGGCAATAGCGATATATACAAAAAATGCTTAATAACTATGGATGCAATAGCTGCGGCGTACAACTCTCAAAACGGCACCGCAAGCTTTGACCCAGTAGCATTTAAAACAGATGTAATCTTGAAAAAACTTTTTGACATACCTGGTTTTTCAATTTTATCTGAGGACCTAAAAAAAAAGCATGTCAACACAATTTACGACGACCTTGCAAATGGCGGCGAATTTAACAAGTTTTTAATCTGCACCAATCTTGCCCTTGACATAATGGAGGCAATATCAAACAGCGATCTTTACAAGCAGTGTATAGCTGTTATGGACTCTATCTACGCATCTGGTAAGACGGATTTTGATTATATCAAATCAATGCTTTCAACCCTGCCAGGCTTTAGCCTTTTGCCACTTACAAAACAGGATAGCTTTAGCAAAGAAGTGCAAGACGACCTCCTTGACGGCGGAGCTTTTGAAAAAGAACAACACTGCCTAAACATAGTTGCTGCAATTATAGATAATCTTGCAGACAACAAACTCTATCAACAATGTATAGCAATATTAACCGATGTCTATAACGACTATCAAAAAAATCCAAGACCTTACGAGGAGGAGTTTTCTTACATTCAGCAAAAACTAAGTGCATTAAGCGGTTTTAGCCTTATTGAACAGTCCAAGCAAAAGGCTCTTATTGACCCAATAGTTGCCGACCTAATGGATAAAAACAAAACCTTTGACAAGGAGCTTTATTGTATCAATATTGTATCCGCCATACTTGATGCAAACAACGATAAAAGCAATCTTGCAAGTTGCGTAACAGACATATCAGCACTTGTAACACAAGGCAATATTACGGACGAAAGCTCTATAAAAAAAGTCCTTAACAAATACTTTATTGACGACCAAGCCTTCATTACCTCTCAAACCTCCAAGGCAATCGTCTACAACGGCACAGATGATAAAACAATATTTGCAACATCTATCTGCTCTCAAAAATCAAACAATGGCAATGGATTTAATCTTGTTGATTGCATTAATTATATATCCACGGCTTTTTTGACAAAAAAAATGGATATTTTAAATGCTGGCGACAAGCCCGGTTTTGTTAACGGGTTATTGCTACAAAATGTTCTAAATTACAGCAGTAACGACACAACGGTATCTCTAGCCCTAAGCTTTGCAATGCTTGACAAAGGCACACCGCAAGAAGTTTGCATCGTTGGCAATTCAAGCCTTGTATCAAATAACTCCAACTCTAATTCCTCTACAACTGGTGACGATTCTAACAATGTAAGCTGCGTGATGGTGATTAATGATATATACACCACTGCCGATGCTTCAACTGCAGATTCTCCATTTGTACTATCTAAACTAAATACTCTTAACGAATTTAAAACCCTATCAGCAAGTGCAAAGGCTTAACTCAATTAAAACAGGAACATATAGCGACCCAGTACAAATCTGTCAGGATGCATTTTCAAACCCAGACGCATCAGACATGAAAAACGACAGCTTTGCAAGCGATGTAGGCGACGAGGCAAACTGCAAGGCAATAATATCATATGCACAGGAGGAATATTTAAAATACATACAGGATAGCGCATCAAACACATCAACATCTGCAACCGTACTGCAGATGAACGACGACAAGCTGCAAAAAGACATAATTGACAGAATTATCAAAAAAGTTGACGATGAAAACCACCTCGTTACCGACTCCAAAGTATCCTATGCCACAAATCTTTTTGAAGTTCATGTTGCAGACATTGGTAATTCCTTAACATCTAAAAGTATAAAAGTTATAAACACTCAATCACGGTCAAACTTTGCACAAAATGTATATCGCAATCTTAGCAAGATTAAGGAATTTAGCACAAGCTACAAAAAATACATAGTTAAAGAAATTGCCAAGTGCGACAATCCTTTGCGTGGATTTACAAGAATTCAAGATGTTTTTAGCTTTGTAGACGCAAAAGACAAAGGACTTTTACAAACAGACAATCAGGTAACCTTCAACAATCCAAATGCTCTTATGTATTACACTCGCAGCGTTTCGCCTTCTTATCAAAAGTGCATAGATGTTGTTAAGTCTTTTACTCCAGCTACAATGTCTGCAGCTGATGCAGCAGCTAAAATCAAGCAAAGCGTACCTGGGGCGGATAGCGATAAAATATCTGGTTTTGTAGACTTTAAAATTGGTGAAAACATAGCCTGTTTTTACAGACCCTGCCCTGAGTCCGGCAGCTTTACTATAAACTGCTCTTCTTACAACACCCCAAACTGCGAGGCAAGGCAAACCCCAGCCGTTAAAAACGCATTTGCAACATCCATATGCGACGACCTAGTTAGCACAGTTGCAATATCAGTGCCACTTGCTGCAATGCAAAATGTAACAATTGACAATTACTCTGTTTGCGAGCCTGCTGATAGCGAGTTTGCAACTCTTTCGGCAACGGTGCAGGCTGGGCTTAAAAAATACTTTGTGGACAATATTGTTGCAATTGCCTCTCACAACATATCTGCAACAAGTATTAACTCAGCATCCTATTCAAACGACATAGACAGATACTCAGACCTTAACGCAATGAGACTACACTACATAACGCTGCTAAATATATTTGGCTCAATTGACACATCGGCAATCATCATAGGCACGGAGGCAAATGCAAACTTTAGATTTGACGACATCATAGTTAAAGCCGGCGACTCATCCGACAAATATATTAGCTATAGCGATTTTTTACTTAACTACGCCACACAATACGGTATGATTACCCAGCAAGGTAATTCAGTTATTAAAAACATAGAGTCCATCACAAACTCAGAAGCATATCTATCCTGCAATGCATTAATAGACTCAGTTGCAAACTCTGTCAACTCAACTAACATAGAAACAATAAGAGCTTACATAGAAGCTCAAAAAGGCAAAGATCTCTTTACTGGCTACTCAATACTTAAAATTACAAATCCATCGGAATATTTATCAATCACAACAAATCTTGCAACATGCGCCTCTTATAAGTCAATCACATCCTCAGCTACCCTTTCGTCTCAACCTGTCAACAACGGTAGTAGCAGTAGTAGTGGCACTGTGTCAAACTCCTGCAGTAATCCTTGCACCGATTTAGCCACTAGAATTTTTCAAAAATTTAACTCAACCTTAAGCGGCATAACATCAGGCATTAGCGGGGATGTTATGATTAACGGCAGTGTTAAGTCAATTGGATCGATGTCGGTTAGCGATATAGCGTCCGCCGTTGCAAATTACATTAAAACAACAACAAAAAAAGATCTTAAAACCAGCGACATAACAAGCGATGACATAAACTGGGATTTATTAACAGCAAATGCAACCGAAGATTCAACGACAGAAGCAGCAAGATTTAAACAAACAAAACTAACTGACATATTTAATGCAGGGCTTTCCGATGTGCCTCAAGCAAGATTTGTAACAATGACATACAAACAAAAAAAAGATATAGTGGAAGAAACTCAAAACAAAATTGCATTACAAACCTTAGAATCAATAGACTCCTTTGAAGCTGAGGCTTCAATTAGAGTCTGTAGAGCAGTCTACGATGTTTGGAAAGCCGTAAAGGAAGGTGGCGGCATAGTGTCCGAAAGTAAATGCAACTCTGTACTATCAAATGCTTGGTCTGACGGCGTGTGCGACATGACGCCAGAATTTAAAAGACTCTGCCTTACTCAACTTGATGCAAACGCAGGACTAAGAAGAGCATCGGACGGCAAATATTGCGTTGAAACCGAATTATCGGTTCTTACAAAGGAGATGGAATCCAAAAGATCCTTCTATCAAAGACAACTACCCGCACCAACAAATAAGTGCAAATGCTACCTTGAAGCAATTTACAACACAACAAAAAACAAGCAAATTAACAACTTTGCAAGTTGCAAGTCCATTGTAGACTCAATACAAAAAGTCTACGACCAATACGGGGAATCTGTTGTTAACGGGGTAAAAAGAAGTTCTTGTCAGCTTGTTTTTTCAATGGTTAAAACCATAGTGCAAGATGACCAATATAGCGAAATAAACATGAATGCTGCCAACAACGACGACTACGACACAATAGCTGCAAGGGTTTGCAATCAAAACCTTAGAGACCTACACGGACTTGTAGAATACACAAGAAGCTCCTACTGGATGGAAACCAACATATCAAGCATTGATGGTTCCACCCTAAAGCCAAGCGAGTACACAAAGTGGTCTGGCGTAACAACCGACAATCTTGATGTTTGTAAAGCCGAAGACGAGGTTTATATTTAGCTTTTTATGTCAAAAAATTTAAGAAAGGTGATAAACGCTTCGTCTAAGACAAAAAAACGCAAACAAAAAATCATAGATCGTAGCAATTTTATACCATATGCCTGCTTTTACGACTCCAACACTGTACTGACAAAAAATGGGGAACTTTTGCAAACAATTAGATATTCACCATTTTCGGCAGACCAAAACAATTCTGTAAATTTTGATATCCGCAAAAATATCAAAGATGCACTCATGTCCATAGATGACATATCCGACCTGTCTTTTTACATACACACTGTGCGTGATAGCAGGTCCATAGAGTGGTCGCTACTTAAGGAAAAAACAACTTTTGACTACGAGCTGCACAAGCAGTGGCGTGAGATTAACAAGTTTGGTGGCATATTTGTTAATGAAGTTTTTGTAACAATTGTTGCAAGGGGTAAGGATTACCCATTAACCAAACCATCAGCAATTTTTTCTTTTTTTAATAGTGCAAAGCTACAAAAGGATTTCTTTTCTTTTCTTGAAAGCTCCGTTAACAAACTCAACAAAGTAACTGGGGTTTTAATGAATGGCACCGCCGATGTCAATCCATCAAAACTAGGTTTTTACAAGGGCGACGACGATCTGTATCGCTCCGAGCATTTGGAGTTTTTTGATAAGCTCATAAACATGATAAATGAAGATTGCCACTTGCCACTTGCTGATATATCTCATTTTTTAAATGTATCAAATTACAAAATTGGCTTTAGCGATATATTGGTAAAAACACCATTGGATAGCGAGCGTTTTGTTGCGGTTTTCTCGCTTAAGGACCATCAGGATATGTCTCTTAATCTGATAGATAAGCTACTTTCCGTGCCTATTAAAATGACAATTTCGCAATACTTTGATAACACAAAATACCCCCTTGCAAAACGCTATTATCAGGAATCCGCAAAGCTTTTGCAGATGAGTGAAGACAACACATTTTATAAAAACTCTGGCATATTTGACATAGCACAAGACGATGGTAAAAACCCTAAACACTTTGGCGAAACTCAGGTTAGCATCACAGTCTACGCCAATACAAAGATTGAACTGTTAAAAAATCTTACCAAATTTAATGATGCAATAGCTGAGATAGGCTTTTGTGCCATTAGAGAAGATATCTTTAACGAGGATACATTTTATGCAATCTTGCCGGCAAATTATAGCTTTTTGGCAAGGCGTAAATATTCCCATTTGTCAAAGTTTGCAGCCTTTGCAATCAGAGCAACATATCCCACAGGCAACGAAAAGCCACAAAAATGGAAGCAGCCAATCACAGTGTTCACAACAATTCGCCATACACCATACTTTTTTAACTATCATGTTGACGAGACAAGCCCCGGGCACACAATAATCATAGGCCCTAAGGGTTCTGGGGCAAGCGTTTTGTCAAACTTTTTGGTATCGGAGTCCTTAAAGTTAAAACCAAGAGTAATCTCTTTATGCGTTGATAATGCATCTGATATCTTTTTTGAAAGCATAGCCGGAATCGCAAAAACATACAGTCTTGACCTTGCTGGCTCAAAAAAAGGGCTTAAAATTAACCCATTTTCACTTTTTCACTCAAAAAAAGAATTTGTGCATAATGCAATATCTGATAATTTAATCTTTATAAAAAGCTATCTAGTTATGATGCTAGAACTTGACGCCCAAAGGCTAAATCAAGATGAAATTAAAGACCTAGACTTAGCAATAAACCAATTGCAAAAAGACTACAACGCAGTAACCAGCATTAAAGACTTTATCAAATTTTTTAAGCTACAAAGCAATGTGTCTAGGCTTGGCAGATACTTACACGATGGTGATATGTTTGGCATGTTCTCTTTGGACGATGATGATTTTGATGATTTTGATTACATAATATCTATCAATATTGAGGAGGTTCTTGCAAATCAAAACATTAGAGACATAATAATGGAGTATATCTTTTACCGCATTAATACAGAGTTAAACGAACAAAAGATGATAATTAAACTTGATGATGTTATGGAACTTTTTAATACTCATCATTTTAGACCGGGTATTTTTGAAAAATGGCTACACAAACTATCAAAATACAATGCGGTTTGCTTGATCAACTTAGACACAAGCAACCCTTACCAAATAGAAGAACACATATCGCAAGAGCTTTTTGATGCCTGCGATTCTCACTTTTTTTTGCCAGAGCCAATCTTTCACCAAACCTATCTTACAAACAACGATGAGCTTGTTAAAAGAGAGGATGTTTTACTGGAATTTTACGAAAAGGCTTGTAAGATGAGTCAGTCAACTATCAAAATATTTAAACAAATGAGCAACAAGGTGCATAAAAATATACTTTTAAGACATAATGGCCTGGATGCAATCTTGGATTTTAACCTCTCGGATGCACCTTTTTTACTTGCAATTCTTAACAGCTCGCTTGAAGTAAGAGAGCTCTTTGAAAGCATAAAAAACCAAAATCCAAACGATACTTTTGCCGATTTATTTAAAAAATTTTGCAAAAGCTTAAGTTTTGATTCTTGATAAATTTTTTATATAAGTATGCTTAGCATTAGATTTAGCCTGATTTTTTTGCAAAAAACACTTGCAAAGAGGGCAAAAATTAGTTAAAATGATATTGAATTTTTAAAAATTTGCAACTTTTTATCATTGCAAAGCCAAGGCTTGCAAGCTGTTTTTATAATATTAAATTCACTTTAAGAATTGTTATTCTTTATACTTAAAATTAAAATTTAAAAACTCTTTGCATCTTGGATGTTTAACGGGGTTTTGTATTTTAAATTTTAAACTATAGATATTTTGTTACAATCTTAATTTACATTGAATTTAAAATAAACAATTAATATTTTTTATAAGGCATTTTTATTAAATACATGAGCCTTTGTAAGTTTAACTTAAAATTTTTATTAAAAAAATTATCGCCTGCAATGTCCCTTGTTGAGGCTGCAATTGCGGTTGCCTTAGTTGGGCTTGTAACATTTCCTCTTGTTTCAATTACAGGTGGTTTTTTGGAGCGTGCAAAACTTGATAAAACTAACAAATCCGTAGCCATAATCAAGGAGGCTCTAACAGCTTATTACTTAATGAACAAGGCATTGCCCTGCCCTGCAAATCCTTCTTTGTCGCCATCTAGTGCAAGCTATGGCTCGTCAGTTGCAAATTGTCAAAGCTTTGGGGCAATTGTTGCCGGAGCCGTGCCCGTTGATGCTCTGGGTCTTAGTCGTGATTTTATACTTGATGGATACGGACGAAAATTTAACTACTCCCTTGCAACTGCATTTGCGGTAAGCGGCGGGGTTAGCTACTACAGGGACCAAGCTACAAAGCAGGTGATAGCCGACAATGGGATTGGCACTCAAGTTGCAGGCTCTTCTTTTATACAGGTTAATTCTAGCTCTGGATCGTTACTTACAAACGACAATCTTTTTGTTATCAACAGCTACGGCAAGGACGGGCTAAGTGCATACAACGAAAACGGCACAAGAATAAGCCTTGCAAGCGTCAATACACCAAGTGGTAGTGGCGTTGTTACCTTTACCGACCCATATGTTTTTTATGCTAAAAGCGAAACTGGCGGCGATGACATATTACAATACACAAGCCTTAAATCAATTTCCCCCCTCTTGCAAGATTATGGATACATAGACTGCTCGGCAATCAATGGTACTGCCGGAGACATGTCAAGCTTGTATTCCTATACCTTTCCAAGATCTAAGGCAAACACAAGTGTTGTTCCAACATCTGTTCAATCATGCTCCTCAAAGGGTGCGGTATTACTGCAAAATGCCTCTGCAAGCTGCTCCAACTCTGGGGAATGGATTAATTTTAGCCCTCAGCAATGCGGCTTTCCTAGTAAAAGCATTATTTATGCAAGTCTTAAAATAGGGGATATAGGCAGCACAAATAGCTCCCTGCCAGTACCTGCATCACTTACATCGGCAACAAAAACAATAGATGCAGGCACAGGCATGACCCTTATTACAATCAACACACCAGACCTAGGAACAAGTGATTACAATGTTTTTGTAACTCTATCCTCGCCCAATGCAACAGATGCAGGCACGGTTACAACTCCAGTTGTAAGGATTGTAAGCTCTAATCAGTTTCAAGTTTTAATAAAGGACCTAGCTTCGGCAGTTCAGTCCACGGACTTTGCCATAAATCTTATAATTTCAACCTCTGTAAATATCTAATGTGTTAGTCAAGCAAATAATGCTTAACCCGCTTACAAAATCTCTAATCTATTTAACATTAGGCTCGCAAGTGCAAACTTTAAGACTTAGCTACCTTTAACTTACTTAATCAAGAAATATTGTTGCATTTGCAAGTTTTAAAATCTTGCAATTAATTACAAGGCTGTTAAAATTGTTTAG
>VFQT010001496.1_pt1 | contig 27804 bp, 20 predicted proteins | sample 3512381 | NCBI WGS metagenome assembly VFQT01 (sample SAMN10412376, study PRJNA504923) | tailings metagenome | isolation source: Relicate 2 Philex TSF3 active mining site | place: Philippines: Tuba, Benguet | collected 2017-08-29
GCATGAGGTAGTTGCTCGGGTCGGGGTAGTCGGCAATCCAGCTGGCGCGGTACAGTCCGAGCCGGCCCTGCGCCTTGTCTTCGCGGAACGTAGCCGAGGGCAGCACCTGCACTTCAACGGGCAGCCCAAGCCGGGTCCAGGAACTTTGCAAAAATTCGGCGACGTCGCGGTAGGAAGCCGTGGTGCTCAAGACGAGGGGTTGGATTCCGGGCTTGGGGCGCCCGTCGGCGGCCAGAATCCCGGCCTGCTGGAGCAGCACTCGGGCGGAATCAGGCCGGTAGCTCCACGGCGTGGTCCATTCGTCCGCAGGTCGGTAGCCGGGCATGCCGGCGGGTAGGATTCCGCCGTGGGCCGGAACGCCCAAGCCGTTCTTGAGGTAGCGAATGATTCCGTCACGGTCCACCGCCCAGTTCAGGGCCCGCCGCACCCGCACGTCGGCCAGGTAGTCCGGATTGCTGGGGCCGTAGCGCACCACCAGAAATTCGGTATTGAGGAAGGGCGCCGTGCGCTGGGTAAACTTCGCGCGCCAGGTAGCCTTGAGGCGGCCGTCGGGGTCGAGCCACTGGTCTTTGTAGCTGGGGTCGATGCCCGTTAAAAAGTCGAGTTCGCCCTGCACAAAGGCCATGAACGCGGACTGCCGGTCGGGCGTAAACGTGATGCTCACCGCCTCGAGGTAGGGCAAGCGGCGCCCGTCGGCGTCGCGCTCGGCGTAGTTGGGGTGGCGCCGCAGCACGAGCTTTTGTCCGCGCTGCCAGGCCTGGAACCGAAACGGCCCCGAGCCCACCGGGTGCTCGCTGAGGTCGGCGCCGTAGCGGGCGATGGCCCGACGTGGAACCACCGAGGTGTAGGGCACGCTCAGCTTGCTCCAAAGCGCCGGATCGGGCGTCTTCAGGTCGACGACCAGCGAATCAGGCCTTGCCGCCCACACCGAATCCACGGTTTCGAGCAGCCACGCTCCGGGCGATGCCGTGGCGGCGCGCTGCAGGCGCTGCAGGCTGGCGGCCACGTCGGCGGCGTCGAGGTAGTGCGTTTGGCCTTCAAAGCAAGGATCGTCGTGGGCGGCAAAGTCGCGGCGCAGGCGGATTCCCGCGTGCAGCCCGTCGGGCGCCGTGCCCCAGGTTTGGGCAAGGAGTCCGCGCAATTGCCCCGTCGAATCGGTCTCGAACAAGGTGGTGTACAGCTGGCGAATGACCCAGTTGTGGGCCTGGTCGCGCGCAAAGGCCGGGTCGAGCGACGAAATTCCGCTGGCCTCGTTGTAGCGAAAGAGCAGGCCCTCGACGGCCTCGGGCTCGGGTCGGCACTGCAGGGCAAGCGCGGCCAAGAAGCCGGCCGCGAGCAACCGCCCGCCGCGCGCAGAATTCCGAGCAAAACGAAGCATTTCGAGCCAAAGATAGCCGCGAAAATTCGCTATTTTCGCGAGATGCTTCCCGCCGGACTTCGCGCTTCGTTCCACACCCTCGGGTGCAAGCTCAATTTTGCCGAAACGAGCACGCTGGCGCGCGACCTTTATGCCGCGGGTTTTGTGCGCACCGACTTTGGCGAGGCGGCCGACGTGGCCGTGATCAACACCTGTTCGGTGACGCAAGAGGCCGACAAAGAGACGCGCGGACTCGTGCGCCAAGCACTCCGGGCCAACCCCCAGTGCTTCGTGGTAATTACCGGATGCTACGCCCAGCTGCGCCCCAGCGAAGTCGCCGCGATGGAGGGGGTTGACCTCGTGCTCGGAGCCAAAGAAAAACCCTTTCTGCGCCAGTTTTTGAGCGACCTGCGCAAGCGCCCTGAGGCTGAGGTACACGCCTGCGAAATTCGCGACGTCGACCAGTACCACGCCGCCTACAGCATGGGCGACCGCACCCGCGCCTTCTTAAAGGTTCAGGACGGATGCGACTACGTCTGCACCTACTGCACGATTCCGATGGCCCGCGGCGTAAGCCGTTCCGCCCCGCTCGACCAAGTGGTGGCGCAGGCCCGCGAGCTTGCCGCCCAAGGCGTGCTCGAGGTGGTGCTCACCGGGGTAAACGTCGGGGACTACGGCAAGGGCGAACACGGCAATAAGCGCCACGACCACACCTTCAGCGAGCTCGTCCAGGCACTTGACCAAGTGGACGGGCTGGACCGACTGCGGATTTCGAGCATCGAACCCAACCTGCTGCGCGACGAAATCATCGACTTCACGGCGCAGAGCGCGCGCTGGGTTCCGCACTTTCACATTCCGCTGCAGAGCGGCAACAACGAGGTGCTGGGATGGATGAAGCGCCGATACCGCCGCGAACTCTATGCCGAGCGCGTGGCCCGCATCATCGACCGCATGCCCGACGCCGCCATTGGGGTGGACGTGATTGTGGGCTTTCCGGGCGAAACCGAGGACCACTTTCTCGACACCTACCGGTTTTTGGAGGCCCTTCCCATCGCCTACCTGCACGTGTTCACCTACTCGGAACGGCCCGGGACCGAGGCCGTACACCGCGAAGGCGTCGTGCAGCAGACCGAGCGCAAGGCACGCAACCGCCGCCTGCGACTCTTAAGTGCCATCAAGCAGCGCGAATTCTACGAGCGGCACCTGGGCACCGTGCGGCGCGTGGTCTGGGAGCATTCCGAGCGCGACGGCCGCATGCTGGGCTACACCGACAACTACATTCGGGTCGAGGCCGACTACGACGCGTTGCTGGCCGGAACCCGCGCCTGGGTCGAACTCACCGAGCTCACGCCGCGCGACACGGTGGCCACCCGGCCGGCTGCAGATCCCGCCCAAACCTCGGCCGTATGAACACGCCAGGGTTCACTGAAGCCGTGCGCGCCGTGGGCGATTGGATCCGCAGCGAACGCCGCGAATTCAAGGCGAACGCGGTGGAGACCAAATCACTCAACTCGCTCGTGAGCTACGTCGACCAGCAGGCCGAGCAGATGCTCGTCGAGCGCCTGACCTCGCTGCTGCCGGGCAGCGGCGTGCTCGGCGAAGAAGGGGGCGAGTCCTGGATTGAGGGCGGGTCCAACTGGATCATCGACCCGCTGGACGGCACCACCAACTTCATTCACGACCTTCCGCCCTACGCCGTGTCGGTGGCGCTGATGCAGGGCCGCGACCTCGTATGGGCTGCCGTCTACGAACTGGGCCAAGGGCGCATGTTTACGGCCGAGCGGGGAAAGGGCGCCTTTTGCGACGGCCGTGTCCTCGACGTGCGCCACGGTGCCCCCTTGCGCGACGGCCTGGTGGCCACCGGCTTTCCCTACCACGAGTTTTCGCAAATGCCGCAGTACCTCGAGGCCCTGCAGGCCTGCTTTCGCGGATCGCGGGGCGTGCGCCGCTTCGGCTCGGCCGCTACCGACCTTGCTTGGGTCGCCGACGGGCGTTTTCAGGCCTTTTTTGAGCACGGACTCGCCCCTTGGGACGTCGCCGCCGGAATCCTTTTGGTGCGCGAATCCGGCGGGTCGGTCAGTGACTTTTTCGGTACGGAATTGGACGACTACGACCTTGCGCGCTGCGGCAGCATTGCCGCCGGCAATCCCCTCGCCTACCGCGACCTCGTTCGCTTGACTTCTGACGCTTTTACCCGACCATGACGCTGCTCGACACCCCGATTCCCGGATTAATCCTCATGCAACCCCGCGTATTTGGCGACGAGCGCGGCTACTTTTTTGAGTCGCTGCGCCGCGACGCGCTCCCGGCCGGAGTGCCCGAATTCGTACAGCACAACGAGAGCATGAGCAAGCGCGGAGTCCTTCGCGGCCTCCACTTTCAGGTGCCGCCCCGCGCTCAGGGCAAGCTGGTTTCGGTGGTGCGCGGATCCGTCTACGACGTCGCCGTCGACCTTCGCGCGGGCTCGCCCACCTACGGCCGGCACTTTGGGCTGGTGCTCGACACGGAGACGAAGTACCGCCTGTACATTCCGCCCGGGTTTGCCCACGGATTTTTGACGCTTGAAGACGACACCGTATTTCAGTACCTGTGTACGGACTACTACGCCCCCGAAGCGGAGGGCTGCATCAGCTACGCCGACGCCGACTTGGGCATCGACTGGCGCGGTATCTGGAATTCCCCCGAAGCCTTCACCGTAAGCGCCAAAGACCAGGTGGGTCAAGCGTTTCACTCGTTTCAAAGCCCCTTCACGTGGTGAATAAAATTCATCGCAACGGGCTTCTGGCGCTGGTCATCTTTGCGGGAGGCGTGCTACTTGGTAGCCGCAGTGACGCCGTGCTCGACGCACTGGGACGGGTGGCTAGCACGAACGAAACGGTGCCGGTTCCGCTCCCCCAAAAGCTCGAGGTCTTCGGCGAATCGATTCCAGTGAACGACCCCGACATCGCCGAGGCCCTTAGCCGCGAACTGCACGCCAACACCTACTGGCATTCCAACACCCTGCTCATGCTGCAGCGCCGTCCCCGTTGGGAGGCTCGGGTGCGCGCTTGGCTGCGCGAAGAGGGCGTACCCGAGGATTTCGTCTACCTCTTGGCCGCCGAGAGCGGATTTCAACCTACGGCCTTCTCGTCGTCGGGCGCCGCGGGTTTGTGGCAATTCATGCCAGCAACCGCCCGGGAACACGGGCTCCGCGTCGACGCCCAAATCGACGAGCGCTACCACGCCGAGAAGGCCACGCGAACCGCGGCCGCCTACCTCAAAAATGCCTACGCCCAAACGGGATCGTGGTTTTTAGCTGCCGCCGCCTACAACATGGGGCTCAACGGGGTACTCCGCCAAATGGAACGCCAGGGCGAGCGCAACTACTTTCGCATGACCTGGAACGACGAAACGGGCCGGTACGGATTCCGCATCGCTGCCCTTAAACTGCTTCTGGAACACCCTGAACACTACGGCTACCACGTGCGGGCCGAAGAACTGTGGCGCGAAGAACCCGGCCGCCGCGTCGTGGTCGACAGCAGCGTGGCCCATTGGGGGCGTTGGGCGCAGCGCGAGGGCCTCAGCTACCGCGAACTCAAGCGGCGCAACCCTTGGCTGCGCGAGGCGTCGCTCGACAACCCGGACTCCAGCGCCTTCGAACTCGAACTCCCCGAACGGCGTTAACCTGATACAATGAACCTACGCATTCTTGGTGCCCGCGCCCACAACCTGAAAAACATCGACGTGGAGCTTCCGCGCCGCAAGCTCGTGGTCGTCACCGGTCTAAGCGGAAGCGGAAAATCCTCGCTCGCCTTCGACACGCTGTTTGCCGAGGGGCAACGGCGCTACATGGAGACCTTCAGCAGCTACGCCCGCCAGTTTTTGGGCACCATGGAACGGCCCGACGTCGACCGCATCGAGGGCCTTTCGCCCGTCGTGGCAATTGAGCAAAAAACCACCAACCGGAATCCGCGTTCCACCGTGGGCACGGTGACCGAGGTGTACGACTTTTTGCGCCTGCTGTACGCGCGAACCGCCACCGCCTATTCGCTGGCCACCGGCGAAGAAATGGTGAGCTACACCGACGACGCCATCCTCGAGCGCGTGCTTCGCGACTTCAACGGGGCGCGCGTGGCCATCTTGGCCCCCGTGGTGCGGGCCCGAAAAGGGCACTACCGCGAACTTTTTGAGGGCCTCGCCAAGCAAGGCTACCTCAAGGCCCGCGTCGACGGGGTGTGGGTCGACATTGACCGCGGACTCAAGCTGGACCGCTACAAAACCCACGACATCGACGTGGTGGTCGACCGGCTGAGCCCTGGAACCGACGACGAAGACCGCCTCAAGCGCAGCATCGCCGTCGCGATGCGCCTCGGGCACGGCAGCATCACGGTGGTGGATTGGGACCGCCAGTCCCAAAAGCACTTCAGCCGCAACCTGATGTGTCCGACCACCGGACTCTCCTACCCTGAGCCCGAACCCAACACGTTCAGCTTCAACTCGCCCAAAGGCGCGTGTCCGCACTGCGACGGCCTGGGAACGGTGCGCGAACTCGCCCTCGAAAAGGTGGTAGCCAACCCCCGACTCAGCCTGCGCGACGGAGCCCTGGCCCCACTGGGAACCTACAAGGCCTCATGGATTTTTCAGCAGCTCGAGCACATCGGCTGGCGCTACGGCTACACCCTTGACACCCCTTGGAAGGACCTGCCCGAAGAGGGGCGCAACGCCATCATCCACGGCTGCAGCGAGGACTTCACGCACACCCAAAAGGCCGCCGGAATTTCCCGCAAAATCAGCATAAAGTACGAAGGACTGAAGCCGTTCATCGAGGCCCAAGGCCGCGACGGCAGCAAGAGCCTGCAGCGCTGGGCCGACGACTACCTCGAAGACGGAATCTGCAGCCAATGCTCGGGAGGACGCCTGAAGCCCGAGTCGCTGATGTTCCGCATTTCGGGCAAATCGATTGCCGAAGTGTCGAGCCTCGCCCTGCACGAGCTGGCCGCGTGGCTTGAGGGCGTGAGCCAAAGCCTCCCCCCGGCCCAGCAGCGCATCGGCGGCGAAATTCTCAAGGAACTGGCCACGCGGGTGGGCTTTTTGAACGACGTCGGGCTCAGCTACCTCTCGCTGAGCCGTTCCGCGCGCACCCTGAGCGGCGGCGAGGCCCAGCGGATTCGCCTGGCCACCCAAATTGGTTCGCAGCTGGTCAACGTGCTGTACATCCTCGACGAGCCGTCGATTGGACTGCATCCGCGCGACAACGACCGACTCATTCGCAGCCTCGAGCGCCTGCGCGACCTCGGCAACAGCGTGGTGGTGGTCGAGCACGACGAAGAGCTGATGCGCCATGCCGACCACATCGTGGACATGGGTCCGCGCGCCGGCGTTCACGGCGGACGCGTGGTCGCCGAGGGCAACTACGCCGAGCTGCTCGCGTCAGACAGCCTCACCGCCAAGTACTTGCGCGGAGAACTGCGGGTCGCAGAGCCCCGCGCGCCGCGGAGCGGAACCGGAGGCTGGCTCAAGCTTTGGGGAGCGACGGGGCGCAACCTGCAGCACGTCAACCTCGAGCTGCCGCTCGGCAAGCTGGTGGTGGTTACGGGCGTGTCGGGATCGGGCAAGTCGACGCTGATCAACAAGACCTTGCATCCCGCCATTGCGGGTCCGCTTCAGGGTCTGCTCGACAAGCCCGAGCCGTTTGAGCGCCTCGAAGGCCTGGAGCAGATCGACAAAATCATCGCCGTGGACCAAAGCCCCATTGGGCGCAATCCGCGCTCGAATCCCAGCACCTACACCGGCGTCTTCAACGAAATCCGCAAGCTGTTCAGCGAATTGCCCGAAGCCAAAATTCGCGGCTACGCCCCCGGGCGATTTTCGTTCAACGTCAAGGGCGGACGCTGCGAAACCTGCGAAGGCGGAGGCATGCGCGTCATCGAGATGAACTTCTTGCCCGACGTGTACGTGCCCTGCGAAAGCTGCCAAGGCCGCCGATTCAACCGCGAAACCTTGGAGGTGCGCTACAAAGGGCGCAGCATTAGCGACGTGCTCGACATGAGCATCGAAGAAGCCATGCACTTTTTTGAGTCCGTTCCGCGCATCAACCGCGTGCTCCAAACGCTGAACGGCATTGGCCTCGGCTACATTACCCTAGGTCAGTCTGCGACCACGTTGAGCGGTGGCGAGGCGCAGCGCATCAAGCTCGCGACGGAACTCAGCAAGCGCTCCACCGGCCAAACCCTGTACCTGCTCGACGAACCCACCACCGGGCTGCACTTTGACGACGTCAAGGTCCTTATGGACGGGCTCCACCGCCTGGTCGACCAAGGCAACACGGTGCTCGTCATCGAGCACAACCTCGACGTCATCCACCAGGCCGACCACCTCGTCGACCTCGGTCCCGACGGGGGTTCGGGCGGAGGCCACATCGTGGCGACCGGCACCCCGGCCGAGGTCGCGGCCTGCGCCGACAGCATCACGGGCCGATACCTCAACGACTACCTCAAGCGCTTAAACGTGTAAGTATGGCTACCAACGGCAAAAGACCTTTAAAAGCGGCATTCGCCCACAAGTCTTGGAATGAAGTACGGACCAACGATTCCTGGGCCATCTTCAAAATCATGGGCGAGTTCGTGCAGGGATACGAGCGCCTTTCGCGAATCGGACCCTGCGTGAGCATTTTCGGCTCGGCGCGCCTGCCCGAAGCGCATGCGTGGTACCAAATGGCCCAAGAAATTGCTGAAGGCCTCGGCGCCAAGGGCTACGGAATCATCAGCGGCGGCGGCCCCGGCATCATGGAGGCGGCCAACCGCGGCGCCAAAGCGGTCGGCGCCCCGTCGGTGGGCCTGAACATCGAGCTCCCGCACGAGCAAAAGCCCAACGACTTCATCGACCTCGACAAGAGCGTGGATTTCGACTACTTCTTTGTGCGCAAAGTCATGTTTGTCAAGTACTCGCAAGGCTTTGTGGTGATGCCCGGCGGATTTGGCACCCTTGACGAGGTTTTTGAGGCCATTACCCTCATCCAAACCAAGAAAATCGGGCGCTTTCCGGTCGTCTTGGTCGGCCGCGCGTACTGGGGCGGACTCCTCGACTGGATCGAAACCACCCTCAAGGGCCACGGCCTCATCAGTCCCGAAGACACCAAGCTCTTCAAGCTCGTCGACACCGCCGACGAGGCCATACAGGCCATCGACGACTTTTACAGCCGCTACATCCTCAAGCCCAACTTCTAGGGCCGAAGCAGCTTGAGCGCGTGCCGCTCGCCCTTGGCGTCGGCAACCTCAAAAAGGTAGAGCCCCGCCTCTTGGGGGTAGTCCAGGGCTAACTCGGCGTCGTCGAGCGTTCCGCGTCGCACCTCTCGGCCGTCCAGGGCGCGGAGCACCCACGATACTTGTTCTGAACTGCTTCGCGTGAGCGACCAAGCCGCGTCGGTTAGCGCCACGCTCCATCCGCCTTCCCATTCCGCGAGGCCCCAGTAGTAGTCGGCAACAAGCGAATCCGACGGATACAGTCCGCTGCCCAATACCATGGCCTTACCCACCGAAGCCGGATTTCCCGAAAACGACGGCCACACCAGCGAATCGTTGATGGCCCCGACTTGAGCAATCGTGAGGTGTCCGCTCGCGTCAGGCCAAAGCGTATCGCCGGATTGCTGCCAGTACACGTAGGGCGCGAGGCCTAGGTTGTTTGCCATGACCGAATCGTAGTTGGTGATGCCACCCGGTCCGCCAAAGCGAATCTTGAGCTGAACCTCAGCGCGGCTCACCGACGGATAATCCGCCTCGAGCACCCAAAGTCCGGTTTCAATGTCGTTGACCAAAATTCGTCCGCTGGGGAGGTAAGGGTACGCGCCCCAGGCGCCGTTGTAGCCGGTTCCGCTGTACTGCGGCGACGTGTCAAAATAAGCCGCCAGCACCGGCAAATCAGGCACCTCGGTGTCGAGCACGTGGCAACCAAAAGTGTAGTAGGAGGTAACGACGTGGTTGCCGTCCACGTGGGCATTGTGCGGAATCACGCCCGTCCCCTGCTGGATTCGGTGGCGGAACCGCTCGTTCACGTTGGTCAGGTCGTTGACGTCGTAGGCGGCGACGTATCCATTCGCCACTTCGTCGGTAGTGTAGAGCGTGCCCCCGTCGTCTGACAGCCAGCAGTTGTGGGCAAAACTATTGGGGGTCGCAAACCGCCCAAAGGTCACGGGCTGGCTCGGCAAGGCGACCCCGATCACTTGAATGTCCTCCCACAGGGCAGCACCAAAAAGAGTGTCGTTTCGTGCGTATCCGTCGTGCAAGTAGTAGGTGTCGTACAGGCCGAGGACCGTGGGGTTCCACGGATTGGTGGCTACGTCGATAATCACCGCGCCGCCTACGCCCACATTCGACCCAAACGCATAAAGTTTGCCTTCTTCGTCGATCCAAAGGTTGTGCGCCCGGCGAAGGGTGTCGGTTGCTCCCCCTGCCAAAGCCACCGGGAGCCGCACGTACTTGTGCGTCATGCTGTCTAGGTTGATGATGAGCAACCCGTTGGGCGCAGACCCGGCCGCCGGAACGTCGTGCACCGCATAGGCATAGTGGCTCCAGGTTTTAATGTCGCGCCAAATCGAGTTCGCTCCGGGCACCCACAATTCGTTGAAGACGCTCGACGTCGGATTCGTGACATTGGCCACAAGCACGCCGTTGCGGTTGCCCACCAGCGCAAATTCCTCGTTGGTCGAAGTGTCGCGGTAGCCCCAAACGTCGTTGTTGAACGGCGACGCGCCCAAAGGCCCCCACTGGGTTACCGGGTACCACGCCAGACGACGCATATTCAGGCTGTCGTTGCTGGGTTGGGCCCAAGCAACCGCTCCGACCCCCAAGAGGCCGACCAAGAACAATATCCGTGATTTCATGGCTAAAAGTTAAGCGTAATCTGCCCGTCGTCTTCGGTTCCAAAATCAACCTCGGGTTCGGATGCGCCGTCGGCGGCAGTCGGCGCTTGGGCGAGGTCCGACCACTCCACCGTCGTACCTACCTCGATTCCGTCTTCTCGATCCTCTGTCGGCACAGACGAACCCTCTTCAACCGGGGCCGGCTCGTCGCGCTCGGCTGAGACGAGGCGCACGGCAAGGACTGGCCCCGTGTGAAGCATGTTGCCGAGCGCTTTCCAACCCTTCACCGCAATGAACTCCTCGAGGACGAGCTGCTCGTCTTCGCGCTCCTTGCCGTTCACCTTGCGGAAGCGAATGGACACCGTAGACCGGTCCGCCGCCGTAAGGACGAGGAGCGCAGACTTCGCGTGCTCGGTCACAAAGCACTCCCAACCGTCGCCGCGGGGCTCCAACTCAAAGCGCTTGACCATGTGCCGCTCCTTGATGCCGTCGAAGTACACCGCGGCCAGCGGGCGCTGGGGCTCCCAGCGCTCGAGGTAGAACGGAACCTCGTTGAAGTGCAGCAGCAGATCCGGCGTCACGATGCGGTAGTTGCCCTTGGCGTCCACCTCAAGCAGTTTGTCTTCGCCGCGGAACCGGCCGAGCGAGCGTCCGCGCCCTTGGTCGTTGAGCTTAAGCACCGTTTCGTCGAACCAAATCTCGCGGGCCGCCAGGGTGCTCACCCCTTCGGACTTCAATTCAATGCGCTTGACGGTGTTCTTCGTGACCGTGTTTCCGCGCGCCGCGCGGCCACGCACAGCCAGGTCGGTGAAATCAAAATCGAAGCGCAGCTTTTTCAGTGAAGGCATGGCCCTCAAGTGCACCGTCACGACCTCGGCCTCTCCGTTCGGATTTACGCTCAGGTAAAGCACCTCAGAATCCTTTGTGCCCTGGGTGATCGGGTACTCCTTGTCGCGCGTGACCCCGCTGATGGGAAAGCGCTTCGCAAACGACGCGCCTCTGGCTCCGTCTCGGTAGATGACGTTGTAGATCGTGCGTTCGTCGCCTTTTTTAAATACCGAAACGTGCACGATGTCGGTTCCCACAAACTTCTTGTCGCCCACCTTGGTCACCAGCATGGTGCCGTCGCGGCGAATTACCACCACGTCGTCGATGTCGGCGCAGTCGCCAACCAACTCGTCTTTGCGCAGGCCCGTGCCGACAAACCCCTCCGCGCGGTTCACGTACAGCTTGGCGTTGGCGATCGCCACTTGGGTCGCCACCACCTGTTCAAAGCCGCGCAGTTCGGTTTTGCGGTCGCGGCCGACCCCGTACTTCTTCTTTAAGTTTTTGAAGAACTCAACCGCGTAATCAATCAGATTATCAAGATGATGCTTGACTTCCGCGATCTGCCCTTCGAGGGCGCGAAGCTGGTCGTCGGCCTTCTGAGCGTCAAACTTCGAAATGCGCTTGATCCGGATTTCGGTGAGGCGCACAATGTCTTCGTCGGTGACCGCCCGCAGCAGGTGCTTGGTGTGCGGAGCCAGTCCGACCCGAATGTTCTCCATCACCGCCTCCCAGGTCTCGGCCTCTTCAATGTCGCGGTAAATGCGCTGCTCAATGAAGATTTTCTCGAGGCTGGCAAAGTGCCACTGCTCTTGGAGCTCGTGAAGCTTGAGCTCGAGTTCTGCCTTGAGCACCGCCACCGTCGTGTCGGTGGAACGGCGTAGCATTTCGCGCACGCCCATGAACACCGGCTTCTCGTCGATGATCACGCAGGCCATGGTGCTCACCGAAGACTCGCAGGCGGTAAACGCATACAGCGCGTCCACCATCTGGTCGGGCGAAACCCCGGGCAGAAGGTGAACGACGATTTCCACGTGCTCGGCCGTGTTGTCCTCGATCTTGCGAATCTTGATCTTGCCTTTGTCGTTGGCCTTGATCACCGACTCGATGACCGAAGTAGTGGTGGTTCCAAATGGAATTTCTCTGATTATCAGAGTTTTCTTGTCTTCAACTTCAATTTTTGCACGAACCCGTACGCGCCCGCCGCGCTCTCCGTCTTGGTAGCCGCTGACGTCGGCAATTCCGCCCGTAGGGAAGTCCGGGTAGAGCTGAAAACTGCGGCCGCGAAGGTGCGCCACCGAGGCGTCGATCAGCTCGTTGAAGTTGTGCGGCAAAATTTTGGTGCTCAAACCTACCGCAATACCCTCAACGCCTTGAGCCAGCAGCAAGGGAAACTTGACCGGCAAAAAGAGCGGCTCTTTGCCGCGGCCGTCGTAGCTCGCCTGGTACTGGGTGATTTTGGGCGAGAACGCCACGTCGAGGGCAAACTTGCTGAGCCGCGCCTCGATGTACCGAGGGGCCGCCGCACTGTCGCCGGTGTAGATGTTCCCCCAGTTTCCTTGGGTGTCGATGAGCAGGTCCTTCTGCCCCAACTGCACGAGGGCGTCGCCGATCGACGCGTCGCCGTGGGGGTGGTACTTCATGGTCTGCCCAATCACGTTGGCGACCTTGTGGAACCGCCCGTCCTCCATTTCGTACAGGGCGTGCATCAGGCGGCGCTGCACCGGCTTGAGTCCGTCTTCAAGCGCAGGAACGGCCCGCTCCAAAATGACGTAGCTGGCGTAGTCCAAAAAGTACTCGCGGTACATGCCGCGCACGCGCGACTCCACGGGCTTGACGACCTCGCCTTCGGGAACGCTGGGCTCCGGTGCGCTCAGTTCGAGCGACTCGTCGGGTATCAATGCGTCCTCATCCGACATAAGCGGGGTCGTCTTTTTCAATTTTCAGGTGGTCCATGATGAACTCCTGGCGTTCCGGGGTATTCTTGCCCATGTAGAACTCGAGGAGCTGCTCAATCTGCTCTTTTCCGAGCATTACGGGCTCGAGACGAATGTCGGAACCGATGAACATCTTGAATTCACCCGGAGAAATTTCGCCCAATCCTTTGAATCGCGTGATTTCAGGCTTGCCACCGAGGGACTCCATTGCCGAACGCTTCTCGATCTCGTCGTAGCAGTAGAACGTCTTTTGCTTGTTGCGCACGCGGAACAGCGGCGTTTGCAAGATGTACAGGTGGCCCTCCTGAACCAGCTCGGGAAAGAACTGCAAGAAAAAGGTTATCAAGAGCAGCCTGATGTGCATTCCGTCGACGTCGGCGTCGGTCGCGATCACCACGTTGTTGTAGCGCAGGTCTTCCAGGCCGTCTTCGATGTTGAGGGCGGCCTGCAGCAGGTTAAACTCCTCGTTCTCGTAGACGACTTTCTTGGTCAATCCGTAGCAGTTCAGCGGCTTGCCCTTCAGGCTAAACACGGCCTGGGTTTGCACGTCGCGCGAGGCGGTTATGGATCCCGAAGCGGAATCACCTTCGGTGATGAACAGCGTCGTTTCCAGCCGGCGGTCGTGCTTGATGTCGTTGTAGTGCACCTTGCAGTCGCGCAGCTTGCGGTTGTGCAAGTTGGCTTTTTTGGCGCGCTCGCGGGCCAGCTTTTGAATGCCCGCTAGGTCTTTGCGCTCCCGCTCGGCCCGCAAAATCTTCTTCTGAATGGCGTCGGCCACCTCGGGGTTGCGGTGAAGGAAGTTGTCGAGCTCGGTCTTCAAAAAGTCCAGCACGAACGCGCGCACCGACGGCCCGTCGGGCCCCATGTCTAGGCTGCCCAGTTTGGTCTTGGTCTGCGACTCAAATACCGGCTCAATGACCTTAATGCTGATGGCGCCGATCACGCTTTGGCGAATGTCGGCGGCGTCGTATTGCTTGCTGAAGTGGTTGCGAAGTACCGTGACCAGCGCTTCGCGAAACGCGCCCTGGTGCGTTCCGCCCTGGGTCGTGTGCTGGCCGTTGACGAACGAGTAGTACTGCTCGCTTTGGCTGCGCTCGGCGTGCGTGAGCGCCACTTCGATGTCTTCGCCCCGCAGGTGGATGATGTCGTGCATCACCTCTCCGCTCAAGTTGTTGGCCAGCAGGTCTTTGAGGCCGTTCTCGGAGTAGTACTTCTGGCCGTTGAGGTAGATGCTCAGGCCCGGATTCAGGTACACGTAGTTCCACACCATCCGCTCGACGTACTCCATCTGAAAGCGGTAGTTGTGAAAAATCGAGGCGTCGGGGGTGAACACCACTTTGGTGCCGTGGCGGGCGGTCGTGGCCTCGAGCGGGCCCTCTTCTTGGAGGATTCCGCCCCCAAAGCGCGCGGACTTGGTTTGCCCGTCGCGAAACGCTTGAACCGTAAACGACGACGAAAGCGCGTTCACCGCCTTGGTACCGACCCCGTTGAGTCCGACCGACTTTTTGAACGCCTTCGAATCGTACTTGGCGCCGGTGTTCATTTTTGACACGACGTCGACGAGCTTGCCGAGCGGAATTCCACGGCCGTAGTCGCGCACCGTCACCGAACCGTTTTGCACGCTGATTTCGACGGTTTTGCCTCCGCCCATGACGAACTCGTCAATCGAGTTGTCGACCACCTCTTTGATGAGGATGTAGATGCCGTCGTCGGCGCTGCTGCCGTCGCCCAGCTTGCCGATGTACATTCCGGGGCGAAGGCGGATGTGCTCCTGCCATTCGAGGCTCCGGATGTTGTCTTCGGTATACAGTACGGCTTCGGTCATGGTAACGTGCGAATCTAGCACAAAGCCAGGCGCAAAACCCGCGCTAGGAGCGGGAGTTTTCAACAGGATAATCCCCCGATTCGGGGCAGACCCGGGCTAAACGTTAAATCGGAAGTGCAGGACGTCCCCGTCCTTCACCAGGTACTCGCGGCCTTCCACCCGAAGGCGACCGGCTTCGCGGCAAGCGGCCTCGGAGCGGTACTTCACGTAGTCGTCGTAGCTGATGACCTCGGCGCGGATGAATCCCTTCTCAAAGTCGCTGTGGATGACCCCTGCGGCTTGCGGAGCCGTAGCTCCGCGCGGTATCGTCCAGGCCCGAACCTCCTTCACGCCAGCGGTGAAGTAGGTATGCAGCTGAAGCAAGTTGTAGGCCTCGCGAATCAGGCGGTTTACGCCGGGCTCCTCGAGTTCGAGGTCGTCGAGAAACATGCGGCGCTCTTCGTAGGTTTCGAGTTCGGCAATGTCGGCCTCGGTGGCCGCAGCGAGGTGCAGCACCCCAGCTCCCTCTTCGGCGGCCATGGCGCGCACCTTCTCGACCCAAGCGTTGCCGGCTTTGGCCGACGTCTCATCGACGTTGCACACGTACATCACGGGCTTGTCGGTGAGCAGTTGGTAGTCAGCGATCCAGGCCGCTTCCTCGTCGGTGCGGTCGAATCCGCGCACCGACTTGCCCTGCTCGACGTGCTTTTTCAGGCGCTCGCCCATCTCCACCTCGCGGACCGCTTCTCGGGCTCCGCCCTTGGCCGCTTTGCGCGAACGCTCCAAACGCTTGTCAATCGTTTCCAAGTCCTTGAGCTGAAGCTCAAAATCAATCGTTTCCTTGTCGCGAAGCGGATTCACGCTCCCGTCGACGTGGGTGATGTTGTCGTTTTCGAAGCAGCGCAGCACGTGCAAAATGGCGTTGCATTCGCGGATGTTGCCCAAAAACTGGTTTCCCAGGCCCTCGCCCTTGCTGGCGCCCTTCACGAGGCCGGCGATGTCGACAATCTCCACCGTGGCGGGAACCACGCGTTCCGGGGTCACGATCTCGGCCAGGGCGTCCATGCGCGGGTCGGGGACGTTGACCGTTCCCACGTTGGGCTCAATGGTGCAAAACGGAAAGTTGGCCGCATGGGCCTTCGCGTTGCTCAAGCAGTTAAACAACGTCGACTTTCCGACGTTGGGGAGGCCTACGATTCCAACCTTCATAACTCGTTAATTACTTCTGTTTTCGGGCCGCAAAGGTAGCCGAAGTATGGCCGTACTTTTGCGGTAAATCCGCTTCTGATGGCCTCAATCTACGACTACCCCTCGCAAATTCGCCGCGACATCTTGCGCATGGTCCACAAACCGCAATCGGGCCACCCCGGCGGATCCATGGGCTGCACTGAGTTTTTCACCGCCCTGTACTTTGACGTGCTCCGCCACAATCCGTCGGCCTTCAGCATGGACGGCCGCGGAGAGGACCTGTTCTTTTTGAGCAACGGCCACATTTCGCCCGTGCTCTACAGCACCTTGGCCCGCTCGGGCTACTTTCCCGTGGCGGAACTTTCGACCTTTCGCCTCATCAATACCCGCCTTCAGGGCCACCCGACCACCCACGACGGACTGCCCGGCGTGCGCATTGCGAGCGGCTCGCTCGGCCAGGGCCTGAGCGTGGCCGTGGGCGCCGCCCAAGCCAAGAAGCTCAACGGCGATCCGCACCTCGTCTACACGCTGCACGGCGACGGCGAGCTTCAGGAAGGCCAAATTTGGGAGGCCGCCATGTACGCCGGTGCCAAAAAAGTCGACAACCTCATTGCGACGGTCGACGCCAACGGCCAGCAGATTGACGGCAGCACCGACGAAGTGCTTCCGATGGGCGACCTCGGCGCCAAGTTTGCCGCCTTCGGCTGGGACGTGATGCACCTCGAGCAGGGCAACGACCTCGACGCCGTGCGCGCCGCCCTGCGCGAAGCGGGAACCCGCACCGGCAAGGGCAAACCCGTGGTGATCATCATGAAAACCGCCATGGGCCACGGGGTGGACTTCATGGCCGGCACCCACAAGTGGCACGGCGTGGCCCCCAACGACGACGAACTGGCCCGCGCGCTCGCGCAGTGCCCCGAAACGCTCGGCGACTACTAAATCGACTGCATGCTGCGCCGCGGACTGCTCGCATTCCTCCTGTTCGCCGGATCCTTCGGGGCCTGGGCGCAGGGCGTGCTGCCTCCGCCCGAACCCAAGCCCGAGCCGCTGACGCGCATCTTGTTTGTGTTCGACGCGTCGAATTCTATGTACGGGCGCTGGCAGACCGGCACCCGGATGGAAGTGGCCCAGCGCCTCATGCGCGAGCTGCTCGACAGCCTGGGGCGCGTCGAAAAGCCCCATTTTGAGTTGGCCCTTCGCGTGTACGGACACCAAAAACCCGTTCCGCCCCAGGACTGCAACGACACGCGGCTCGAGGTGGCGTTCAGCCCGACTTCGATTCCGCGCATCCAAAAAACGCTCGCGGGGCTTCGCCCCATGGGCACCACCCCCATCGCCCGCAGCCTGATCAAGGCGGGCAGTGACTTTCCGGAATGCGCGGACTGCCGCAACGTCATCATCCTCATCACCGACGGCGTCGAAGCCTGCGACGAAGACCCCTGCGCGGCCTCGCGAATCCTGCAGCAGCGCGGGGTCATCCTCAAACCCTTTGTGATTGGCATTGGCCTTGAGACCAACCTCGCCAAGAGCTTCAGCTGCGTTGGGACCTACTACGACGCAGGCGACGAGCAGACCTTCAGCAAGGCGCTCAACGTCATCATGACCCAAGCCCTCGACAACACGAGCGCCCAAATCAACCTTTTGGACCACCGCGGAGTTCCGGCCGAAACCAACCTGCCCGTGGTGCTGCACAACGTCACCAGCGGCCAGACCGAAGAGGCCATCGTGCACACCATGAACTACGCGGGATTGCCCGACACCCTGGACCTGGACCCCTTGGTCACCTACCGCGGAACGGTGTACACCCTGCCCCCGGTTGAAATTCCGTCGAGCGAAGTGCATGCCGGCAAGCACAACCACCTCGGAACCTTGGCCGCGCAGGGCAGCCTCCGGCTGAACATGCTCAACATGCCCAACCGCCAGTCCATGCCGCTCGCCGTGGTCCGCAAGCCGGGCTCCACCGAAATCGTGCACGTGCAGCCCTTGGGCACCGAGCAGCGCTACTTGGTCGGCACCTACGAGCTCGACCTCCTTACCCTGCCCCGCTACCGCCAAACCGTGGTTGTGGAGGGCGGAAAAACGACTGAATTGAGCATTCCCGCGCCGGGGAACGCCAGCCTCACCCTCAAAATTGCCAGCATCGGCGCCATCTTCTTGCGCCAAAACGAAGAATGGACCTACGTGGTTCCGCTCGACGACGCGCAGACCCGGCAGTCGTTTGCGCTTCAGCCGGGAACCTACACCGTGCTGTACCGTCCCAAGTCCGCGCAGCAGACCGCCTACAGCAAAAGCACCACGTTCACCGTGACGTCGGGCGCCACGGCCATCGTTAACCTTCAGTAAATTGACCCTCATGCACCCCTACACGAACCAAGGAAGCCAAGACACCCGCAGCGGATTCGGAGCCGGCCTGCTCGAACTCGGACGCCGCAACCCCCACGTCGTCGCGCTTTGCGCCGACCTTACGGGCTCGCTCAAAATGGACGCCTTTGCCAAGGAGTTTCCCGACCGCTTCTTTCAAACGGGCATCGCCGAGGCGCACATGATGGGTATGGCCGCCGGCCTGACCATTGGCGGATGGATTCCGTTCACCGGAACCTTTGCCAACTTCTCGACCGGACGCGTCTACGACCAAATCCGCCAGAGCATCGCCTATTCCGACAAAAACGTGAAAATCTGCGCCTCGCACGCAGGCCTCACGCTGGGCGAAGACGGAGCCACCCACCAAATCCTGGAAGACATCGGGTTGATGAAAATGCTTCCGGGCATGACGGTTATCGTTCCGGCCGACTACAACCAGACTAAGGCCGCCACCATCGCCTTGGCCGACCACCACGGCCCTGCCTACCTGCGCTTCGGCCGTCCCAAGGTGGCCAACTTTACCCCGGCCGACAAGCCCTTTGTCGTCGGCAAGGCCGACGTGCTCGTGGAGGGCAGCGACCTCACGATTGCCGCCACCGGCCACCTCGTTTGGGAGGCCCTCGAGGCCAGCAACGCGCTTGCCGCCCAGGGCATTTCGGCCGAAGTAATCAACTTCGCCACCATCAAGCCGTTTGATACCGAGGCCCTCCTAAAGTCCGTGCACAAGACGGGGCGCGTCGTAACCGCCGAAGAGCACCAACGCCACGGCGGACTTGGCGACCTCGTTGCCCAGACCCTGGGAATGCACCGCCCCGCCCCCGTCGAGATGGTCGCCGTCAACGATTCGTTTGGCGAATCGGGCACTCCCGCCCAGCTCATGGACAAGTACGGCCTCAACGCCGCCGCCATTGTCGAGGCGGCGCTGAAGGTGCGAAATCGGTAGTTTCTAGTAACTAGCAAACTAGCCAATGGCTAGTTGAATAATTAAACCAACCGAGCTTTTCTGCATCTTAGCCTAGATGCAGCCCGACCCCCTACGCGACCTCACCGAACTGGTGCAGCGCCACACGGCCCAATGGTACCGCGTGGCCTTGCGCATCGTCTTGGACCACGGCACCGCGCAAGACGTCGTGCAGGACGCCTGCGTCAAAATGTGGTCGCACTGGACGAGCTTTCGGGGCGAAGCCCAGCGCAGCACCTGGGCGCACCGCATTGTGGTCAACGAAGCCCTGAGTGCCCGCCGGCGCGCGGCGGCCCGCTCCACGGTCGACCCTGAGGCGCTCGAAGGCATTCCCGACAGCCCCTACTTCGAGGCCGACGCCGCCCTGAAGGCCCTTTATGCGGCGGTGGCCCAGCTCCCCGAGCAGCAGCGGCTCGTGTTCCAGTTCCGCTACTTTGACGAGCTGCCCTACGCCGAAATTGCGCAGATCTTGGGCACCAGCGAGGGCGGACTCAAAGCGAACTACCACCACGCCGTCGCCAAAATCAAAAAATTTATGGCCGGATTAAACCTCGACTTCCACGCGGAATCTTAAGCACAACCAAGCCCATGAACCCACGCACTGAACCCCAATCGCCGCGCGACGGAATTCGCGTTCCGGCCGAGTTTGCCGCCGAACTCGCGGCCCGCGCGACCCAGCGAGCAGCGGATACTTCGCGCCGTCCGCTTCGGTTTCGCACTCTGGTCTGGACGGCGGCGGCTGCGGCCGCCGTGTTTGCCGGCATCCTGCTCACCCTGGGCCAAGTGGGCCAACCGAGCGATGAGGTCCGCCCCGGACTGACCGTCGACGAGGCCTGGTCCGCCCTAGAACAGGGCGAAGTGACCCTCACCGACGACGAACTGATTGAACTCGCCGAACAGCACGGCATTACCCACCTGTAAATCCCTCGAACCATGATTAAACCCCTCGTTCTCGCGCTGGCCGTATTAGGGTCCGCCGCCACCGCCCAGACCCGCCCGCATCCGGGTCCGCGTCCCGCTCCCGCCAAAGAGCGCATCGAATCCGCCAAAATTGGGTTCATCACCCGCGAACTGCGCCTCACCCCCGAAGAGGCCAAGGCTTTTTGGCCCATTTACAATGCCATGGAGGCCGACCTCAAGAAGGCCAACCGTGATCCGCTCCGCGAAGGGCTAAAAACCGTGCGCGGCGAAGGCGGAATCGACAACCTCACCGACGCCCAGGCCCGCGAACTGCTCGCCGAGCTCGACAAGGTGGGCGCCGAGCGCGAAGCGGTCCGGCGCACGTACCAGAAAGAATTCCTCAAGGTCCTTCCGCCGCAAAAAGTGCTCAAACTGCACGTTGCCGAACGCAAATTCCGCCAAGAAGTCATGGAACGCTTGAAGCAAGCCCGCGAAGGCGATCGGCCCACGCCGCCGGCCGGGTCGCGTCCTCCGGGCGGACCGCATCGGTCCGACTTGGGTTCCGCCGAACAACCCCTTTTGTTCATCAACGGGGTGGCTTCTGAGGTGGACCTCGATTCCATTGACCCTAACCGCATCGCCTCGATCAACGTCGTCAAGGGCGAAGCCGCGGAGCGCCAGTACGGTCCGCGCGCCAAGCAGGGTGCCATCTTCCTCACTCTGCGCGACTGAAAAAATTTTAAATCCGGATATATCCGAATAAAATTTAGCCCCGGCCAAGGGAATCATTCGGATTTTTCCGGATTCACAAAAATTTCGCCCGCCCCGTACCTTAGCGGAATGGACCTCCGCCAGCGTTTTTTGCACCACCTTGCGCCCACCACCTTCAGCCCGCTGGCCCTGGAATTCGTGCGCGCCGAAGGTCCCTTCCTCTACGACGCCCAGGGCAAGCCCCACATGGACCTCATTTCGGGCATTGGCGTCGCCAACGTCGGCCACAGCCACCCCGAAATCGTGGATGCGGTGCAGCAGCAAGCTGCCCGGCACATGCACCTCATGGTGTACGGAGAATACGCTCAGGTTCCGCAGGTAGCCTATGCGGAGGCCCTGCTCGAGGCCCTTCCCGCGAACATCGAACAGATCTACTGGGGCAACAGCGGGGCCGAGGCCGTCGACGGGGCCCTCAAGCTGGCGAAGCGCGCCACGGGGCGCGCCGAAATCCTTTCGTTTGAGGGGTCCTACCACGGATCCACCACCGGCCCCCTTTCGGCCATGGGAAACGAATGCATGAAGTCGGCCTACCGTCCCTTGGTGCCGGGGCACCGCATTTTCCCCTACAACCACCCCAAGGTATTCGACGCGATCGGACCTGATACCGCCGCCGTGCTCGTCGAAGTAATCCAGGCAGAATCGGGCTACGTTCCTGCAGACGCGGCCTGGCTCCGGGAGCTGCAGGCGCGCTGCCGCGCGGCCGGGGCCCTGCTCGTCGTCGACGAAATCCAAACCGGCTTCGGCCGCAGCGGCGAGGCCTTCGCCTTCACCGCGTCAGGCATCGAACCCGACGTGATTTGCTTGGCGAAGGCCTTGGGCGGCGGAATGCCCCTCGGGGCCTTCGCCGCCTCGCGCGCCTTAATGGCAACCTTGGCGGAACACCCCATGCTCGGGCACCTCACCACCTTCGGAGGGCATCCCGTCAGCTGTGCGGCCGGCTTGGCCGCGTGGAACCTCCTGCAGCGGGAACGTTTGGCCCTCCGGGCCCCCATCATTGAAGACCACTTCCGCCGCGGCCTGGAACCGCACCCTTCGGTCCAAGCAATTCGCGGCCGCGGCGCCCTTCTCGCCGTAGTCTTGGACTCCTTTGACCGGGTACTTCGCGTCCAGCAGCGCCTCATCGCCGACGGATTCCTCACCGACTGGTTCCTCTTTGAATCCTGCGCCCTGCGCTTGGCTCCGCCCCTCACCCTGACCGACGCGCAGGTGCAGCAGGCCGTAGACGCCATACAGACCGCCCTCGACAAAACAACCAGTAACTAGTTGCTAGTCTCTAGCTAGCCAACCAGCAACCCTTGCTAAAGCACCTCCTCCCCCACGACGGACGACGCGACCAGCAGCCCGAACTCGACGGATTCCGCGGCTTCGCCGTGCTTACCGTGCTTTTGGCCCACAGCAGCCACGCCGGACTTCACCCCTTTGGAATTGACTTTGACCACTTTGGCAGTGTCGGCGTCTACCTGTTCTTTGTCCTCTCCGCCTACCTCATCAACCGGCAAATGCTGGACGCACTGGAACGAGGATCCGCCAATCCCCGATTCTGGATTCGCTACGCGGTGCGCCGCCTGCTTCGCATTTACCCCATGTACCTGCTGGCGCTCCTCGCCAACTTGGCCCTTCACCGCGGAGGCCTTGAAAGCCTCACTACCAGCTGGAACGATCTGGCCAACCACCTTATGCTGCGCGAGGCCCGCGGCGTGTTCTGGACCCTGCCCGTCGAAATCACCTACTACCTGCTGTCGCCTGCGGTGGTACTACTCCTTTGGCCCCTATACCGCGCGCGGCCGTGGCTGGCCATCTCGGTACTGTTCACCGCCATGGTCTCGCTTTGGTACCTGCGCTTTCTGCACCTTCCGCTGCCCATCGCCCTTCGCTTTGCTCCGGTCCTCGGTTTCGGAACCCTTCTTGCCCTCCTCAAGCGCCGGCTCCGCCTCCCGGGCGGAATCGGACTCGCCCTCTTTGCCCTGATCCTCACCACCATTCCCAGCCTGTCCCGCCTCCTTTACGGAACCTATCCCTTCTACGGCTACCCCTACACCCTAGCCTACGGCCTCGCCTGGATGCTCATCCTCTACCAGGCCCTCTACCACGAAGTAGCCCTCTCGGCCCTCGGACGCTGGCTTCCCCTGCGCTACCTCGGAGCACTCAGCTTCAGCATCTACCTACTCCACCTTCCGGTGCTCGCCCTTTGCCAGCACTACCTTGACCCGGCGTGGGTCGTTCCCGGCTTTTGGGCCGGCACCCTTGCGCTGAGCTTCGCAACCTTTACCTTCGTGGAACGCCCGTTGGCCCTGCTAAAAATCCGACTATGAATCCCAAAATCCTGCGCGGCCTCCTCTGGCTCTCGGCCTCTTTTCCGTTCATGTTTGGGGGTCCTGCCTTCTTCTATTGGGTTGCCGGCCCGGCCCTTCAGCGCGGAAACTGGGTTCCCGCCGCCTTCATCGTTACGGCCATGTTCGTCGGCGTGGGCATTCTGGTGCGCGGAATCGGAATCCTCCTCGACGGCTTCTTCGGTCGCTAACTAGCTGCAAGCAGCTAGTAGCTTCTCGTTACTCGCAACTGGCTCAATGCAAAAAGCCACCGGCTTGCGCCGGTGGCTTTCGCATGGAATAACCTTGGTTTAGGCTTGCCCCGCGGGTCCGCCGAAGTGAATCGGCATCCCGGGAAGTTCCGTATCGGCAATCTCACCGTGCGTGGCTTCGTAGCGGCTCACATTGTCTGCGAGCGCACGAACCAGGCGCTTAGCGTGCTGCGGAGTCAAAATCACCCGAGACTTCACCTTGGCCTTCGGCAAGCCGGGCATCATTTGGATGAAGTCGACCACAAATTCGCTGTTCGAGTGGTTGATGATGGCCAAATTGGAATACACTCCATCGGCCATCTCTGGCGAAAGCTCAATCTGCAGCTGGTTGGGATCCTGCTCGTTCATTACTCTGCCGCTTCGATATCAACCGACTTGGCAGCCATCATGCGGTCGTACTCGTCGCGGTTTCCGACCACCGAAGCATAGTACTGCTTCAAGCCGGTTCCCGCAGGAATACGGTGACCCACAATTACGTTTTCCTTCAAACCTTCGAGGCCGTCGCTCTTCGCCGCAATCGCTGCTTCGTTGAGCACCTTCGTGGTCTCCTGGAACGAGGCCGCAGATACCCACGACTTGGTTTGGAGTGAAGCACGCGTAATTCCCTGAAGCACCAGCTGGGCCGTGGCCGAACGCGCGTCGCGCGCTTCAACCAACGCTTTGTCGGAACGCTTGAGGAGCGAATTCTCGTCGCGAAGCTGGCGGGCCGAAATCATCTGACCTTCTTTCAAGGTCTCGCTGTCTCCGGCATTCACTACCACCTTCTTGTCAAACACGCGGTCGTTCTCTTCGATGAAGTCGCTGACGTGCTCGTAGTGACCCTCGAGGAAGTGCGTATCTCCGCCGTCCACGATTTCCACCTTGCGCATCATCTGGCGAACAATCACCTCGAAGTGCTTGTCGTTGATCTTTACCCCTTGCAAGCGGTACACCTCTTGAATTTCGTTCACGAGGTACTCCTGAACCGCCGTCGGACCTTGGATGGCCAAGATGTCCGCTGGCGAAATTGCTCCGTCGCTCAAGGGCGAACCGGCGCGCACAAAGTCGTTCTCTTGAACGAGGATTTGCTTGCTCAGGTTGATCAAGTAGCGGCGCTGCTCGCCCGTGCGGCTCTCGATAATGATCTCGCGGTTTCCGCGCTTGATCTTACCGTACGATACCGTACCGTCGATTTCGGCAACCACCGAGGGGTTTGACGGATTGCGCGCTTCAAACAGCTCGGTCACACGGGGCAGACCGCCCGTAATGTCACCCGCCTTGGCTCCGCGGCGCGGAATCTTCACGAGCACCTTACCCGCTTTGATCTCCTCGCCCTCGTCGACCATGAGGTGGGCACCCACCGGCAAGGTGTAGTGCTTGATCTCTTGGCCTTTTTTGGTCAGGATCTGGATCATCGGAACCAGTTTCTTGGTCCGCGCGTCGCTAATTACTTTGTCTTGGAAGCCCGTCTGTTCGTCGATCTCCACCTTGTAGCTCAAGCCTTGAACTATGTCTTGGTAGCCTACGACCCCGGCGAATTCCGAAATAATCACCGCGTTGTAGGGGTCCCACGAACAAAGCGTCGCTCCCTTGGCCACTTTTTGGCCGTGAGCCACCACCAGGTTCGAGCCGTAGGGCACGTTGCCGGTCATTACCGAAATGCCCGTCTTCTCGTCCACGATGCGGAGTTCGCCCGTACGGCCGATCACGATCGTCGCCGAAGTTCCGTCGCTTCCTTCGCCTTCCACGGTGCGGACCTCGTCGAGCTCCACAATACCGTCAAACTTGGCGATCAAGCTGTTGACCTCTGAAATGTTTCCTGCGGTACCGCCCACGTGGAACGTACGGAGCGTGAGCTGCGTACCCGGCTCACCGATGGACTGGGCGGCAATTACGCCGACCGCTTCGCCCATCTGAACGCCCTTGGCGGTAGCCAAGTTGCGGCCGTAGCACTTCGCACAAATTCCGCGCTTGCTTTCGCAGGTGAGCGCCGAACGCACTTCCACCATTTCGACGGGAGAAACCTCAATTTTACGGGCCGCATCGTCCGAAATCATTTCGCCCGTGTGCACGTAGACCTCGCCCGTGAGCGGATCGATGACGTCGTGCAGGGTTACGCGACCGGTGATGCGCTCGTACAGCGTTTCCACCACTTCTTCGTTCTTGCGCAGGGCGGTCACCTCGAGGCCGCGGAGCGTTCCGCAGTCTACCTCGTTGATGATCACGTCCTGGGCGACGTCGTGCAGACGGCGCGTGAGGTAACCGGCGTCTGCCGTCTTCAACGCGGTATCCGCAAGACCCTTACGAGCACCGTGAGTCGAGATGAAGTACTCCAAGATCGAGAGGCCCTCCTTAAAGTTCGAGATAATCGGGTTTTCGATGATCTCTCCGCCGCCTGAACCGGACTTCTGCGGCTTGGCCATAAGACCCCGCATGCCCGAAAGCTGACGAATTTGCTCTTTTGAACCCCGTGCGCCCGAATCCAGCATCATGTAGATCGGGTTGAAGCCCTGACGGTCGTTGATGAGCTGGCTCATCGCGGCTTGCGTCAGGCGGGCGTTCGTGTTGGTCCACACGTCAATGACTTGGTTGTAGCGCTCGTTGTTGGTGATCAGACCCATGTTGTAGTTGGCCAAAATGCCTTCTACTTCTTCGTTGGCCTCTTTGATCAGCGACTCCTTGGCTTCAGGCACCGTGATGTCGCCCAGCGAGAACGAGAGTCCGCCACGAAATGCCGTGCTGTAACCCAAATTCTTGATGTCGTCCAGGAACTGCGCGGTCGTCGGAACGTCGGTCTTGGTCAAAATGCGCGCGATAATGTCGCGCAGCGCCTTTTTCGTCAAGAGCTCGTTGATGAATCCCACCTTTTCGGGAACGACTTTGTTGAACAGAATGCGTCCGACCGAAGTTTCGATCAGCTTCGTGCCCAATTCGCCGTTTTCCAATTCCACGCGAGCGCGGATTTTCACCACGGCACCCAGGTCAACCCGGCGCTCGTTGAACGCGATGGTGACCTCTTCGGCCGAGTAGAAGGTCATGCCTTCGCCCTTCACGGGGTCGCCCGGAAGGTTGCGCTTGGGCTTGGTCATGTAGTACAGACCCAAGACCATGTCCTGCGAGGGAACCGTGATCGGCGAACCGTTCGCGGGGTTCAGGATGTTGTGCGAAGCCAGCATCAGGATCTGCGCCTCCAAAATGGCGGCGGGGCCCAGCGGAAGGTGAACGGCCATCTGGTCACCGTCAAAGTCGGCGTTGAAGGCCGTACAGGTCAACGGGTGCAGCTGGATGGCCTTGCCCTCGATCATGCGCGGCTGGAATGCCTGGATACCCAAGCGGTGGAGCGTCGGGGCTCGGTTGAGGAGGACCGGATGGCCCTTCATCACGTTTTCGAGGATGTCCCAAACCACGGCTTCGCGCTTGTCAATAATCTTCTTGGCCGACTTCACCGTCTTTACGATGCCGCGCTCGATGAGCTTGCGCACGATAAACGGCTTGTAGAGTTCGGCGGCCATGTCTTTGGGAAGTCCGCACTCGTGCAGCTTCAAGTCCGGTCCAATAACGATTACGGAACGGGCCGAGTAGTCCACGCGCTTACCCAAAAGGTTTTGGCGGAAGCGGCCCTGCTTGCCCTTGAGGCTGTCGCTCAAGGACTTGAGCGGACGGTTGCTCTCGGTCTTGACCGCACTGGCCTTGCGCGTATTGTCGAACAAGCTGTCCACGGCCTCTTGAAGCATGCGCTTCTCGTTGCGCAGAATCACTTCAGGCGCTTTGATTTCGAGCAAGCGCTTCAAGCGGTTGTTGCGGTTGATGACGCGGCGGTAGAGGTCGTTCAAATCGCTGGTCGCGAAGCGTCCGCCGTCCAAGGGCACGAGCGGGCGAAGCTCGGGCGGAATCACGGGAATAACCTTCATGATCATCCACTCGGGCTTGTTCTCCATGCGCTCGTTGGCGTCCTTCATGGCTTCCACTACCTGCAGGCGCTTGAGGGCCTCCTGCTTGCGCTGCTGCGACGTTTCGCGGTCGGCCTGGGCACGAAGTTCAAACGAAAGGGCCGGGAGGTCCAAGCGCTGGAGCAGCATGTACAAGGCCTCGGCGCCCATCTTGGCGATGAACTTGTTCGGATCGTGGTCCTCGAGGTATTGATTGTCTTGGTTCGGCAGGCGATCCAAGGCATCGAGGTACTCCTCTTCGGTCAGGAACTGAAGCTTCGTGAAGGCGTTGCCGTCGGCGTCCGTAGCCAAACCGGGCTGGATGACCACGTAGCGCTCGTAGTAAATGATCATGTCGAGCTTCTTGGTAGGGAT
>VFQT010001497.1_pt1 | contig 27779 bp, 26 predicted proteins | sample 3512381 | NCBI WGS metagenome assembly VFQT01 (sample SAMN10412376, study PRJNA504923) | tailings metagenome | isolation source: Relicate 2 Philex TSF3 active mining site | place: Philippines: Tuba, Benguet | collected 2017-08-29
TGATCCTGCGCAAGGTGCGTGTCGCCAACCCTGCAACCCTGACCCGGACAAGGCTCAGGGGCAACGGGAGGGGAGGTGGATCAGGCTTACCGTCTTCCCGATGTTCATGCGATCGGCATGTCAGCGCCGATCGGCTGGCTTGTGAGCGGCTGGCGCGATTTGTGGCGGGCGCCAGTCGCCTTCCTCGCCTACGGGCTTGTGGTGGCGGCAACGAGTGCGGCAATCGTTCTCGGTCTCGTGTTTACAGGCATGGGACTTTGGTCGTTGATCCTTGCAGCCGGGTTCGCACTGCTGGCGCCGATTGTGGCGATGGGCGTCTATGAAGGCGGCCGCCTGATCGAACGGGGCGAACGACCGGGGCTCCGCAGCATCGCGTTTGTCCGCCAGGCCTTTCGGCGAGATGTCGTCTTCCTCGGGCTCGGCCTGCTTTTCGCGTTTGGCATCTGGGTCGAACTGGCGCGCGTAACCTACGGGATCGCCACCAACCGCCTGCACGAAACGCTGGACGCCTTCGTGCAGTTCGCGCTGACCACCGGGGCAGGTGTCAGCATGCTGGTCTGGGGAACCGTACTCGGCGGCATCCTCGCCTGGCTGACTTTTGCCTTCGTCGTCGTCTCGGCGCCGATGCTGCTGGACTCGCGAAGCGATGTCTTTGTTGCAACCGTCACAAGCGTCCGCTGCGTTGTGAAGAATACCGGTCCAATGCTTCTCTGGGCCGCCATCTTCGCGGCCATGCTGCTCGTGTCGGCTGCGACGTTCTTCCTCGGTCTGGTGATCGTCATTCCCTGGCTTGGTCTGGCCAGCTGGCGAGCCTATCGGACCTTGGTCGCATCCGAGAACAAACCGTAAATCAACGCGCTACAGCGCCAGTCTTGCGCAAAGGGAAAACCCCAGCCAGATCAGCGCGGAATGAACGATTCACGCGACCCTGAGGACATTCCGTTCCCCGATGACGACGCGCCCGCGCGCGAACCGGGTTCGGACGATGACACGCCCCTGCCCGAGGGCGGTCTGGCCTTTTTCCGACTGCCCGAGGAAGACGACATTCCCCTGCCCGAAGAGGGCTTGGAGGCTGCGCCTGAGATCGCGGATACCCGACCGATCTCCCAGCGCGCCTCCGCGCGGCAGCAAACCCAGGCCGATCCCAACGCGGACTATGTCAAGGGCCTCAACCCGCAACAACGCGATGCGGTGATGACGACCGAGGGCCCGCTTCTGGTGCTGGCCGGCGCGGGCACCGGCAAGACGCGGGTGCTGACCACGCGCGTGGCGCATATCCTCGCGATGCGAAAAGCGTGGCCAAGCCAGATGCTGGTGGTCACCTTCACCAACAAGGCGGCGCGCGAGATGCGCGAGCGAACGCTGCGCCTGATCGGGAGCGAAGGCGAGGGTCTGCGCTGGTTCGGGACGTTTCACTCCGTCTCGGCGCAGATCCTGCGGCGTCATGCCGAACTGGCGAAGCTCAAGTCCGGGTTCACCGTGCTCGATACGGACGACCAGTTGCGGCTGATCAAGCAGATCCTCGAAGTGGAAGGGATCGACCAGAAGCGGTGGACGCCGCGCTATCTCGCGAGCCTGATCGACGGCTGGAAGAACCGGGCGATCTGGCCGGAGAAGCTGCCGCAGAATGAATCGCGCCAGTTCGCAGAGGGCAAAGGCCAGAAGCTCTATCAGATCTACCAGGCCCGACTCGCCACGCTGAACGCCGTCGACTTCGGTGACCTGCTGCTGCACACAATCCGCATCTTCACCGAGCATCCGGCGGTGCTTGCGGACTACCACAACAAGTTCCGCTACATCCTGGTGGACGAATACCAGGACACCAACGTGGCGCAGTATCTCTGGCTGCGCCTGCTGGCGCAGGGGCATAACAATATCTGCTGCGTCGGCGATGACGACCAGTCCATCTATGGCTGGCGCGGCGCGGAGGTGGACAACATCCTGCGCTTCGAGCAGGACTTCCCGGGGGCCAAGGTTGTGCGGCTGGAGCAGAATTATCGCTCGACCGCGCACATCCTGGCGGCGGCGAGCGCTGTGATCGCCAACAATTCCAGCCGGCTGGGCAAGACGCTGCGGACAGACGCGGATTCCGGCGACCTCGTGAAGGTGCGCGGCGTGTGGGATGGCGAGCAGGAAGCGCGCCTGATCTGCGATGACATCACCTCGTGGCGCCAGAACGGCCGGCGCTATGACGAATGCGCCGTCCTGGTGCGCGCCTCCTGGCAGATGCGGGCGTTCGAGGAGCGTTTCATCGTTACCGGCACGCCCTATCGTGTGATCGGCGGCCCGCGCTTCTTCGAGCGGGCGGAGATCCGAGACGCCCTCGCCTACCTGCGCCTCATCCGCTCGGAGGCCGACGACCTCGCCTTCGAGCGCGTGGTGAACCAGCCCAAGCGCGGCGTGGGCGACACCACGATCCAGAAGCTCTACGTCGCCGCGCGGCAGGTAAACTCCTATCTCACGCGTGTCGCCGACATGGAAATCCGTGGCGAGCAGATCAAGGGTCCGGCGAAGACCGGCCTGCGCCGCTTCCTCATCGACATGGAGCGCTGGCGTACGCAGGCCCAGGACACCGAACATCCTCGCCTCCTGGAGATCATCCTTGAAGAGTCCGGCTACACCGACATGCTGCAGGCGGACAAATCCCCTCAGGCGCAGTCGCGGCTCGACAACCTCAAGGAACTCGTGCGCGCGATGGGCCAGTTCGGCTCGCTCAACGACTTCCTCGAACATGTTGAACTCGTGATGGACAATGCCGAGGGCTCGAACAGTTCGGACCAGGTGCAGATCCTCACGCTGCACTCGGCCAAGGGCCTCGAATGGCCGATGGTGTTCCTGCCCGGATGGGAGGAGGAAGTGTTCCCCTCGCGCCGCTCGCTCGACGAACAGGGCGCTAAGGGCCTCGAGGAGGAGCGCCGCCTCGCCTATGTCGGCATCACGCGCGCGCGCGAACGGGCCTACATTTCGTTTGCCGCCAACCGCCAGATCTATGGCCGCTGGACCAGCGTAATGCCCAGCCGCTTCGTTGATGAACTGCCGGCCAGAAACGTCGATGCGATCAGCGAGACCGGCTATGTCTCGCCCGGCGGCCAGTTCTACGGCAGCGAAACGCCGAGCCGATGGGATTCTCCGTCCCCCCTGAAAGGGGGGACCACAGGAGGGTCTGCCTCCGGTGTCTCCGAAGGATTCCGCGGCGGCTATGACAGCCCCGGCTGGCGCCGCGCCCAGGCGGCTGCCGCAACGCGCGGGAATGTGCGCCCGCCCGACATCGAGGGCCGCGCCTTCCGCGCGGCGGACTCGGATGGTCGCCCGCTCCAGCGCGGCAAGACACCCGGCGACATGCTCGCCTCCTCCGACCCATCAGCCGCCGGCGGCCTCGCCATCGGCGAACGCATCTTCCACGACAAGTTCGGCTACGGCCGCATCACCGACATCGAAGGCGCCAAGCTTACGGTGAACTTCGAAAAGGCCGGCGTGAAGAAGGTGGTCGAGAGCTATGTGAAGCGCACTTAGGGTGCATTGAGCCGCCCAGGAAATTCGCCATCGTGCCAGTGGCGAAGCCGGTGCGGCGCATTCCGCGTGGCTCAAAGCGCCTTGAGGTTCGTCGCGGCCTCGCCAATCACGTCTCAAATAAGGCGAGCCTCGCGAATCAGCTGGTTGCCACATCTGCTTGCCGCGTCCACGGCTGCAGCTCGCCCCGGCGCCTGCGGATGTCCGCGCGCGCGGCCGGCGTGGAGACTTCATGTCATCGTCCCAGCGGCCACAGAAGCCGAAGACCGCCGCCCAGCGCGCCTCAGAGGCCAATCGCGCCCAGCAGCTTGCCGTCAACGCCAAGGCCGGGCGGCCGAACGATCGCAAGGCGACGCAGCCGGGCGAAACCTCCGACCAGGGGCTCGACAATGACCGGCGTCCGGTGGGCGTCGCGCGACGGAGATAGAAGCGCGGCAGAATTATCCCCGTTCGGTCCCGGCGCGTGCTATGGAGCACTACGGACCTCCGGAATCGCCCGGTCTTTCGTCTGCGGCGCGCCATGCCCGGCGCCGGCCGCGCGTGACCGGAAAGGCGCAAACCATGGCCCGGACTCCCGACAAGCGTCAGCCCTGGGATCCGGCCAAGGCGATGCGCGAGCGCGCGGCGGCCGAGGCCCAGCGCACGGCGCCGACGCTGACCAATGCGCAGAAACTCGCCGGCCGGCCGCTGCTGCGCCCAGAGAAGCCGCCGCCGGCAGACAAGAAAGACTAGTCCGGCCCCAACAACGCGCCATGCAGCGTGCGGGCTGTGCGGTGTGTCCCGGCCCATCTCGCACAATCCGCGCATCGGCCCTTCGCCCTGCGCCAGGGAGCACGTGCGATGGCGACATTCAAGAAAGCCTATAAACCGAACGCCAAGGACCCCCTGAAGGGGCCGCCAATCTCCTCACCCTCTGACAAGACGCGCACCTTCGACGCGCGGCCGAAGCCTTCCGACGATCGCAGGCGCGAGGAGCGGGCGCGCCCCACACAGCATATCGATCCGGCGCCGACCGATCCGCTGCTGGATGAGGTCGCAGGCGACGCGGAGGAGTAGCCCCTCACGAAAGCTTGGCCGGGGGACGCTTGCTGACCCCGACAGCTGTGGGGCAATCTCCGCGGCGAGACGGGGCAGCAGCTCCGCGCCGGCAACGGGGAGGTTCGCCGCATGACATTGTCTATCCTCGCGCGCGGGGTCTGTGCGGCCGTTCTCTCTGTGGCGCTTGTCGCGCCTGTTGCGCTCGCGCAATCGACCGCCAAGTATGAGCCGCCGCGCACCACGTCGGGCAAGCCGGACCTGCAGGGTGTCTGGAGCACGGCGAGCGTCACCCGGCTGGAGCGGCCGGCGGGCTATCCGCTGGTGCTGTCGCGCGCGCAGGCGGACGAGCTGGAAGGCGGCGCGCTGTTCAACCAGCGCATGAAGACGCAGGCCAATTTCGTGGACCCTAACGAGGGCGCGCCGGAAAAGGGAAAGGCCCTGCCCCCAGTCGGCAATTACGATGTCGCCTACACCGATCCCGGCGCGCATGTGGCGAGCATCAATGGCGAGCTGCGCTCGTCCTTCATCGTCTGGCCCGAGGACGGGAAGATTCCGGCGCTGACCGAGGAGGGGCGGAAGTTGCGAGCGTCGATGCCGCGCCGCGTGGGCAGCGGGTTTGACCATCCCGAGGAACGCGGGCTTTCCGAACGCTGCATCATCATCGGCAATGCGGGGCCGCCTCTGGGCCAGTATCTCTACAACAACAATTTCCAGATCGTGCAGACCGATGCGCATCTCATGCTGATGTCGGAGATGATCCACGACGTGCGCATCGCGCCGATCGGCGGCCAGCACCGCAATGACACGGTGGAGCAGTGGCATGGCGACAGCGTCGCGCGCTGGGAAGGCGACACGCTGGTGGTCGAGACGCGGCACATCGCGAAGACGCAGCGCGCCTATGGGGGGGCCTTCCTCTCGGCCGGCGGCACGATGACCGAGCGCTTCACGCGCATCGGCGACGACCAGATCCTCTATGCCTTCGAGGTGAACGATCCGGCGGTCTATACCTCGACGTGGAAGGGCGAGATGCCGCTCAACCGCATCAAGGAACCGGTGCACGAATACGCCTGCCATGAAGGCAATTACGGGATGTACAACATCCTGCTCGGCGGGCGCGAGAACGACCGCAAGGGCCTGGCGCAGACCGGCGGGGAAAGCCGGAGCGAGTAGGCATTGGGGGGCGCGGCGGGAGCCAGCCCTCTGCGAGCGCATTCGGAACTGCTGATCGTGGTGGCGCAGCCGCCTTCCCTGGAGCACGGTGGATGCTGCGGGGGCCACCGGGGACGACATGCCAGCTCGCCTTGCCCTTGCCGCCATCGCGCTTGCCGCTGCGCCATCCGCCTTTGCCCAGGAATCTCAGACAGTCCAGACGCAGGAAGCTTCATTGCCTCTGTTCTATTCCTCGGTCGGGCTTGCCTGGTCCGGCGAGTTGGGGCTGGAGGTCGAGGCCGGGCTGCAATGGAAGCTGGGCGATGCCCTGCGCCTCAGCCTGTCTCCGGCCAATATCTCGCTGTTCGACGGCGAGATACCGGCCGGATTCTACTGGGACGGCGCAGGGTTCGGACGCGACTGTCGCGAGTTCGGCAGCGGCAATCTCGCCTGTGACGAAGAGTGCGAACCTGAGCCAGACGCCGAATGGCGGTCGGTTGCGGAGGCGCAGCTGAGGGTGACGCCCGGATTCCACATTGGCGCAGGCGTCTCCTACATCCTGCAGGGCGACTTCACCCAGGAGGACGGAAGAGTCGCGCCGTTCGCCAGTTTCGCCTGGGACTTGGATGACGGCCTGGGTCTCGAACTGCGTGCGAGCGACGAATACGTCGCGCTCCAGTTGCGGGGCGTGTGGTAGGCCGTATAAGCCCCGGCACGCCAGATGCCGGGAGTTTCATGTACCGCGTTCATTGTCTCCTGCCGCGCAGCGACGCGGAGCGCCTTTCGGACGTGCTGTCCGGCATGGACCCATCGCCTGCCTCGGCCGTCTCCGTAGAAGAAGCATCGAAGGTGTCATGGAGCCTCGACGTGTTCTGCATCGCCGAGGAGCATGCCAACGAAGCCGCCGCAATCATCGAACGCGAGACGCCGGGCGTGCGGGCTTCGGTGGAGAAGCTCGACGACAAGGATTGGGTGGCTGTGTCGCTGGCCGGCCTGCCGGCCGTGCACGCCGGTCCGTTCGTCGTGGCAGGCTGGCACGAGCTGGCGCATCTTGAGGGCGGAAAGGTTCCTGTGTGGATCGAGGCCGGGCCGGCATTTGGCACCGGGCATCACGGTACAACCAAGGGCTGCCTTCAGTCGCTTGCGAACGAGCTGAAGCGGCAACGACCGCAGCGCGTGCTGGACATAGGCACGGGGTCCGGCGTTCTGGCCCTCGCGGCGGTGAAGACGGGGACGCCGTTCGCGCTCGGGACAGATCTCGACAGGGAGTCGATCCGCATCGCGCACGAGAACCGCAAGAACAATCGCGCCGGACGCAGGCTGAAGCTCTTGCACGCCCGCGGCGCAGGCCATGCAATGATCCGAGCCGGCGCGCCTTATGATCTTGTGCTGGCGAACATTCTTGCCAAACCCCTGGTCGGCCTGGCGCCTGAAATCGCAAGGCTCGTGAAGCCGGGCGGCCGGGTGATCCTGTCCGGCCTGCTGACGCACCAGGAGCCGCAGGTCAAGGCAGCCTACGCCGGCCGCGGCCTGGTGCTGGCGAACCGCCGGCGCATCAACGGCTGGTCAACGCTGACCTATGCTCGGCCGCGCTGAGCCACTAGTCTGGAACTCTCCTTGAGGCGCAGAACATGAGACAGACCTACGAAGTCATTGGCGGACCGGATGTCGGCGCCGCGTCCTTGCCCCTGTTGCGGGCGCAACTGGCGCGCCAGGGGCTCGACGGTGTCTTCATCCCGCACGACGATGAATACCAGAATGAGTATCTGCCGGCCTGCTATGAGCGCCTCGCATGGGCGACGGGCTTCACCGGCTCTGCGGGCGCCGCTTTCGTCTTCCGCGATTCGGCCATCGTCTTCGTCGATGGCCGCTACACGCTCCAGGTGAAACAGCAGCTGGCGCCTGGCCTGTTCACCGTGGGCGATCTTGTCGATCCCGGGGCGTTCGGCTGGCTGGCAAGGCAGAACCTATCCGGCAAGACGATTGGCTATGACCCGAAGCTGATGTCGCCAGATGCGCTGGACAAGCTCGTCGATGCCGCTGGCAAGGCCGGGGCGAGGCTGGTGGCGACGGAGGCCAACCCCATTGACGCAGCCTGGCAGGGCCGGCCGACCGAGCCGATGCACGCGGTCGTGCCGCATGACGTGAAGTATGCCGGGGAAAGTTCCTCGGCCAAGCGCCTGCGGCTCGGCAAGATGCTGGCCGAGCAGAAGGTGGATGCTGCAGTCATCACCTCGCCCGCGTCGCTGGCCTGGCTGTTCAACATCCGTGGCGGGGATGTCTCGCGTACGCCGCTGCCGCTCGGCCGCGCCTTCCTGTTCGCCGATGGTCAGGCCGAGCTATTCATCCACCCGAAGAAGGTGGGGCCTGAACTGGTTGCGCATCTTGGCAACGAAGTGACACTGCGCCCGGAAGATGCGGTGGAAGAACAGCTTGCGACGCTGAAAGGCAAGCGCGTGAGCGTCGACCCGTCCATGGCGTCGGCCTGGTTCTTCAACACGCTGGGCAAGGTCGGAGCGCATGTCGTGCGCGCCGCCGATCCGGTGATGCTGCCACGCGCCAGGAAGAACGCGGTGGAAGTCGAAGGCATGCGACAGGCCCACAGGCGCGATGGCGCCGCACTCTCACGCTTCCTGCGCTGGTTCGATGCGCACGGACAGACTGGCGAAGTGACCGAGATCGACTGCGCCATGAAGGTCGAGGAATTTCGTGAAAAGACTGGCGAACTGCAGGACCTGTCGTTCAACTCGATATCGAGCACGGGCCCTAACGCAGCAATCAATCACTATCGGCCCGACACCAGCACCAACCGCAAGCTGGAGCGCGGCTCGCTCTTCCTGCTCGATTCAGGCGGCCAGTACCTCGACGGCACCACCGACGTCACGCGCACCATGGCGATCGGGGAGCCGTCGCATGAGATGAAGGACCGCAACACGCGCGTGCTGAAGGGCCACATCGCCCTCTCACGTGTGCGCTTTCCAAAGGGAACGTCGGGCTCGGCGCTCGACGCGCTGGCCAGACTGTCCCTGTGGGAGGCCGGGCTCGACTATGATCACGGCACGGGCCACGGGGTGGGCGCCTATCTCGGCGTCCACGAGGGGCCGCACCGCGTCGCGAAAGCGCCCAACGCTGTGGCCCTGGAGCCCGGCATGGTCCTGTCCAACGAGCCGGGCTATTACAAGGCGAATGCATGGGGCATCCGGATCGAGAACCTGCAGGTTGTAACAGAGCCCTCCGCCCTTCCCGGCGGCGAGCGCGAGATGCTGGGCTTCGAAACGCTGACCCTGGCGCCATTCGATCGCCGCCTGATCCTGCCGGACCTCCTCACCCAACAGGAAAGGGCCTGGGTCGACGCCTATCATGCGCGCGTGCTCGCGGAGGTGGGCCCGCTGCTTCAGGGCGATGATCGCGCCTGGCTGGCCGAGGCATGCCGGCCGCTGTGATGCATCAGCCGGCGGGTTTGGGCTGCCAGTTGCCGCCCTGCCGGTGCACATCGCTCAGGATGCGCTTTGCGGTTTCCGATCCTTCTGCAAAGCCGCCCTTTGGCTTGCACACTTTCTGCTTTCGCGCGCGCGCGTGCCGGTCACCGGCTCCAGCGTGCAGATCATCTCCGGTTCCTTCGCGCCCGGCGGCGGCGCCGTCATCGCTGGTCCTGAAGCCTGAAAAAATGCTATAACGACAAAGTGTTCAATCATTTTATCTGAAACTTCCGCTATTTGCAGGCTAGCCCGTCCGGCCGCGAAGGCAAGGCCCGCTGTCGCGATTCCAATGATCAGGTAAATCAGGGAACGACTGGAGAGCGCCGATGACAGGACCCATCCACAGATCGCGCCGCAGCGTTGCGATCGCAGCTTTCGTGTGGGCGCCCACGCTCGTCGCAGCCTGCGCCACCCTCCCGACAACCGACGACAGCGCATTCGCAGCCTGCCCCGCCTATGCGCCGGCCTACCAGGTGACCGACGCGTTCATGCGCACCTTCAATTCGAAGGACGCCGACGCCTGGGCATCGACCTTTCACTTCCCGTCCGTCCGCATCGCCTCGGGCAATATCCGCCTCATCAACGGACCGCAGGATCTCGAATCCAGCTTCACCTCGCTCGCGGCCCAGGGCTGGGACCGCTCAGACTGGGCGAAGCGGCAAGTGGTCCAGTGCGGGCCGAACAAGGCGCACATGCTGACGACCTTCGTGCGCTATCGCGCCGATGGCTCGGAACTGTCGCGTTTCGATTCACTCTACGTCGTGGAACTGCGCAACGGCCGCTGGGCGCTCACGGCGCGTTCCAGCTTCGCGCCGTGAGCGATGGCGTCGATCCACTCCTCCCCTGGCGCACGGAAGTTCGGCGAAGACGCTGAACTCTATGATTTCGCCCGCCCTCCCTATCCGCCGGCCCTTTTCGACTGGTTACGCGCACGCTGCGGTCTCGGCGCGCACAGCGTTTGCTTCGAAATCGGCGCGGGAACCGGGCACGCCACCCTGCCCATACTGGCCCTGCCGGTTTCGTCTGTGCTGGCCATCGAACCCGATGCGCGGCTGTCGCATCGCTTGCGCGAGAAGGCCGGAGATGAGCCGCGGCTGATCCTCATCGACAGGAGTTTCGAGGACGTCGCACTCGAGACGGCGAGTTATGATTTCGGCTTCGCGGCTATGTCATTGCACTGGCTGGCGCGCATGAAGGCGCTTGCTAAGGCGCACGCTGCCCTGAAAGCGGGCGGGCATTTTGCGATGTGGTGGAATGTCTATCACAACAGCGCCAACCCTGACCCGTTCGGGCGGGCGACAGCGGACCTGTTCGATGGGATCGAGCAGGACCCGAACGCGACAGCCGGCAAGCCCGCCTTTGCGCTCGATGTTGCCGCGCGCATCGGCGAACTCCGCAACGCTGGGTTCGTGGATGTCGCGCACAGCCTGTTCGAGCAGCAAGTGACGTTCACGCCCGAGCGCCTGTCCGCACTCTACGCAACCTTCTCCCGCGTCCGCATGGCGCCGGAGCAGACGCGCGCCCGCCTGCTCGGCGAAGCGGCGCGCGTGGTTCAAGAGCAGTTCGGCGGCGCCGTGACGCGGACCGTCGCCTGCAGCGGGTTCATCGCAAGGCGGCCCTGATTACCGCTTTTGCGCAGCCGCCAGAAGGGCGCCGAGCACAGAATGCAGGTCACTGACGTCGCGTCGATCCGGCCCCTGAAACACGCCAACGACGAGCGCGGAGGCGCTAACCGGGTGACACATCGTCATCTCGGTCTCGCCATCGATCATCAGGCCCGGCCCATCAACCCACCCGGATGGTAGCGCCAGCGGACGGTGCGCCGGCCGCAGCTCGCTATCCAGCGACCCGAATACGTCTGCGCAGCTCACACCTGACGCGAACACGACTTCCAGCGTCGCCTGCGGGAAGGTCGGCAGCAAGCGATCCAGGAAATCGGAGTCGTCATTGCTGTCAGGCAGCCAGAGATAACCATCCGCCGGAAGATCGACCTCGAGGCCTGACACGGCCAGTTTTACAGTCCGTGCGGCAGGCGTGCTCCCCCTGTTGCGAACTTCCGTACGGCGAGTGGGAAAAACGGGTTCAGCGCGTTCGGTCGAAAAGGACTTCGACGCGCTCGCGAGGACAGCGGATTGACCTGCACTGTCCATGACCGCGGCCTGCGAGGTGTCCTCTGGCTGGTTGGCAAGAAAATGGTAGAGAAGGAGCGTTGTGCCGTCCGCCTTGGCGCGACACAGCACGGCGGCGGGCCGCCGCCCGAGCGCGCCATCGAAGGTGAAGACGCCGCCACGCACGCTCCATGTCTCGCCCCACAAGGACGCGGTCTGTCTCCAGTCCGCATCGAGCTCGGGACTTGCCAGCGTCTGGTCACATCCGCCCGCAGTGAAATATCCGGCCAGCACCCAGTTACCCGTCGCAACATTGCCCGTTGCAACCTCGATCTCATCAATTACGTCGCGCGTGTCGAATATCGCACCGGTGTCGCCAAGCGACCAGCTTCCGGAGACGTGGTACCTGATGCCAGGCTTTGCCGGCAGGTCAGTGACCAGGCCCGAGGTGGGCAGCTGCGCGGCGCCCTGCGTAAGCTGCACAGGCGTGGCTTGCGCCGCGGCAAGCGGCGCCATCACAACCGCGCAGGCCGCAGCCAGCCCCAGTCGAACAGCCCTCAATTGTCGCACGACCCGTCAGCCCCGAATCCTTATCCCGGCCCAACACTAGTCGGAGCGGCCTGAAATGGAAGACGAAGCAGCAGTCGAGGGCGACAGGCTCTGGCGGCCTAGTCCTCATCCATCTTCAGCGCCGCGACGAACGCCTCCTGCGGGATCTCCACCTTCCCGAACTGGCGCATGCGCTTCTTGCCCTCTTTCTGCTTGTCGAGGAGCTTGCGTTTGCGGCTGGCGTCGCCGCCATAGCACTTGGCCGTCACATCCTTGCGCAGCGCCGAGATGGTCTCGCGCGCGATCACCTTTGCACCGATCGCGGCCTGGATCGGGATCTTGAACATCTGGCGCGGGATCAGATCCTTGAGCTTCTCGCACATCGCCCGGCCGCGCGTTTCTGCGCGCTGGCGATTGACGAGCATGGAGAGTGCGTCCACGGGCTCGTCATTGACGAGGATCTGCAGCTTGACGAGATCGCCCTCGCGACGGCCGATCTGCGTGTAGTCGAACGAGGCGTAGCCCTTCGAGATCGACTTCAGGCGATCGTAGAAGTCGAAAACCACCTCGTTGAGCGGCAGTTCGTACTTCACCATCGCCCGCGCGCCGACATAGCTCAGCTCCTTCTGAATGCCGCGCCTGTCCTGGCAGAGCTTGAGAATGCCGCCGAGATACTCGTCTGGTGTGAAGATCGTCGCCTCGATCCACGGCTCGTGAATCTCGGCGATCTTCACCACGTCCGGCATGTCAGCGGGATTGTGCAGCTCGATCGTCGAGCCGTCTGTCAGATGGATTTCGTAGACCACGCTGGGCGCTGTTGCGATGAGATCAAGGTCGAACTCGCGCGAAAGCCGCTCCTGGATGATTTCGAGGTGAAGGAGACCGAGGAAGCCGCAGCGGAAGCCAAAGCCGAGCGCGGCGCTGGTCTCCATCTCCCACGAGAAGCTGGCGTCGTTGAGGCGGAGTTTTCCCATCGCCGCCCGCAGATCCTCGAACTTCGCTGCGTCAACCGGGAAGAGACCGCAGAACACTACCGGCTGGACTTCGCGGAAGCCGGGAAGTGCTTCTGCGGCAGGGCGACGCTCGTCCGTCACTGTGTCGCCGACCGAACAGTCCGCCACCTGCTTGATCGACGCGGTGAAGAAGCCGACCTCTCCTGGTCCAAGCTCGTCGGCATCGATCAGCTTGCCCGGCCGGAACACGCCGACGCGGTCGAGCGTATAGTGCGCGCCCGTCTTCATCATCTGGATCTGCTGACGCTTCTTCAGCGTCCCATCGACGATACGCACGATGACGACGACGCCGAGATAGAGGTCGTAGTATGCGTCCACCAGCAGGGCCTTCAGCGGCGCATTGGCATCGCCCGTCTTTGGCGCCGGCAGGCGCTTGACGATGGCTTCAAGAACCGTGTCCACGCCGATCCCTGTCTTTGCCGAAATCTCCAGAGCGTCAGAAGCGTCGAGCCCGATCACGTCCTCGATCTGCTGCTTGACGCGCGGCACATCGGCGGCCGGCAGGTCGATCTTGTTGAGCACCGGCACGATCTCGTGGCTGGCGTCGATGGCCTTGTAGACGTTTGCCAGCGTCTGCGCCTCGACGCCTTGCGATGAATCCACCACCAGCAGCGAGCCCTCGCAGGCGGCGAGGCAGCGTGAGACTTCGTAGGCAAAATCCACATGCCCAGGCGTGTCCATCAGGTTGAGGACATAGGTCTCACCATCGCTCGCCTTGTAGTCGAGGCGCACGGTCTGCGCCTTGATCGTGATGCCGCGCTCCTTCTCGATATCCATCGTATCGAGCACCTGCTCGGTCATTTCCCGCTCAGCCAGACCGCCTGTCATCTGGATGATGCGGTCGGCCAGCGTCGACTTGCCATGGTCGATATGGGCGATGATGGAGAAGTTTCTGATCTTGTCGCGGGGAGTCATTCTTTTGTCCTTGGGCGCCGCGTCTAGCAGAGAGGGATTAACGGGCCAAGCGGCGGCTCTCCGGCAGCTGCCCTGCGGCGGAAACTTCGCATTTTCAATGCGTCCGGCCCGATCTGGCACACCCGTTGCGGACGCTGGGAATGGCCGAACCATCCCGTCCAGAGCCGGCGCCGGATTCCACGGACACGCGAGCGAAATGGTGGAAACCAGTTGCGCTTGGCGTGGCGTGCGCCCTTGCCGGTGGTGTCGCCGGCTGGTTCGGCCATTCGGCCTGGACCAACCGTCAGGCGGTCGACGACAGGGCGATGGCCGCGGGCGAACTCCCCCACCAGCAACCCTTGCCTCCGCTCGAACCTGCCCCTGAGCCTGAAGCAGCGCGGGCGCCGGCAGAAACCCTGCCGCAGCAGGGGGATGCGTTCGTCGAGCGATTTGACGGGAGCGTTGATGCGCGCTGGAGCGTGTCCGACGGCTGGTCGAACGGCGAATGGATGACAAACGACTGGCGCCGGTCCTCCATCGCACTCGCGCCAAACCTGCTCAGCCTCATCATGAAGCCAGGCGGCGGGGGACCTGATCATCCCCTGTCCAGCGGGGAACTCCAGACCCACGCGCGCTACCGTTATGGCTATTTCGAGGTCCAGATGAAGGTCCCGCGCGGGCCCGGCATTGTGACGGGCTTCTTCACCTATGCCGGCCACGCAGCCGGCCAGCGGCCAAACGAAATCGATATTGAAATCCTGGGCCGCAACACGCGCGTTGCGGAACTGACGATCCACGAAAACGGCAAGGCGACCTCGAAGAAGTTCACGCTGCCCTTTGACGCGGCCGAGGGCTTTCATGTCTACGGCTTCGACTGGCAGCCGGGCTACATACGCTGGTATGTCGATGGCCAGCTGGTGCATGAAGAAACCGGCGGGGCGGCCCGCAGGGTTGTGCGGCCGCAGCAGCTGATCCTCAACCTCTGGGCCAGCGAACAGCTGCATGCCTGGGTCGGCCCGCTGGACATCGATCGGGCGCCGTGGCGGCTGGACGTATCCTGCATGGCCTACGCCCCGGCCTACGCGGGCCCGATCTGCACCTGACGCTGCGGCCAGGGGCTACGCGGGACGCAGATGGCGTCCGAAGTGACAGCTTGTTGATGCTGCAAGGCTGGCGTTTCGTTGCCGATAGCCCCCGATTCCGCTATGGAAAAGTCAAACACGCTTTGGGAGGAAGCACTTTGCAAGCCCGTAAACTCAAGCTCGTTCTGGCGTCAGTTTGCGCTGCGGCGATCGTTTCTGCAGGCGTAACCGCATACGGCCAGATCAGCGGCGCCAACATGGTCGCAAGCCAGGTGAAGCCCGCCGACCGCGCAGACGACTTCCGCCTCGTTGACCAGAATTCGAAGGCGCACCTTCTCAGCTACTACAAGTTCGCGCCGGCCATCGTGCTCGTCAGCCACGCCAACGGCGCTGCGGACATGAAGGCGGCGCTTCCTGCGCTGAAGCACATGCAGGCCGCGTTCAAGGACACCGGCGCGCAGCTCTTCCTCCTGAACGCAACCCCCGGCGTAACGCGTGAAGCGATTGCCGCCGACATGGCGGCGCTCGGCCTCGACCTGCCCGTGCTTATCGATGACACGCAGCTTGTCAGTGAAAGCCTTGGCGTAAGCCATGTCGCCCAGGCGATGGTGATCAACCCGAAAACCTGGAAGGTCGTTTACTCCGGTCCGGCCGACCAGAATCTCCACAAGACCCTGACCGCCCTGCAATCGGGCCAGGCGATAAGCCCATCACATACCCCGATGAAGACCGCGGCGCTCGCCTTCCCCAACCGTGACAAGGCCGCACACGCGAAGATTTCCTACGAAAAGGAGGTCGCGCCGATCCTCGCCAAGAATTGCGTCGCGTGCCACTCGGAAGGCGCCATCGGTCCGTTCGCGATGGACAGCTATGAGAAGGTCAAGCAGTGGTCGGGCATGATCCGCGAAGCGATCCGCACGGATCGCATGCCGCCCTATAACGCAGATCCGCACGTCAACGCCTTCGCCGGGGACATGAACCTAGACGCCAGGGATGCGCGCACGCTGATCCACTGGATCGAGGCAGGCGCGCCGCGCGGCGAGGGAACAGATCCTCTCAAGATCAATGCGAAACCCGCCCCCGAATGGGAGCTTGGACCGCCCGACCTCATCATCGAACTGCCGCCGTATGCGATCCCGGCCTCGGGCGTCGTCGACTATCAGAACCCTGAGGTGAAAAACCCGCTCACCGAAGGCCGCTGGCTGCGCGCTGCGACCGTGAAGCCGAGCGACCGGCAGGCCGTGCACCACCTGCTCTCGAACGGCGCAGGCGGGTATGCCGTTGGCGCCGAGACGACCGTCTATCCCAAAGGCACCGGCACCTGGGTTGCTCCAGGCCAGACCTTCCGCTTCCAGATGCACTATACGCCCTATGGCAAGGAGACGGTCGAGAAGACCCGCGTCGGGCTCTATTTCTATCCGAAGGACGCCCCGCCGGAACTTCTTCGCCGGTCCGCTGTCATCGCGAATGCAGGCATCGAGATCCCGCCGAACGCCGCACGTCACGAGGAAGTCGCCTATATCACCTTCCCCGAGAAGGCGACGCTCTACACGGTCTTCCCGCACGCGCACTATCGCGGCGAGAGCATGGCGGTTTCTGTGATCAAGCCGGGCTCGACCAAGGAGGAACTGATCCTCGCGCTCCCGAAATACGACTTCAACTGGCAGCGAGGCTATGACTTCGCAACGCCGGTCAAGATCGAACCGGGTACGAAGCTTGTGACGCGATACGTCTACGACAACTCCAAGCACAACCCGGCCAACCCCGACCCGACCATCAAGGTCACGTGGGGAGAGCAGTCGTGGGAAGAAATGCAGTATACGGCGCTCGGCTTCCGCTGGGATGACGAGACGGTGGCCAACCGCAAGGACGACTATCAGAAGCGCCTCGAGAACTCACGCTCCATGGGCATCATGGACACGAACCTCGACGACAAGGTCGCCAAGTCCGAAGTGCGAGGCCGCATGGCGCAGATGCTGCTGGCGAACTGGGACAAGGTCGATACTGACAAGGACGGCTATCTGGTGACGAGCGAGATGGCCTCGATCAACGAGATCATCAACGGCCGCATTCGTCAGGCCCAGGCGCAGCAATCGATCGGGCAGTAGGCCCCGACCCAAGACATGAAACAGGCGGACCGCAAGGTTCGCCTGTATTCATTTGCGGGTCCGGTTAGGCCGGCCTCAGCCTGTGGTGCACAACGCCCCACTCTTCGCCCCCGGCATGGCCGAACAGGCCTGCGGTCGCGAGGAAGAAGAGCCGCCAGCGGTTTTCCCAAAGCTTCGCCTCCTTGCCGTAGACGGCGGCGAGGATCGGGCGGATGCGATCGCGGTTGGCGTCGAAGTTTTTCAGCCAATCGAGCGCAGTGCGCTCATAGTGCCTTCCATTCCACCACCAGTCTTCCTCGACCTCGAAGAGGTCAGGGAAGTTGGCGATCAGGTCGCGGCTTGGCATCACGCCGCCCGCGAAGAAATGATGCGCGATCCAGTCAGCCGGATCATTTACGTTGAACCGGTAGGGCGCAGTGCGATGCGCGAACACATGGGTCAGCAGCCGCCCGTCTTGCCTCAGCCATTTGCGGCAGCGCTCCAGCAGGGCGCGCCAATTCGACATGTGCTCGAACATCTCAACCGAGACGATGCGGTCAAACCGCTGGTCTGTGTCGAAGACGTTCATGTCCGCCGTCATGATGCGGATATTGGTCAGGCCCTGCTCGCGGGCCCGCGACTCGATGAATTCGCGCTGACTTGCAGAGTTCGATACCGCTGTAATCCTCGCGCCCGGATAGCGCGCCGCCATGAACAGCGTCATCGACCCCCAGCCGCAGCCGAGTTCGAGAATGTCCTGTCCATCGGCCAAAAGCGCGTGCTCGCAAGTCTGTGTCAGCGCGCGCACTTCCGCCTGCGCCAGGGTCTCGCCCGGCTCATAGAGGCAACTGGAATACTTGAAACGGGGTCCGAGGCAGAGCGCGAAGAACTCCGCTGGAATTTCGTAGTGCTGCTTGTTGGCGTCGAGCGTATGGGAGGCGATTGGATGCTTCTGCATGTCCCGCGCAAAGGCCGCAGATGCGCCCTCCGGCACAGCCTTCATCTGCTGCTTCACGCGTCCGACAAGAAACGACACTGCACCCTTGCGGATGCTGTCCGGCAGTGGCGCAGCCTCGAACGCGATGATTGCGCGAGCAACCAGGCTCATGTCGGTTTTCCTTTTGGAGGCAGCGGAAAAAATGCGCTGACCCGCCGCTGATAGTCCCGGAACTTGTCGCCGCGACTGGCGAGCATGGACCGTTCGGTCGCCGGCACGCCCGTGAAGAAGCGCAAGAGGATGAACATCACGATCGGCGCGATCCAGGTGGCCCAGGTCCACAGCTGTGAGGGATCAAAGGCGATGACAGGATAGGCAAGCCAGCCGATCCATTCAAAGAAGTAGTTCGGATGGCGCGACCATCCCCACAGGCCGCGGTCCATGATGGCGCCGCGATGGCCCTCGCGCTTGAACTGGCGCATCTGCTCGTCCGCGATTCCTTCGCCAACGATGGCGATCACCAGAATCGCGATCCCCAGGAGATCACGCAATCCAAGTTCGGGTGCACCGCCATGCGCTGCGACAAACACGGACAGGCTGAGAATCGCCGTCGCGGGCGCTTGCGGCATCGCCAGGATCGCCATGTTGCGATGGAAGTGGGCGCCCCACTCTTTCCGGAATTCAGCATAGCGCGTGTCTTCGGGGCCCGTCGCCACGCGATGGCCGAGATAGATCCCCAGCCGCAACGCCCAGACCGCCGCCAGCGCGGCAACCAGAAGCTGCCGCGACTCGTTGGCGGCCGGAGCCGGCCATAGCGCCGCAAGCACGCACATCGCGCCCGTGCCGAACGTCCAGAACACGTCGATCCAGCCGCCATTGCGGACGATGCGCTGGAACAGCCAGGCAAGGCCCATGACCACAGCCATGCCGACAAGAGTTCCAAGGAAGGGCGCCAGCATGTCCACCTCGCCTTTACGCGTCTCTCCTGCTGACGGATCAGCCCGGCTCAGCTAGAAGGCCCGCTCGTTTGTTCAGGTGGAGCCCACCCGCCCCATGACCACGGCCCTTCGCGTGACTGATCTTGCCAAGAGCTATGGCGGCAAGCGAGCGGTCGATGGCATCAGTTTCGATGTCAAGGCCGGTGAACTCTACGCCTTGCTGGGCCCGAACGGTGCAGGCAAGACAACAACGCTGCGGATGGTGGCCGGCCTGCTTGGCGCGGACGCTGGAAGTATCAGCGTTTTCGGCGTGGACGCACGCGCCGACCCCCTCGCCGCCAAGCAGATGATCGCCTGGCTTCCCGATGAACCTCTGCTCTACGACAAGCTCACGGCATGGGAGTATCTCGAATTCGTCGCCGGCCTCTGGCGCATACCGCCGATGGACGCACGGGCCGAGGCCGAACGCCTGCTCAAGACACTCGGCCTGTGGGACAACCGCAACGATCGCTGCGAGACCTTCTCGCGCGGCATGAAGCAGAAGGCCGTGCTGGCTGGCGCCCTGCTGCATCAACCCAAACTGATGATGCTCGACGAGCCGCTCACTGGCCTCGATGCGGCTGCTAGCCGGCTGGTGAAGGACATGATCCGCGAGCGCGTGAGCAAGGGCGCAGGCGTAATCCTCACCACGCACATCCTCGAAGTGGCCGAGCGCATGGCCGATCGCATCGGCATCATCAAGGATGGAAAACTTCTGATCGAGGGCTCGCTGGACGACCTGCGCCGGCAGGCGGGCGCGCAGGGCCAATCGCTTGAAGATGTCTTCCTGTCGCTGACCGCCGGTCCGGTTGCTGCGCCATGAGCAAGCCCGGCAGCATCGGCTGGCTGATGGCGCATGAGCTCCGCCTGTTCTGGCGGCGGGGAAAGATGAGCCCCCGCAGCGGGCTTATCATCGTAGGCCTGATCCTTGCCGCATGGCTCCTCATGAGCTTTTTCATGTTTCGTGGCATCGGGCCGCACATTCCGCCGCCGCCGTTTCTCGACGGTCCGGGCGATGGTCTCGCGCTCACCATCATCGGCGTGGTGATCGCCTTCATCGGATCGGTCATGACGTCGGGAGCCATACTGGCGGCGGTGGAGGCGATCTACACCCGCAACGACCTGGATCTCCTGCTGTCCTCGCCGGTCTCGCCGTGGCGGGTGCTGGTGGTGCGTTCCTCCGCCATCGCCGTCAGCGCCCTGCCGCTCTATGCTGGAATGCTGGGACCTCCGCTTCTCTGGATGGCCGTATTCTCCTCGCCGCTGTGGCTTTCGGCGCTGGTCGTGCTCGCGTCCCTGGCCTTCGCCGCCGCGGGCATCGCTCTCCTCATCGTGACGGCCCTGTTCCGCATGATCGGGCCCAAGCGCACCCGGGTGCTGGCGCAGGTCATCAGCGCTTTAGCAGGTGCAGCGGTGTTCCTTGCCTTCCAGCTGTTCAACGTCAACACGCGTGGCGGCGAGCGCATGAACCAGCAGGATATGATCGAGATGATCCGCCGCCTCGATCTCGATCCGCAGGCCTGGTGGCTGTTTCCCGCACGCGCCTTCACCGGCGACCTGCCCGCGACCGCCCTGTGGCTCGCGGCGGTCTGCGTCCTTTTTCCCCTTGGCGTCTACGTGTTCAGCCGGCGTTTCGTGGCGGATGCGGCCGCTGCTTCCGTCATGGGTCAACGCAGGCGCGCGACGAACGTCCGCGTTGCGGATGTCCGCGGCGGCGTGATGCGCTCGGTCATCCGCAAGGAGCTGCGCCTGCTCATGCGCGACCCACTCCTCCTGTCGCAAGTGGGCCTGCAGCTGATCTACTTCATTCCGCTCGTCTTCGTGTTGATGCGACCGGATCGCGGCCTGCAGCTCACCGAAGCGGCCTTTGCGCCGGCGCTCGCATTGTTGTCGAGCGCGCTGGCGGGGAGTCTGACCTGGATCACCGTTTCGGCGGAAGACGCGCCTGATCTCCTTGCCTCGGCGCCAATCGGTCCAAAGACGATTGACCGGGCCAAGCTCCTCGCAGCGATAGTTCCCGTGCTGCTGCTCATGACGATCCCGATCGCGATCCTTTTCTGGCGGGATCCCTGGGCCGGCGGATGGACGACCGCTGGCGTCCTGTGCGCCACGGTGTCAGCCGCCCTGATCGGCCTGTGGCGACGCAATCCCGGCGCCCGCCGCGACTTCGTTCGTCGGCGCGCCAAAGGCTCGCTGATGTCGACGCTCGGACAAGCATTCGTCGCCCTCAGCATCAGCGGCGCGGCCGCGTTCGGCGCCTATGGCCTGCCCTGGCTGTCGGTAATCCCGGCGATATTCGGTGCAGCGGTGCTGGGCGTCCTCTACAAGCCGACGCCGCAGTTCGCCAACGCCGCTTAGACCTTGAGCGCCTGTGCCGGCAGGTCGGCGAACTTGCGGCCATCCTTGGCCATCGCGCGCAGAAGGTTCGAAACCTTGATGTCCGGCACGTGCTTCGCCACCCGCTCGGTCACCTCAAGCACGCGCTGCAGGCCGACCTTGTCGCCGAGGAACATCGGCCCGCCCTTGTCCTGCGGCCAGCCATAACCGTTGAGCCAGGTCACATCAATGTCGCCCGCGCGCTGGGCCGTGCCTTCTTCAAGGATCGCAGCGCCTTCGTTGATCATCGGGAAAACGCACTCTTCGAGGATCTCCTCCTGAGTGACCTTGCGCTGCGGAGCACCAGACTTGGCCGCAAACTCCCTGACGATCTCCGCAACTTCCGGAGAGGGGCGGCCAACGCGGTTTTCGTCATAGTCGTAATAGCCAGCACCTGACTTCTGACCGCGCCGCGGCGTGCGCTCGCAGATCATGTCACGCAGCGGGTTGGCTGTCGCAGCGCCCGGCTTCCAGCCGATGTCGAGACCAGCAAGATCGCTCATCTGGTACGGGCCCATCTTGAAGCCAAACGCGTTGAACGCCGCGTCGATGTCCCACGGCATTGCGCCAGCCTTGAGCAGAGCGCCTGCCGGCAGGCCACGCTTGGACAGCATGCGGTTGCCGATGAATCCAGGGCACACGCCAGCGAGTGCGGCGACCTTGTTGATCTTCTTCGCCAGGTCCATCGACGTGGCGACCACCGTGTCCGACGTATGCCTGGCGCGCACGATCTCGAGCAGCTTCATGACATTGGCCGGCGAGAAGAAGTGCAGGCCGATCACGTCCTCCGGCCGCTTCGTCATCGCGGCGATCTCATTGATGTCGAGATAAGAGGTGTTGGAGGCGAGGATCGCGCCGGGTTTGCAGATCCGGTCGAGGTCGGCGAAGATGTCCTTCTTCACAGCCATGTCCTCGAATACGGCTTCGATCACGAGATCGCAGTCCGCAAGATCGCCGCGATTGAGCGAGCCCGTCAGCAGGTTCATGCGGACGCCCACTTCTTCCTGCGGGAAGCGGCCCTTGTCAGCCGAGTTCTGATAGTTCTTGCGGATCACGCCGAGTCCACGCTCGAGCGCGGCCTGCTGGATTTCGACGATCGTTACCGGGATCCCGACATTGGCGAAGTTCATCGAGATGCCGCCGCCCATCGTGCCAGCGCCGAGCACGCCGACCTTCCTGATTGGCTTGATCGGCGTGCCCGCGGGCAGGCCAACAACACCCCAGGCCGCCTTGGTCGCCGCGGCGATATAGGTCGAGATTTGATCGGCGGGAGCGGCAGGAGCGATCAGGCTGGTGGTGGTCATGGGATTCCCTCGACAATCGGTGCGGGCGGCCCGCAGGGTGTGGGCACACTTATCGCGCAAATCCGGTTTCAGCCAATGGCGCTCAAGCGCCGTCGATCCACGGTTTGTCTTTTCCAGTGCGTGAAAAGCCAAGGCTTTCGGTCCGACAGGCGGCAGCCCTTTGAACAGTTCAGTCATGCCCCTCGCCGAGCCTGACGCTCCCAGCACCCGTAGCGCCGTCCATGAACCAGCGAGGACATCGCGCTGGCTGCGGCCCAAAGGGTCGAGCGCGACGCCTGGCCCTGCGCCGTTGTCGCGGTGGCCATTGCGAGCTCGACATTGATGGGGTTCTGGGTGTCGGGGAGGCTTTCGACGCAGCACACCCTCAACGCAATGTCCGCCTGGGTGATCTTCGGCCGCCTCGCCAAGATCAGCGGGTCCGCGCGATGGGCGCTCGCCGGCCCCATCTCAGAAAACCTATCAAGGCAGGTGATGGGCTTTTCCCGGTGCTCTTGCCCACAACCTGGACGCCTCAGGGCCGATACGGGCGCTGCCTCATCCGTTGCGTGTGACACTTGGTCAGGCGATTGACCCCACGTCACATACTTGTTTGCCAACAAGCTAATATGTTTGTGTTTTTGATGTCATTGCGAAGCACGCCCGGCACGCGCGGCCTCACGCTCGCCACTGAACGCCAGACCCAGGCGGAACGGCGCGAGGCCGCGGAACGCGCCATACTCGAAGCAGCCAAGACAATCGTTGCGGAGCGGGGGCTCGATGAACTCACGCTCGGCGAAGTGGGAGAGGCGGCGGGATATTCGCGGGCGCTGCCGGCGCATTACTTCGGCACGAAGAATGCGATGCTGCACGCACTCGCCGACTTCATTGTGGCCGAATACTCCAAGCGGGTCCGATCGGGTCCGATCGCGACGCAGGGCCTTCAGCGCCTCATCGATGTGATCGTCTTCTGCGCCGACGACGCCGAGCGCGATCCTGCGACGGTGCGCGTCTACCAGGCCCTGCTCGGCGCCGGCCTCACCCGTTCTGACCTTCGCTCCCTCGGCGCCCGTATCACGCAGCAGGCAGTTGAGGACATCGCAGTGCTGATCCGCGAAGCGCGCGACCTCGGCGACATCAGGCCGGACGTCGACGCCCGAACCGAAGCATCCCTTATCGTCGCCGCCCTGCGAGGAGTCCTGTTCCAGTGGCTTATCAATCCAGATCACGTTTCCCTGGCGCGCATGCGCGACACCCTGACGAGGAACGTGCGAAGCGCGCTGGCGGCGTGAACGAGCCGGTTGCGCGCAGCCTCGAATACTGGGCGGCCGTTCGAGGCGGGGAGCCCGCCCTGTTCGAGGGGGCGTCCTCGCTGACCTACCGCGACTGGAACGAGTATGCGGACCTTCTGGCCGAGGCTTTCGTCGGTCGCGGCCTCGGCGTGGACGACGTCATCGCCGTGCGCTGCCGCAACAGGATTGAATGGGCCGTCATCGCCCTCGCCTGCGCCAAGATTGATGCGCGTCTCCTCACGCTTGATCCCAACTCGCAGAGCGCATCAGTCCGTCGACAAATGATCGCGAGCCGCGCCGCAGCAATCATCGCAGGCGACACAGCGCCGGTCCGTATCGCCCGGGCGCTTGATGGTTTGAGCCTCCGCCTTCGCGCAAGCATCGACGCAGCCTATCCCGGCTTTTTCAACTTCTGGGACCTGTTCCCGCCGGTGGCTCAGCCGCGCTTCGGTCGGCAACAACCTTCGCTGATGGCCTGGACGCCGGGGACGGGCGAGGGTTTTGTCACCCTGCCCCGTCGGCGCGCCGCTCCGGCCTCGATCTCCCGCGCGCCAGCGCCCGAAACGGGCGCATCCCTGCTCACCGTGCCAATGCACCGGACGTGGGGCTGTATGCAATTCTGGGCCGCGCTGGCGTCTGGCCGAACCATCGTCTTCATGCGCACCTTCAACGCCGCCGACGCCCTGAAAGCGATCCACGAGCGTCGCGTGACGCATTGGGCCGCTTTCCCGGAAACGTTTGTCGAGCTTCATCGCCATGCCGACCTCCTGGCAGCAACCGACACGTCTTCACTGCGGGAGGTCATCATCGGCGGCGCCGCCGCCCCGTGGATGCTCAAGCGGTGGCTGAAGGAAGCGTTTGGCCGCGCGGTCAGCGAGGCCTATGGCTCGGCACAGACCGGCCACATCGCCACGCTGTCTGCGGAAGCCTTCGCAGCGAAGCGCGGCAGCTGCGGCAAGCCGATCCGCGGCGCCGCAGTCGAGATCCGTGACGCTGAGGGCCGCCAGCTCCCCCCGGGCGTCGTCGGCGAGATCTGGGCGCGAACGCCCCGCACGCTCGAAGCCGAACTCGGCGGCGAAGCGCGGCATATCCGGCGTGACCAGCAAGGCTTCGTTGCGACATGCGACGCCGGCCACATCGATCACGACGGCTTCCTCTACCTCGCAGGACCGTCAGAATATCTGTCCACCATGCCTGCCCTCAGGGCAGGATGAGCAGCCGCGCGCCGGTCGCGGCCATCAAGGAGTTTCCATGCGCCTCCTCGCCCCCCGCATCACCCCGCTGTCTGATGCCGAACTCACAGCCGAGCAGGTCGAGCGCCTTGCCAAGTCGCGACAGAAGGACGGCTCGATCCTCAACATCTTCCGCACGCTGGTCCGCGCACCCGATGCCTTCCGCGCCTTCTCATGGTGGGGCGGCTATGTGATGTCGCGCAACTCCCTCTCGCCCCGCGACCGCGAGATCGCCATCCTGCGCGTCGGTTGGCTGTGCAAATCCGGTTATGAGTGGACGCAGCACCATCGCATCGGCCTCGAATCGGGGCTCGAGGCCGCTGAGATCGCGCGAATCAAGCTGGGGCCCGGCGCCCAGGGCTGGAGCGCTTCCGAGCGCGCACTGCTTGGCGCGGTCGACGACCTCAATCGCGACCACTTTGTATCCAGCCCAGTTTGGGCAGAGCTGGCGAGGCACTACAGCGAGCGACAGTGCATGGATCTCGTCTTCACCGTCGGCCAGTACACGCAGGTCGCGATGATCCTGAATTCCTTCGGCATACAGGTGGAAGATGGTCAATCCGTGGATCCCGACCTGAAGGCGGTCTGATCGGACGACCCGCCCTCACCCCACGGAACATGAGGTAGGTTGGCGTTCCACACGCCCGCGGTGCTCGCGTTAACCTGTGAGGGTGATTGGGGCCGGCCCGATCGTGTACACTCTGGTAGCAACTATTTTGTAAAAGGTCCTGCCCAGCATGGTGTGCGGGGTGGTTTGAATGAACAGCGCGCGATGTTCAAGAAGACGCCGGACAAGCCTGACCCGCTTGCGCAGCGCATGCGCAAGATCGCGAGCGTGCCGGCCGAGGAGGTGAACTATTCCTCCGTCGCTCCAGGCGAAAAGCGCGCCGAGCGCAAGCCAACCTTCAAGGCCGCCAGCCTCGCTTTCATCACGGGCGAGCGCGTCGACGTCGTCGTCAAGAATGTCAGCGACACAGGCGCACGCGTCGAGTTCATGCGCGACATCCAGATGCCGGATCGTGTCCTGCTGTCGGAACCGACACTGCGGCTCAAGACCTGGGCGTACGTTATCTGGCACACGCGCGGCGCCGCCGGCCTCCAGTTCGTGAAGACCTGATCGAGGCTTGGCCGAAGCGCAGCTACTCCGCCGGCGTGCCGGGTAATTCCGGCTCGTGGGCGCGTTTGCCGCGAAGCAGCACCTCGTCCTCCGGCGTCCGGTTCGTCGCGAGCTTTGCCGCCCACGGTCCGAGCCAGCGTTCAAACTGGTCGATAAGGGAGTAGACCACAGGCACCAGCACCAGCGACAGCACGGTCGAGGAGATGAGGCCGCCGATCACGGCCACCGCCATCGGCTGGCGGAACCCGGCACCCTCGCCCAGCCCGATCGCGACCGGCAGCATGCCCGCCGACATGGCGACTGTTGTCATCACGATCGGCCGGGCCCGCTCGCGGCAGGCCTCGAACAGCGCGTCATAGGTGTTCTTGCCGCGCTGCTGGGCTTCGATAGCGAACTCGACAAGCAGGATGGCGTTCTTCGCAGCGATACCGAGCAGCAGCACACAGCCAATCATGACCGGCATCGAAATTTCCATGCTGCAGATCAAGAGGGCGAGGAATGCGCCCGAGAACGACAAGGGCAACGACGCCAGGATGGTGATCGGCTTGAACACCGATTTGAACAGCAGCACCATCACCGAGTAGATCAGCGCGACGCCCGACAGCAGGGCGATGACAATGCCGCCAAACATCTGGGCTTCCGCCTGATCGTTGCCGATGCGCGCACGCTGAACGCCGGGCGGGAGGTTCTGCATGGTCTTGGTGTTCTCGACCGCCTCGTTGACCTGGCCAGACGTAATGTCAGGTGAGAAGTCGGCTTCGACCGACGCGCGGCGCTCACGCGAAAGCCGCGTGATCTTGCTTGGCCCCTGCTCGTAGTAAATGTCGGCGACGGCGCCCAGCGTGGTCGACGTCCCGTCGCGCGCAGGCACGCGCAGCTCGGCCAGCTTGGCAAGGTCGGTGCGCACCTCGTCCGGCAGGCGGACGCGGATCGGCAGGCGCCGTTTGCCTTCAGAGAATTTCGGCGTGTTGGCCTCGATGTCGCCAGTGGTTGCGATGCGGGCGACAGCTGCAATGTCGTCGGTGCCGACATTGAGACGCGCCGCCTCTGCAGCGCGCGGACGAATGATCAGCTCAGGCCCAGGCGCTGATGGGAACAGGCGCGGATTACTCACCTCCGGCATGTTCCGCATTTCGTAAAGCAGGTCGAGCTGCGCCTTCTCCAGCGCCTCGGTGTTTTCCGACGACAGGATGATATTGACGTCCGAGCCGCTCGGCCCGCCGCCTGTCATCATCGCCGTGACACGAACGTCGGCGATTTCGCTCAGACGCGGGCGAATCTCCTGCTTCAGTTCTTCTGTCTTGAGCTTGTGGCCTTCGCGCATGACGAGGGTTGCAAAGCCCTGCGTAATGTCGCCATTGGCGCCGGTTGAACCGACATTGATGAAGACATCTTCAGTGTCGGGGAACTCCTGAAGCATGCCGTTCAGCTGCTGCGTCGCCTGCTCCATCTTCTCGATGGTCGTTCCCGGCGGCGCCTCGATCGAAAACTGGATGTAGCCGGGATCTTCCGTCGGGATGAATCCCGTCGGCAGCATGCCGGCAACAGCGATGGCGCCGAAGAAGGACGCACCGCCCACGGCGGAGGCCATCAGCCGGTGTTTGAGCGCCCAGGCCAGCGTCTTCTCGTAGAAGGCCGGCAGCTTGCGCACATCGCGAT
>VFQT010001498.1_pt1 | contig 27745 bp, 26 predicted proteins | sample 3512381 | NCBI WGS metagenome assembly VFQT01 (sample SAMN10412376, study PRJNA504923) | tailings metagenome | isolation source: Relicate 2 Philex TSF3 active mining site | place: Philippines: Tuba, Benguet | collected 2017-08-29
CGCAGCGCCGGATCCGCAGCTTCGTGTTGCGTGCAGGCCGCATCACGGCCGCGCAACAACGCGCGCTGCAAGAGTTGTGGCCGCGATACGGCATCGACGCGCCGCCGATGGGGATCACGCAATACTTCGACACGAAACAACTGTTCGGTCGCTCTGCTCCACTCGTAGTCGAAATCGGTTTCGGTAACGGCGATAACCTGCTCGCCCTCGCCCGCCGTGAACCAGAGCGAAATTTCCTCGGCATCGAGGTCCACCGTGCCGGTGTCGGCCACCTGATGCATCAAGCGGCCGAGGTGGACCTGCGCAACGTGCGCGTCGCCTGTCACGATGCCGTCGAAGTACTCTCCCAGCAACTCGCGCCGGGCGCCGTAGACGAAGTGTTGATCCTGTTTCCGGATCCCTGGCACAAGACGCGCCACCACAAGCGCCGGCTGATACAACCCGAGTTCGTGGACCTGCTCGCTTCGCGTTTACGCCCCGGCGGCTTGTTGAACCTGGCTACGGACTGGGAGCCCTATGCGGTGCACATGGTCGAAGTCATCGGTGCGCATACGGCGTTTCGTAACCTCGCTCCACCGGGGTCGCCCTACGTGGCACGACCCGAATGGCGTGCCCTCACCCGCTTCGAACGTCGCGGGCAACGACTCGGGCACGGCGTCTACGATCTGTCGTTCGAGCGAGTGACGAACGCAGGCTGAGGGGTCACTGCCCGGCAAGCGGCGCGAAACTCGCGCGGATACCGTCGACGATGAACTGCACCGCCAGCGCGCCGAGCACCACACCGAGCAACCGGTTGGCGACGTTGGTACCCGTGGCACCCAGCAAGCGCATCAACCGACCTGCGCCCAACATCATGACGAGCGCAATGAGCAGCACGAGCACGGCGGCCGCGAGCAGCACCGAGAAAAGCATAGGCTGCACAAGCACCGACACTGGACCGAACCAGAGCAGGATCGTGGTCAGCGCGCCCGGCCCTGACAGGAATGGAAAGGCCAAAGGAAACACCGAGATGTCGGCCCGCCGACGGCTCTCGGCCTGTTCGTCGCTCGAAGTCCGCGTGCCCGATTCACGGGCGAAGACCATTTCGAGCGCCACGAGAAACAGCAGCAGTCCGCCGAAAATGCGGAAGGAATCGACGCTCACACCGAGCGCATCGAGGAATGCGGCGCCGCTCAATGCAAAACCGATGATGATGAACGCCGCCACGACCACGGCCTTCACCGCCATGCGTCGCCGGTACGTGGCGCTCGCCCCCTCGGTCAGCGTCGCAAACACCGGGACGAGCGAAATCGGCTCGACCACGAGAAAGAAAACAACGAAAAATTTGAGGAAGGATTCGAGCATGGGTTAACCGCCGCGCGCATTGTCGCCGTTCGATGTGTCATCCACCAGCGCAATCTCGCCGGTCGGACTCACGATCACGTCGATAGGTCGAAGGCTTCGTCCGATGCAAGGACCCGCAACGCACAACCCCGAGTCGGGCGCGAACAGCGCCCCATGCGACGCGCAGACGATGAATTCGCGCTCCGCGGTCAGGAAGCGATGGGGCCGTAAATCGAGCGGATGTCCTGCATGCGGGCAGGTATTTTCGTAGGCTCGAACACCGCCGGTCGGCACGGCGACGACAAATCCGCGTCGGGGCCACTCGCCCTCGCCGATTTGGAACCCGTGACTGCCCGTCGCCTCAAGATCATGCAAAGAGCACACGACGGTGCCTGCACCGCCAACGCTCATCCACGCGACTCCGCAGCGGCAGGCTTGCCCGCCGTACCAAGTGCCTCGTCCACCACGCCACGACGCCACATGAGCGCGAAGAGCAGAATGCCGGGCAGCGCAGCCAACGTCGTGAGCAGGTAGAAGTTAACGTAGCCCATCGCATCGATGAGACTGCCTGCCGTGGTGCCGGTCAGCAGTCGGCCGACGACGCTCGCCGCGGCGGAGATCAGTGCGTACTGCGTCGCCGTGAAACGCAGGTTGCACAAGGCCGAGAAATAGGCGACGAGCACGACCCCGCCGTAACCACTCGCGAAATTCTCGAAGCCGATGGCTGCCGCCATACCGACGTTGCTGTGCCCTACGGCCGCGAGCGCAGCGAAACTCAGATTCGACAGACACATCAGCACAAGCGCGAGCAGCACCGAGTTCTTCAGACCTTGCCGCTCATAGAGCACGCCACCCACGAAGATGCCGATCAGGAACGCCCCGAAGCCAAAGGCGACGTCGTAGACCGCGATCTCGTCGTTCGTGTAGCCCAGGTCGTTGAATAACAAGCGAAACGTCAGATTGGCTAGCGTGTCACCGACCTTATGCACGAGGATGAAGGCGAGCACGAGTCCGGCACCCGAGCGGCGTAGAAATTCCTGGAACGGCCCGGCAATCGACTGCCACAACTCGGCCATACCCTGACGCGGTACGGTCACGTTTCGGCGTGCCGGCTCGCCCAGCCACAGCGCCGTGAGCATGGCGGGTAGTGCGAATACCGCACAGGTCATGTACGCCACCGACCAGCCGGCGCGCGCAGCGACGATGAGTGCCAACGCACCGGCGGCGGCCGAGCCGATGCGCCAGCCGTACTGGGACATCCCCGCGCCGACACCCAATTGATGTGGCTGCAACGTCTCAATGCGGTAAGCGTCGATAACGATGTCGTAGGTGGCTCCCGCAATGCCGACCAGTACCGCGGCGATGACCGTGGCCTGCAGGCTCGCCTGCGGATCGACGAGCGCCAGATTCACGACGGCGGCGATGACGAGCAGGCCCGACACCCACAGCCAGGAGACGCGCTGACCGAAACGCCCAATCCAGGGCAGACGCACGCCATCAATGATCCACGCCCAGAACACCTTGAGGTTGTACACGAGGAACGCCAGCGCGAAAGCCGTGATGGTCTTTTTATCGATGCCATCCTGTGCGAGGCGCGTCGTCAGCGTGGCGCCGATCATGGCGTACGGGAAACCCGAGGATACGCCGACGAAGAACGCACCCAGTGCCTCGCGAGCGAGGTAGGGGCGAACTGAGGCGAGGATGCTCATCGCGCCAAACTCATTGCGGTGCCAAACTCATAGCGCGTAGTCGATGGTGAGCGGCGCGTGATCGGAAAACCGACTGCTCTTGTGGATCGACACCGAACGTGCCGCGCCAGCAAGACCGCGACTGACGATCTGGTAGTCGATGCGCCAACCCACGTTCTTCGCCCAGGCCTGACCGCGATTCGACCACCACGTGTATTGATCGGGCGCCTCGGTCACTTCACGAAACGCATCGACATAACCTGCGGCACCCAGCAACTCGTCCATCCAAGCTCGTTCCTCCGGCAGGAAACCGGAGTTCTTCTGATTGGACTTCCAGTTGCGCAGGTCGATTTCTTTGTGTGCGATGTTCCAGTCGCCGCAGAGGATGTATTCGCTGCGACGTCGCCGCAGCGCGCGTAGATGCGGCATGAACGCTTCGAGAAAGCGGAACTTGGAGGCTTGCCGCTCCGGCCCTGAAGAGCCCGAAGGGAGATACAGGGACACCACAGAGAGCGCCCCGAAGCGGGCCTCAAGATACCGTCCTTCGCGGTCGAACTCCGGCACGCCGAAGCCGCGGATCACCGAATCGGGCTCACGCCGGCTATAGAGCGCGACACCCGAGTATCCCGGTCGCTCGGCGTCGAAAAAGTAGCGGTGGAAGCCCGGCAGGTCGACGTCGTGACCGACCAACTGCCCCTCCTGCGCCTTGGTCTCCTGCAGGCAGACCACGTCCGCGCCCTGGTCACGCAACCAGGCGAAAGCACCCTTGCTGGCGGCGGAGCGGATGCCATTTGCATTCAAGGTGATGACGCGCACCGCGATATGATAGCCGCATGCAACCGCATCAACGCAGATTCGTCGACCTCGCACTCGCACGCTCGGCCTTGCGCTTTGGCCGTTTCACCCTGAAGTCGGGACGCGAGAGTCCCTACTTCTTCAACGCTGGCCTCTTCAACGACGGCGAATCACTCGCCACGCTGGGGCAGTGCTATGCCGAGGCGCTCAGTCGCTCAGCGCTGCCGTTCGACATGCTGTTTGGCCCGGCCTACAAGGGCATCCCCCTGGTCGCGTCCACAGCGATCGCGCTGGCCGTACAACAAGGGCGCAACGCACCCTGGGCGTTCAATCGCAAGGAAGCCAAGGATCATGGCGAGGGCGGACAAACCGTCGGTACGCCGCTCGCCGGCAAGGTGGTCATCGTCGATGACGTCATCACCGCAGGCACGGCGATCCGCGAATCCGTCGAACTCATCCGTCGCGCAGGTGCCGAGCCAGTCGGTGTACTGCTTGCGGTCGATCGTCAGGAGCGCGGTCAGGGTGAGCGATCGGCCGTGCAGGAGGTCGAGGCGGAGTTCGGTCTGCGCTGCGTGAGCCTGCTGACCCTCACCGATCTCATCGATATCTTGGCCGACCCGAACGCATCGCGACCCGCCCTGCCCGCCGAACAGTTGGCAGCGCTGCGCGAATACCGCGCCCGCTACGGCATCCACGCGGCCTCGCCGCAGTAACCCCTCGTCACGGTAATCACGATGCAACTCAAGGACTCCTCGCTGCTGCGTCAGTACGGTTTCATCCACGGCGAATGGCGTTCCGCCCGTAGCGGCGCAACGATCGCCATCCGCAACCCGGCCAACGGCACGGTCGTTGGCGAAGTCCCGGTAATGGGCGCGACCGAAACACGCGAGGCGATCGACGCTGCCGCAAAGGCCATGCCCGCCTGGGCAAAACGCACGGCGAAAGAGCGTGCAGTCATCCTGCGCCGGTTTGCCGAACTGATGCTCGCCAACGCCGACGACCTCGCCATCATCATGACGAGCGAGCAGGGCAAGCCGCTTGCCGAGGCGAAGGGCGAAGTGGCCTACGCCGCGTCGTTTCTCGAATGGTTCGCTGAAGAAGGCAAGCGGGTGTACGGCGATGTGATCCCGACGTTCCGTGCCGATGCGCGCCTGCTCGTACTGCGCCAACCTGTGGGCGTCGCGGCGGCCATCACACCATGGAATTTTCCCGCAGCCATGATCACGCGCAAGCTCGGGCCTGCGCTGGCCGCCGGCTGCAGTTTCGTCTGCAAACCCGCACCGCAGACGCCCTTCTCCGCGCTCGCACTCGCTGAACTCGGCAGTCGTGCAGGCCTGCCACCCGGTGTATTCAACGTCGTGACCGGCGATGCCGAGCAGATCGGCGGCGAACTGACGAGCAATCCGCTCGTGCGCAAGCTGAGCTTCACGGGCTCCACGGCCGTGGGCAAGAAACTCATTGCCGCCTGTGCCGGCACCGTTAAAAAGGTCTCGATGGAACTCGGTGGCAACGCGCCATTCATCGTCTTCGACGACGCTGATCTCGATGCAGCCGTGCAGGGACTGATGGCGAGCAAGTACCGCAACACGGGCCAGACCTGCGTCTGTGCCAACCGCGTGTACGTGCAAGACGGCGTCTATGAGGCCTTCGCAGCCAAGCTCGCCGTCGCCGTCGCAGGGCTGCGGGTCGGTGACGGCCTCGCAGGTCCGACCGATCAAGGACCGCTGATCGATGAGCGCGCGCTCGCCAAAGTGCAGGCGCATATCGCCGACGCCGTGGCCCAGGGCGCACGCATTGCCGCAGGCGGCAAGCCACACGCGCTGGGCGGCACATTCTTTGAGCCCACCATCCTGCTCGATGTCACGCCCGGAATGCGCGTCTCGCGTGAGGAGACCTTTGGGCCGGTCGCGCCGCTGTTTCGCTTTCACAATGAAGCGGAGGCCATCCAACTTGCGAACGACACGGAGTTTGGTCTCGCGGCGTACTTCTTCACGCGCGATCTGGCACGTAGCTGGCGCGTGCAAGAGGCCCTCGAATACGGGCTCGTTGGCGTCAACACTGGACTCATCTCGACTGAGGTCGCACCGTTCGGTGGCATGAAGGAGTCGGGTCTCGGACGCGAAGGCTCGCGCTACGGCATCGACGAGTACACGGAAATGAAATACGTCTGCGTGGGCGGCCTCAGCGGGTGACCGACACGACCCAAGAGCCGAAGCGGATCGGTCTGCTGCTGCTGCTCGCAGCCTGCAGCGCGATCGGACCGGTCTCGACATTGATGCTGATTCCGGCGCTGCCGATCATTCGCGACGAATTCGGCGCGACGATGGTGGCTACGCAGCCGATTATCAGCGTGTTCTTACTGACCTTCGCGGTGGGTATCCCGCTCGCCGGCCCGTTATCCGATCGCTACGGTCGTCGGCCACTGCTACTCGGCGGACTCGCAGTGTTCATCGTGGGCTCGCTACTCGCCGCCGTGGCGCCCAGCATCGAGATCCTGGTCATCGCCCGCGCCATTCAGGCGATCGGCTGCGCCGCCAACGCGACCGTAGCGCGCGCCATTCTCGGGGATCTGTATCAGGACTGGCGATTGTCTCGTGCACTCGCGCAACTCACGCTCGGCATGATGATCGGTACCTCGGTCTCACCCTGGCTGGGCGGTCTCATCACCGAGTCCATGGGCTGGCATGCGCCGTTCGTGCTGCTGCTCGTGCTGTCGACGATCACCGCAGTCGCCGCCGCGCGCAGCCTGCCGGAAACGCGTGCGAAAGCGACCGGCGACGGGCAGTTCCGCGAGCTCGGCGTAGCCTCGCTCGGTCTCGTGCGCAATCGGGCGTTCCTCGGCTGCGTCATCGACGCAGGCGTAATGTACGCGCTGTATCTGGGCTTCATCTCCACGGCGCCCTACATCGTCAAGGAAATGACCGGCCAACCAGCGACCACCTTCGGCCTGTACGTTCTGTTTCTATCCTCGGGATATTTTCTCGGTAACTTGTATGTGTCGCGACTGCGCGGCCATGCGGCACTCGATCGGGTCGCGCGTTTTGGTACCCTGCTGCAGGCCGTTACGGCCTGTGCCGCGCTGGCGTTCGTGCTGCTGGGATTCACGGCACCTATCTGGTGGTTCCTGCCGATGCTGCCGCTCGCCTTCGCGCAGGGACTCGCCTTGCCCCACGTGACGGCCACCGCCGTGCGTCTCGCACCCGGCTATGCGGGCGTGGCCTCCGGGCTCATCGGGTTCTCGCAACAAGCGTTCGCCGCTCTGACTGTACAGGCGATGGGCGTGGTGCCCATCGATACGCCCGTGCCCATGCTGGCCATCTGTGCCGCGCTATCGCTGGTGTCGGTCGCCGCCGTCGTGTTCCTCGATCGTTTCATGCGGACACATCCTGCGGAGGGTAGATGAAACTCGGCTTGAATCTCGGCTACTGGGGCAGCAAGCCCGTCGATCGATTCATCGAACTTGCACAGATCGCCGAGCGCCTCAGCTTCGACATCGTGTGCACCGCGGAGGCCTACGGCTCAGATGTGTTTACGCCGCTTGCGGCGATCGCCACGCACACCTCACGCATTCGTCTTGGCACGGCGATCATGCAGATTTCGGCACGTACACCCGCCTGCGCTGCCATGACGGCACTGACGCTCGATCATCTGTGCAACGGTCGCCTGTCGCTCGGCATCGGCGTCTCCGGGCCGCAGGTGGTCGAGGGCTGGTACGGTCAGCCTTTCAAGAAGCCTTTGGAGCGGACCCGCGAGTGGTTGGCGATCTTTCGCCAGATCCTCGCCCGCGAACAGCCGGTCAGTTTCGACGGTGCACAGTATCAACTGCCCTATCGCGGCGAAGGCGCGACACTGCAGGGCAAATCGTTGATGAGCATCACCCATCCGCTGCGCAAGCACGTACCCGTGCTGCTCGGTGCCGAGGGACCGAAGAACGTCGCCCTTGCGATCGCCGAATGCGACGGCTGGTTTCCCTTCATGATCCCGCCCGATCGATTCGATATCTACGGTGACACCCTCGATCAGCGGCGCCCGGGATTCGAGATCGTGCAATCGGTATCGTTCTCGCTGCAGACCGATCCAGCGCTGGCCTTGCTGCCCGTCAAAAAAATGCTCGCACTCTACGTCGGTGGTATGGGCTCCAAGGAAGATAATTTCCACAAGCGGGTGATCGAGCGTGCCGGCTACGCCGAGGTTGCACAGACCATTCAGGACCTGTGGCTGTCGGGCCGACAGAAAGAGGCTGTACTGGCTGTGCCGGACGAGCTGGCCGATGCCTTGTCGGTGACCGGCAGCCGCGACAACCTGCGGCATCGACTGGCCGCGTGGAAGCGCTCGCCTGTCACGACGCTGATGATCGGTGTCAGCGACTCATTCGATCAAACCGTTCAACACATGGAAATACTTGCCACGGAGGCTGCGTGAAGTCATGTCTCGCATCTCATCACTGCTGCTTGCAGTCTGTATCATGATCACGGCCACCCACGCCGCGGCCAATGGCCCCACGCCCCCGAGCGCCGAGCAACGTCCGTTCACGGTGACGTCGCCGTTCGGTTACCGCGAGGACCCGTGGTACTGGCTGCGCGACGACAAGCGCGAAGATAAGGACATGCTGGCGTATCTCGAAGCGGAGAACGCCTACACCGCCACCGTCATGGCACCGCAGCGTGCGGCTCAGGAAAAGCTCTACAACGAGATCATTGGTCGTCTTAAACAAGACGATGCGAGCGTGCCGCAGCGCAAGAACGGTTACTGGTACTACACGCGCTACGAGACCGGCAAGCAGTATCCGATCTACGCGCGGCGCAAAGGATCAATGGATGCCGCGGAAGAAGTGATCATTGATGGCAACGTCAGTGCCACCGGTCACGCTTTCTACCAGATTGCCAACTACGAAGTGAGTCCGGACGGGCGCTGGGTCGCCATCGCCGAAGACACCGTCGGTCGACGGCAGTACGGCATCCGCATCAAGGACATGCAGACGGGACAATTCCTGCCGACGACGCTTGCCAACGCTGAGGCGAGCCTCGCATGGGGCAACGACAACGCCACGCTGTTCTATATCCGCAAGGACCCGCAGACGCTGCTCGGCAACCAGGTGTATCGGCACCAGCGCGGTACGGCCACGGAAACTGATCGCCTCGTCTACACGCAGGAAGACGAGAGCTTCTACATGGGCCTCGGTAAGTCGAAGTCCGACCGATTCATCTACATCGTCTCGCAGAGCACCGTGTCGAGCGAGTATCGCTACGCCGATGCCAACGATTCGCAATTCACGTTCAAGGTGGCGCTGCCGCGCGAGCGCGATCATGAGTACCAACTTGAGGATGTCGGCGATCGTTTCATCATCCGCAGCAACTGGAAGGCACGAAACTTCCGCATCGTCGAAACGCCGATTGCGACCGTGCAGGACCGCAGCAGCTGGCGCGATGTGATCGCCCATCGCGAAGACGCGTTCGTCGACAGCTTCGAGGCGTTCGACGGCTTTCTCGCAGTCTCCGAGCGCTCCGGCGGCCTGCAGAAACTGCGCGTGCGCAGCTGGGACGGTGCGCGCAACTTTCTGATGGATGCGCCTGATGCGGCCTACACCATGGCGATCGGCAATAACACCGAGGCGCAGAGCCACCTGCTGCGCTACGTGTACACCTCGCCGACGACGCCATCGACCACGTACGACTACGACGTACGCACCGGCCAGAGAACCCTGCTCAAGCAGGAGCCCGTGCTCGGCGATTTTGATACTCGCAACTACGTGGCGGAATTCCGTTTCGTTCCGGCGCGGGACGGTGCGCGCGTTCCCGTGACGCTGCTCTACCGCAAGGGCACGCGGCTGGATGGGACGGCACCGATGTATCAGTACGCCTATGGCTCCTACGGCCTCTCCACCGATCCTACGTTTCGAACCACGGTGCTCTCACTCGTCGATCGGGGTTTCGTGTACGCAATCGCGCACATCCGCGGCGGCCAGGAAATGGGGCGCCTGTGGTACGACCAGGGACGATTGCAGAACAAGATGAACTCGTTCAACGATTTCATTGACGTCACACGACATCTCGTCAAGGAAAAAGTCGCCGATCCGGCGCGCGTGTTCGCCATGGGCGGCAGCGCTGGCGGCCTGTTGATGGGGGGCATCGCCAACATGGCACCCGACCTCTACAAGGGTATCGTCGCCCATGTGCCGTTCGTCGACGTCGTGACGACGATGCTCGATGAAAGCATTCCTTTGACCACGAACGAGTTCGACGAGTGGGGCAATCCGGCCTCGAACAAGGCAACTCATGACTACATGCTGGCCTACTCGCCGTACGATCAAGTTAAAGCGCAGCGCTACCCCGCAATACTGGTGACCAGCGGCCTGTGGGACAGTCAGGTTCAGTACTGGGAGCCGACCAAGTGGGTGGCGCGACTGCGCACGCTCAAGACGGACGGCAACCCGTTGCTGCTGCGCACCAACATGGAAGCGGGTCACGGCGGCAAGTCCGGACGCTTCGAGCGCTACCAGGAAGTCGCCGAGGAGTACGCGTTCATTCTCTGGCAGGCCGGTATCGCGCCGTGAGCCTCTCGCTCGGTCAATTCCACGAGATCAGCATCAGCACGACTGATCTCGACGCGTCGCTGCGCTTTTACACCATGCTCGGATTTCGACCGGTTGAGGTGCTCGATGTATGGCCCCACCCTTATGCGGTGGTCGTGACGGGCGCTCTGGTGATCGGCTTGCATCAGTACCGCTTTCCCTCACCCTCCTTTACTACCGTGCACGAGGCGTTGGCGGAGACCCTCGAGATCTACCGTGAGGCGGGTGCGGTGATCGCTTTCGCGAAAACCGGCCCAGACTGCTTTAATGAATTCGGTTTCCGCGACCCCGCGGGACACATGGTGACGTTGCTAGAGAAGGCCACGCATCGGCACGCACCGGCCGCACAGATCCACGACTCTGAAGACGCGACCGGCGGCGTAGGCCGATTCGTGGCCTTCAGCCTGCCGTCGGCGGCTCCGGAAATCAGCACGGGTTTCTGGCAGGCGCTCGGTGCGATGCCTCGATCGCTCGATGCCGAATGGCGTGCCAGCGGTCTGAGCGCGGCGGGCCTGCCGATTGCCATACATGACGAGTCCGAGCACCCGCATCCGGCGTTGGTGTTCCAGCGCCGCGGCCTCGAGTCGCGTACGCAACTCGAAGCGCCGGAAGGCACCACGATCGTCATCGTCGGTTGACCCTCGTCAGTTGATCATCGCCGCTTGGATCAGGGGCAGACGAGTTTGCGACGTACCGCAGCCACTAGGCGCTCGAGCGCCTGCGGGCTCTGCAACAGAAAGAGCGATGGCTCGATCAACTCGAGCTCCATGACCACAGGCTGCCCGTCGAAACCGGGCGCGACATCCACGCGGGCGTAAAGCAGCTCCGCCGTAAACGGTGCGAGCGCCGCGTCGCCGAGAGCTCGCTCGGCAGGCGAAATACCAATGGCCTCCGACACGACTTCCACGCCGCCGGCAAAGCGCGGCGTCTTGCGCACGGCATGGGTGAACTCGCCGTCGATCCACACCAGTGCGCGCTCGCCGTGATCCTCTACCGAGGAAAGATACGGCTGGACCAGCAGGTCGCGCTGGCTCGCGAACCTACGAACCTGCGCATCGACGTCGGCGTTGATATCGATGTAACGGTAAGTCTCGTAGGACGCCGCACCGACCGCGGGTTTCACCACGACATCGGGCCATCCTCGGCTGCGGCTGAGTTCGGTCAGCGAACCGTTCCAACCTTGGCTGAGTAACTCGGTTGGCGTGACCGGCACACCTCGCGCAGCAAGCTCAAGCAAATAGCGTTTGTGCAAATTGCCGAGCAGCACAGCGGCGGAATTCCACAGCGGAGCCCTCGGCGCAATCTCGCGCACCCATGCCGCAAACGCGTCCGGGGCGTGAATGTAATTCCACGTAGAGCGCACGAGCGTCGGCACTGCGTCACGCCATTGCGCGGGGTCATCCCAGGCGGCCATGCGCGCATCGATACCGACCGTCTGCAAGCCGTCCAGCAGCAGATCTTCGTCGACGTCGGGCTCGGGCAGAGGCCGGCACGTGGCAATGTTCAGGCGCATCAGCGACTCGTTGAGGTAATGAGCAACTTGTCGATACGCATGCCATCCATGTCAATGACCTCGATGCGCAAGTCGCGCCAAGAGAGCACGTCACCAGATTTTGGGATCCGACCAAGCCGCGCCAGTACGAATCCGGCAAGCGTGTGGTAGTCCGAGCGCACCGAGGCCATGTCGCGACGTCCCAACCGCTGCTGCACCTCCTCAATGCCGAGATGCCCATCGACCAGCCAGCTACCGTCATCGCGACGCTGCATCTCAGCACGCTCGCGAGTACCGAGGTCGGGCAACTCGCCGGCGATCGCTCGTAGAATGTCGATTGGCGTCGCCACGCCCTCGATGGCGCCATATTCGTCGGTCACCACCGCGAGGTGCGAACTCGACTTCTGGAACTGATCGAGCAGCTGCATCGCCGTGATACCGACCGGGACGAAGAGCGGTGTCTCGATGTCCTTGTCCGTATCCAGATGCCCACGGCGCAATGCCTCGCTCAAGGTGGCGAGCGTCACCATGCCGAGCGCCTCGTCGAGCGAACCGCGGGCGACGAGAAAGCGGGCGTGGCCGCTCTCGCGCGCCTGCTGCCACAACGCTGGTAACGCCTCGTCGAGGTCGAGCCAGAACACGTCGGTGCGCGGCACCATGATCGATTCGACTTTACGGTCTGCCAGAGCCAGTACGCCCTCGATCAGCCGTCGCTCCGACGCAAGAAACACGCCCGTTCGAGCGCCCTCGGCGATGAGTGCGCGCACCTCATCTTCCGTCACCGAGGCCGCCGGGGCTGCCGACACCGGCAGAATCCTCAGAATCGAGTCCACCGAGATGCGCAGCAACCACACCAGCGGCAGCATCAAGCGTGCAAACACGGCCATGATGGGCGCCACGAATATCGCCAACGATTCAGCGTGGGTCAGGGCGATCCGCTTAGGCACCAGTTCGCCGAATACGAGCGTGCCGAAGGTCACCAGTAGCACCACGACACCGAATGCGAGTTCCTCAGCGATATCGGCGTCGACGCCACGCGCAGCGAACCAGCCACCAAGGCCCTCGGCAAACGTCGCGCCGCTGTACACCCCGGTGAGTATGCCGATGAGCGTGATGCCCACCTGCACCGAAGACAGGAAGGTGGTCGAATCAGCCAGAAGCTCGAGCGCCATGCGCGCGCCGCGACTGCCACGCTCTGCAGAGGATTGCAGTCGGCCACGCTTGGCAGACACCAAGGCCATTTCAGCCAGTGCGAAGAAGCCGTTGAGCAGGATCAACAGCACGATAATCAGCGATTCGGCAACCAACATCAGGCGTTACTGCGAGTCCGCAACAAATAAATTCCAAACGCCATGATAGCGAGGTTCACGAAACCGATGAGGAAGAATGGCGAACCCTTGCTGAGTACGTCGTAAAGCCAGCCGCCGACCGATGTGGTGAAGAGAATGCCGCAGGACGCAAAGACGCCGGCAAGACCGAACACGGCGCCGCGTACATCCTGCGGAGCCTCCTGACCGAGCACGGTCTGGCTCGCGATGATGGCGCAGATCTGTCCCATGCCGAGCAGGATGGCAACCAGCGTAATCCATTCGCTTTGCGGATCACCGACGAAGCCACCCGCCATGTAACCGACGCCAGCGATGGCCATGGCCACGACGCCCGCCTTGACGCGATTCATCTTGTCGAGCGCCAGACCAAAGAAAATGGCAAACAGCAGGCCTGCAGAATTGGCGATCACATAAGGCTTGGTGGCAGCCGAAACGGCCTCGGCCACGGTTTGCCCGTTGGCGATAGCCGTCTGCTGCAGTCGGGCGCTGAAGAACGTGCCGATGACGATACGATCGGCAAACGAAACGAACTGCAGCATGTACGCAAACCAGATGCGCGGATTGGCCCGTGCGGCCTGAACTCCGGTGCGCAGCACCGTGCTGAGCGGCTCGCGCTCGCCCAACTCGCTTGGGGTGCCGCGCCGCAATCCAAGCCAGCACATCGCCGCGGTCAGCAGACACAACGCAGCGGCGATGCCGAGCGTGATCCGTCCTGCTGTCACAGCATCCATCCCGTCGGCAGCCAAGCGCTGTGGCACTTTGCCGAGCACAAGCACCGCAAGCGTGGCACCGAGACCCTGACAAAAGCCGGTGATGCCAACGAACAGGCCGCGCGATTCCTCGCGGGGAATATCGGCGAGCACCGTCGCCAGCATGCAGCCGACAGCGGCCACGCCGACCGAGAAAAACAGCGCGCAGGCCAGCAGCTGCGGGAAGGTGCGCGCCAGCGGGTAGAGAAAGAATCCGGCAGCCAGCCAAAGAAATCCGAGCGCGTAGACGGGGCGTCGCCCGATCTTGTCCGACAGCGCCCCGAACGGCGCAACGAGCAGCAGTGAGACGATCTCGTTGCTGAAGCCGAGCAACCCGAGCACCCGACCCTGCTGATCGGCCGGAACGTCCAGGTTGGCATTGAGCAGATACGGCTGGATGAAGCTGACGAAGGCCAGCATGCCGATGGTGATGAAGGCCGCGAACAGATAGGTGCGCGCATTCCAGCGCGTGTACCCCGGCGACAGGCGTACAGGCCCCAATCGAACGTCGGTTGGACTGGTCATGGCCGGCATCCTATGCCGCTGCCCGGGACCGCGCCAGCCAAATCCGGCTATCCTACGGTCATGCCGGAAAGCCCCTGCTCGCTCAATGTCGGTTCAGTTCGTGTGGATGCCGTCGTCGAGGTGGCGACGGTACCGCTTGCCTTTGCAGACTTCCTGCCCGCCTCGACACCTGATGCCATCGCTGCCGAGGCCCACTGGCTACAGCCGCGCTTTGCGGATGCGTCCTTGAAGTACGGCCTGCTGAGTTTTCACACGTATGTCCTGCGCAGCGAGACCTGCACCATCCTGGTCGATACCTGCATTGGCAACGACAAGGACCGGGGCGGTCACGCGGGCTTTCATCGCCTCACCACCGGGTGGCTGCGCGATCTACAGCAACTCGGGGTCGCACCAGAGAGCGTCGATTACGTGATGTGCACGCACATGCACGGCGATCACGTCGGCTGGAACACGCGATTGAGCAACGGCCGCTGGGTCCCCACGTTCCCGAATGCCCGCTACGTCTTTGCGCGCAGCGAGTTCGAACACAGGGCACGCCTGCGGGAGACCAAGCCCGGTGGGGACTATGGCGTCTATGCCGACAGCATCCTGCCTGTCGTCGAAAGCGGCCAGGTCGATCTCGTCGACAGCGATCATGAACTGGAGGGTTTGTTGCGACTGGAGGCTGCTCCGGGGCATACGCCAGGGAATGTCGTCATCCATCTGCAACCGGGGCGCGAGCACGCCGTGTTGAGTGGCGATGTCATCCACCATCCGCTGCAGGTCAAATATCCGGAGTGGTCGGCCGCGTTCTGCGAGGATCCGGCGGCCTCGGCCGCCTGTCGCCGCCGCTTTGTAGAAGCGCATGCCGACACCGAAACCTTGATCTTGCCGGCACATTTTCCGGCCCCGACGGCGGGCTACATCCGCAGCCACGGAACTCGTTGGCGGTACTCTTTTGCAGATTGAGACGTCACTGTAGAATCGGCGCCCCCACGGACTGGGGCTCGTCCTCAACGATCTAAGGATATCTTTGTCAATGGAAGACCTCCTGCTGCTGCCTCTGGCGGATTACTGGTGGGCCTACGCAGGCTTCATCACCGGTTTGCTGCTCATCCTCGCCTTCGACCTTGGCGTCTTCAGCAAGCCCGGTACCCTGCCCACGCTACGCGCGGCGATCATCCGTAGCATCTGCTTCGTACTGCTGGCGCTCGCGTTCAATTACGGCCTCTACCAGTTCCTCCTCTATGAGCTGCCGACTCGTCCCGACTTGGTGGGTCTCGACCATGCACAGCTCGCACGGGACACCTCCCTCGAATTCCTCGCAGGTTACGTGGTCGAGTACGCTCTGGCGATCGACAACGTCTTCGTGTTCGTTGCCGTGTTCTCGTACTTCGCGGTGCCGCCGCAGTATCAGCAGAAGGTACTTTTCTACGGCATCATGGGCGCGATCCTGTTCCGCGCCCTGTTTATCTCGCTCGGCTCCATCCTCATGCAGTACGAGTGGGTCGTGGCAATCTTCGGCATCTTCCTGATACTCACGGGCCTCAAGATCCTGTTCCTGCCCGAGAAGCCGATCGATCCGTCGCGCAACCCGGTGATCCTCGGCATCAAGCGCATTTTTCCCGTTACGCCCGCGTTCCATGGCGACAAGTTCTGGGTCGAAATCGACGGCAAGACCTGGGTCACGCCGTTGTTCGTGGCACTGGCATTCATCGAGTTCAGCGACATCATCTTCGCGATCGATTCGGTTCCGGCGATCTTTGCGCTGACCAACGAACCGTTCATCGTCTTCACGTCCAACATCTTCGCCATCATCGGGCTGCGCTCGCTGTTCTTCGTGCTGCAGAGCATGGTCAAGGCCTTCCTGTTCCTGAAGTACGGCCTCGGTGTGATCCTCGTCTTCGTGGGTCTCAAGATGGTGTGGCTCAATCAGGCCTTCGGCGGCAAGTTCCCGATCAGCTGGTCGCTGTTGATCATCGGGTCGATCCTCGCAGTGTCGATCCTGGTGTCGATCGCCTGGAACAGGGTGCGCGGAGCTGAGGACAAAGATCCGACCTGAGGCTCGCTGCTCGGCTGGAGCCGCCGATGGCCGCTCGAGACGGTCAGCAGCGAGTCAGAAAGTCGTCAATCGCGCGTCGGCTCTCGAGCTCATCGAGCGTCGGCGTGTGCCCTCGCCGCGGAATCGTCACGCTGTGAAGAGTGGGTAGAGTGGCGCGCATCCGCGCGAGCGTGGCCTCATCCAGCAAATCGGACAATTCGCCCCGCAGCACGAGCAGCGGTAAACCGTCGAGTGCGGCAAACGCGCCCCAGAAATCGGGCACAGGCATGGATGTGTCGCGCAAGGCTTTGCCAAGCAACGGGTCCATATCGCGCACGATGCGACCTGGCGCTTCTTCGTGGTAGATCTGCCTCGTGAACGCACGCCACTGCTCTGCCGTGAAGTCAGGCATGACATGCGCGTATCCCGTGCGGGTATCCGCCTCGGCCTGTTCCCAGCGGCTGACCACGGCGGCGGTACCTACGGAACTCGCGATACGCATCATGCCGATGGGACTGAACTCCGGCCCGATGTCGTTCATCACGAGTCCGGCCATTCGATTGCGGTGCGCGGCCCCCAGAAACATGCCGACGAGACCCCCGAGCGAGGTGCCGATGATTGTCACGCGTGACAGCTCGAGCGAGTCGAGCCAGGCGAGGATATCGGCGACGTACACATCGAGCCGGTAGTTACGCCAGTCGGGGTCGTGATCCGACCGGCCCCGCCCACGAAGATCCGGGGTCAGCACGTCACGAGTCGTCGATAGATGCAGTGCCAGTGACTCGAAGTCACGACAATTACGCGTTAGACCGGGAATGCACACCACGGGCACACGATCCGCGAGCACATCGACCGCTGCACGACACCGGTAATGACGCGCATGCAGCCGCAACCCTCCCGGTCGCTGCAACGACAGTTCATCCCAGCGCGATTCGCTCACTTGGCAAACAGACGGGAGGGGTCGCGGAACGCCTTGAACTCGAGGGCATTTCCCGACGGGTCGTACAGGAAGAACGTCGCTTGCTCACCCACGAGACCGGCAAAACGAATGCCAGGCTCGATGACGAACGCTGCCCCCGCCGCACGCAGGCGCTCGGCAAGCTGCTGCCAGCTCTGCCACTCGAGCACCACGCCAAAATGCGGCACGGGCACGTGCTTACCGTCCACCTCGTTGGTGTGCAGCGGTTCGACGAACGGCTTTCGACCAGGCTCCAGATGCGCAACGAGCTGGTGCCCAAAGAAATCAAAGTCCACCCATTCGGCCGAGGATCGACCCTCCGGACAGCCAAAAAGCTGGCCGTAGAAATCGCGCGCGGCCTGCAGATCGTGCACCGGGACGGCCAGATGGAATGGTTGCAGCATCAGGCTCCCCTGTTGAGCAGACGTGGCAGCAATGACTGAAATCGCTGCGGCATCAACCTCTTGAGCCGCCAAAGATTGCGGTAGCGGATCGGGTGGACGAAATGCGTCTGACCGCGGGCCGCCGCCGACAGCATCAGCTCGGCCATCTCCTCGGCCGTGATGCCTGAGGTTTCGATCAGGCGACGCGCCGCGCTCAGCGTGCGCTCGGAACCGCGCGCCGACTCCATGAGTCTCGTCTGGAAGAAGCCTGGCATGGCTGCCGTCACCGCCACGCCATAGGCCGCGTACTCCTGCATCAGCGATTCGCTGAGCGCAACCACAGCCGCCTTCGAGGCGTTGTATGCCGACATGTGCGAGCCCGTACAAAAACTGGCGGCGCTCGCGATATTGATGATCATGCCGCCCTTGCCGCGCGCCATGTGTTGGATGACGGCACGGCAGCTGTTGGCGACACCGTGCACGTTGATATCGAACTGCCAGGCCCACTCTTCGGGCGTGCTCGCATGAAACGGACCGGCGATCGCTACGCCAGCACAGTGGATGGCCAGATCAAGGCCACCCGCCGCTGCCACCGCGGCATCGACAATCGTACGCACCGCATCGGCATCACGGACGTCGCAGGGTGCAGCAGCCACGCGCGCACCATCACGAGCGAAACCTGCAGCCACCAGATCGAGTCGCGGACCGTCGACATCAGTCAAAAACAGTTGCCAGCCTTCCCGAGCGAGAATCTCGGCGCAGGCGAGTCCAAGGCCACTCGCCGCACCGGTGATGAAGGCCCGCTTTTGGGGGAATCGTTGGGAAAGATTGCTCGCGGCACTGGTCATGCCGCTAGGTTACTACACCCGACTCGCGAATCGCCGTCGCTCTCGCCGTGATCGCCTCGCGCTCGGCCGGCGACAAACGCGCCAAATTGCGCACCTGCAGACTCATGCGCTGGTTCGCCGCCAGCGTCTTCTCATGACGCAGCAGGAAGTCCCAGTACAGGGTTGTGAAGGGACATGCCGCCTCTCCGCTCGCCCGATCCGGACGGTACTGACATCCGGCGCAGTAATTGCTCATGCGCTCGATGTACTTGCCGCTCGCCACGTACGGCTTGGAGGCCATCACGCCGCCATCGGCGTACTGCGACATGCCGAGGGTATTCGGTAGCTCTACCCACTCAATGGCATCGACGTAGACGGAGAGATACCAGCGATGTACCTCGCGCGGATCCACGCCGAGCAGAAGACAGTACAGGCCGGTGACCATCAGGCGCTGGATGTGGTGCGCGTAGCCCAGCCGCAACGTCTGACCGAGTGCATCGGCAAGGCAGCGCATCGGGGTGTCGCCCGTCCAGAAAAACTCGGGTAAGGGTCGATCAGCGCCGAGCGCGTTGCGTTCGAGGTAGCCCGGCATATGCAGCCAGTACACCCCGCGGACATACTCGCGCCAACCAAGGATCTGGCGGATGAAGCCCTCCGCGGCAGCCAGCGGCACCCGACCCGATCGGTACTCGGCCTCGACCGCGGCGATCACCACGCGCGGGTTCAGTAACTTCAGGTTCATCGCAGCCGAGAGCCGCGAGTGGAACAGCCACGGCTCTGCGGTCCACATCGCATCCTGATAGTCACCGAAATTCGCCAGTCGATGCTGGATGAAATCCTGCAACGCCCGAAGCGCGTCGGCAGGCGTGACGGGCCAATCGAAAGAGGCCAGCTCGCCGGGATTCTCCGGAAATGCCTCAGCAACTTCGCGCAGCACTTGGCGTGTGAGTGCATCCGGCACGAACGCCACCGGTGCGGACTCGGTCAGACGAGGCGGTCCGGCCTTGCCGAAACTCTTGCGATTTTCGCTGTCGAAATTCCACTCGCCACCTTCAGGGTTGCCTTCCGCATCGAGCAATACACGATGCTCGCGGCGCATCTGACGATAAAAGAATTCCATGCGCAGCTGCTTGCGCTCTGCCGCGTGGGCGGCGAACCGCTCGGGCGTGCACAGAAAATGCCGATCCTCGCGCACCACGGGCGGCAACCCGTGGCGTTCAAGCACCTCGCGCAGATCCGCCCGCACCTGCCATTCGCCGGGCTCGACCCAGATCACGCCGCTCGGTCGCAGACGTCTGAGCGCGGCATCGAGCGCCTGCGCCAGTGACCCCTTCGAATCCGCCAACAGCTGATAGTCCACCTGCCAGCCCCCGGCGCGCAGGTCATCGCGGAAGTGGCGCATGGCCGCCAGGAACATCACCGTTCGGATACGGCTCGAGGGCACCCGAAGCGACTCATGCCGCTCCTCGGCCATCCAGACGATATCGACCGCTGGATCGAATCCATCAAAGGCCGCCGAATCGCGGTTGAGTTGGTCACCGAGTACGAGCACCAGATGTCGCATGGCGGTGATCATAGACTGGTCATCCGCATCGCGGGATGCTTTACGCCAATAGGGCTGCGTGTCAGCGTAAGCGCATGAGCACCTACTCCAGACGCGATTTTCTCAGTCACTCGGCTGGACTCTCTGCCGCCGCGCTCGCCGCCGCCGATCTGAAGTTGGCCGAGGCCCGAAACGCTTCGGCATCAGCCGCTGCATCGGCGACTGCGCCCGCCCCGGGCCCGGCGGGTAAGACTGCGTCCGACACCCCCTGGCAGGTCGGTCCATTCGAGGATCTACGCGAGTGGATGGCGGAACTCGAACGGCGCAACCTGGTACTGCGCGTACGCAATATCGATCAAGACGCGTACGAGGGTACGGCGCTCATGTACCGTCTGATCGATCGCTTCGGCATGTATGTCGCGCCAGCGTTGGTGATGGAGAACGTGCGCATCGATGGGCGCTGGTACAAAGGGCCCATCATCACCAACCACTTCGGCCACTGGGATACCGAGTGCCTGAGTTTTGGCCTGCAGCCGGTGGCGGGCGATCATGTCGCAACATATTACAAGGCGCTCGCGCGGGTCGATGAGTTCCTCAAGCAGGGCAAAGGCGGAGCGTTTCCGACCGCGCCGTTTGTCGAGGTCGCGCGAGACGCTGCGGCGTGCAAGGAGGTGGTGCTGCGCGGCGAGCAGATCGATCTGACCCGATTCGCCTTCATGCAGTCGAACCCGGCCGACTCCGGGCGCTACGTGAATACCGGCTCGGTGTTCACCGAAGATCGGGAACTTGGCAAAAATTTCGGCACCTACCGCTGCGAGATCAAGGGGCCTCGCCTCCTCGGCATCAACCCCGAAGAAGGTCAGGGCGCGTGGCAGGCGTTCATGAAGGCCAAGGAGCGCGGCGAAAGCTCAGTGAAGGTGTCGATTGCGCTCGGCCAGGATCCGGTGACCTGGGTTGTTTCGAGCTCCAAACTCAATCGCGCCAAGGCCGACGAACTCGAGGTCGTCTCGGCGATCCGGGGGCGAGCCTTGCGTGTTGTACGCAGCGAAACGAACGGGCATTTGGTGCCCGCCACCTCCGAGATGGTCATCGAGGGCGAAGTGCCGCTCGATCAGGGCATGCTGCCGGAGGGCCCCTTCGGCGAGATGTACGGCTACATGGGTGCTCGTAAGGCGGCGAACTTCTGGATGAACGTCACCGCCGTCACACACCGGCGCAATCCCTGGTTCGTCAACCAGTTCACTGGCGTCACGCGCGGCTTTCCGACTGCACCGCTCGAACAGATGGCCCTCTCGGCCATGAAACGTTTTGTCCCCAACATCAAGATGCTGCATACGCCGGTGGAGGCCACGGGACTGTGCTTCGTGAGCATCAAAAAACAAAAGCCCGGCGAGGGTCTCGAAATCGGCAAGCGCATCGCGCAGATCGTCGGCATCGCCAAAGTCATCGTCGTGGTAGATGACGACATCGAGGTGCTTGATCGTACGGCCGTGATGCACACGCTCGGTTCGCGCTGGCAGCCAGCCCCTGCGACAGCCATCATCCCCGAATCGCGGGGAATGCCGCTCGACCCGTCACTGACCAAGCGACCCATGACCTCCAAGGTGGTGATCGACGCGACGCGTCAATGGCCCGAAGAAGGCGGTCCCGCCCAGTACCAGGCACTCAATCGGACGGAGCTCGAGCGCCTTGCTCCGGAGGCGTTCACGCGCATCGACTCTCGTTGGGATGCGCTGCTCGGCAAGTATCGACCGCCTGGAGCATGATGGACGCGGGCACTACGCCGATCCGCATCGAGACGACTCGCCTCGTACTCGAGGAGTTTGCGCTATCGGACGCCGCTTTCATTGTCGGGTTGCTGAATCAGCCTTCGTTCATAGAGTTCATCGGTGACCGTGGCGTCCGTACGACGGCGGACGCCGAGCGCTATCTGCGAGAAGGGCCAATGCACAGCTATCGACAGAATGGGCACGGATTGCTGAAAGTGGGTCTGCGCGATTCGGCGACTCCGATCGGCATGTGTGGGCTCGTCCGGCGCGACACGCTGCCGCACGCTGATATCGGCTTCGCGCTGCTGCCGCAATTTTGGAACGCCGGATATGTGACGGAGGCTGCGCAGGCTGCCATCGAGGACGGGCGGCGGCGACTCGGCCTGCGGCAGGTGCTCGGTATCACCTCGCCTCACAATACCCGCTCGATCCATGTACTCGGCAAACTCGGTCTGCAGTTCGTCGAGGAGCGCTCGCTGGCCGCAGGGGCTACGCCGCTGCGGATTTTTGCCCTCGAGATGCAGTGATCCGCACCGCGAGGCTTCGCCGCGGAAGGCAGCTGCGCTAAAATCTCCCCATGATCGAAAAATCAATCGAACGCCTGCTATTCGCCTGCCGCTGGCTGCTGGCGCCGATGTACATCGGTTTGTCGCTCGCGCTCGTGGCACTCGGCATCAAATTTTTCCAGGAAGCCGTCCACGTGGTCGTCACGATCGGCACGCTGGGCGAAGACCAGCTTGTGCTCATCGTCCTTACCCTCATCGACATCGTGCTGGTCGGCAGCCTGATCGTCATGGTGATGTTCTCGGGTTATGAGAACTTTGTCTCACGCATCGATGTGGCGCAGGAAGGCGAGAAACTCGGCTGGCTTGGCAAGCTCGATGCCGGAACCCTGAAGCTCAAGGTCGCTGCCTCGATCGTCGCCATCTCGTCCATTCACCTGCTGAAAGTCTTCATGGACGTGAAGACGATCCCGAACGACAAGATCCTCTGGTACGTGGTGCTGCACATGACCTTCGTGTTGTCAGCGCTGCTGCTTGGGCTGCTCGATCGCCTCTCCTTCGCCGGCAAGCGTGACTAGCACGTAACGGATACCGCGGCGCGGTAACTCGGACTTCACGACCAGCCGATCGGGTCCATAGACCCAAAGATCATTGAGTCCAGCGAGCCGGAAGCGCTGCGCCATGAAAGTTCCCGCGGGCACGGTCACCTGTTCTTCGCCCAGATACTCGACCGACAAAGGTAGCAGCGTACCGAGCACTGGCTTCGACTGATCAGCTCCCGCATCGACGCTGTATAGGCTGAGCGTCTGTACTCCGCGAGCTTGGCGGTCGTAATGCGCCGTATGCCACCCATCGCCGGACACCGGATGCGCGCCGATCGAAAACCGCGCAGGCACCGCCGTCGCACGAGACTGCGATCCGCTCACTGGCCCTCGGCTGGTGGCACGCAGTGCATCACCCTGAATCTCGAAAAGGCCCGAACCTTTGAGCAGACCTGCAGTCCAGTACGTGGCAAACGCCGTCACAGGACGAAAATCCGCATCGACATGCAGGTAGACGTTGAACCACGAACCGCGGCTGCGCAGATCCGCCAGCATTTGCAGGCTGCGCGACCCGTCCGAATGACGGGTCAGCGTGAATCGTTCGGTGCCCTGCAGCGTGCCGTCCGCCAGAGTCTCGCTGCGATATTCACCGCGCAGCTGCGCGACGATGGCCGCAGGGGGCGCTGCAGAGTCGGCCGCCGAGGACGGCAACCCCGCAACGGCTGCGAGCCAGGTCATCATACAAACCGTCGCCCATGTACGGCTTTTGATCATGCGCGTGACCCCGGCGACCTGCCCTTGACCCAAAAAGCCAAAACCAGCAACACCACGTTGGCCCCGGCCATGATGATGAACGGCGCACCCGGTCGCCACAAGTCGAACGCAATGCCGCCGACTTTCGAAATGATGAGAATGCCGAGCGCTCCAAAGAATCCGACCATGCCGATGACCGCGCCACGTATCGGTCCTGGGGCTTCCTGCGCGATCAGTACCTGCGAAGCGAGGATGCCGCTGATCTGACCGATACCGAGCAGAGCGGCCGCAGCATAGGCCATGCCGCCCGCGGCCGGATCCGGCGTCAAGCCCATCCAGCCGTAACCGACTATAGCCAGCAGCGTTGCAATGATGACGAGCGTCACGCGATCGATCTTGTCGGCCAACCAACCGAACAGCGGCGCCCACAACATCGCGCAGCCCTGCACGATACCGAACAACGCGCCTTGCAATGCGGCCGCATCTGCGGCGCCTAGGCCATCGGCGGTGGCCGCCAATTGCACCCAGAGCGAGAGGAACAACGCGACGATGACGAGATCCGCGCGGGCGGTGAACGAAGCAGCATAGGCGAGCGCGATCCGCGGCTGCTTGCCGGCTGCAAGACCCTGTCGGATCAAGGTGCCAAGCGGCACGCGCTCGGTGACCTGATCCGGCTTGCCCGGTTTGAGCGCGAGCATGACGAGTGCACTGAACACGCAAACTGCCGCAGCGGTGAGATAAGCGAAACGACCCGCTTCGGTCTCGGTCGCACCGAAGCCCTGGTAGATCTGCGGCAGCTTGACGAGAAACACCAAGAACAGCACCGCGCCCAAGGCGTTGAGGACGAACGACAGTCCCGTCAACTTACCCCGGTCGGCATCGACCGGATAATCGGCAAGCACTGTCGCCAGCATGCCACCGAGCGCCGCGACGCCGACCGCGTAAATCAGTCGATAGATCAGCAACTGGTTGACGTCGTCGGCAAATGGATACGCCGCATAGGCCAAACCCGTGATGAGAAAGCCCACCACATAGACGACGCATCGCCCCACCCGATCGGACCATGCGCCGAATAAACCGACCGTGAGCAGCGTGATGACTTCCGCCCAGAATTGCAGGTCGCCCGAAATCTGCCCGCGCTGCTCGGCCGGCACGCCGATATTGACCTGCAGCAGGTAGGGCTGCAGCGAGGTGGCGTAGGTGAAGATGCCGATGCTGACAAAGGCTGCCCAAAGATAGGCCGCCACATGTCCCGGCATGACGCCCGGCATCAGTCGGACAAACCAGAACTTCCGACCTTCGGGGGCTGCGGCCATCGACGTCTCCTTGGGTACTAGCGAAACAGGATCGACTGCGGATGGCGCCGATGCCATATCGCATCGAGGCCGGCGTGATGCCCGGCTGGCCACCACACGAGCGGCAGGAACATTAGCGTCAGCACGATCAGTGACGCGTCATAGTACCCGCCCATCGCGAAAGACAACATCATCAGCATGGCGCCGACGGCAGCACCGCGCGTCATGACGCCGAATAGCAGACCAAGACCGATGAAGGTCTCGCCCCAGCACACCAGCCAAGCAAACAGCGGGTAGTGGGGAACGCCTACATGCTCGAGAAACCAGGCGCCGAAGGACTCCGGATCGATTTCTTCGAGTCGCTCGAGAAAAATTCGCTGCAGGCGATCGGAAGTAATGTAGGACTGCGTCCATTTGTTGATCGCTGCGCCGACAAAGAACACCGCCATCAACAAGCGCAGCGTCACGAGGACGATGACCGCTGGCCGTGACAGCGTGGCTCGGTTCACGGCGTCGCACCGGGCAAAGGTCGCCCCAGAAGCTCACGGACCCAGGCGTAGCCCTCTCGCCGCGGCATGCTGACGCAGCCTCCGAGCACCTCGCCCCGCAGTGAACGCCATGACCCATCGCGCAGGTCGATCAGCGAATCGGGCAGGCTGATCAAACCGCTGACCAGATCCACCCGTGCTGCGCCCGTCGTGGAACGCACCACACGCAGACCGTTCTGCTCGGCGTAGACGGTCAGCGGTCGCTGGTCGCTGGTCTTGCGCCGCAGGGATTGGATCAGGTAGTCCCAAATCGTGGCGATCTGCGCCCAGAAACTTTTTTCGCGCAGGCGGTAGAGCGTGAATCCGTCGGTGGAGGCGTTCGCCCGGCACTGCAGGAAGTCATCGCAGGTGCTGCACAGCAGGTTGATGCGGATATGCAGCTGATCGGCGGGCAGCGGCTCGGGTCCGCGGCTACAGGCGCCAAGCAGCAGCACCGAAGCGAGGGTGGCCCATAGAACGGCACGATGAGGTGCGGGTCGTCGCGGATACAAGGAAGAAGCCATGTCGCGATTTCGGCCGCCGATGGCGATCAAGTCAATGACACGGATCGGCGACGTGTACCGTGCGGACAGCGTCTCTCGTGCAACCCCGAGGAGAAACAGCCCATGACACCCCGCCTCACCCCGATGCTGCGGCTCACTTCGACCATCGGCGTCCTCATGTGGCTCGCCGGCTGCCAGACGGTGGCTCCGCCACCCACGACCGATGCCGGGTTTTGCGCCCGAGCGCAGGCCGCGATCGTCGGCGCGGTGCCGCCTGCACAAACCGAGGTATTCACCGATTTCACGGCGTTCACCAAATCAAAGCCTGCGGTGCGTCCGCTTTACACCCGCCAGTTCGTCAGACTGCAGGAGGGTGACCCGCAGCGCCCGATCCTCATCTCCTGCAAGATGAAAACGGCCGATCATCTCATCAGTGAATACGGGCCGGGACAGGCAGGCGAGGATCGCGGCTGTCGTTACGTCAATGAATTGACGCTGCGATCGGTTCAGGCGTCGCTACCCAAATCGCTGCGGCGTACCGTGATCTTTGAAGAGGACATCCTCACCACGGACGGTCCCGTGTGGCTTGCACCCTACGCTCATGCTCGCGTGGATTCTGCCGGCGTGCTGCATTTGCAGTCCAAGGCGATGAAAAACGACTGGCTGGACCCACGCTACGCAGACTCGCCACCGCAGTTCCGCGGCACGCGCTATTGTCACTTCATTGCGCCGGAGTACCTGCGCCGACTGCTGCAGGGCGAGGCACCGCAAACGCCCTAGCGCATCGTGACGAATTCTTCGGCGCTGGTCGGATGGATGGCGACCGTATCGTCGAAATCCCGCTTCGTGGCGCCCATCTTCAAGGCCACTGCAAAGCCCTGCAGCATTTCGTCGGCCCCTGCGCCGATCACGTGGCAGCCGACGATGCGGTGCTCCGGACCTGTGGTCACGAGCTTCATTTGCGCACGCGGCTTGCGCTCTGTCAGTGCGTGGTACATCGGCACGAATCCGGACGTGAACACCGTCACGGCGTCGTTGCCATAGCGGTCACGGGCTTCAGCCTCACTCAAGCCCACCGTGCCAATGGGCGGATGGCTGAAGACCACGGTCGGCACGTTGCTGTAATCGAGGCGTCGGTCGGTCATCCCACCGAAGACCCGATCAGCCAGACGCCGGCCCGCTGCGATTGCTACCGGCGTCAGCGCCACATGCCCCGTGACATCGCCGATAGCGTAATGACGCGCGACGTTGGTCTGCTGAAAAGGATCTACGGCGATGAAGCCGCTGCCATCCAGTGCCACGCCCGCCCGATCGAGACCGAGATCATCGACGAGTGGATCACGGCCGATTGCCCAGAACAACGCATCGAATGGACCCACGATGCGACCATCGCCGAGCAACAGGCGCAGGCTGCCATCGGCATCCCGCTCGAGGGCCCGAGGTACGGCGTGATCGTGGAACACAATCCCCTCGTCACGCATGATTTTCATCAGGCCATCGGCCAGCATGACATCGAAGTGCCGAAGAGCGCGCTCGCGTCGTATGACCATCTCGACCGAGCTGCCGAGCGCAGCGAAGATCCCAGCGAGCTCGACGGCAATGTAACCGCTACCGACCACGGCGACGCGCTGCGGTCGATCCTCAAGGGCAA
>VFQT010001499.1_pt1 | contig 27712 bp, 19 predicted proteins | sample 3512381 | NCBI WGS metagenome assembly VFQT01 (sample SAMN10412376, study PRJNA504923) | tailings metagenome | isolation source: Relicate 2 Philex TSF3 active mining site | place: Philippines: Tuba, Benguet | collected 2017-08-29
AGTCCGAGCAGGATGTCGCGAAAAGGCCGAATCACCGATTCGACCTGATGCCGATATTCGGTCTCGGCCAACATCATGCCGGCCAAGAAAGCGCCCGTTGCCATGGAAACGCCGGCGCCGTGAGATACCCAGGCGGCGCCGAGCGCCACCATCAAGACAGCGAGCGTAAACAGTTCACGCAATCGACTGTGTGCGATCTGATATAGCAAGGGACGCAGTAGGTAACGACCCGCCGCCAACACCACGACGACGGCGAGAATGGCACCACCGACACCGACCGAGATCGCCTGCGGTGAGAAGTCTGTTCTGCCGCTCGCGAGCGCTCCCGCGAGCACGAGGAATGGAACGAAAGCCAAATCTTGGAACAACAACACACTGAACGCCATGCGCCCGTGGGTACGGTTCAGTTCTGACTGCTCGGTCAATTGCTGCAGGATGATGGCGGTCGAACTGACCGCAATCGCGCCGCCGAGTGCGATGGCCGGCAAGGTCGCGACACCGACCGCCAGAAAGATGATGCTGACGGCCAGCACAGTCAGCGCGACCTGTGCACTACCAATCCCGAAAACCTCGCGCCGCATCGCCATCATGCGCGGCCACGAGAATTCGAGCCCCAAGGTGAAGAGAAGAAATACGACGCCGAGCTCCGACAACAAGCGCGTCGTCGCCGATTCGGCGAACAGCGCGAACGTATACGGTCCGAGCAAGACGCCAACTAAAAGATAGCCCAGTATCGCGGGCAAGCCCGCTCGGCGCGCCGCTGTGACGACCAATACGGCCGCCACTAGCAAGATCAAGACTTCGCCGAGCGGGTCGTCGATCACCTCATGTCGTCTCGATGTCGGCGATGCAGGTCACACCCGTACCGCCGAGGCCGCAATAGCCGTCCGGATTTTTGGCGAGGTATTGCTGATGGTAATCCTCGGCGTAGAAAAAACTCGGCGCCGGCAGGATCTCGGTGGTGATACTGCCTAGCCCGCGCTCGGTCAGGCCGCGCTGATAGCTATCACGTGTCTGCTCAGCGGCCGATCTTTGGGTGTCGCTGGTGTAGAAGATGACGGAGCGGTATTGCGTGCCGATATCGTTGCCCTGCCGCATGCCTTGGGTCGGGTCGTGTCGCTCCCAAAACGCTTTTAGAAGATCGAGATAGCGAATGCGCGTGGGATCGAAAATCACCCGCACCACTTCTGCGTGACCCGTGCGGCCGCTGCAAACCTCTTCGTACGTCGGGTTCGGCGTGTAGCCGCCCGCATAACCAACCGAGGTGGAAATCACACCCGGCATTTTCCAGAACAGTCGCTCGGCACCCCAGAAACAGCCAAGACCAAAGACCGCTTCTTCGCTACCCGCGGGAAACGGGGGCTGCAACGACGCGCCGTTGACGAAGTGATGCGCCGGAACGGGCATCGGACTGGAACGTCCTGGCAGCGCCATGGACGGATCGATCATGCGAGTTTTAACTGACAACATGTGTGCAGTCTGTCGCCCTCGACCGGCGACTTCAAGAGGTATAATCCACCTGCCATGAACATCTGCCAGTCACACAATCTACGCAACGCACCCACCCCTCAAAGCAAACCCTACGGCCTACGAGTGTCGCTGAAGCCGGGTGACCCGTTTGCCAAGCTGCTCGGTGCCGATTGGAGCCGGACGCATTGGTATGCAACCGCCCCGGAACGTGACGCGGCCCTGCTCGAAATGAGCCGCAAGCACGAATACTCTCGCCCCGGCGATTTCCCGGCGCACGTCTACGAGAAGGTGGTGAATCTCGCTGCGCGCTGATCGGGCAACTTGTAGATCAACAGCCCCGGGATCAAAAAGTTCGTCCGAGGAACAAATAGAAATTGCTGTCGCTGTTCTCTCCAAAGCCCGTCCCGATGTAGACCGGCCCGAACAAAGTATCGAAGCCAAAGAATACGCTGCCTTGTTTCAGCGACGAGCCGAGACTAATGTCGCTGCGATCGTGCCACACGTTGCCGACCTCGAGAGACACACCCGCGTAAGCCGGGACGTTCAGAAAGCCCTCCCCGCCGCGACCGATCTGTCGGTAGTAGAGCGCCCGAGCAATCGCAAAATGCCGACCGGAGAGCGTCTCCGGCGCGATGCCCGACAGATTCAGGAAGCCCCCAAGCGGAAACAAACTGCGTACATTGTCCTCGGCCGAATCGATCTGCGTGCCGAACGAGGTCCAGAGCGCGACAGTATCGCGGCCACGCGAACGCGCTGAGAGCCAGTCGACCGTCAAGACGTCAGCATTGCGATCGGAACCGAGACTAGTACGTTCGCCACGCCACTCGGTCACGAGGTAGTGACCGCGTCGCGGGAAATTGCGATCGTCAAGCGTATCAATCGAGAAGCGCCCAAAATATTCGCGCACGTCGAATTCATCGTTACTCGCCAATGCCGGATCGCCCAAACGCAGACGGGCTCGCCCTGTCTCGCGACGGACACCCGCACGCACCTCGCCCCAATTGGACAACTCACGACCGACATCGAGACCGTATTCGGAGGTGCGCAAGCGGTACTCGGCGATACGCTCGCCGGCTCGCACGAGCGGCACGTTGCGCAACTCGAAACTCGCTTGCGGCATCCAAAACCAGCGCGCTTCGTCACCGAACGGAATATGCGCCTCGGTCGCGATACGCGGCTCGACGCCGACCTGAAAATCCCACACCCACTCGGCAGCGAGTGATCCAATGTCGGCTAGCACGAAACGGGCTGCCGCGTTGTAGTTCGAGTTACCGTTGAAGTCGTCCTGCAAAGACAACCCGAAGCGGACGTAGTTGGGGCCCCAGGAATTACGCCGCGCCGCGACCTCCAGCGTGTCTTTCGCCTCACCGGTCACGCGATAGTCGACTGATTCGAAATTACCGCGACCAAAAAGCGTCGAGACGGCTGCATCAATACCGCCAACATCCAGCTCGGCAGCGGCAAAGCGCCCGTCGATCAGGCGCTGGTAGCGCACCGCGGACTCGGCCACGCGAACGCTCGCGATACGCGGAGCTTGCTGACGCGCTACAGCGCGCTCAGCCAACCAAGCATCGTAGCTGCGAACATCCGCACTCAAGCTCGCAAGACGCGCCAGCGAAGATCGAGCAGCAAGCTCACCGAGGCTCGTGGCCTGAGGAACGATGGCGAAGTCGAAACTCGACGCCTCACCAAGATCCGGCGCGATCAAAATATCATCCGCACGCAGACGCGCACGCTGTGCATCGCTGCCACGCCGAATGAGGATCGACAACATCTGATTGGAGATGGTCGTGACGGAATCGAGTGAGTCACGTTTGCGCAGCGGAAAGCCGACATCCACGACGATCAGCACATCGACGCCCATCGCTTGTGCGACGTCGACCGGTAAGTTGTTGGCGAGCCCGCCATCGACGAGCAAGCGTCCCTCGATCTCCACCGGCGCGAACACCCCGGGCGCTGCGAGGCTTGCTCGCATTGCATCGACGAGATCCCCGCTTGCGAGCACCACCGGATCACCGGTCTCGAGATCGGTGGCGACAGCCCTGAACGGAATCGGCAGTTGATCGAACTCGTCGCGCCCTGCTACCGGGAAGGTGACGCGTCGCAGCGCTTGCGAGACCCGCTGCCCCGAAACCAGCGCTTTGGGCAAACGGAACGAACCACTCTTGATACCAAGCGGAAACTTCACGAGGAAGTTTTGATCTTCGCTCTTGCGACGAAAACTTAGCCGATCACGCGGTGCCGGTTCCGTGAAAGCGGCGCGCCACTCATCCGAATCGATCAAGACGGCGATTTCTGCGGCGGATAAGCCACTCGCATACAGCCCACCAACGACGGCGCCCATGCTGGTACCGGCGATCGCATGGATCGGGATGCGTTGCTCCTCGAGTACTTTGAGTACGCCCACGTGGGCCGCGCCACGCGCGCCACCGCCCGAAAGAACGAGGCCCACACGCGGGACGGATTCGACCGCCGCTGCAGTCGCGCTCGCGAACAGAAGGATTGCCGATAGCCAAACTTTCAACACCCGCCAAGGATACCGCTGTTCGACGATAATGCGGCCATGCTTGATACCTTGTTACTGGCCGGACTCACGGAAGTGGTGGTCACGGCACAGCGCCGGCCCGAGCCGCTGCTGGAGCTGGCCGGCAGCATCAGTCAGGTCGCACCGCGCAGCGACGGCAGGCTCGATCTTGACCACTACGCTGCAGCACTGAACACCGTGCCTGGCGTCCTCGTCCAACGCGGCAGCGGCCAAGAGAGCCTGATCGCGATCCGCTCCCCGGTGCTGACCGGTGCTGGCGCTTGCGGCGCCTTTCTGTTGCTGGAGGACGGCTTACCCTTACGCCCGACGGGCTTTTGTAACGTCAACGAAATGTTCGAGGTGAACACCAGTCAGGCTGCATCCATCGAGGTGCTGCGCGGGCCCGCGAGTCAGAGTTACGGCGCAAACGGCGTGCACGGCGCCATCAATGTCATCACACCCGATGTTGCCGGTCTCGACCCGATGCGATTTGCGCTCGAAGGCGGCTCAGATGATTTTTTCGGTGCGCGTGTCTCGATCGCAGGTGATCGCTTCGCAATGCAAGCGATGTTGCGCCGTGATGGCGGATTCCGCGCCAACTCACCCGTCGAGGAATACAAGTGGAACGTCGCATTCGATGGGCTCACAGATGACGGTCAACTAAAACTGCGTTTGGCCGCCACGCGTCTCGACCAACGCACGGCAGGATTCGTGCGGGGCTTCGAGGCGTACCGCGATCCATTGCTGCGCCTCAGCAACCCGAACCCGGAAGCGTTCCGCGAAGCCGAGGCGCAACGCGCCTCGATACGCTGGGTTCGCGAGGCCTGCGACGAGTGTCGCGAAGAGTGGCACGCCGTACTGCGCCGCTCGCAGATGACCTTTCTGCAGCACTTCCTGCTCGGCAAACCCCTCGAATCCAATGAACAAACGAGCGCGCGTCTCGGCTGGCAACGCAGCACTCCTTGGAGTGAGACTTTGCAAACCACGTTTGGCGCCGAGGTCGAGTGGGCCGATACCTCACTGCTCGAAATCCAAGCCGGTCCGACGCTCGAGGGCTCGGCGGTGGCGCGAGCGATCCGTCCGGCAGGACGTCACTACGATTACCAGACAACGGTTACGGGCATTGCTTTGCACGCCGCCCTACAAGCGGACTACCCGCGCTACGCTTGGTCCTTCGGCTTGCGAGCCGACGGCACCCGCTACGACTACGACAATCGCATGTCGACCGGAAATACCGCCGAGGACGGCACGCCCTGCGCTTTCGGGGGCTGCCTATTCAGTCGACCTGCCGATCGTCACGACGAGTTCGGCTATTTGTCACCCCGCCTTGAACTCACTTGGAAAGCGGCCATGCAGCATCGGGTCTACATCACCGCGACAACCGGCTTTCGTCCGCCGGAAATCACCGAACTGTATCGCTTACAACGCAGTCAGCAAGTCGCTGACCTCGATTCGGAGAATCTGCGCTCGATCGAGATTGGTTGGCGACATGTCAGCGAACGTAATCTCTGGCACGTTGCAGTCTTCGATCAAAGAAAGCGCGATCTCGTCCTTCGTGATGGTAACGGTTTCAACGTCACCGGCGGTCGTACGACCCATCGCGGCCTCGAGTGGGAATGGCGCCGACAGCTCGGCAATGCTTGGCTCATTGGCAGTAGCGGCACCCTAGCCCGCCATCGCTACGACTTCGACGCCGTCATCGAGGCTGGCGAGACCATCGTCCGCGGCCGCGATGTCGATACCGCACCGCGCCGACTACACACGCTATGGCTGCGCTGGATGCCGAGACCTCACTGGGATCTGACCCTCACGGGATCGGATGTCGGCGCCTATTTCGCCGACGCCGCCAACCAGTATCGTTACGCGGGACATCGCACGGCACGACTCGCCATCGGCTGGCAGGCAACACCGCGGTGGCGTCTGACACTCGATATCGACAACCTGACCGATGAGCGCTTTGCTGATCGCGCCGACTTCGCACAAGGCAACTGGCGCTACTTCCCGGGCCGTGATCGCAGCGCGTTCTTCGGCATCGACTGGCGCGCACCCTGAGTCGTAAGCTGACCCAACGGAATTTGTTGCGTGATGCAATGGATGTTGCCCCCGCCGAGCAGAATTTCGCGTGCGGGCACACCGACCACCTCGCGTTTGGGAAAAATCCGTCGTAACTGCGCAAGCACCCGCTCGTCGTGCCGGGCATCGAGCAAGGGCACGATGACTCCGCCGTTCGCCAAATAGAAATTCACATAGCTTCCGGCTAGGCGTAATCCACTCGAGCGCAGTTGCGTTCCCGCTTTGCTGACCACCCCTGCGGCTTCGATTGGATTGATGTGTAGCGGTCCCGGCATCAGCAACTTGTGAATACGAAAGCGTCGTCCGCAGGCATCTCGGGCGGACTTCAACCGCTCGTAAGCATCTCGCGAAATCGCCGCCTGCGGATCCTTCGGATCGTCGCACCAGCCGAGGATGACCTCACCCGGCGCAGCAAAACACGCGAGGTTGTCGACATGGCCGTCAGTCTCGTCGTTGTAGACGCCCTCGCCCAGCCAAACGATGTGACTTGCACCGGTGTACTCGAGTAGCAGGGCCTCGATTCGTTCGCGCGAGAGCGAGGGGTTGCGATTGGAGTTGAGCAAGCATTGCTCGGTCACCAGCAGCGTGCCCTCGCCATCGGAGTGAATCGCACCGCCTTCGCAAACGAGCGGCGCACGGTAGCGTGCGAGGCCCTCGACCGCGAGCACTCGGCGCGCGACCAATTCATCTTGATCCCAAGGAAAGTACAAGCCGCCCTGCAGCCCGCCCCAGGCGTTGAAATGCCAATCGACACCGCGCACTTCGCCGGCGCCATTGACGACGCAGGTAGGCCCCACATCGCGCATCCAGGCATCGTCACTCGCCATCCGCAGGACTCGGATTCGCGGCTCGAGCGAACGACGCGCCTGCTCGAAATGACCCGGGGCGACACCGACCGTGACCGGTTCAAACCTCGCGATCGCGTGGGCAACCGCGGCGAAAGCCCGTTGCGCAGGCAACGCGCCATCGCGCCAGTTGTCCGGTCGCGTCGGCCAGAGCATCCAGCAGCCTCGATGCGGCTCGAACTCGGCCGGCATCCGGAAACCATCGCTTGCAGGGGTGGAGGCGATTTCAGTCATGAGTCGATTGTAGTGCATGCGTACCCGGCCCGACCGCTTGGCGAACGGCTGCGCGTGCTAGGATTCGGCCTCGCGACGGCGGGGGTTGTTCTGATTGCCGCGCGTTTTTCGAGGAGTTCACAAGACCATGTCGACGGCTGCAAAAGTCACTCTGACGCCGCCCGCCGGGGGCGCCAAGATCACCATCGCAAACGGCAAGCTTGCGGTCCCTAACAACCCGATCATCCCGTACATCGAGGGCGACGGCACCGGCCCGGACATCTGGCGTGCCAGCGTGCGTCTGATCGACGCAGCGGTCGCCAAAGCCTACGGCGGACAACGCCAGATTCACTGGATGGAAGTGTACGCAGGCGAGAAATCGAACAAGTTGTTCAATACTTGGCTGCCGGATGAAACCGTCGCCGCTTGCCGCGAATACTTGGTGTCGATCAAAGGTCCTTTGACCACGCCGGTCGGCGGTGGCATCCGCTCGCTCAACGTGGCGCTGCGTCAATTGCTCGACTTGTACGTCTGCTTGCGCCCGGTGCGCTGGTTCAAAGGCGTACCCTCGCCGGTGAAGGCACCGGAAAAAGTCGACATGGTGATCTTCCGCGAGAACACTGAAGACATTTACGCCGGCATCGAGTTCGAGCAAGGCAGCGAAGATAACGCCAAGTTCAAGGCACTCTTTAAGGAACACTTTCCGAAGGCCTACGCCAAGATCCGCTTCCCGAATACCTCGGGCATTGGTATCAAACCCGTGTCGCAAGAAGGCACGGATCGTCTCTTCCGCGCGGCGGTCGAGTACGCCATCGTCAACGGGCGCAAGAGCGTGACGATCGTGCACAAGGGGAACATCCAGAAGTTCACCGAAGGCGCCTTCCGCAATTGGTCTTATGCGCTCGCTGAAAAAGAATTCCCGGGTCAGACCTACGGCTGGGAACAGTGGGAACGCACCAAGGCGGAGAAAGGCGAGAAAGCCGCTAACGCCGAGATGGATGAAGCCAAGAAAGCCGGCAAGATCATCATCAAAGATGCGATCGCCGACATCACCTTGCAGCAAGTGCTCACTCGTCCCGATGAGTTCGACGTGCTCGCCACTTGTAACCTCAACGGCGACTACCTCTCCGACGCATTGGCCGCACAGGTCGGTGGTATCGGCATCGCGCCGGGCGCCAACATCAACTACGTTACCGGTCACGCCGTGTTCGAGGCGACACACGGCACGGCGCCAAAGTATGCGAATCTCGACAAGGTCAACCCAGGCTCGGTCATCCTCTCGGGCGAGATGATGCTGCGCTACATGGGTTGGACGGAAGCAGCCGATGCGATCATCACGGCGATGGACCGCACCATCGGTCAGAAAACCGTGACTTACGACTTCGCGCGCTTGATGGAAGGCGCAACCGAGGTCAAGTGCAGCGAATTCGCTGACGCTCTCATCCGCAATCTCTAACGGATATGACGGTGACCGCCGACGCACTCATCGACGATTGCGCTCGGCGGATCACCGTCGCTTTCGAAGGCTATAACGCCGCCTTCCGGGAAATCACTCGTCGCGCTCCAATTCGATTCGAAAACTGCGATTGGGCCGCATCTCAGCGCGACATTGTCGAGCGCATCGAACTCTACGATCGCTGGGTCAATAGCACCGTCAACGACCTTCGACTGGCGCTTGGCGAATCGGCAAACGATAGAAAATTATGGTCGCAGGTCCGTGATCGGTTCTCGAATCGACTCACCGGTACCGTCGATGCGGCTTTTGTGCGAACGTTCTTCAGTTCCGTCTCACGACGGCTCTTCGGTACGCGCGGCGTCGATGTCGAGTTGGAATTTGCCGCGGTCGATCTCGATCCGCTTGCTGATGCCGCACAAACTGCCGAACTTCGTCACTACGTCAATCGCGGCGATTTATCACTACTAATCGAGGATCTGCTCGGCGAGCTACCGTTGCGCTGTCGATGGATCGATTTCGATCGTAGCGTCCGCCACACGACGAGCGATATCGCCGAAGTGCTGCGCAACGGCGGCTTTGGCGATGCAGATCAATGCGTGCGGCAAATCGAGGTTCTGCAGCCGCTATTTTTTCAAAGTACGCGAGCCTATCTCGTCGGACGTATCCAGCTTGCCGAGGGGTATCTGCCGCTGTTGATTGCCTTGCAGAACACTGAGCGTGGCATGCTGGTCGACGCCGTCATGCTCGACGAGAGCGACGTGAGTATCGTATTCGGATTCACCCGAACCTATTTCCATGTCGATCTCGAGCGGGTAGTCGAGACGGTGGTTTTCCTAAGGAAAATTTTGCCGCGAAAGCCACTCTCCGAACTCTTCACGGTGCTAGGTCGCGCCAAGCAGGGCAAGGCCGAGCGCTACCGAGAATTGATGAGTCACCTTGGTCGCTCTGACGATCAGTTCATGCACGCGCCGGGCGAACGCGGACTGGTGATGGTGTGCTTCACCCTAGCCTCGCTTGATCTCGTCTTCAAAATCATCCGCGACCAGTTCCCGCCAGTGAAGAATGTGGTTCGCCAAGATGTGCTCGATAAATACAAATTCGTATTCCAGCATGATCGTGCCGGTCGCCTGGTCGACGCCCAAGAATTCAAACGCTTGCGCTTGCCGCTTGATCGCTTTGCACCTGCCCTCCTCGAAGAACTACAAACCGAAACAGCAGCGACGGTACATATCGAAGGTCAAGACTTGATCTTCGATCACGTCTATATCGAACGTCGTATTACCCCGCTGAACTTGTATCTTCGCGAGGCGCCGGCGGACCTTGCCGAGAAGGCCGCTCTTGATTACGGCCAGGCCATCCGCGATCTCGCCTGCTCTAATATCTTTGCCGGTGATCTACTGTTGAAGAATTTTGGCGTTACGCGCCATGGTCGCGTCATCTTCTACGACTACGACGAACTCTGTCGCGTCACCGATTGCAGATTCAGAGACCTTCCGGTCGCCGATAATGACGAAGATGACATGCGTGCCGAGGCTTGGTTCTATGTGGCCGATAATGATGTGTTTCCTGAAACCTTCGTCAACTTCCTCGCTTTCGACGACTTGCAACGAGCCTCATTCATGCGCACCCACGGCGATCTCCTGACCGCCGACTTTTGGCGCAGTGTCCAACAGCGGACCAAGGCGGGTGAAGTTCTCGAGGTCTTGCCCTATCAGCCGCGCCGCATTCGAGCCGCCGGGAGCATCGTGTCGTGAGCCCAATCGCTTACGCGATTCCGATTTTCATGCTCAGTATTCTGGCTGAGTATCTACTCGCGAGACGCCGTGCGCCGGGCGCTTACGACATCGCCGATGGCGTCACCAGTCTGCACTTTGGCGTGCTGAGTCAAATCGCCGGCGCCTTTACCTACCTGCTGACGATAGGCGTATACAGTTGGACGTTCGAGCACTTTCGACTCGCAACCTTGCCGCAGAGTGAGTGGTGGGTCTGGATACTCGCCCTGCTGTTCTACGATTTTTGTTACTACTGGGCGCATCGCGCAGGTCACGAAGTCAACCTGTTCTGGGCCGCGCATCAGGTACACCACTCGTCCGAGTACTACAACCTCACGACAGCGCTGCGACAAACCGCTACCGGCGCTTTCACGTCATGGCCCTTTTATCTTGTCATGGCATTAGCAGGCGTTCCGCCGTTTGTCTTTGGGGTCGTCGCCTTGATCGATCTGCTTTACCAGTATTGGGTGCACACGCAGCTCGTCGGCAAACTCGGACCGCTCGATCGTATTCTCGTCACACCATCGAATCATCGAGTCCATCACGGCCAGAACGATTACTGTCTCGATCGCAACTACGGCGGAATCTTTATTTTCTGGGATCGCCTGTTCGGCACCTTCGTTGAGGAGCGGGACGATGAACCCATCGTCTATGGAATCCGCTCGCCGCTCGCGAGCTACGATCCCGTGTGGGGCAACCTAAACGTTTATCGAGATATCGCGCGGCGATCCACTGCAGCGCTGAGTGTTTGGCAGGCGATCCGCGTGTGGTTCGAGCCACCAGCAGGACGCGGCAAACAACCACCACCGATGCCTGCCGATTTTCGCCGCTATGACTCCACTGCCAGCCTCTCCGCACGCCGTTACGCGCTGTGGCAGTACGTGCTATTGATCGCACCAGCAACGCATTTCATTGCAATCGCTCGGCAACTCGACTGGGTCGAGCGCGGCCAGTACGCACTGATACTAATCGCGTGGGTTTGGAGTTTGAGCAACGTGCTCGAAGCGAGAGCGCAGGCCCGTCTAGTCGAAACGCTACGAGTCGTGGTCACTGCCGCGCTGCTATTCTTCAGCGCGACTTGGTTCGGCCTCTCGATGGATCTGATCTGGCGGGCGCTAGTCGCACTGCTGATGCTGTTGCCGCTCTGGTCGTTGTACCGAGGCAATCAGGCGGCAACCCCCACCCCTTCAAGCCGATCTTCGATATCAGCGTAAAGACCCTGTAAGCGCTCGAGAGTTGCTGCGTCCGCTTGCCACATGCCACGTCCGTTGGCCTCGATGAGCCGACCGACCGCATTGCGCAAGGCTTGAGGATTCGCCGTCTCCAAACGACGACGCATGGCGTCGTCAAGGAGAAAGGTTTTCGCCGCATCGTCGAACACCCACTGATCAACAGAGCCAATCGCGCCCCATCCCACCAGATGGGTGAAACGGTTACTGATCTCGGCCGCACCGCTATGGCCGTGCGCGAGCATGCCCTCGTACCACTTGGGGTTGAGTAGCTTTGAACGCGCTTCGATCCGCAGCAGTTCGTCTGAGCCCGCCACTTTCACATCGCCCGTGTAAGTCTCGGCGTAGGTGAGCGGCACTTTGCCGCTCTGGGTTTTTTGCGCAGCCAACTGGATGGCACCCGAGTGTCCGTAATAGTGGGTCATATCGGTCAGACCGTATTCGACCGAATCGATCGCTTGGAAGACGTGATCTACCTTGCCCAGCAGATTTTTGAGCGTGGCAGGCGCGGGTGCGCCGTTACGTTTACCACCGGCGGTGTAGGCATTACGCTTCTCGTACATCGACGCGAGCTCTGCCGACTCTTCCCACTGACTCTCTTCGATCAACTCATCCACGCCGGTGCCGTAGAGGCCGGGTGCCTGCGTGAAGATCCGTGCGGTAGCCTCCTCGAGACTGCGGCCGTCTGCGATCAGATCGTCGGTATGCGCCTTGATGAAGTTCTGCTCGCGCGGTTCATCGACCGTCGCTGCGAGTCGGAACAGATCATCGAGCAGATCGAGCGTCATCTGGAAGGTATCGCGGAAGATGGACGAGACATCGAGCAACACATCGATACGCGCACGCCCGAGTTCCTCGAGCGGGATCAATCGATAGCGGAAGATCTTGCCTTGTCCGTCGCGCTCAGGCTCGGCTCCAATCAACGCCAGCACGACACCGAGCCCTTCGCCTTCGCTTTTGATCGTATCCATGGCCCAGAGAGCCTGCGCCACGGTTCGCGGCAATGAACCGTGTTCGACAAGGTGCTTCTGTAATAGAGCGTCGGCCATGCGTCGACCGCGCTCGAGCGCGAGATCCGTTGGCAAACGCCACGGATCGATGCCGTGGATGTTGCGCCCCGAGGGCAGCGCTGCGGCACCGGCGCGAACTGGGTCCGCGCCATAGGCGGGTCGGATGTAACCACCGTCCAAGGCATGCATCAAGGCGTCGAGCTCTTCGCCGCAACGCGACATTCCGGTCAGAATGCCGCGACCTTCGTTGACGTGCTCGAGTAGCGAACTCGGCACCGAAGTGGCTGCGGCGTACTCACGCCACACTCGTGTAGGGTCTTCGCGACCGAGTACGGAACGCTCGACGATCGCATCCCGCAGCGCCCGTACGACCGTGCTCTCAAGACCCGCACTCTGGGCGATGGCAGTGAAGCCTCCGAGACCCCGACGGGGCACTTCCATCGAGGCTTCGATCAGGGCGCGAGCGCGCTGTCGATCTGGTGCTTGACCAAAGATATGCAGTCCGTCGCTGATCAGTCGATCCTCGATGGACGCCAACCACGCATGAACTCGCTCACGATAAGCCTCGATAGACTCATCGGCGAGACGCACGAGCTCAGGCAGCAAACCCTCGAGTGCATCGTTCGGATCGTCGAGCCGAGCACGAACCTGTGCGAGCTGCTTGTAGAGGCCCGCACGCGCGTAAGGCGGTACCGCGTGACTCACGATGGTCGCATAGGCTCGGCGCCGCGCGATCGCCGCTTCAGCCGGATTATTGAGTGGATACAGGTAGAGGTTCGGCAAGCTGCCAAGCAGCTGATCCGGCCAGCAGTCAGCGGTCAGCGCGGCCTGCAAACCAGGCATCCATTCGGCGGTGCCGTGCATGCCGACGTGGATCACCGCATCGGCCTTGAATCCGTGCTTCAACCAAGCGTAGAAAGCCGCGTACTGATGATGTGGCGTGAACGTTCGATCGAACAGCAACTTCATCGGATCGCCTGGTACGCCCATCGGCGGCTGCACGCCGAGCATGACATTGCCGTATTCCAGAGTGTCGAGTCGCAAGGCATCGCGTCCCGCGGGCGCGATATCACCGGGCGCAGTGCCCCAATAGCGATCGATGCGATCGGCCGTCTTGCTGCTGATCAAACCCCGATACTGCGCCGTCGTCAGCGCATGCGAGCTCTCGCCTTTGGCGAACGCCTCGAGCTTCACGAGCAACTCGTCCATCTCGAGCGGCGCACGACCAATCGAGTAACCGGACTTTTTCAAACGCTTGAGCACCGCAATGATGGAAGCCGGTACATCGAGCAGCGCTGCCGTGCCGGTCTTGCCGAGGCCGGGCGGAAAGTTGTACAGAACGATAGCCACTTTACGCTCGGCGGCAGGCTTGCGACGCAAACGGATCCAACCCTCGACCTGATCGATCGCACGAGCAATACGATCGGGCACTGCCGTCAGTTCGCCGTCCTTGATCGCACCGAGTGCCACACTGCTCGCCACGCCATCCATCTCGGGCAAGTCATACATGACGACCGATTGCATCGAGATCACGCCACGCTGCTGCCAATCACGCTCGTCCTGCATCAAGAGCGGCTGCGCTACGACGTAGGGCACATCGAGTTTGGCCAGCAAATCTGCGGCCGTTTCGTGATAGTGCCCGGGCTTGGTGGAGGATGCGGGTCCGCCGACGATCGAAAATCCCATGGTCGAGAGCAGAGCATCGATGGGTTGATCGACTAACCATTCACGCACGGCCACATGCGCTTCGATGCCCGAAACGAATACCGGCAACACCGCAAAGCCTCGCGCTTCGAGTCCGTCGGTCAATTGCTGCAAATACGCCAAACGTTGCACCACGTGCTTACGAATCCCGAGCACGGCAACGAGCGGTTGGCCTTTCTGATAGCGACCATTTTTCTTGGCCCATTTCAGATAGGCATCGGGATCTTCGAACAGCGCGCCACTGCGCGGATCCCAGCAACCCATGGTCGGAATGATGCTCACCGGTGCAACATCGATCTGCTGACCGAAGGTGTCACGCACGATCAACTTGATCATCTCGGTGATGTTGCGAGCGTCAGGCTGATTCCAATACAGGTTCACGCCGAGCCAAGTGCGAAAACCGGCGAGCTTTTGCGGGATCAACGGCAACATCTTCGAGGCGATCTTGACGAGCTTGGTGTAGGCGTAGAGCGCATCCTCGTCGCGTCCGCGCGTGATCAAGCGCATCAGCAGTTTCACGGCTTTCGGCGCTTCGCCCTTCTTCTCCTTGAAGCGATGTTCACCCACACGGGTGAGCGCCATCACCTCCGGCATGCTCTCGTAGGCGAAAACCGCCTTCGCAACCGAGTTGTCGAGATGCTTGGCCAACCAATCGGCTTGTGAACGCAGATTGATGAGACTGATGAAGACGACATCCGAGCGCGCTAAGTCCTGCGCGAGCACCTCGCTGCCCTCATCGACATGCGCATCGTGATATCGGCGCAATTGAACCGACAGGCCCGCTTGCGATAGAGCCTGCTCGACGTCCGTCCAGACGGCTGCGTTGAACCGCTCGATCCCGACGATGAAGGTGATCGTGGTCATGCATCTCCCCCCGATTGACATCTTGGAGTGTCTTGTTATGTTGACACATTGGAGGTCGGGTCACCACCCGCCATCTTCGGGGGCGATTTGCAACAGACTTTCCCGTTCACGGCCATCGTCGGACAAGACGATCTCAAACTCGCCGTGCTGCTCAGCGTCATCGATCCGGCTATTGGCGGCGTTCTGATCACAGGGCATCGCGGCACGGCCAAAAGCACAGCGATCCGCGCCCTCGCCGATCTGCTGCCACCGGTCAAAGTCGTCGCAGGCTGCCCTTATCGCTGCGATCCGACGGAGCGCTCGCCCGACTGCCCGCACTGCTCCAAGCATGCGACGCAGAAATCGCAAACGCATCCGGTCCCCGTCATCGATCTCCCACTCGGCGCCACCGAAGATCGAGTGGTGGGTTCCGTCGATCTTGAGCGTGCGCTCGTCGATGGTGTCCAAGCGTTCTCCCCCGGTTTGCTGGCCGCGGCCCATCGCGGCTTTCTGTACATCGACGAAGTGAATCTGCTTGAGGATCACCTCGTCGACCTACTACTTGATGTCGCTGCGAGTGGCCGCAATGTCGTCGAACGCGAGGGCTTGAGCGTGCGCCACCCGGCGCGCTTCGTCCTGATCGGTTCGGGCAATCCCGAGGAAGGCGACTTGCGCCCACAGTTGCTCGATCGTTTCGGACTGCATGCGAGAATCAAAACTCTGCATGATATCGACCAGCGAGTCGAAGTCGTCCGTCGACGATTGGCCTTCGAGAATGACGCTGCGGCTTTCATCGCGAGCTTCGACAAAGAGCAGAACGCTCTACGAAAGCGCTTGCAGAAGGCCATCAACGCGAAACCCAAAGTGACCTTGCCCGATTCCGCACTCATGCTCGCCGCACGACTATGCGATCGGCTCGGTATCGATGGACATCGTGGCGAGTTGGCGCTCACCCGCGCCGCTGTTGCGCTCGCCGCCTACGAGGGGAAGAAGTCGGCCGACACCGACCTCGTCGCGCGCGTCGCGCCACTCGCTCTCGCCCATCGCCTGCGCAAAGATCCGCTCGAGCCCGCCGCCGACGACGAACGCGTCAAGCGCGTGCTCGAAGAAGCTCTCGGCTGAAACGTCGACGCGCGAACGCCATGTCGCAGTCATCTTTGACACGGATGCCGATCGGCGGTCTCGTGGCATTCGATGTGCCACGCCTGGCATTGATGATGCTGGCCGTCGACCCAGGCTTGCGTGGCATCGCCCTGGCAGCACCTGCAGGCGGTGGCAAAAGCGCATTGCTACAGGGTATGCGCGAACTGCAACCAGATCTGCCCTGGGTGGAGTTGCCACTCGGCTGTGACAGCGAGGCCTTGCTCGGCGGCCTCGATCTTGAGGCGACCCTGAATCAAGGTCGCCGCGTGATACGCGCGGGTGCGCTCGCCCGCGCACACGGCGGATTTCTGTTGGCCGAGTCCTGCAACCTCATGGACGACGGCAGTGCCAATAGCCTACTCGGCGCACTCGAGGATGGCGTCGTCCGTATCGAGCGCGAGGGGCTTAGCCTACGCAGCCCCGCCGAATTTCGCTTGCTGACGAGTTTTGATCCTGCCGAAGGTGCACCGCGCGCCCACCTTCTCGATCGACTCGGCATGGTGGTCATGATGCCGACGATTCGCGCCAGCGAGGCGCGCGCCAGTATCGTGCGACGACATTTACAGCCCGATACCGAAACCTGGCGTGACGAAGCCCAGCTGTTGCGCGGCTTGATCGAGAGCGCCCGCGAGCAGTTGCCGCTGATCAAACTCAGCGACTCGCAACGCCGTGAATTGATCCGGATGGCCGACGCGCTCGGCGTCCAAGGTCATCGAGCTGATCTGTTTGCGATTCGTGTCGCGCGCGCGAGCGCCGCCTTAGGGTTACGCGATGAGGTACAGCGCGAGGATCTGGAGCTTGCTGCACGACTCGTACTGCTACCGCGTGCCACTCGGCATCCGGATACGACGCAAAGTGCACCGCCGCCTGAGCCGCCCGCAGCAGATTCCTCACCGCCACCTGACTCGAACGATGAAACCGAACCAGACGCCGACGCCGTGCCCTCGGAAGATCAACTCGAACTCGCCGAAGAAGTGCTCGAATCGCTCGCAGTAGATTTACCCGATGCCCTCTCGTCGCTCTCCTTCGCCAGACAACGCAGCGGCCGCAGCGGGTCGCGAGGCACCACCAGCGGTCAACGCGGCCGACATGTGTCGAGCGTGCCCGGGTTGCCGCGCGGACAGCGCCTCGATGTCATCGCCACCTTGCGTGCCGCGGCGCGCTGGCAACGAGTCCGAACCCGTCGTCGTCACGGCATCGCACTCACCAGCGATGACTTTCGGGTCAAAAAATATCGCAGCAAAGCCGGCGCGCTTTTCATCTTTGCCGTCGATGCAAGTGGCAGCATGGCACTCAATCGAATGCGACAGGCCAAGGGCGCCGTCCATGCGCTACTCGAGCAAGCCTACGTCAATCGCGATCGAGTCGCTCTACTGGCCTTTCGAGGTCATGAGGCGAACCTGCTTCTACCACCAACTGGCAGCGTTGAGTTATTGCGTCGCGCAGTTGATCAGTTGCCAACTGGCGGCGGCACGCCGATCGCGGCGAGTCTCGTGGCGAGCCTCGAGGTTGCGGATCAAGCCAAGCGACGTGGCTTTGGCAACATCGTGCTCGTACTGCTCACCGATGGACGCGCCAACGTCGGCTTGAAGACCGATCGCGCCGGTGTCGATACTGAGGTGAAGCAACTTGCTCGGGCCGTTGCGGCCACGGGGATTCGATCACTGGTGATCGACACGCAGCGCAGCTTCTTGAGTCAGGGCAATGCGACTCAATTGGCGCACGCCCTCGCCGGCGACTATCTCTATCTGCCCAACGCGCAAGGCACGGCGATCGCCGCGGCTGCCCGTCAGGTCGCGAGCGCCTGAATGAGGTCGGCTTTGAGATCCTCGAGGGCTTCGAGCCCGATCGACAGTCGCACCGTCGCAGCGTGAATATCGGATTTGGCCCGATCCTCAGCGTCCAGATCTTTCGGCTGCATCAACTGCGGCGGCATCACCAAGGACTCGGTCGAACCAAAGCTCGGCGTCATCGCAAAATAGCGTAGCTTCTCGGCGAACTGCCGACCGGCTTCGGCGCCGGCCACCATGTCGAAGGTGATCACACAACCGAAGTCGCGCATCTGACGTCGCGCTAACTCAACGCCGCGGTGCGAGGCGAGACCGGGATAGCGTACCCGCGTACAGGCTGGATGCGATTCCAGAAACTGCGCGATCGCGAACGCGCGAGCGGACTGCTCTCGGTAGCGCAACAGATAGGTTTTCATGCCGCGCACCATCAGCGATGCCGACAAAGGATCGAGCTGCGCACCGAAGAGCCCAAAATCATTTCGCAAACGATCGACGATCGAACGATCACCGATCACCGCGCCGCCCATGACATCGCCCGCACCAGTCGTGAATTTGGTCAGACTGTGGATGTAGAGATCGATGTCGAATTCGCCGTGCTGATGAAAGCCGGCCGACGTGTTGTCGATGATCGTCGTCACGCCGAACTCACGCGCCATCGAAGTGAGCGCAGCAATATCCGCGATTTTATTGACTGGATTGGTCGGGCTCTCGAAGAACATGATCTTGACCGGGCGCGAAGCGAGCAAGGCCCGCACACCATCGAGATCTTCGATCGAGAGCATCGTATGCGAGACATCGAAACGCGCAAGCAAGTTTCGGATGATGTGTCGGGTCGGACCGTAACCCTCCACGAAAAACAGGACGTGATCGCCCGCTCGGGTCAAGGCAAACAAGGTCTGCGCGATGACGTTTACACCCGAGGCCGTCGTTAGACACGCCTCGCGTCCCTGCAATGAGGCCAATAGCTGCTCGAGCTGCCGTACCGTCGGATTGGACGCACGTGAGTAGAAGAAACCGGGACGCTCGCCGCGGTAGACGCGCAAGCTCTCGGCAACGGTCTCGGTCTCCCATTTGACGTTCTGGTAAATGGGAAACAGCAACGGATGGTTGTCTGCGGGCGTTTCGACTGTTGCCGGATGCTGCAGCGCCGTCTCGGCTCGCTCTTGTTCTTTCATCGCGCCGATTGTACCGAAACGCGGGTCGGTAGCTCGTCAGGGATTTCCGTCGTTGTGCGCCATGCGCTCCTCACGAGCGCGTCGCTGTTCCTCGCGGCGCATGTAGAGCGTGGAGAGCACCACACCCACTGCCACCACCAGCACCATCAACGTTGCTAAGGCGTTGATATCCGGACTGACCCCGCGCCTGACTCGCGAAAAGATCTCCATCGGCAGAGTCGACGAGCCCGGGCCGGAAACAAACTGTGCGATCACCACGTCATCCCATGAGAGCGTGAAAGCGAGCAGCCAACCCGAGATCAGCGCCGGCGCGATCAACGGCAAGGTGATGCGAAAGAACACGGTTGCGGGCTTCGCGCCGAGATCGAGCGCCGCCTCCTCGAGCGAATCATCGAACCCCGCGAGACGCGACTGCACGATCACGGTGACATAGGCCATCGCAAAGGTGATGTGCGCGATAGTGATCGTCAAAATGCCACGACCAGAGGGCCAGCCAATCGCCTGCTCCAAAGCCACGAACAGCAGCAGCATCGCGATACCGGTAATGATCTCCGGCATGACCAGAGGCGCGGTTGTCATTGCCGAGAGAAATGCTCGGCCGCGAAACGGCCCGAACCGTGTCAATACGACGCCCGCCAGTGTGCCGAGGATCACTGCACCGCTAGCGGTCATCGCCGCAACCTTGATCGAGATCCAGGCAGCGCCCAACAGTTGGTCGTTTTCCAGCAGCCGTGCATACCAGCGTAGCGTCGGCGAATTCGCTCGATCCCAAACCGTCACGAGGCGCGAATTGTTGAACGAGAACACGATCATCGAGAGGATCGGCACGTAAAGGAAAGCCAAGCCTAAAACGAGCATCGTGCCCCTGAACCAGCCGCGTTGCTTCATTTGCACGCCCTCACCGCCGTGCCGCCTCGAGCTCGCGACGTTGATAACGCTGGAAGAGCAAAATTGGCAGCAGCAAAACCAGCAACAGAACGATGGCAACCGCCCCCGCCACCGGCCAATTGCGCGCACCAAAGAACTGCGCCGAGAGCACCGTACCGATCATCAACTGATCGGTGCGGCCAAGCAACGACGGGATGACAAACTCGCCAACCGCCGGAATGAAGACGAGCAAACAGCCCGCCACGATACCGGGCATCGACAGCGGCAAAGTCACTTTCATAAACGCTTTGACCGGTTTCGCGCCAAGATCAGCGGCCGCTTCGAGGAGCGTGAGATCGTGCTTCTCCAAGTTCGAGTACAGGGGCAAGATCATGAACGGCAGGTACGAATAGACGATACCGATGTACACCGCGAAGTCGGTATAGAGCAGCGTCAACGGCTGGTCGATGAGTCCTAGCGCAAGCAGCGTGTTGTTGATGACACCATTGGTTTTGAGCAAGCCGACCCAGGCGTACACGCGCAGTAGGAAGGAAGTCCAGAACGGCAGGATGATCAGCATCAGCAACAAATTTCGAGTACTTGGTTTCGAACGCGCAATGGCGTACGCCATCGGATAGCCGATCGACAGGCACCAAAAGGTCGACACGGCAGCGACCTTGACCGAGTACAGGAACGTATCGACGTACAAACTCTCGCGCAACAACACTTGGTAGTTGCCGAAATTGAAGCTCACAACCAGACGACGGGTCTCCTCCACCCACTCGATGAGCGGCGCATAGCCCGGCTGGATCGGCTGCATCCACGAAAACGAAATCTTCAATACGATGACGAACGGGATAGCGAAGAACGCTAACAGCCAAAGGTATGGCACCCCGATCACGAGATTACGGGGTTGTCCCAAGCTCTTTATCGACGATAGAAACGAGCGGCGCACGATAAGCCCGCTATTGAATCAACACGACTGGGCTCGAGGGATGCCACGTGAGATGCACCGTCTCGTCCCAGACGATGCGCTCGTCATGCCGCTCGACGTTCGGAATAGTGACTCGAACTAAGCGACCCGAGGGAACGCGCACCAAGTAAATCGACAGATCGCCCATATAGGCGATTTCCTTGACGACACCGGTGACATGGTTTTCGCCATTCGCTGGCGCCGCCCGCGACATCTCGATCTTTTCCGGACGGATAGCGACGGTCACCTGTGCATCGGGCGGCGCACTGATGCCGTGGCTGACGAAGATCGTCGTCTCGAGTTCCGGGCATCCAATACGTACATAAGCTGGTTCGTCTTCGATCAGCTTACCCTCAAACATGTTGACCGAACCGATGAAGTCCGCGACGAAACGCGAATTCGGAAACTCGTAGATATCGGTGGGCGTGCCGACCTGAACGATCTGACCCTTGTTCATGACGCCGATCCGCGACGCGAGCGTCATAGCTTCTTCCTGATCGTGCGTTACGACGACGAAAGTGACACCAAGCTGTTCCTGCAAATTAATCAACTCGAACTGGGTGTGTTCACGCAGCTTTTTGTCGAGAGCACCCAAGGGCTCATCGAGCAACAACAACTTGGGCTTCTTGACCAATGCCCGAGCGAGCGCCACGCGCTGCCGCTGACCACCGGACAACTGATGTGGTTTGCGCTTCGCAAAATCACCGAGCTTAACGATACCGAGCATGTCATCCACACGCCGACGAATTTCGTGCTTGTCGACGCCCTCTTGCTCAAGACCAAAGGCGACGTTCTGCATCACCGTCATATGCGGAAATAGCGCATACGACTGGAACATCATGTTGACCGGCCGTTCATAGGGCGGGATACCCGCCATATCTTGGCCGTCGATGAGGATGCGCCCCGAGGTCGGCGTTTCGAAACCGGCTAGCATGCGAAGCAAAGTCGTCTTGCCGCAGCCCGATCCGCCGAGAAGACAAAAGATTTCGCCCTTGTAGATGCTCAAGGACACATTGTCGACGGCGACGAAATCGCCAAAACGTTTCGACACGCCTTCGATTCGAAGGTACTCGTTATGGCGGTCGACGACTCTTTCGGCCAAGACACACCCTCCGAAGACAAAAAACCTGCGGCAACCCCCGAGGGGGCTACCGCAGGCCTATTCAACGACTTATCGGTTACTGGCCTGCTTTGAAGCGCGTCCAGCTCGCCGTCAGCAACTGCGTGAAGGCGTCGCTTTCGGCAAGATCGACCTGCAAGCTAGCCTTAACTTCGTCGCTCGGATAGATCGCTGGATTCTCAAGAATGTCCTTATTGACGAACTCTTTGGCCGGAATATTGAAGCTCGCGTAGCTCACGTAGTTCGTATTCTTCGCAGCGACTTCCGGACGCATCAAATAGTTGATGAAGGCGTGGGCGTTCTCGACATTCTTGGCATCCTTCGGGATCGCCAGCATGTCGAAGAACATGATCGCGCCCTCACGCGGCAACTTGTAGTCGATGTTGACGCCGTTATTGGCTTCGCTAGCGCGATCGGCTGCTTGGAAGACGTCTCCCGACCAACCCATCGCAAGGCAAATTTCGCCGTTCGCCAGATCGTCGATGTACTTCGAGGAGTGCACGTACTTCACGTAAGGACGAATCGCGAGCAGTGCCTTCTCGGCCGCTGCGAGATCCTCTGGGTTTTCGCTGTTCGGATCCTTGCCGAGATAGACAAGAACAGTACCGAGTACTTCCGATGGCGCATCGAGAATCGACACGCCACAGTCCGCAAACTTCGAGACCACCTTCGGATCGTAGAACATCGCGAAACTGTCAACCGGCGCATCTTTCATGCGCTCATTGATCTTGTCGATGTTGTAGCCAACGCCCGACGTGCCCCAAAGATGATTGACCGAATGTTCGTTGTCGGGATCATGACGGGCGACCTTGGCCATCAACTCAGGATCCATGTTCTGCAGGTTGGGCAACTTGCTCTTGTCGAGCTTCTGGAACACACCCGCCTTAATCTGCCGCTCAAGGAAAGACGCCGATGGCACGACGATGTCGTAACCGGTGCTGCCCGCGAGCAACTTGGTCTCGAGCACTTCGTTCGAGTCGAAGACGTCGTAGGTGACGTCGATGCCCGTTTCTTTCTCGAAATCGGTGATCACGCTCTCGTCGATGTAATCCGACCAGTTGTAGACGTTGAGCACCTTCTGTTGTTCTGCCGGCTTGTCACCACAAGCCACCAACATAGCCGAGACGGTCACGGCAACGAGTGCCGCACGGGCCGAAGTTTTCATTTCGTGGAGGTCTCCCTGAGATTCGATGTGACGCGCCCCATTGCGCTGCCGCTTTTATAGCGCAGCCACCCCCCCCTGAAAAGCCCGAGAGAGTGAAATCTCAGAGCCTGCCTTCGGCGCGTAGCTCTTGGTGCAACTGATCAAGGGTTTGCACCGCCTTGGACACGAGCTCGTCGATCTGTGGTCGCTCGATCACGAGCGGCGGTGCCACGATCAACGTATCCCATACAGCGCGCATCACAAGGCCGTTTTTGACCGACAGGTCCCGCGCGCGTGTACCGACCGTGCCCCGCTCCGGGAAAAAACGTCGGGATGGTTTGGCTGGCACGAGCTCCAACGCGCCGAGCAGGCCAAGCGATCGCGCTTCGCCAACGAGTGGGTGGTCGGCAAGCTGGCGCCAACGGGTCGCGAAGTACGGTGCCAATTCGTCCCTGACACGCTCGATGATTTTTTCCTCGCGCAGAATCTTGAGATTGGCCAGCGCCAGGGCAGCAGCGGCAGGGTGACCCGAATAGGTATAGCCGTGTGCAAACTCGCCACCCTCGCGGATCAACACGTCGGCGACGCGATCACCCACCATCAGAGCACCTAGCGGCAGATAGCCAGAGGTGATCGCCTTGGCGAGCGTCATGAAATCGGGGCGAGTGCCGTAATGCTCGCAACCAAACCAGCGACCCGTTCGTCCAAAGCCACAGATCACCTCGTCCGAGGCAAACAAGATTCCGTAACGATCGACGATCCGCTGAATCTCGGGCCAATAAGACTCAGGCGGGATGATCACGCCACCGGCGCCCTGCACGGGCTCGCCGATGAATGCAGCGACGCGCTCGGGTCCGATCTCGAGAATTTTGCTCTCGAGTTCACGTGCAGCCCGCAGACCGAATTCCTCGGGCGTGAGATCGCCTCCACACTCGAACCAGTAGGGCTGACCGATATGTACGATGTCAGGGATAGGCAAACCACCCTGCGCATGCATGGCCTTCATGCCACCCAAGGAGGCGCCCGCCATGGTGCTGCCGTGGTAGCCGTTCCAGCGACTGATGATGACGCGCTTTTCAGGCTTGCCTTGCAACGCCCAGTAACGACGTGCGAGTCGCACGAAGGTGTCGTTAGCCTCACTGCCAGAGCCGGTGAAGAAAACATGCTGGAACTGCGGCGGCGTCAACTCTGCCAATAGCGCCGCAAGCTCGATCGCCGGCGGATTCGCGCATTGGAAGAAGCTGTTGTAGTACGGCAGCTGCTGCAATTGACGATAAGCGGCCTCAGCCAGCTCCTGTCGCCCGTAGCCGAGTGCGACGCACCACAGACCCGACATACCATCGAGTATTCGATGACCTTCCGAATCGTGCAGATAGACGCCTTCGGCGCGCGTGATAATCCGCGCCCCCTTGGCGGAGAGAGCCTGATGGTCCGTAAAAGGATGTAGATAGTGCGCCGCGTCGAGCCGCTGCCACTCGGCCGTGCTGCGCGTCGCCGACATACTGTCCTGCTGCGGTGTAGTCACAGCCGACTCAAACGTTCAGCAACAAGTGTTCGCGCTCCCAAGAGCTGATCACTTGTAGAAACACTTCGTATTCCGCTTCTTTGACGAGCGCGAAAGCCGCGACGAAGGAGTCTCCCAAAATCTCGATCAAAGGATCGCACTCACGCAACAGTCGAATCGATTCATCGAGATTACGCGGCAAGGAGAACGGCAAATCGTGTGCGCTGCCGGTGATCGGATCCGTCGGCGAGAGGCCTTGGACCATGCCGAGATACCCACAGGCGAGTGAAGCGGCAGTCGCGAGATACGGATTGGCATCGGCGCCCGAGATACGATTCTCGACGCGACGCGATTGCGGCTCCGACATCGGCACTCGCAAGCCCGCCGTGCGATTGTCGTAACCCCACTGCACGTTGATCGGTGCAACCTGAAAACGAGTGATGCGCCGATACGAATTCACATTGGGCGCGAACAAGGCCATGGCTGCCGGCAGGTAGCGCTGCAAACCCGCCAAGTGAGCGAAGAACAGCGGCGTCGGAGTGCCATCATCCGCCGAGAACACGTTTTGCCCCGTTTTCTTGTCGACCACGCTTTGGTGCAAATGCATCGCACTGCCCGGCTCCTTTGCGTGCGGCTTGGCCATGAAGGTCGCGTACATCTTGTGACGCAGGGCCGCCTCACGCGCCGTACGCTTGAACATGAACGCCTGATCGGCGAGATCGAGCGCGTTGCCGTGCAGAAGGTTGATTTCCATCTGCGCCGGACCATCCTCGTGGATTAGCGTGTCGATAGCGATGTCCTGCTCCTCGCAGAACTGATACAGATCGTCGAACAGCGGATCGAATTCATTGACTGCGGCGATACTGTAGGACTGCCGACCTGGCTCTGCCCGACCGGAGCGCCCCATCGGCGGCTTGAGGGGATAGTCCGCATCGACGTTGGGCTCGACCAAATAAAACTCGAGCTCCGGCGCAACCACAGGCTCCCAGCCGCGCTGCGCGTAAAGATCAAGCACATGTTTGAGCACCTCACGCGGCGCCATTTTCACGCGGCGCCCATCGGCATAGAAACAGTCGTGAATCACCTGAGCGGTCGGCTCCGCGGCCCAAGGCACGCGCCGAACCGTACGCGGATCGGGCTTCAAGATGATGTCGATCTCCGCAGGACTCATGGCCTGCGCCGTATCCTCCGGATAATCGCCAGTGACCGTTTGCAAAAAAATGCTCTCCGGCAATCGCATGCCGCGATCGCCTTGGAACTTCTCGGCGGGCATCAGCTTGCCGCGGGCGATACCCGCCATGTCGGGAACTATCGCCTCGACTTCTTGAATATTGAATTCTTTGAAGAACTGCGAAATCGGATCACTCATGACATCAACCTCTCGCAGCAGAACGGCGCGCTGCGCGCGAACGCGCCGCATCGCCGAATGCCTCGAACATGGCAACAGAAAAAGGATTGGCCATCACGCGCCACTCGGGGTGCCATTGCACGCCAACCGCGAAAGCCGGCGACGCAGCGACGCGAAAGGCCTCGATCAGACCATCAGGCGACTTCGCCTCAATGATCAAGCCCGGTGCAAGTCGTTTGACTCCCTGCCCGTGCAGAGAGTTCACCCGTATCGATTCCGCGCCATCCGCCCAAGCACGAAACCAACCACCCTCGGTGAGATAAACCTCATGCACCGGGCCGTACTGCACATCGAGGGCAGCCTGCTTGTCCTCGCGGTGATCGCGATGTCCTGGCACCTCGTGCACCCGCTGCCAAAGGCTTCCGCCGAGAGCGACATTCATTTCCTGAAAGCCGCGACAAATCGCAAGCACCGGTATACCTCGCTCAATGGCCCGGCGAATCAACGGCAAGGTGGTGGCATCGCGCTCCGGATCGTGCAGCGTACCGGGCTCGCTCGGCCCCTCCTCGTAGTGATGGGGTTCGACGTTCGACGGGCTACCGGGCAGCAGTAAACCGTCGATTGAGTCCAAGAGATCATCAACCTCGAGCGGCTCCGGCAAAACGGGAATCAGCAACGGCAGCGCGTGGGACGCTCTAGCCACGGCGTGCGCGTACTTCTCGCCAACCATGTGGAACGGATGCGGGCCGACCATGCGGCGATCGGCGGGAATACCAATGACGGGAAGGGCTGTCATGCGGGATCGGGCCTCGGCTCATGATTGAACGACGCCCGAGACCATTTAACCATAAAATCGAGCCATGACCGGAGTCACCCCCGCAAGCGAACTGCAGGCATTTTTGGCTGCGCACCCGGAGGTGACCCATGTGGATGCCTTCCTGAACGACCTCAATACGGTCGAGCGCGGCAAGCGGGTCGACCGGGCAGCGCTCGAAGCCCTCTATCGCGACGGAATGTTGTTGCCAGGCTCCATGTTCGCCCTCGATGTCCTCGGCGGCACAGTTCAAGCAACGGGCCTTGGTTTCGACGAGGGCGATGCGGATCGACCCTGTCGACCGCTGCCTGGCAGCCTCGTCACCGTCCCGTGGCAATCGCCGGGCCTCGCGCAGATGCAGTTGTCGATGTACGAGCCCGACGGCCGCCCCTTCCATGCCGACCCGCGGCATGTCCTCGTCAAGGTGCTCGATCGACTGCACCGCCTGAATCTGACCCCGGTCGTCGCGATCGAATACGAGTTCTACTTCATCGACCGAACCCGGACCAGCGAGGGGCAGCCGCAGCCGCCGCCACTGCCCATCACGCAACGCCGTGAATTTAGAACTCAGATTAACTCAATGACGGATCTCAATGAATATTCGGAGATTTTGTTTAAAATATATCGCGCCTGTGAGCAACAGGGTGTACCGGCGACCGGCGCGTTAGCCGAGTACGGCCCAGGTCAGTTCGAAG
>VFQT010001501.1_pt1 | contig 27689 bp, 61 predicted proteins | sample 3512381 | NCBI WGS metagenome assembly VFQT01 (sample SAMN10412376, study PRJNA504923) | tailings metagenome | isolation source: Relicate 2 Philex TSF3 active mining site | place: Philippines: Tuba, Benguet | collected 2017-08-29
GAATCAACTTTAAAGTTTAAAAATACTACTATTCCAGGTGCATTATCTGAGGCATCTAAAGCTATTACAAAAAGATTGAATAAGACAATTTCTGAACTAGACCCCAACACTTATTACTACAAGGATGAAAAAGCAGTAAGTCTCCAAATTTTGGAAGTTGAAACAAAACGCGCCAAAGAAATGAGAGAATGGTGGCAACAAAATCAAGCAAGACTTATCAAAGACCCAGAATTATTAAAACTAGCAGTAGAACGTTTTCCTACCACTAAAATTGGTGCAGCAGATTTCTACGGGCTACAAGACGAAGAATTGGGCGAAGTAAATAATGAGTATTCTATTGTTTTTTCTCGCTCTCCAGTAGATGTTATGAGAATGTCTGACTTTCCAGATACTGGTATTGCTTCTTGTCATTCTGAGCGTGGTGGTAGTTTTTATGCATGTGCTGTAGCAGAAGCACAGAACGTAGGTGGAATTGCGTTTCTTGTTAAAACTGAAGATCTTGATAAAATTGATGACATAAACTCAGTAGAAATTTATAAAGATCCAGAAAGAGGCGTACAAGGTATTTATCCTATTGATAGAATAAGGCTCAGAAATGTTACAATAGGTAGAACAACATCTGTAGCAGTACCAGAAAAACAACAATATTCTAGTTCTCCAGTAGATGGTTTTAAATTTTCCGTTGATCAATTTGCAGCACAAACACAAGCAAGTATGTTTGTTAGTGAAGAAGGTGGTCAAAAGAAAATCAAACTACCATCAGAAAACCGTAATGATTATGTAAGACACGGCGGTAAATACGCAGATAATAGAGTAGAAGATTTATTTCAAGATTTAATTTTAAACATAGCAAAAACTGAAAACATAACTTTATCTGAAGAAGAAAAAATCAAAATAAGTTCCGTATCTTCTAATAACCATATGACTGTTGTATCTAGAGAAAATGAGTATTCTTACTTAGTACAAAATGACGATGAAGAACAAGATGATGAAGAACAATTCGCAAGAGACGAATCAGAAGAAACTTTTTCTAGAGCACAAGGTAACGTTAATAGAAATAGTTATTTTATTAGCGATTTTGATTTTGAATGGGAATGGGGTAATGGAGCAACTATTGATGGACAGTTTTCTTATCCATTTAGTTTCCCAAGAAATACCTTTAGTTCTGTGTTTTTTGAATTAGATAAAGACGAATTACATTCTCAAATAAAAGATATGATAAAAAATGATTATGGTAGTGGTAGTGATTTCGATAAACTACCATTAGAAGTAAGCGATGTTTATGTTGGCAGAGATGAAGATTTGGTTCTAATTGAAATTTTTATGAGTCAACGTTTGCACGATTCGGATGAATTTGCTGATCGAGCACGCGAATTTGTTGCTATGGCTCGTAATTTACAAGAAAAAGATTTTGTTGTTTCATTCCTCAACATTTTAGAATCAGATGGTGGCACACTACTAAAAGCTAATTTTGATAAAGAGGAAACTCCTGTATCTAAACTTGAGAATCTTAATCGATGGGTAGAAAATAAATCTGATAATTTTAAACTTGTTAAACGAGAAAATTTTTTATACTATTATCTTGTTAGAAATAAAATTAGTGATAAAGCAATTAGTGCTGAAGTTAATCGATTTTTAATTACTAAATTACCTAAAAAATTCACAGACTATAATAACGCAGTAATGTTTGGTCATGAAATTTCATCAGTATTAAAAAGACACGAATTTAAAACTCGCATAGCTGCATTATCAAATCCAAAAGGAATAGATGCTGGTAATCCAAGTCATTCTTATTCTGCTCAAACACAATTTTCTTTTGGCAAGCAGGATAGAATGTATGATTATGACTTTGAGGTAGAGGTTGTCCCAGAGTATAAAGAGTATGTAGAATCGCTTGGTGGTTGGCAAGATAAATCTGATAAAAGTACTTGGGTTTATGCTATGATTTCTATTACGGTTAAAAATTCACCAACACTAAACATACAAAAACTTACAAATCTTATTGATAACATCGATGAAGATCCTAAAAAATTACTTGAAATTGTTTATGAGGCAACAAGAATAGCAGTTAATAAAAGAATGGAACTATTATCACAAGACATTCCTGTAGATGCAGAAATGAGAGGGTTTACAACAAGAGGAGAAGCAGAAGCAGAAAAGAATGTTGAAAATCAACCATTGACAGAATCACAAAAGAAAGTTATTAGAGAAAGATTACTAAAATTACTAAAAAATAAAAAGGCAAGAAGATAATGTCTAAGAACACCAATCATTATAACTGGCAGAACTGGGTTTCACAAACCAACATCAAGAATAAAAAGAAAAAAGTTTTGAATGAAATGTACCAACATTGGGTTGACGCAATCATGCCCGACATTATCAAAGCTTCAAAACAAAAGAATACAAACTTTAGATACTTTTTTGGTAATGAAGGAAATAGAATTGTAATACCTTTTAGTAGTGCAAAAACAACACAACTTGCAAACTTACTAAAATTATGTGAACAACTAGTTTGGCGAAGATACAATGAGGAAAAAGGCAGATACATTGAAAAAATCAAACAAACTTACAAGATCATTACTACACATTTACCAGAAGATTTAAGTAAAGTACCAGAAGTTTTAACTGTGCAAAATCCAGTTTGGGGCTTAGAACTTGTAGTACCAACAATAAGAGAAAGTAATTTTACAGTACAACAAAAAACAGTAAAACAAAAAGTGGCTATTGCTGGTGGCGGAACAACTGAGCAAGATGTTACAATCTATGAACCTATACTTGTTATTAATGCTTATGTTCCATTTTCAGTAAAAACACCAACCGATGTAGTTGATACCATTTACGATGAAACTGGTAAAAAAGGAAGACCAAAAACAGAGAAATTAACTGTTGGTCAAATTTTACAAAGTTCAAATGAAAAAGAATTATTTGATTGGTGGCAACAAAATCAAGCTAGTTTTTCTCAAGATCAAGAATCAATTAGTCAAGCGATGGAGTTAAAAGGCGAAATAGATTCATTTTCCGTTGAGAAAACAAAAGAATTAATGAATAGTTCACTAACAAATAATAGTGACTTATCAATTATTATTTCTCGGTCACCTATTGATGTTTTAAGAATGTCAGACTTTAGTTCAATGAGGTCTTGTCATTCCCAACCAGAACAATACGGTGGAGGTAGTTATTTTTATTGTGCTCTTGCCGAATCCAGAAATCAAGGAGCAATTGCTTATCTTGTAAACACAGAAGATTTGAAAAAAGTAAATTTAAATGATGTTGAAATTTTTGCAGATCCACAAAGAAACATTAAAGGTATTGTTCCAATTTCAAGAAACAGATTGAGAAGAATTGTTGACAGAAATACAAGCGTTGATTTGATGGCTGTTGAAAGCAGAACTTACGGAGCTAAAAAAATAGGATTTGTTGATTCTATAAATAAATGGGTTTCACAAAAGTTTAGCAAACTAATAATGAATGATCCTAGTTCAACTGCCGAAGAAGGAAGATACTACATACCCGATGGTGATGGTTTGGCATTGGTTGGCGGTTCTTATACTGATTCTGGCCTGCGTGGTTTAGCAGATAATTTAACAAGTAATTTTAGAAATGCTGCTGACATTTTATTAGAACAAGGTGAAGAAGAAAGCAACATTACTTATTTAAAGGATACCCTAATTGAAGAATTTGATTCAGAGGTTAGTCATAATGAAATTAATTATGAAGGTGACGAAGATGAGAGCGAGATAGAAGATCCATGTGAATCAGAACCAGTTCAAGAAGCAGAGGAACAGTATAATCAAAGAGCAAGTTATTCTACTCTAAGTTTAGAAACTGATTGTGAAGGAAGAGTTTTAAATAACGTTCGCTCATTGATTAAAATTGATGTGGAGATTAGTAATGTTGGAAATTCAAAAGAAATAAAAATTGATACTGATAAAGTAAAAGAAATTAATCGATACGAAAATGTTAGAAGAGAATTGGAAGATAAAATAGGATTAGTGTTTAAAGAATTAGTCAAAGGTAATTATGCTTTTAACGCTTGTGAGATAGAAGCAACTATGAATCTTACGTCCTATTCCACAGGAACAACCATTCATTGTGCTATACAATTATTTTCTGATCATATGACTCTTGAAGAAGCTAAAATGTATGCTACTGGAGTAAGAAGAGGACTTGAGAGTAACATTTCTTATAGAGATGAAATAGAATTACCAATAATGAATTTACTTCAAGAAGTTGGAGTTATTAAACCTAATGTTAATGAAACAGAAGAAATGCAAAATGTAATTCAAAAGTTTGCTGAACATCTACCAGAAACTGGAAATCATTTTGCTTGGGATGAGTCTAGTTCAACAGAGGATAGAGGAGAAATAGAAGATAGCTTTATTTTAGTAGCAGACCCTAAGCGAGTAAGTTTCCGTAGGAATTACCCTATTGTTGGTAAAATTCCAACACCAACCAAAGAAGTTTCTGGTACTAAAGTTGTAGATAGAAAAATGCTAAATCAGATAATAGAAAAAATTCAAACTTCTTATCAACTTGGTGATCTTATAAGACAAGAAATTGTTAAAAAGTATGGTAGTAAGGATTATCCGCCTATAGAACAACAAGAATTATTTAAAAATTTAGCTTATCAACCAACAAGAGATTATGTTGCTGATTATGTTCCAACCGTAAGTGAAATAAGAACTACATTTATGATAATAAGTGAAGATTTGGATTTAATAGGCGATGCACTAGGCGCAGAATTAGCAGCAGAAGATTTTATAAATGTTAGACTTTATTTCTCTGTACCAATTAATGGTTTGTATGATACTGAACAACAAATTTTGAATACTCTTAGTTTTATTGAAAAAGCAGGATCACAAAAAGAGTATGAAGAAATAATTAAAATTTGTAGTGAGGTATTTAGAAAGGCTTTTAATTCAGTAAGATTTCCTAAAGCTTCATCAGATTGGATGAAAAAACATAATGAAGAAGAACAAGAAATAATTGCATCTACCGAAAAAGCAGCAAGAACCCCAAACACATCAACAATAAGAGCACCTTCTAGTTCTATAAATTTGCCGTTACAAGGCTCCTTATTCTCTGGCATTCCATTAGGGAAAGATGAATACTTACCAGAAAACAAAACTAAGAAACTAGTTATTAACGAAAGATTCAAACGTTTATTAAGGAACATTAAAAAATGATTATGGAAGGCATTTTAAAGAATTGGAAAGGATTTCTTGGCGAGGGATTTACTGAACAAGGAACACCAGATTTAAAATACTATGCTTTTGATTGGGATGATAACATAGTATTCATGCCTACATTAATTATGCTTATCGATGCAGAAGGTAACGAAGTAGGAATGTCCACCCATGCTTTTGCTGAATACAGACATTTAATAGGTAAGCAAGAATTTGAATACGAAGGTCACACAATCAAAGATTATGCTCAAAACCCATTTAGAAACTTTAGAGTTGAAGGTGATAAACAGTTTTTAGCAGATGCACCACATGCTAAATTAGGCCCATCTTTCAAAGATTTTAAAGAATGTGTTGAAGGAGCATCAATTTTTGCTATAATTACTGCTAGAGGCCACAATCCAGATACCCTTAAAGAAGGTTGTAAAATCTACATTCAAACAGGATTTGGTGGTATTAATACAATAAAAGTTCTTGAAAGTATTAAAAAATACAATGAATTATTTGGCGTTCAATCTTCTAATAACGAGGATGAATTAATAGATCATTATCTCTCTATGTGTAAATTTGAACCTGTTTCTTTTGGTCAAGGTAGTGCAGCATCCCCAGAAACATTAAAAGTCGCTGCTCTAAACAATTTTATTGAGTATGTAAACAAACAAGCAAAAGCAATAAAGAAACATGCTGTAAAAGGTGCAAAAATAAACATAGGTTTTTCTGATGATGATAAGAAAAACATAGATACTATGATTGCACATTTTGGAATTAGAGACTTTAGAGGAAGATTTAAGAAAGGCGGCAGAAGAGTTAAAATAAAGTATACTGGACAACATTAATGACCAAAGATAAAAGAATAAAACAACTTGAAGAACTTGTTGAAGAACTTCAATTTGAAAATAATCTTTTATGGAATTATCTTGATGAAATAAGAGAACAAGAAAAAACTCTTATGAAAGAAATACAAATTGCTGTAGACAATTACATAATAAATAACATAGAACCTGTTGGTGATGCGTAAAAGAACCTAGGCTAAGTTAGGCTGGATCGGATTATTCCGATTTTTACTTACTAATTACTTATACGTTACAAGAGGTAATCATGTTTTGTCTAGGAAGGAATTACAAGTAGGAGATGCAGTCCTATTAAAAAAAAGAAGTAACATGAGACCACCAAGGTATTCCGAATCTCCAGAACAACTTGGAACGGGAACTATTGTAGAAGTATTGACTGAACTGTTTTTATACCCACATGAGAAAAATCTTGTGTTTGAGTATGATTCAGAGTTAGATCCTAAGTATGTCTCTTATAAATTAAAAAACGAAAAAATAAAAACAGAATTAATAAAAACTTCAATCTGTAGAGTTTTTTGGCATGGTATCGAAAAATACAGATGGGAATACGAAACCGATTTGATAAACATTTCTTCTTGACGGAAAGATTAGAAGGGTTACTATTAGAGCATGGAAACGAACACTAGAAACATGGAAAAGGCTTCTGCTCGTCGTGAACATTTTGAAAGAGGTGGTACTCCGTCTATGTGGCGTGGTAGTGCAAGAACCTTTACAGACAAGCGAAAGCAGGATAACAGAAACAAGTGTAGAAACAAAGATTCATTGGAGTAAAAATGAAGGATACTAAGGAAACCTCGTCTTATGTTGATGGGGCTTATGTCAGAAATTCAAAGCAACCCGAAGTTGTTGTAGTTAGAAAGCATGTAATTAACGAAAACAAGAATCCTCCTAAGAAGGGTTGACATTAAAAATTAAGAGGCTATGTTGTCTACATGAATCGCAACGAATGGATTGCAAACTTTGACGAATCGATGCATGTGAAATTCAACATGGCCGTTGATTTTTTTAACCGATACGGTAACAGACGTTCAAATTCTAGGGGTATGATTAGAAAGAAGTACCACAAAATGGATGGTACTCATGTTCCAACTGAAGGTGAATACAACCTGCTAGTAAATTGTAAGCAGTTTCAAAAGCATTACAATTATCTAACCTCTGAACCTAAGTTTGAAATTGGTGACATTATCACTACCAAACTTAGGCTTCCACCTTCTTTCGATAAAACCCCTACCGTTGCAATCATTACAGAAAGAGAATTTTCTGTTTATGTAGGATGGACATACAGTATTCAATTGATGAGCAAAGCAGATAATAGTTCTAGTTGGCCTAATACTGATAATTTGTCTGGTATTATGCAAAAGAACATTCTTCCTATTGCTGGTCGTAACCTAAGCAAAATGAGGTAATAATGTTTATGAGAGTTTTCGTATTTTTGATGATTCTTCCGTTTATGCTATTTTCGGGACATTCATGAATTTTATTCTTGACACACTACTGAAAACTTTTTTAATTATCTTTTTCTACTTTGTCATTTCGTTTGTTCTAGGTTATGTTGGGATTTAGAAATAAGAAAGATTAGATTGGGTTACACACTAATAATGATTGAACAGGTTGTATGCTGCTAGACAACCTTGTATCCTGCTAAATTAACTACCATTTCTTTTTATGATGATGGGCCAAATAGTTTTTTTGTGTGGAAGATACGAAAATTAAAATGCAGATAGTACGGAACATGACGACAGTTTGTTCCCCCTTTCTAATCTTTCTTATTTCTTTTATTTCTGAGGTAAACATGTTAGAGGTTATTTGCGGTGGAATGTTTGCTGGTAAATCTGAATTGCTTATCCACCGTCTTAAGAGAGCATCATACGCAAACAAAAACATTGTTGCGTTTAAACCAGCAATTGATAATAGGTATTCTGTAGAAAAGATTGCTTCACATTCGGGTCATACTTTTGATTCAATTCCTGTGAAGAATGTTTTAGACATTACGAACTACATCACAAACGATACACAAGTTATTGGTATTGACGAAGCACAATTTTTTGATGATTCAATTATTCAAATTGTTGAACTTCTTTCTAAAAATGTAGATGTTTATGTAGCGGGATTAGACCTTGATAGTGCTGGTAAACCTTTTGGTAGTATGCCTCACTTGCTCGCTATTGCCGATAAGGTTACGAAGGTTTCAGCAGTATGTATGAAGTGTGGTGCTGATGCTACACGCTCTCAAAGACTTGTCAGTAGTACAGAACAGATTATGGTAGGAGCAAATGGAACCTATGAAGCCCGATGCCGTAAATGCTGGAGTCCCTAAATACCAAGTAGGCGATCTAGTTGATTGGACGCATGATATGTTTATGGGTAATGAGTACCCAACTAAAGGTGTGGCAATTGTTGTAGATAACACGAAGTACGTTTGTGGAAGAATTCAATACTCTATCCACATGCTTCTGACAGGAACAATTTTAGAAGTTTATGAAAAGAACATTGAATACCATAAGATTAAACTATGAAACTCACTATACCTATTTCATCTTTTGTTAGACATATGTGGGTTGACCCTTTTGATGGGTTACAACCAAGGGACGGAATCATAATTGAGCATGTTAGAATTTATGGTGAACATTATGGATACAAAGTTTTCTTTATACATGAAGATGATTACGACATTTTCACAGCCGCTCAAGCCGAAGAAGAGTTTGAGATTTTATCACTTGGAGAAACATCATGATTGGTAAATGGCGATATGGAATTGTAAACTATAAACGCTCGTCTAATCCAGAGTATAGATTTTTTGGTATTGGAGAACTTTATTATAAAGATGATCCAAACAAGATTTACTATTGTTCTGAACCTGTTGAACCTTTTGCAGAAGCAGACGATGAACAAACCCCACAAGAAAATCTTCTAATTCAACTTAACAGAATGATTAAAGACATAACTAAGTTTCCCGAACCATTTGATGAAGATGGGCCTTTTGAGAAGGAAGAAGAAGATTATGCTGGTCATGTTGGTTTCATTCCCGATGACCTTGACGAAGAACAACTAGACGAATACATAAAGAGCATCCAAGAAGATTACTAAATGATTCCTAAGTCGCAATTAAAAGAAGGAATGATTGTAAGATACAAAACCCAATTTGTTGATTACTATGGAATTGTTGACTCTGTTTCAATTAATTATAAAAACAGACATTTTACTGACATTAGATGGATAAATCACAAGCATCATTCTTTTGAAGATTTGCATACTTGTGAACTTTTTGATAATGAGTATTCACAGTATTGGTCAATTGCAAACAACGGAGAACAAAATGAAAGTTAAGGCGACAATGTATATCAAAAAGACAGTTTGGATTGAACATGATGTAGATATTGACGTTCCTGCTGCACAATCAATCGATGATACTAATGAAATTGATGATGCGGTACAAGATGTTTACTATGATTGGGCCGAAAGCCAAGAAGATTATAATGATGCAAGAATCGATTATGAACTTGATGATTGGGGATGGGAAATCCTAAAGGAATAATCATGCCAGCAGCGTATCAAGACGAAAATGGAAAATGGTGGAAAGAATGTTCTTCTACAAAACAACTCTTTGGAGGCGTTGATACTAAAGAAGAGTTGGGAGAATGGTTTAGTAAAAGTAAAATTGATAAAGATGGATATAGAGTAAACAGTAAAGAATATGAAAAACAATATCGTGAACAGAATAAAGAAAAAAGAAAACAATATCGCCAACAAAATAAAGAAAAAATAAGTCAAAGACAAAAAGAATATAGTTCTAGACCAGAAATAAAAAAAAGAATAAACGAATTAACGAAAAAGTACAATAAAACACCCAAAGGTCTTTACAATCATTATAATGTAAAAGCAAAAAAAAGAGAAATTAATTTTACACTTACTAGAGAATGGTTTGAAGAGCAAACGACAAAACCAGAGTTTAACACTTGTTATTATTCTGGAGTTGAATTTGTAAATGAGTCAAATCATCCTTATTCACGTTCTCTTGATAGGATTTCTTCCACAAAAGGCTATACTGCCGATAATGTAAGATGGGTTTGTAGAAAATTAAACTCATGGAAATCAGACTTGACTCTTGATGAAATAGCCATTATGTTCAATGCGATGGCAAAACATCATAACGTTGACCCTTTTGAAATCTTGAAGAAAGTTGCTTGACGATGAAACCTCAAAGGATTAAGATAGAAACATGAACAAGATGCTTCAATACTACGAACCCGATGCACACAACAACGTTAAGATTGTGCGTGTTTATCCAGCCGATGCAGTAAAACAGATGAAAGACTATGCTTATCAACATGGTTATTCTTATGCTGATAGTTATGAGGCTATTCAAGAATTTATTGCTCTTCATTGGGCAGAATGGGTTGAAGAATGAAAAAGAAAGTTGAAGAAAACCCTTGACGGTTCAGAACGAAGAGGGTACATTAAGAGGGTGAGGGGAAGAAAGAAACCTTCACAATCTTTGAAAACCGAAGAGAAGAAAAAGAAAAGAAAGTTCTTGACGCTCCTTGTTGGAGTAGTTAAGATAGAGAAGAAGAAAACAGAGAGGTTCAAGCCCTCTCGTTGATATGGGGCGTTGGACTAACGGAAAAGTCAACAGATTTCTACTCTGTTCATCATGCAGGTTCGATTCCTGCACGCCCCGCCACTTAAAAAGTTCGAATCAAAAGTGCTTTTTCTACAACTAAATACTATTTATTATTGTAGAAAAAAGGAGAATCGAACGTGATACCAGAAAACAAAATGAAAGGCGACATAGGTGCGATTCAAGTAATTGCTGACCTTGCAAAAAAAGGTTATGTCACTTTCACCCCTGTAGTTTGCGAATCTTTACCATTTGACATTATTGCATACAAAGATGGAGTAATGAAAAGAATACAATGCAAGTATTCTTCAAGTGGTGATATTGCTGGTGAAACCTCTTGGACTGATAAGAATGGAAGTCATAAAAGAAAATACTGTGATGATGATTTTGATTATTACGGCGTCTATCTTCCTTCAATAGAGAAGATAGTTTATCCTTCTGTAAAGTTTAGAGGAATCACAATAGCAACCGAAGTCAGAAACTCAGCAACACCTTTTTACTGGTGGGAAGATTTTACAGAGTTTACTGATAATGCAGACAAAAAAACATACAGAGATTTTGGAAAAGAAATCACAAAGTCATTGACAGAAGAATCAAGATACAGTATAAGAAAGGTGGTTAGACCTTCAAAAGAAGAATTAACAAACCTCCTTTGGGAAATGCCAACTACTAAAGTTGCTTCTCAATTTGGCGTATCAGACAAGGCAGTAGAAAAATGGGCTAAATCATATGGAATAAATAAACCTCCTCGTGGTTATTGGGCTAAGAAAACTGCTGAGAATCAACTAAAAGATTCTTCTTGACAAGTAACAATAGAATGATTAGATTGATTATGTAAGAAACAGATAGTTAGGCTACCACTTGACGAATATAAGTCACTCACAAAATGACAACTACATCTAACGGGGTGTAACTCAGTTGGTCAGAGTGCCATTCTTATAAAGTGGAAGTCGGCAGTTCAACCCTGCCCACCCCGACCATTCGCGTTTAGAATATCTTTTTGATGTTGCTAAACAAACTTGATGCCTTTGACACATCAAGTATAAAATAAAAAGTCATATGTGATAAATTGCGGGTATGATGAAATGGTAACCATAGAGCACTTAAAATGCTCCGACCCTTGTACGGTCTTGTCGGTTCGAGTCCGACTACCCGCACACTCATTTTTTTTGAATAAGTTGTGTCATTTAGTCTTTTGGTAGACTAGTTATTAACAAACAGAGGGTCTACCAAATGGCTAAATTAAAAAATCTAAATCTTGATGAAGTGAAAACTATTGTTTCTCAAACATATTCATCTGCTGAGGCTTGTAGACGTTTGGGAATGGTTGGTACAAGCGGTTCAACTACAAGATTCAGAAAATTTCTTGATAATAAACAAATAGATTATTCCCATTGGACAAGTCAAAGATGGTCTAAAGATAAGACAAGTTTAGACGATGATAGACTTAGAAAAACAAAAGACAAATCTTTAATTTTTACTGATAATAGTAATGCCTCTTCTTCGTATGTAAGAAAATTGTTATTAAAACACAAATTGAAAGATTACAAATGTGAAAGTTGTAATCTTTCAAATGAATGGAATGGTAAACAAATTAACTTACAGATGGACCATATCAATGGTAACAGAAAAGACCATCGGCTAGAAAACCTTAGATGGTTATGCCCCAATTGTCATTCTCAAACAGATACTTTCTGTGCAAGAAACAGTAATAGAAATACTGTATCTGACGAAGAGCTAAGAGAGGCACTTTTAAACTCACCAAACATCAGACAAGCATTAGCAAAGTTTGACTTAGAAAATGGTCATAATTATAGAAGAGCCAAAAAATTATTAAGAAATTTAATTGATGAAAATAATAAAATTTCTTTCATGATTATGACCGATATGCACACTACAGAAGAAAATAATAAAAAGTGTTTAGTGTGTGATAATGATGTTGCAAGCAATAAATTTGATTATTGTTCACAAGATTGTTATAAATTTTCATCAAGAAAAGTAAAGGATCGTCCTTCAAGAGAAGAATTGATTGAACAGTTGAAAACAACAAGTTATGTTCAATTGGGAAAGAAATATGGAGTGTCAGATAATTCCATAAGAAAATGGTTGAAAACATCTTGACAACCTCCAAGAGAATAGTTAAGATAGATAAGTAAAGAAAACAAGCCCCGATGGTGGAATGCTAGACACGGAAGCCTCAAAAGCTTCTGCTCGTAATGAGCGTACCCGTTGGAGTCGGGTTCGGGGCACCACATTATGGAGAATTAGTCTAATGGTAAGGCAACGGATTTGAAATCCGTCGAGGTAACACTCTTACACGTTCAAGTCGTGTATTCTCCGTACTTTTATGCGCCCATGTCCCGAGTGGCCGAAGGGAGCGGCCTTTTAAGCCGAAGTTTAACAACCATCGATGGTTCAAATCCATCTGGGCGCACCACTCAGCACCTGTAATTTAATGGTAAAATTCTTGTTTTGTAATCAAGGTTTATAGGTTCGATTCCTATCGGGTGCGTTATTTTTGGTCCCATAGTCTAGTGGTTATGACGCGGCCCTTTCAAGGCTGAGATACGAGTTCAATTCTCGTTGGGACTACTCTTAGGGAGCATCGCATAGCGGCAATTGCATTAGACTGTAAATCTGACACCTTTAGGTTTCGTTGGTTCGAGTCCAACTGCTCCCATTCATTTTATTGGCCGTTAACATAGTGGTTAATGTATTTGCCTGTTAAGCAAAAGATCGTTGGTTCAAATCCAACACGGCCAGCCATTAAAGGTTCAGATTAAGCCTATGTTAATGGAGTAATTAACTATTAACTAAAATTAATCCCTTGTCTGAGGGAAGTCAGAACACGCTGGTTTTCTTCGTGGAAACATAGAAAACGAACCCCTCAATCTTGGTAGGTGCATCTATCATAAAAGATTGAGGGGTTTTTCTTTTTATCCCTCTTGACCTTATTTTTATCCATGATACGATTGAAGCATGAAGAACGAAACCACCTTTCAAATTGGCGATCTTGTGCGATATAATCCTTATGGTTATATCGCAATTGTTCTTGAAATTGCTTTTGGTAATGCAAGCACAAAAATTAAGCCACTAGATTATCGTTGTTATGATGATTATCTTTGGGTGCCTACACCTTATCTTGAATTGGTGTCTTGATGAAATTCCAAATTGGTGATATCGCTTGCTTTAAAGACCCATTGTTTGATGATGGTGCTGCTTTTATTGCTTCCTACTTTGTTGTCTCAGACATTGTTGATGGAATGTATTATTATATGCTTCCTCTAAATACAGAAAATGACGACAACAATGAAGAAATTGAATCTTATCTTATTACTTGGGTTGATGACTCTTGGAAATGGAAGAAAGTATCATGACAAACATTCAAGTAGGCGACATTATTTGGCATACCTACTATCACTATCATGCTGTTGTTACTCAAATTCATCTTGATAACAAAACTATCAGAATTCAGCCACTAGACCAAGATGACAATAATTTTCCTTTTTGGTTGGGTATTGCATGGGCTAAGAAGGTTTCACAATGAAATTTAAAGTAGGAGACATAATCGAAATCATAGGAGATAAACGAAGAATTGGATTTATTGTAAAAGATAATTCAAAAGATCATTTACACAATCCTATGTTTTTAGTTAAATTCTTCGATCCTATTTTTAGAGATTCATGGTATCACGATGATATGTTTAAGAAGGTACAATAATGTTCCAAATCGGTGACCTTGTTAGGTTTGTTGACAAAACAAAGCCCGAAATGGATAATTTCTTTGGTGTTGTCTATGACATAAATGCTTCTTTCTATAATTCTAATCTTATTTATTATCATGTTCGTTGGCTTGACACGGGCGATAGTTACGGTTATGAAGAGTGTGAAATCGAAAAGGTAGAGGTGCAATAATGGAAAGCGAAGGTCGCGTTGTAGGAGTTATTATTGGTCTTGCCGCTATGTTTGGATTTCTTATTGGTGTAATTGCATTTGGTGCAAGATTTCAGCGTGATACTTACGATTGTACCGTAAAGTGTCCTAATAATTCTCATTCTATCTATGTTGACGAAAAGTGTTTCTGCGAGGTAAAGTAAATGCTAATCCCCTTCAAAGAAATCCCCGAAACTAGAAAAGGGTATCCCTGCACCGCTTTTCGTTGGGTCTTTAAGATTGAGAGGGATTTTATCGGCGTTATTCACCAGCACCAATTAGAAGGTAAGTGGCACGATAGCCACACAAGAGTAAACGGAATTTGGTATCACGGTACTTGGATGTGGGGTATAGACCACACATGGTATGATGGCCCACATTGTACCCTTATGATTGGCCCAATTCGTATCCAATGGCATAATGATACTTGCAAGAAATGTGGTGGAGAGGACTAAAATGCGCTTTCTAATTATCGATGATTGTCCTTCGCGTTATGACGAATTCACCAAGATGTTAGATAAAAACGGCGATGGTTGGGTGATTACCTACGATGAATACTTGGTAGGTATTTTACTTGATAATGAAGATTTTAACATTATTATGCTTGACCATGATATGCCTGTTCACGATGGGCGTTGGTGGGCAAATTATCTTGTAAATCGACAAAGGTGGATTCCTACAATTATTACTTCGACAACAGGACTTGAAGGTGTTAGAGAAGAAATGCTAAAGACCTTGACGGTTGGTGGCGTTCGTGCTATTATTAATCCTGCCGACCATATTGGATGCGAAAACGAATGGTATTGGTGGGCTAAAGGTGTTTGTGGAGAATAATAGAAAGTTTAATTATGTGTATAAATTATGATTTTGTTGGTATAACATTAACATCGGAGATTCTTATGTCGTTGGTTGTTTCTAGTCTTAATGAAGTTATTGCTTCCAAATCTTCTAGTAAGAATAGCGTTAAAATTGATTGGTCTAATTCTCCTCTCCTTCCAATTAAGAATATGAAGAATTCTATTGGTGATTTTGGAGAAACACTTTATAAGAATGTTGTTGGTGTTTCTGCTACTGTTGTAAAGAAGGGTCACGATGTTTATGTTGAGGGTGGAGTAAAGGTCGAAGTAAAGACTGCTTTTCAAAACAGTAATGGTAGTTTCTTCTTCAATCAAATTTACGATAATAAAGATTGGAACAAGATTGCGTTTGTTTTTGTAAAGCCAAACAAGATTCAGATTTGGGAGTGCGACAGGGATAAACTTGATTTTAATGTTGATTTTATCCACAATAACGGTTATGCTTGGAATAAGAGTGATTCTTCAAAACTTTCTTGTGCTTGGACTATGATTTATAGTGAGGTATTTTAATGAGCAAAAACAATGTTTCGGATGGACATAAAGAGAAACAGTCTTATGCAAATACAAGAACCACAGGTAAAGAGCAGTATTATACTTCTTCCGCTGTTGTAGATACTTGTATTCAATTTGTACAAAAGCATGTTGATTTAAGCAATTATAAAATTCTTGAACCTGCTGGCGGTACAGGAGAGTTTGTTGAAGGATTTGTTCGTGCTGGTATAACGGAAGATAACATTGTTTCTTTTGACATTGAACCAAAGCATAATTTAGTTAAACTTGGTGATTATCTAGAAACTTCTTTTGAGCATAAAGATTTTGTTTCTATTACTAATCCTCCGTTTGGTAGAGTATCATCGCTTGCCAAGAAATTTTTTAATCACGCCGCAAATCATTGTAAATACATTTGTTATTTGGTTCCTAGAGCGTGGAGAAAGTGGTCTGTTCACAATTCTCTTGACAACAGATTTCATTTGGTTGCTGAAATTGAAATGCCAAAAAATTGTTTCTATCAACCAAATAACAAAGAAAGCAAGAAAGATGTTCTAAATACTGTTTTCCAAATTTGGGAACGTAGGGAAGAAAAGCGCAAGAAGATTACAGTTCCAGACCATAAACTAATCAAAAAGATTAATCCAAAAAATGGAAAGATTACTGGTGCTAATTTTCAGATAATTGCTTTTGGTCATTCTTGCGGTAAATGTTCTGAAATAACAGACAATGTAGTTGATTATAAAACTACAACAATGTATCTGTATGTTGAGAAAGAAGAAGTTAAGCGAGCGTTGAAGGAATTGGATTTATCAGATTATTTCAACAATGTTTCATACGTTCAAGCACTTTCTATCAAAGAAATTAATTTTGAGTTGAATAAAAAATTTAATTTATCAAACGAAAGCGAGGAAGAATAAATGACAGAACTTACTAAAGATACCATTGACAGTTTTATAAAATCTAATGAAACTGTATTTTTGCAACTTGGTGCATCATGGTGTATGCCCTGTGGTAGAATCAAAAAGCGTATGCCCGACATTCAGAAAGGATTTGATACAATTTCTTTTGGTTATGTTGATGTTGATAATGCACAAGAATTTGCTCAATCTCTAAAAATTATGGCTGTTCCAACTTTTGCACTTTATCATAATGGTAAACTTGTAAAATCTCAGCCAACCTCAGATGAAAATGCAATCAGAGAAATGCTAAACGAAGCACGAAAACTTTAGCACTTGACTTCAATTATCCCCTGCGTTATGGTTCTTGTATGACGAATGAGAACTATGGCGTAGGGGATATTGTCGCTAACAAACATTGGCACGGACATTATCTTATTATTCAGTATGATGAAGAGGAAGATTTGGTTGTTTGTCTTGACTTAAAATACAACGAAAACCATGTTTGGTCTGTTGAAGTTTTTAAACAAAAGAACTATAAGGTGTCCTAATGTTTCAAGTTGGCGACATTGTAACAGCACGATTTAATTATCTACTTACAGGATTTGTCACAAAGATTCAAAAAGAATGTAGTTTGCCTACTGTTAGTGTCCGATGGTTCCATAAAGATTCTGATGTAGTTTACAGAATTGACTCAATCAAAAAGGTGTACTAATGTTTAACATTGGTGATTTGCTTAGGCTTACATATGACCCCGACAGAATTTTTCTTGTTTTGCAGGCAGAAGAATTTGAAGTCAAGGTCACAGAAATTTCAAATGACATAGTAAGTTATTGTACCCCCACTTATTTTGAGAGAGTACCATAATGTTCCAAATCGGTGACATTATTCGTTCTATTCCTGTAAATGGTATTTTTGATACTGCATGGGATGGTATAATCGTTGCAACAAAGCAAGACGATAAAGAAACTTATTATGAAATTGATTATTTTGATAAAGAAGCGCGAGAAGCCCGATTTTTGCTAATAGCCGAAATGGAGAAACTTAATGACGCTTAAGGAATTTCTTGATAACAATCCAAATGTTGTACCCGATGGGCCTTTTAATCAAGTTTTTGGGCCTAGCGGTGTTTTGAAAAATTTTGAATCCCGTCGAGCAAAAGAAACAAGAATTATTTTGTATTACTATCACAATGATGGTACACATTGTTCTCTCAAAACTGTTGTAGTAGACTCAGACGGTAACATTCTAAAAAAGAATAGGTATGAATGATTAGAATTGCAGACATTATTACAATCAAAGATGATTATCTACATTATTACTTTTTTCTTGGTGCAAATTATGCTATGGTAGAAAAAATTATGTATGATAATCATGCTTGCTTACCTTCCCTACTCATGGTAAGATGGTTGGACGGTAAAACAAATGATGTAATTGTTCCATTTCATCATGCAACAAAAATTTCAAGTGAGGATGATAGTGATTGACCCCTTGTTTGAAATTGGGGACTTAGTAAGAGTTAGAACTTTACCTTTTATTGGTATAATAACAAAAATTGAAAATACATTTTCATTTTTTATAATGTATGAAGTTTATTGGTTCGACAATCAAGAACAATCGAGATACCTTGAACAACAACTAGAGAGAGCATAAACGTGTCTGAAATTCCAGAAATGTATCTAAATCAAGCAATTAAGGCTCGTGGGAATACCGTAAACGAGCGTCTTAATTATCTTCTTAATTGGTATGTAACTACAGGTACAAAGGTTGCAAAGGACGCTACATGGGACTATCAAATTGAATTTAATAATCTTATGGCTGAATTTGGAAACACCTTGCGCCCTATCCTTATGCGAGATACAGATGATGAAACCCGAAATGCCATTGTCAACTTTCTTCCTGTTGTTGACCACATGCGAGTTAGCCATCGTACTGCTGCTGGTCTTTCTATGTTCACCTATCTTTCAATCGAATTGAGGAAGGTAATAAATGTCTGATGCCTATAAAGTTGGAGAACTTGTTATTATCAATAGCGCCATACAAGAGTTTTCCAATAAAGTAGGATTTGTTACAAGGGAGACTTTGCTAACAAAAAGATCAAACATGGCGATTACTTGGGTTTTTGTCATGGAAGATGGTTGTGAATCCCCTTTCTTGAATAAGGCTTTGAATCGTCTTGACGCCTAAAAATCCACCAGTTAAGGTATCGATGTTGGAGAGAACATGAACAACCGTGACCCTCAAATCGGTGACCTCGTTATGCTTATGCGTGAAGAAATTATTGTTCTTCCGCCAAAACCTAAACGTGGTCGTCCCTCTAAAAAGAATCCTCTAAACATTCAAACCCAATCTCGTTGGCATGATGACGCTGTGGGAATTGTAATTAGTGGGCCACATCAAGGCATTTCTTCAGATGGTGAAGATTATTGGCATGAGTGGAAGGTTCAGCGACTTGAAGATAATTCTTTTCGTGTAATTACTCGCGGTTCTCCTTGGCGTGCTGGAGGGGCTGCTTTTAGATTTATCGATGAACCACAAAAGGAAATCCAAAATGGTAGTAACTGATTGGCAGAATTTAGTTATTTTTTGCGTTCTTTTTTACCTTATTGTCAAGGTTGTGAGGATGTAAAATGTTAGATTTCATCTTCCAATTTTGTTGGATTACTTTTGGAATTCTACTTGCACTCTATTTATGGGAGCGTTACACTAGGAAGTGATGGATAAGAAAGATTTTACTATCGGTTCTCTTTGGAAGAGGTCTGTAAATGGACTAGACCCCTGTTATTTTCTTGTAATTCAGACAAGATCACTTGACGTTAAATTTGCAGGTTTGTTCTTTCATTATGAAAAAGAAGTTGGAACTTATTTTTTCAACTGGAAAGAAATCCTATCTACTGAAACTAGAGTAAAGTGGGAGAAGGTATCTTGAGCCGTACAAATCCCGAACTTGGTGACATTATTGTAAATAGAGATGCACGTTCGCCTATTTCAGCAATTATTGAGGGAATTCAATCACTTCCATCACCTAGACTGATTGTTAGGTCTATTCGCGATAATAGACTTTATAAGTTGCCCCTTTCTTCGCTTGGTGTTACATGGGACATTGTGACGTAAACCTTGGTGATATCATCGAACTGATTGGAGAAGAATATCTTAATTTAGGAATGGACAGATATTATATTGTTGAATTGCTAGATTATGAATTTTATTATGGTGCTAACCGACTTGTAGTTTGTTCAAAAGGACTTAATAATGGTAATCCCGCTTGGTTTAGACTTGAACAGCAAAACATAAAATGGAGAGTTATAACATGAAGTTAATGCACGGCGATATAGTTGCGAATAAATCAACTGCCGATTGCGGAAAGTTTTTCTTTGTTCTTAACCCTTGCCGTCTTACTACAACTTCGTTAGATGGAGAAGAGGCTGATCAACAGTTTTGTCAAGTAGTAGTCCAAAACATGGAGGACAAACATGATTTTAGGTATGTAAATCATTCGTATTTTGATGCTGGAATTTGGTACATTCACAAAAATAATTTTACAGAAGTAAAGGAGTAAAAATTAAATGTCTCTCATGAGTCGATTTGCTGAAACGGTTGAGGAAGATAAGGCTAATAATAACGTAATTATTTGTCCTGTTCATGGTGAGTATCCCGCTTCGCTCAAGGCTTTCGGTTGCCCTACTTGCGACGAAGAGCGCCGCGAGCAGGAGGAAGAGGAGGAAATTCTTATGAATTCCCGTGCAGCCTACTATAATCGGGGGCGTCGATGAATGATTATAAGATGACCCTTGACGAACTGAGGGAACGAGTTAAGAAGATTAAGAGTGAGGTCGATGAACTAAACGATCTTCTTTATCGACAACATTTTTTTGAGAGAAATCAAAGGGAAATTGAGAAGGCTAAATCTGAGAAGTTTCAGACGGCACGATTTCACGATTAGCCCCTTGACTCTCTAAACCATCCTGTTATACTAGAAACATCAAGAGAGGAGGCGATTTTGAGGTGCCGATACTGCCATGGTCGTGGACACAATAGAAATTCTTGTCCAAGCGTTGCTACTGATATTGTAATTGCAAAGCAGGCAATTGCTGAGGGTACTTCTGAGTATGATTTGAACTGGAAGTATCGGTTCGCGCTTCAAATTGAGCGTAATAAGGCGCAGATTTCTGCTAATGCTGCCGCTCGCGGTTCCAGCGGAATTCAGCGTAAGTGTTCTTATTGCTCGGAGGCTGGTCATACTCGCGCAAAGTGTGCTCTTCTTTCTTCCGACAAGACTAATGTTGTAAATTACGAGACTCGTTTTCGTAATGCGTTTGCTCGTTGGTTGAAGAATGGTGGAATTGGCGTTGGTGCCATGATGGAGCGTCAGAGCGAATGGGAAGAACACAAGTTTGTTATCATGATTACGTCGTGTAATACTCTTGATAATGTCGGTACTCTTGACATTGTTGGCGCTAACTCTATTCGCGGTACTTATCTGAATCGTGCAGGATGGGAGGGACATACTACTGATTATGCCATTCCTAGCGGTACTGGATTTCCTTTCGCAGACACTAGATATGGCTATAAGATTGTCGCTCCTGCTCCTATTCCGTTTGAAGTTTCGGCAGACTATCTGAACGAAACCAAAATCAAGGAATCTATTAACCCTCTTTTTGACGAGAAGCAGAAGCGTGAATACCGCTGGCACCGTCAGAAGGGAAATTGGGGCATTTATAATAGCACTCGTCCTAATTTGAGTAGTATTGCTGATCGCGTTACGATGATGGAAACCGCCGCCCATAATTCTGAGGTTTCGGCTGCTTGATGTTTAGCCCCCCCTTGTCTTTCGGGACTTGGGGGGTTACTCATTTAGTGGAGGACAATGAAAATGGCTACATCGAATCGTTTTGACCGACTTGAGGAAATTCTTATGGAGGGATTTTCAGAAGAGGAGGTTCTTCTAGCAATTCTTGACGAACTTTCTGAGCAGGACGCGCTAGAAATTCTTGATGCTGTTGAGGATTCGCTACTTTCTGAGCGTGAGGCTGAGGATGAGGACGAAGATTCAGACGATGATGAGGACGAACTTTTTGATGATGCAGAATAATCCTTGACTTCCTCAGACCCCATGATAAGGTAGAAACATCGGAGGAAGGAACATGGCTGGTGAACGTCTTTGCTCAAACTGCAACACCGCAGGACATAATAAGCGTACCTGCAAAAACCCCGCAAAGGCACCAGCAATTAGGGAGGCCACCCCTGTTCGCCAAATTACTGCTGCTCCCCAAAAGGTTGAGCCGTATGTGCCCGTTGAGGCTCGCGAATTTGTGGGTGGCCTTCCGAAAGTTGATATGGCCCCTTGCCTTCTCCACATGAACGGTTATACTTACATCTGTTCAGGTTCCTTCCGTATGGAGGTTCCGAACGATACTACCTTTGACCAAATTTCTAACTATGTTTCTTGGAGGTAAAATGTTCCAAGTCGGTGACATTGTTAAGACTTACAAGATTCGCGGTACTGCAAGGTTTCTTGGAGTTATTGTTAGGATTCTTGAAGAAAATGTTAGTGCGTATCCGTATGAGGTTCGTTGGCTAAATCCTACCGAAGGTGAATCTCCTATCGCTTATTTCAAATTTGAGCATCTTCGTAAGGTGTCGTAATGCATGATCATTATGATTTTAATGTAGGCGATATTGTCCAAACTGCTTGGGATGAAATCGGAATTATTACAGAAGATTTTGGATACGATGAAGAAGAAGAAGCAGATAAGTTTTTGTTCTATTGCTTTTGCGAGCAAGTAGAATACTACATGTACGACAAACATCTTTTTAAGGTGTAAAATGCTCAGCATCGGAGATATGGTTTCTATTCCATCATGGAGAGACTACGGAATTATTGTCGAACATTATCCTTACGAATTCGATGATAATGACCTTGACTCGCAGATGGAAGATGAATACGTTGTCTTTATGCTACACGATGGTAATACCTACGCTTTCGCATCCCGTCATCTAAAGAAGGTAAACTAATGTTTGAAATTGGTGAACTCGTTGTAATGAATTATGACGAGAATAATCTTGATGTAGGAGTGATTGAAGAACACCTTGACGATACAGGAGAGTATGTTATTCTATGGCTTGAAGAGGGACTTTCTAGTATTGAACCCGAACCTATGCTAAAGAGGCACAATGTTTAACGTAGGCGATTTTATTTTCACCACTACCGCTTATGCTCAATTTCTCAACGAGCCTCTTTGCGGTTTTGTTGTTGGAATTCCAAGCAGTACGATGATTTTGGTTCAATGGATTAATCCTCCAACAACCATTAATTTTCACGGTTTGGGAGAGGGTGAGCCAATTTCTTACTCTATGTCAACCGCTGCTAAGTATTTTACGAGGGGATAATGTTTTCAATAGGCGATATGGTTTACATGGAGGCCGATAAATACGAAGGGCTTGTCTTTGGATTTATTGAAGATACTTATTGGCCTGTTGCAGATAAACACTACTTGCAGGAAATGCTCTACATTGTTAAATGGTTTGACGGTAAAACCACAGAAGAGGTTGCTTGTGACCTAAAGAGGGTGTAGTGCTAAATTATCCAAACATTGGTGATGTTGTTCATCTTCAAAGATTTAACGAACCTCAAATTTTTGGTATTGTAGTTGGATACGAACAAATTGTTGCGACAGGTGGAACCCTTGTAAAAGTTAAATGGTTTGATGGGTTGACTTCATCTGAATACCCTATTATGCTTAAGGTGCAAAATGGCTAAACTTCCCGATTACATAGACAAGACCGATAAGAAAGCAGTAGCCGCTTATTTTATTGCTCAGCGTGAATTTAGTGAGTATAAGAATTTTATTGATGCTCTTGTCGAACGAGAGGGTAAAGGCTATACTAAAGTCATAGGTCAACCTCGCGAAGAGAATTTTAACTATCTACGAGGTCTTGGCTATACTATCGAGTTAGTATCGCACATCACATGGAAAATTACGAAACCCCTTGACGCCCCTTCTGAATAGGATAAGGTGGCTCTGAAGGAGAAAACGAAATGCTCAAGACCTGTGTTCATTGTAGTGAAGAGTTTGATACGAATTCTCTTGACAAAGTTCGTGCAGGAGGTAAGATTAACGAGTGTGCCGACTGTGTTGTAGAACTCAAGACCGAAAGGGCACCCGTAACTATCGGCGTTGGTGCTGGTGACGGTAAAACTACGATGATTACGATGATGCGTTTTCCTAATCAGCAAAACGCCAGCGCATACATGAAGGCTTACAAGAATTCTACAGGATTTAACAAGGGTCGTAGTTGTCACTTGGGAACCACTAACATTATGCATACCGATACACTTGGAGGCAAAATGCTAGCAGAATTTGGAGGTAACACTAATTCGAAAGGAAAAATGTAGTTTTAACCTCTGTTTTTTTCTTCTTGACGCTTCTAACTGACCTAGATACTCTACTAAAACTGGAGGAAGAAATGTCTACCTACATGGTTCGTAGCCCTTCTAATGGTAAGATGCGCCGCTATAAAGTTTCTGATTATACGAAGTCTTATTGGATTAGTTTTTCTTCTCAATGGCCCGCTATCGCTATTCCTGCACTCCAAGACGCTTTTGAGCAGGAAATCGAGCGTTTGGAAGATGCCTGTAGTTGGAGCGGTAGTAGTGTGCGAAATGGCGATACTCTCAAGATTTTGCTTGATCTTTTTCAGAAGAAGGCAGACGGAGAATTTTAAAATGTCCTTGACTCTCTAACCCTAACCCGATAAGCCCTAAAAGAAGGAGAAAGAGAATGTATCCGCTTCCCCCTATCAATGTTCCCGATTCCGTTTCTTCCGATTTCCTCTTGACGGCTGAGGAGATGGAAGATATGCTTTCTGATGATGAATCCGTTGAACTTTTTGCAACAATGTGGTTTCATCATCTAGTGTGGAACTAATTTTTAACTTTCAACCAAGGAGCCTAAATGTCTGCTATTGAGCGTTATTATGCGAGCCTGCCCCCCTCTGACCGTCCCTACTGTGCTGAGGACGAGGAAGATGATAGCCCGATGACCGTTGAAGAAGAGGCTGTTTTTATTGAGCAGGCTTATCGCGACTTCTAAATAATGTAGGTATTTCCTTGACTATAGCCCCCCGATAGGATTTTTTACAAAGTCCTTGACGGGGGTTTTCTTCATGTTAGTATAGAAAGACGGAGGAATGATGAACGAAGAAAAGTTTGATTTTGCTGTTTTTATGATCCTTTTCCCTTTTGTCGCTCTTTTTGTTTGGGCACTTTTCTACTAATTAACCCTTGACCCTTTCACCAACCCTGTTAAGAGGATTGAACGGAGGACGAATGATTACGGTTTCTGTCGGAGATATGGTCAAGACGGGTAGTAATTTCGTTGGTATGGTTGTCTCTATTGACGAGGCGGAAAATACCGTTACGATGCAGCATCTTGACGGAAAGCACGCTGGCGAAAGTTATAATTATGCTGCTGAATGTATGTTTAAGATGGATGGTAGCCCTATCCTCGCAAAGCCTGTTGAAATCAAGCCCCAAAATCTTGAGGTCAAGCCTAAAAAGGTGTGGACGCGAAAGGAAATTGAGGCTATGATGACTGAGGACAGGGCAGTAAATCGTGCTGTTATTGTTCTTCATGCTAATCTTTCTGCCCTTCCCGAAAAGACCCGTTCTTACGTCGAGAATTGGGCAAAGTGGGTTAAGGCAGGAAACACGCTGAGTGGCAAGCATCTTTTTTATGCTCGTCGTACCTGCATCTTCAACAGCAAGGTGCTAACTAACATCGCGAATGGAGTAACTATCTGATGATGCAATTCTTCCTTATTCTTACAATTTTTGCTTGTCGTCGCCTTCCTACTTCCGAAGAGATTGACAAGCGGATTTACGATGATATGGTGAAGAACGTGCAGATTTTCAGTCCTCGCGAAAACGTAGAGTGTTACGTTTTGGAATCGCTCGGCACGACTCATCCTCGCGTTATGTCTTGTGTCGTACTTCCTCAGCCTGTCAAGCCTTAATCCTAAAATAAAAGGAGAAATTTTAATGACCGTTCGTCAACTTCGTGAAATTCTTGAAAAGATTGATGGAGATATCCCTGTTTTCTACTACGCTTCAAAGGAAGAGGAATGGCGTAGTGCTGAGGAACTGAAATTCACGCTTGACCGTGATGATGGTGTTCCTAATGCAGAAGGTATTGGAACCATTACGCTTTTCATCAACGACTAGAAAGTCCTTGACGGTCTAATAGCGATAGGCTAAATTCTTGAAACGGAGGAACCATGAAGAAGATTAAGATTTGGCACGGTGGACTTCATAAGTTTGTCGAGGTCGAAATTTCTTAAGAAAGACCTTGACTCTCTGAACGTCCTTGGTTAGACTCTAACCACAAGGAGATTCTAAAATGCTCGTAGGTCTTGAAATTCTCGCGATTATGGCTTTCGGCACGTTCATTATTTGGGTCATGGAGACTTACTGAAATTTCTTCTTGACTCTCTAATCCATCCTGTTATACTGAAAAGACAAGGAGACAGAATGCTTCGCACCGCTTTCATCTTTGCTCTCGCTCTTACTTCTCTTCTTGGCCTTCCTGTTGCTATGGCTGCTACCCTTGGTGGTTCGCAGGAGAGCGTGCAGGACATTGTTGAGGAAAACTTCGCTCCTATCGACGTTTCCGACTTCCTCGTTCGTCGGTAAGATTGCTTCAAAAGCCCCTTGACGAACTTTGAGGGGCGGTTAAGATAGAAGGGTCAATGGCTCGTAATCTTTTTTCAACAGAGCCATTGACAAAATAGAACTTGCGACTACTTATTTCATAAGGAGATAATCTTATGGAAGAAAGTGTCGTAGAAACTAGAAAATCTAAGCGTAAAGCCTACTATGAAGCCAACAAAGAGGTTCTGAACGCAAAGAATAAAGAATACAGAGAAAAGAATAAAGAAGAAATAAATAAACAAAGAAAAGAGTATCGACAAAACAACAAAGACAAGATAGCAGAAAGGGGTAAAGATTACTACAGTAGAAAAAGTGAACAAGCACGTTTACGTTCTGCTGAATGGTACGCAAAAAACAGAGATCGTTCTAAAAATTCAAGATTACTCAGAAAATACAACATTTCACTTGACGAATACAACAAGATGCTGCTAGAACAAGATGGTAGATGCTGGACTTGTTCTAAACATGCCGATGATGAAAGAGATAAAGTTCTTGTTGTAGACCATAATCACTTGACAGGTGAAGTTAGAGGACTACTATGCTCTAACTGTAATACCGCAATTGGGCTTCTTCAAGAAAGTCAAGAGATTTTAGAAAAAGTTTCAAAGTATTTGGATGAAAAAGGGACTTGCGCCCTCAAAGAAGTCGGTTAAGTAGAAATGGTGAGGGTTGAACCTCTTAAAACGAGGCGAGGACGAGAAAGAAGAAACTTTCAAGAAAGTCCTTGCCGCTTCTTCAAGACTGATTAGAATGAAAGGGCTGGAGGGAATGGTTCCCGAAAGCCTCAACAAATAAAAACGTTCATGAGGTAATCAAAATGGCTCGTCGTAATACTCCTTCCACCTACGCTTGTGGCAACTGCGGCACTCTCGGCCACAACAAGCGCACCTGCCCCGCTCTCGGCCTTGCTCCCAAGGCCAAGCCCGTCAAGAAGCCCCGTGCCAAGAAGGTCGAGGCTGTGACTGTTGAGGTTGAGCCTACCATTCCTCTCGCGACTGAGGAGCAGATGGATGACCTTCGTGCTCTCGTCGCTCAGATTGAGGCTGAGGAGGCTGAGGTCACCGCTGAGATTGAGGCGCACGACGTTGACGATGCCTTCGACGGCGAGGACGAGGAGACTGAGGACTTCGACGCTGAGCCGACTGACGAGG